>OBLQ010000027.1_pt1 | contig 42087 bp, 41 predicted proteins | sample 1519881 | NCBI WGS metagenome assembly OBLQ01 (sample SAMN01911456, study PRJEB22533) | soil metagenome | biome: Soil | place: Malaysia | collected 2012-04-30 | depth DG_metagenome m | reverse complement strand
AAAAGCAGAAAAAAGAGATCAGGTAAATCGAATGTCCGCTTTTGGCCGGAAGCAGTCATTAGTGAGAACTGGATTTTGATGGATTGATTGCCCGCTGCGATGGGCTACCTCACTTCACATCCTGCGGTTATGCTTCGCCGCCATGAAATATTCCCAGTTTTTCGCCCCCACACTCCGTGACGATCCGGCCGATGCCGAGGTCGTGTCGCACAAGCTCTTGCTCAGGGCCGGCTATATCCGCCGCGTCACCTCCGGTGTCTACGATTTCCTGCCGCTTGGTCTGCGCGTGCTGCGCCGTATCGAGCAGGTGGTGCGGGAGGAGATGAACCGTGCCGGCGCCCAGGAGCTCCTGATGCCGATGGTGCAGCCGGGCGAGCTGTGGGAGCAATCGGGCCGCATGCAAAAGTACGGCCCCGAGCTGCTGCGTTTCAGAGATCGCCACGACCACGAATCCTGCCTCGGCCCGACGCACGAAGAGGTGATCTGCGATCTGGTCGCCCGCGAGCTGCGTTCCTACAAGCAGCTGCCGATGAATCTCTACCAGATCCAGTCGAAGTTCCGCGACGAGATTCGGCCGCGCTTCGGCCTGATGCGCGGCCGCGAGTTCGTCATGAAGGATGCCTACTCCTTCCACGCCGACGAGGATTGCCTGAACCGCGAGTACGCCAATATGTTCGCCGCCTACCAGCGCATCTTCACTCGCCTGGGGCTGAGGTTCCGGCCGGTGGAGGCCGATACCGGTTCGATCGGTGGCAGTTCGTCACACGAGTTCCATGTGCTGGCCGATTCCGGTGAGGACCTGATCGCCCACTGTGCAAAGTGCGACTATGCCGCCAACGTCGAGAAGGCGGTGGCCCATCGCAGCGTCCCCGCCTCGGGTGATGCGGATCTTGCTGAGGTTTCGACGCCGAAGGTAACGGCGGTCGAGGATGTCGCTTCCTACCTGAAAGTGGATGCGGCGCAGCTGGTGAAGACGCTGGTCTATCGTATTGCCGGCGGCCCGCACGACGGAGCCGTGGCGGCCGCCTGCGTGCGCGGTGACGACCAGCTGCAGGAGATCAAGCTTGCGCATGCGCTTGATGCCGACGGCGTCGCGCTGGCCAGCGATGCCGAGATCGTGGCGGCCGGCGGTGTCACCGGTTTCGTCGGTCCGCAGGGACTCAAGTGCAAGGTGCTTGTCGATGAGAGTCTGAAGGGTGCAAGTGGCCTCGTGGCTGGCGCCAACAAGGCCGACCTGCACGTCAACGGTCTCGATATCGGCCGCGACGTGGCTAATGCGGCATTCGCCGACCTGCGCCAGGCTCGCGCTGGCGATGCCTGCCCGAAGTGCGGTGGTGCTATGGAGCTGTCGCGTGGCATCGAGGTGGGGCATGTGTTTGCGCTCGGCAAGCGATACACTGAGCCCATGAAGGTCGAATTTCAGGCTCAGGATGGCAAGCGAGATATTGCCACGATGGGTTGCTACGGCATCGGCGTGTCGCGCCTGGTGGCCGCCATCATCGAGCAGTGCCACGATGAGTCAGGCATTGCCTGGCCGGTTCAGGTCGCACCGTTCCAGGTGGCGCTGATCTCGCTCGGCCAGTCGGATGCGGTGCAAGACGCCGCCGGCAAGGCCTATGCTGAGTTTGCCGCCGCCGGCATCGAGGTGCTGTGGGACGAGCGTGGCGAGCGGCCGGGCGTGAAGTTCAAGGATGCCGAACTGATGGGTATTCCGCTGCAGGTGGTGATCGGCGAGCGCGGTCTTGCCGATGGTGTCGCCGAGGTGGCTCGCCGCTGCGAAGCCAAGCAGCCGGTGCAACTTTCCGAACTGACGGTGCATGTGCATGCGCTGGTGGGCGGAGTGCATTGAACCATTTGTCGGTGCTGACCGGGCGTCTGCGCGGTATCTCGCCGAAGTCGCTGCTGGCCGGGGTGCTGCTGGTTTGCTTTGCGATCAGTCTGCCGATCTGGATTGCCAGTACCCCGGAAGACAAACAACACCTGACCCACTCGACGGCGACGATGCAGATGGTCGAGCAGAGTGTGGGGTTGCTGGATCTTGAGCCGGAGGAGCAGGCGCAGCTGAAGGAGATGCTGAAGGAGCAACCCTCCGATACCAAACAGCCCGATTTCGACCAGCTGGTATGGACCAAGGATATCATCCAGACGATCCGGCCGTGGGTGGCTGACGAGTCGGAGGCGGAGGCCATCGCCAAGTGGGTCTACATCTACTCGGTCCGTTTCGACCTGTCGCCGGAGCTGATCCTCGGCGTTATCGCCGTGGAGTCGCGTTTCGACCATTTCGCCGTCAGCAACGTCGGTGCCGTCGGCCTGATGCAGGTGATGCCGTTCTGGAAGGAGCGGCTCGGTTCGAAGGATGACAACCTGCTGAAGATCGAAACCAATATCCGCTACGGTTGTGCCATCATTCGCCACTACGTGGACCGCTACAAGCGGATCGACAAGGCGCTGGCCGCCTACAACGGTTCGCTCGGCCAGCTCAAGTATCCGAACAAGGTGTTCGAGGCGATGAAGCAGTTCAAGGCGACGCCGCTGACCACCACCTCGCAGGCTTCGCTGACCGCCCACGGCTAATCGTCCGCTTGGCCTCAACGGTCGAGGCTTTTTTCGAATACCTCCCGGAACATCGTCGCCGTCAGCCGGCCGGTCTGCGTATTGTAGCGCGAGCAGTGATAGGAATCGGTCAGTAGCCGGCCATCGGGAAGCCGATGCGTTGCGCCATGCGCGAATTTCAGCGCACCGAGCGGCAGGCCGTAGGCACGCAGTACCGCATCATGGGCGATCTTGCCCAGCGCTAGCAGCCGGCAGTCATCCGGCAAGGCGGCAAGCTCGGCCTTCAGGTAGGAATTGCATTGCCTGATCTCGGCCGTTTCCGGCTTGTTCTGCGGTGGCAGGCATTTCACCGCATTGGTGATGCGCACCCCTTTCAGCACGAGGCCGTCGTCGATCGACTCGGAAACCGGTTGGTTGCTCAGCCCCAGATCGAACAGTGTCTGATACAGCAGGATGCCCGCATAATCGCCGGTGAAGGGGCGGCCGCTGCGGTTGGCGCCATGCAGGCCGGGGGCGAGGCCGACGATCAACAGCTGTGGGGACGCGTCACCGAAAGCGGGAACGGGGGCGCAGAAGTAATCGGGATGGGAGCTCTTCACCTCGGCCAGGAAGCTGGTGAGCCGCGGACAGGCGCGACAGTCGCTGCGGAAGGTCTCAGCCATGGTTGCCGATTGAGCGCAACTTTGCTGCGAGTTCGCGCAGTGCCCGGCCGCGGTGCGACACAGACGCCTTTTCGGCCGCCGTGGCCTCGGCGAAGGCCTTGCCTAGCTCCGGACAGTAGAAGAGCGGATCGTAGCCGAAGCCACCATTGCCCGCGGGTGAGCTGAGGATCTGGCCTTCGACACTGCCTTCTGCAGTCACCGCCCTACCATCGGGAAGGGCGAGGTTCAGCGCACAGACGAAACGGGCACGGCGATTGTCGGCCTGCAGCAGCAGCTGCAGCAGTCGGGCGTTGTTATCGGCATCGGTTGCATCAACACCCGCAAAGCGGCTGGAATAGACACCGGGAGCACCATCCAGCGCATCGACGCACAGCCCTGAATCATCGGCAAGTGCCGCGCAGCCGTTGGCGGCAGCAAATGCCTCCGCCTTCTTCCTGGCATTGCCGGCGAAGCTGCCGGCATCTTCGACGACGTCCACGAAACGGGTGTCGGCCGCCGGCACGAACTCGATGCTGAGGCCGCCGAGGATCGCTTCGATCTCGGCACGCTTCTTGGCGTTGTTGCTGGCGATGACGAGCTTCAAGGTTCGGTGATCAGTGTTTCTCGACGGCGGCGAGTTGGGCTGCGGCGAGTTCGGCGATGCCCTTGTCGGCCAGCTGCTTGAGTGTCAGCACCTGTTCCCAGGCCAGCGGTTTATCCTCGGCAGTGGCCTGAATCTCGATGATGCCGCCCTGGGGCGTCATGACGAAATTGGCATCCATCTCCGCCTTCGAATCCTCGGAGTATTTCAGATCGAGCAACGCCTCGCCTGCGACGAAGCCGCAGCTGACTGCAGCGACCTGGCCGGTCAGCGGGTCAGCTGCCAGCGTGCCGTCGGCGAGCAGCCTGTTGACGGCCAGCCTGAGCGCCACCCAGGCGCCGGTGATGGCGGCCGTGCGTGTGCCACCGTCGGCCTGCAGTACGTCGCAGTCGATGCTGATGGTGCGTTTTCCGAGTTTGTCGAGGTCGGTAACGGCTCGGAGAGAGCGGCCGATCAGCCGCTGGATCTCGACCGTGCGGCCTCCCTGTTTGCCCTTCGCCGCCTCGCGGCTGCCACGGGTATGCGTAGCGCGCGGCAGCATGCCGTATTCGGCCGTCACCCAGCCGCGCTCGGTGTTGCGCAGAAACGGCGGCTGCGTCTCCTCGACACTCGCCGTGCAGAGCACGCGCGTGTGGCCGAAGCTGATCAGCGCCGAGCCCTCGGCGTAGCGGTTGAACAGGGTATCAATATGGACAGGGCGCAGTTCGGCTGCGCCGCGATCATCGCGCATCAATGGCTCCGGAGTCGGTTATTTCTTTTCCAGCCAGGCCTTCAGCTGGTCGGCAGCCATGACGCCGGCAAACATGCGGCCGTCGCCGGCGATCATGGTCGGCGTGCCGGAGATGCCCAGCTTCTGGGCCAGCTGCTGGATCTCGGCGATCGGCGTATCGCAGGTGCCGATGGCCGGAGTGGCGTCTTCCAGCATCACCTTCATCATGGTGTCGTGGCGGTCCTTGCTGCACCAGATCGCTTCGGCCTTGGCCTGGGCATGCGGATGGATCTGGGTCAGCGGGAACAGGAAGGTGTAGACCTTCACTCCCTTCATGTCCTTCAGCTCCGTCTCGAGCCGCTTGCAGTAGGGGCACTCGGGATCGGTGAAGACGGCGAGTTTGAGCTTGGCGTTCTTGTCGCCGGAGACAATCGCCTTGTCCAGCGGCAGCACCGACCAGTCGATGCGGTTGATATCCTCCAGCCGTTCGCGGGTGATATCGCGGTGCGTGGCGGTCTCGAACATGTGGCCGCCGGCGATCAGGTGCCTGCCTTCGGCATCGCTGTAATAAACGACATGGCCGACCTGGATTTCGTAAATGCCCTTCATGGGCGTGGGGCGGACGGCATCGATTTTGAGATCGGGGATGCCGGCGCGAATCTGCTGGGCAATGGCGGCGGGCGCTTCGTCACCGGCAGCTGCCGCGGGCAGCGGGGCCGAAAATGACGCCCACAGCGGCGCCAGAAGGGCGAAGGTCAAAAGGCGGTTACGCATGGCTCCTCCGAAAATGACAATTGCGATCGCGCATGATGCGTGCCTTAAGCAACGATGGGAAGGGTAAATCTTTGCTCTGCCGGAAGCCGGCGAACGCCTTGGCAGCGACATTCGTTCCAGTCTATAACCGCCCGACGGGAATAGGTTCACGCATGGGGGTCGGGAGGTCGTAATGAGTTCCTATCGGCTGGACGAACTGCAACGCGGTCAATGTGTCACACTGCTGGACGATATCCTGGAAAGCCCGGAGATCGTTGCCGCCGTTCTGGAGACGGCCGACGGCCCGCGCCTCGCCGCCTCCAACCGTGATCGCGGTGTCGATACCTTCCAGGTGGCGGCATTGAGTGCGATGCTCATCAGTCTCGGCAATTCATTGACCGGCAGCCGGACGCCGGCATCGCACGATGTCGCCATATGCGATCTCAAGGGCAGTCCCATGGTGGTACTGCCTGCCGGCAAGGCGCTGCTGAGCGTCATCGGTCGCAAGGGGGCCAACATGGGCTTGGTTGTCGGTATTGCCCGCAATGCGGCGCCCAGGCTGGCCGAAATCATCGCCCGTGCACCGATCGATCGGCCCCGGGAGGAGAAAAAGGGGTTTGTATTCGATGCCGACGGTTTCACCGCCCGCGTCCTGAAGGATGTGGAAGAACGCAAGCATGGTTTGCCCGAGGGGGGATTGTGAGGGCGCCGCAGCCTTGAAATTAACGCAGGTCCGAGAGTAGTTCCTGGTTCCAGGCCGGGCTTTGCCAGTCCTGGACGCCAAGCCAGAGGTGCCGAATCTTGCCGCTGGCGTCGACTGCGACAGTGGTTGGCAAGCCGCGGGCACCGACACCGTAGGCCTGCGATTCGTCGCTGACCAAGACCGGCAGGCTGATGTGCTGCTGTTGCAAGAAATCCACCGCATCCTGGCTGCGGCTGTCGAGCGAGACCGGGATGAAGGTGACGTTCGGATGCTTTTTCAGCCAGTCGGCCAGCTCCGGCATTTCACTGCGGCACGGAGGACACCACGACGCCCACAGATGCAACACGACCGCCTTGCCGCGGTACTCGGCCAGCGAGTGGGTTTTTCCGGCCTGATCCTGCCACTTGAAGTCGGTGGCCTGGGCGGGCAGGGCGCCGAGCAGCAGCACGGCCAGTACGATCAGCAGTCGTTGCATCGAGAACCTCCTGTTTCTCCGGCCAGTCTGCGGCCGGATGCCGATCTTGCAAGCCTTGGCATTCTTCCTATAGTCGGAAGCCATGCGCAGATTGGTGAGCCTGTTCGTATCGGTGGCACTGCTCGTGGTGAGCAGCGTGCCGCTGGTGTCGGCCAACGCCTGCGAGATGCCGGTGCCTGCGCAAGCCGCCAGGCATGCCGTACCGACGCACACCATAGCCGTACAAAGCCCAGCGATGCATGCCGGCCACTGCCATTGTGCAGCGCCTGCCGGCGACTGGCAGCACTGCTGCATCGAGTGCGGCTGCGGCTGTCATCGCAGCCTCGACACCTTGCCGCACCTGTTGGCGCCGCACAGCGCCGATAGCGGCGCCCGGTCCGGGATCGTGGCCAGCGAGCGGGCCGCAACCGTGGCGTCCGTACGTCCGCCTGTCCGCGAACTCGTCGTTATTTCGCCACCTCCCGACTTCTCCTGAAGCTCCGTTAAAGCCGGCCGGTGATGCACCGGCCCGTTCGTCGCGTCGTTCGATGCGTGGCGGCCTCGGGGCCGCCTGCATCCTCTGCCGCGAGCCTTGAGACAGAACATTCGGAGGACCGAATGAATAGGTTCGTCCGAAGGGAGAGGAGAATCAAAATCATGCAAACCTATTCCATGCGAATCATTGTCCGTTTGACGTTGCTGCTGGCAGCCTTGTTGGGCGGCGGCAATGCCCATGCCAGTTGCGGCAGCGCCCTTTGCTCGTTCAACAGCAACTGGAACGAGCTCGGCCAGACCATGTCGGGCTGGATGTTCGACCTGCGCTACAGCTACAGCATGGCCGATACCTTGCGTTCGGGATCGTCGAAAATCGTCGCCAACCCGACCGATCCGGCACTGGCCGGCGTCGAGGTGGAGAACCGCCGTACCATCAACCAGCTTGTCACCGCGACGCTGGATTACAACCACGACGAACACTGGGGTGTGTCGATGCAGCTGCCGTATGTGATGCGCAACCACAGCCATTCGATCGGCGATCCGAACCCGGCGCTGGTCGGCTACGAGAGCTTCGATGCCAAGGCGATCGGCGATATCCGCCTGATCGGCCGTTACCACTGGCTGCCGGCGACATTTTCCGACACCACGCTGGGAGTGAAATTCGGCGTGAAGTTGCCTACCGGCCGGCGGGACTTCGTCATCCAGCAGACCGGTGCCCTGCCCGGCGAGGTGACACTGCAGCCGGGCAACGGCAGTACCGACCTGATCGTCGGCGCGTACTGGAATCGGGTGGAGCCGGGCAGCGCCTGGAACTGGTTCGCCCAGGGCAGCTACGAGCACTCCGTGCACCATCTGGCCACATTCAAGCCCGGCGACAAGGTCAATGTCGATCTGGGAACACGCTACGATATCGGCCACGGTTTCGGGGCGTTGCTGCAGCTGAACGGGCTGTGGCTGGCCGAGGACAAGGGGCCATCTGCAGCGCTGACGGTGGGCGGCGTACCGAGCAGCGGTGGCAGCTATTATTCGCTGACTCCCGGTCTGACTTATGCCGCGACACCAGCCTCGCAGCTCTATGCCGTGGTACAGCTGCCATTCTACCAGCATGTCAACGGCGAGCAGCTCACCGCCGGTTATGCGCTTTCCGGCGGCATGCGGCTGCGGTTCTAGGCTGGAATCGCAAGGCCAGCCGCAGGGCAGTTGTTGCCCTGCGGCATGGCCAAGGCGGCAGGGAGCCGATACGATGGCGGATATGAAGAAGGGATGGATTGCGGCGCTGCTGGCGCTTGTTGTGGCAGGAGTTGCCGCAGCATTGTTGCTCAGGCCGTCGCAGCCGCCGATCCCGCCGGCGCTGCAAACGCTGGGCGGCGACTTCTCCCTGCAGTCGTCTGCCGGTGCGGTACGCCTGAGCGATTTTCACGGCAAGGCGGTCCTGGTCTATTTCGGCTATACCCATTGCCCGGATGCCTGCCCGATGGCGCTTGGCGTGATGGCCGAGGCGATGCGGCAACTGGACGCCCGCGAACAGGAAAAGGTGGCCGGCATCTTCATCAGTCTTGATCCGCGCCGCGATACGCCGGAACTGTTGCAGAAGTATGCCGGCTTTTTCGATCCGCGCATTCTCGGCGTCACCGGCTCCTCCACCGAGCTGGCCAAGGTGGCGGCGGACTGGCGCGTCAGCTACGAGGTGCCGGACAAGCCGGCCGATACGAACTACACGGTGTCCCATTCCACCTTCATTTACCTGGTCAATCCCGCCGGGAAGGTGGTGGCGCTGTTTGATGAAAAAACCAGCCCGGGTGAGATCGCCGGTACGATCCGCCGCTGGCTGGATTGAAATCATGAATCCATGGAGAGACTGGAATGAAAAAGATGTTGTTGATCGCCCTGCTGATGCTGCCGTTTTCGGCGGCGGCGGCGGAATTGCAGGTGAAGGACGGCTGGGTGCGGCTGGTGCCGCCGGTGGCCGATACGACGGCGGCCTACGTGACGCTGGCGAATCCCGGTGATGCGCCGGTGGTCATCGTCGGCGTGGCTTCGGATGTCGCGGGCATGGCGATGCTGCATGCCATGACAATGCAGAACGGGCGCATGGAAATGTCCGGGCTGGAGCGCCTGGAGGTGCCGGCACACGGCGAGGTGGCGCTGGTACCCGGCGGCAACCATATCATGCTGATGGAGCTGAAACATGCGCTTGCTGCCGGCGATGCGGTGGAACTGACGTTGCAATATGGCGACGGCACGACCCAGAAACTGACGCTGAAGGTTGTCGATGCGCGCGGCCATATGGGCCAGGGAATGGGAATGCACCACGGCGGCAACTGAATCTCCGCATTTCCTGCCGTTGCTGTGGCAGGTTTGCCGATCGGGCGTTGACCTGACTCCTCCCGCTTTCCATTATCGGGCTGACCGGCCATATCGTGCGCCGGTCGGTTCCTAGGGAGGGGTGCTGTGAATCTTTTTTCCAGGCTGAAACGGGGGCTCACGCGCAGTCGCGAATCGCTGTCCCAGCTCATGCCTAAATCGTCCGGTCCGGTTTCCGATGACGGCTGGCTGGATATCGAGGATGGCCTGATCATGGCCGACTGCGGCGCGCAGCTTGCCGCCGAACTTGTGGCCCGGGCGCGACGGGACAGGAACGATTCCATGCATGCCCTGCGTGAAGCGATGCTGGCGATGTTCGAGGCACCGAAGCCCGTCAACCAGCCGCCCAGCGGGCCGTTCGTGCTTCTGGTGGTCGGCGTTAACGGCACAGGCAAGACCACGACCATCGGCAAGCTGGCGACGATGTACCGGCAGCAGGGCAAGGCGGTGCTGGTCGGTGCCGGCGATACCTTCCGGGCAGCAGCGGTCGAGCAGCTGGCGACCTGGGTGTCGCGTGCCGGCGCCGATCTGGTGCGCCAGCATGACGGCGCCGATCCCGCAGCCGTGGCTTTCGATACCGTGCAGCGGGGGATCGCCCGCGACTACGACGTGGTGATCATCGATACCGCCGGCCGTGTGCAGACCGACCGGGGGCTGATGGACGAGCTGGCCAAGGTGCGGCGCGTCATCACCAAGGCGCACCCCTCGACGCCGCACGAGGTGTGGCACGTGGTGGATGGCGGTACCGGCCAGAATGCCGTGGCACAGGTGGAGAAGTTCCGCGACGTGGCCGGCACCACAGGGCTGATCGTCACCAAGCTCGACGGCACGGCCAAGGGTGGCATCGTGCTGCAGTTGGCGCGGACCTTCCGCCTGCCGATCCGTTATGTCGGCGTGGGCGAAACGCTGGAGGATCTGATGCCGTTCGCGGCCGAGGAATTTGTCGACAGCCTGTTGCCGGCGGGATCGTCGTCGGGCAGTGGCAGCCAGCCCGGCTGAGGTTGTGAAACCGATGCAACCGCGGACTAAGCTAACGAGTATGGTTGAGGAGGATTCGATCTCGCCGCTGCGGTTGATCATCATCATGATGCTGGCGATCTTCGTTGCCGAAGCATTCGTGATGGCGGTGTTCTATCTGTTCGGCGAGAGCCCGTCGCTGCTGTTCGGCTTTCTCGATGCCGGGCTTCTGTCGCTGCTGGTTATCCCGCCAATGTACTATCTGATCTTCCGGCCGATGCGCCGGCAACATCGTCAGCTGCACCACAGCCAGCGCTGGCTGCAGACGATCACCGAGAATCTGCCCGAGGCGCTGGTCAGCACCGACGGCGAAAACACCGTGCTCTCCTTCAATCCGGCAGCCGAGCGGATATTCGGCTATGCAGCCGGCGAGATCATCGGACAGTCCGCTTCCCTGCTGATGGCGGGTGAGGCGGCCAAGCATCACGGCGCCTATATCCGGCGCTACCTGCAGTCCGGCGAATCCCGCATCATGGGACAGACACGCGAGGTGGAGGGCAAGCGGCGCGACGGCTCTCTGTATCCGGCCGAGATTCAGGTGCGCGAGATTGTGCTCGACGACCAGGTCTATTTCGTCGCCATGATGCGCGACATCACCCGGCAGAAAATGGAGCAGCAGCGGCGCGAACAGATGCAGGAGAGCATCGAGCGAGCCCAGCGGCTGGAGTCGCTCGGCGTGCTGGCCGGCGGTATCGCCCACGATTTCAACAACATCATTGCCGCCATCATGGGCAACGCCGAACTGCTCGGCATTTCCATCCGTGAGGGCGGCGACGATATCGACGAGTGCCTCGACAATATCGGCAAGGGTTGCAACCACGCCGCCGATCTTTGCCGCCAGATGCTGGCCTATGCCGGCCGGGGCAAATATGTGCTGGAGAACGTGAATGTTTCCGTGATGCTGGCGGAAATGGAGAAGCTGATGCGCGTGTCGATCCCGCGTTCCATCGAGATCGAGAAGCATCTGCAGACCGACCCGCCGGTGATCCATGCCGACCGAACGCAGATGGAGCAAGTGATCCTGAACCTGTTGACCAATGCCGCCGAGGCGATCGGCGACAAGGAGGGGGGGCGAATCGGAATCGACTGCCGCAAGGTCGATCTGACCACTGCCGATGTGGCAAAAATCGAGCATGGCGAAGGACTGCATCCTGGCCCTTACGTACGCATCGAGGTGAAGGACAATGGCTGCGGCATCCAGCCGGAGGATCTGCCGCGGCTGTTCGAACCCTTCTTCACCACCAAGTTCACCGGCCGCGGGCTGGGCATGAGTGCAGTCCTTGGCATTCTTCGCTCACATCGCGGCGGCATCAGCATCGACAGCGTGCCCGGCGAGGGGACGACGATGCGGGTCTTCTTCCCCACGCTCGACAACTACCCGGCCAAGGTTAAGTCACCGGAGACTGTCGAAACGGTCGGCAACTGGCGGGGTGTCGGTACGGTGCTGGTCGTGGACGATGAGTTCCAGCTGCGCTGCATGGCCTGCAAGATGCTGACGCACATGGGCTTCAACACGCTGACCGCCGAAAACGGCGAGCAGTGTCTGGATATTGCCGGTGACCAGCGGCAGCGCCTTGCCGCCGTGCTACTCGATCTCACGATGCCGGTGATGGGTGGCGAACAGGCGTATCTGGAACTGCGCAGGCGTTACCCCGAGCTGCCGGTGCTGATCGCCTCCGGCTTCGGAGAATCGACGCTCGAGGAGGTGTTCGGCGATCGCGCTCCGGATGCCTTTGTCTCCAAGCCGTTTCACTACACCGATCTGCAGCGGGCCATGAAAGCGACTTCCCGCGTGCCGCCGGAGATGCCGCCACGCAAGTAACGTGGTGGTCGGCCGCTGAAGAAAGGATGGGTTGAAGCGGTCTAGAAGAGATCGGCGGCGATGCTGTCGGCCTGGACGATGCCGGATTCGCTGAGCCGGATCGAATCCTTGCCGACGATCAGGTGGCCGAGTTGCCGCCATGTTTCCAGCTCGCTGCCGAACATCGCCAGTACATCCAAGCCGAATCGCTTGCTGAACCAGGTGCGCGAGAAGCCGCTGTGGCGGCGCAGTCCCATCCAGACCGCTTCGGCAGCGCTCATGTGGCGGCCGAGCGACTCATGGTTGTTTACCGCCTGGCCGTGCAGGCGAGCCTGCAACATATAGGTTTCCGGAGAACGGATGTTGCTGTAGCGGTGCGCGCCGCCGTTGCTGCTGTCCCATTTGCCGGCTGCACCGGCGCCGATGCCGATGTAGTCATGGTACAGCCAGTAGCCGTCGTTGTGGCGGCAATGGGCGCCGGCGCGGGCGAAGTTGGAGATTTCGTAAGGCTGGTAGCCGGCCTCGGCGAGCCGCTGGCGTGTGGTGCTGAAAAACTGCAGCGATGTCTCGTCGTCGGGCAGCGGCAGCGGTTGCCGCCGATGGATGTCGGCCAGGCGGGTATGTGGCTCGATGGTCAGCTGGTAACAGGAGAGGTGATCCGGGCCGAGGCCGATCACGGTGTCCACGGTCTGCAGCCAGTTCGCGACCGACTGGCCGGGCAGGCCGTACATCAGGTCGAGGTTGATGTTGGTGAATCCGGCCGTGCGTCCGGTCTCGAATGCCGCCAGTGCCTCGTCGGGCGAGTGGATGCGTTCCAGCCATTGCAGCTGGCCAGTATCGAGGCTCTGCACGCCGATCGACAGGCGGTTGACGCCAGCCTGCCGGTAATCGCGGAAATTGCCGATATCCACGGTGCCCGGGTTGGCCTCAAGCGTGATTTCGGCATCGTCGGTCAGCCCGAAACGGTCGCTGGTTGCCTCGATGATGCCGGTGATGAGTTTGGGCGGCGCCAGCGACGGCGTGCCGCCGCCGAAGAAAACCGAATGGATACGACGACCGGCGAACTGTTCCTGGTCCGACCAGTGCTCCAGTTCGGCCAGCAGTGCCACCCGGTAGCCTTCCCACGGGAAATCGTTGCCGGCATGGGAGTTGAAGTCGCAGTAATGGCACTTGTGCAGGCAGTAGGGGATATGCACATAGAGCTGCAGGGGCATCAAAGCAGTACGACCTCGTAATGGCCGGGATCGAATGCCTCATCGCTTTTCAGTGTGATCTCCTTGCGCAGGAACTCCTCCAGCCGGGCGACGTTGTCGCTCTCCTCGCCGAGCAGCAGGTCGATGATTTGCGGGTGCGCCGCTACCAGTAGTTTCTCACAGGGGTAGGCGCGGGCACCGGCCACCACCTCGCGGAACAGCTGGTAGCAAACGGTGGTCGGGCTCTTGGCGCTGCCGGTACCGTGGCAGCAGGGGCACTCCTGCAACAGCGTGCGGCCCAGCGAGTCGCGGGTGCGCTTGCGGGTCATCTCGACGAGTCCCAGGCTGGAGAGCTGGGCGATGTGGGTTTTTGCCTTGTCGCGTTTCAGCGCCTCGGCCAGCACCTCCATCAGACGCTGCTTGTTCTCCTCCTCCTGCATGTCGATGAAGTCGACAACGATGATGCCGCCCAGATTGCGCAGGCGCAGCTGATGCACGATTTCGTGCACCGCCTCGAGATTGGTCTTGAAACCGGTTTCCTCAAGGTTGCGCGAGCCGACGAAGGAGCCGGAATTGACGTCGATGGCGACCAGCGCCTCGGTCTGGTCGATGATGATGTGACCGCCCGATTTCAGCGGGACGCGCTTCTGCAGCGCCCGGTTGATCTCTTCCTCCACACCGTAGAGGTCGAAGATCGGCCGGTTGCCCGGGTAATAGTAGAGCCGCTTGGCCACTTCCGGCATGAAGCGGCGCGCGAACTTCTTCATGCTTTCGTAGGCTTCGCGAGAATCGATGTGGATTTTCTCGACCTCGTCGTCGACGTAGTCGCGCATGACGCGCAGGAACAGGTTCAGTTCCTTGTGGATCAGCGTGCCGGGTGCTGCAGTCTGGCTGCGTTTCTGGATATCCGCCCACAGGCGCAGCAGGAATTGCAGGTCCTGTTCCATTTCGGGTTCGTTATGGCCTTCGGCGACGGTGCGGATGATGATGCCGCCCTTCTCGGGTGCGATGTGCTGACCGATCTCCAGGAGACGCTTGCGCTCCTTGTCCCCCTCCAGGCGGCGGGCGATACCGATATGGTTGAGCTCCGGCAGATAAACGAGGTAACGGCCGGCCAGTCCCAGCTGGGTTGTCAGGCGCGGCCCCTTCGAGGCAATCGGATCACGCGATACCTGCACGAGGATCTGCTGGCCTTCGCGGACCAGGCCGGCGATGGGCGGGGCGTTGCGGCGCGGTGAGACGGCAACGGCCGTCGTGTCCTCGTCCGATTCCGGCGCCATGTTCTCTTCCGGTACTTCATTGAGTTCATGGTTGGAGAGATCGCTGCCCACGATGTCGCCGGCGTACAGGAAACCTGCCTTCTCCAGGCCGATATCGACGAAGGCGGCCTGGATACCCGGCAGCACGCGCTGCACACGCCCCTTGTAGATGTTGCCTTTCAGGCCGCGTTCGCGTTCGCGTTCGATATACAGCTCCTCGACCTGGCCGTTCTCGATCCGCGCAATGCGGGTTTCGAACGGTGCGACATTGACGAGAAGCTCGGTACTCATGCGGCAGCTCCACTGGCGTGTGACGGCATGACATGTTGCAGGAGGTTCAATGTGGCCCGGACCGGCAGGCCGATGACATTGTCCAGCGGCCCGTCGATACCCTCGATGAAGCCGGCAGCACCTCCCTGTACGGCGTAGGCGCCGGCCTTGTCCAGAACCTCGTTGTGCAGCAGGTAGATATCGATTTCTCGCTCGTCGAGCGGTCGGAAGCGAACTTCGGTCCGCACGATGGTCTGCTCGATCTTCTCTCCCAGACGTACGCAGACGCCGCTGACCACCACATGCTGGCGACCGGAGAGACGCTGCAGCATGATTTTTGCGGCGGCGAGATCGACCGGCTGACCCAACGCCTCGCCGTCCAGTGCCACCAGTGTGTCGGCGGCGATGACCGGCACCGAGGTTTCCGTGCAGGTCAGCGCCTTGCTGCGAGCCAGCCTGTGCACGAGTGCATCGACCGTTTCGCCGGGGAGGGCGGATTCATCAACATGGGAGGGCCGCACTTCGACGGCCAGTCCGGCACCCTGCAACAGTTGCAGCCGGCGCGGCGAACGGGAGGCGAGAATGATTTCCATGTCCGCATGTTAGATGAGTGTAAAAGAAATGCATCCGGGATTTCGCCGCTGGCGGGAGCATGAACTTGACGGCGCGAGCCTGTCGCTTACGATGCCCGAACCGTGAACAAAGTGACCGAATCCCCGCTCAGCCGCGCCCTCGAACTCTGCAAGCCCGACATGGCGCGCGTGGATGCCTGCATCCACGAAAATCTGCAATCCGACATCATGATGATCCCGGCCATCGGCCACTATATCGTCAATGCCGGCGGCAAGCGTTTCCGGCCCCTGCTTTGTCTGCTCACCGCTCGGCTGTTCGGTTACGACGGTGGCCGGCAGATTCCGATGTCCGTGGTCGTCGAGTTCATCCACACTGCATCGCTGCTGCACGACGACGTCGTCGATTCGGCCGAACTGAGGCGTGGCGCGCCGTCGGCCAATGGTGTGTGGGGCAATCAGGCTTCTGTGCTGGTGGGCGATTACCTCTTTTCCCGCGCTTTCCAGATGATGGTACGCGACGGCGACATGGCGATGCTGAAGCTGATGGCCGATGTCACCAATGCGTTGGCCGAGGGTGAAGTGCTGCAGCTTTCCCGCACCTTCCATCTGGAGATGACCGAGGCCGAGTGTTTGGAGGTGGTCGAGCGCAAGACCGCGGTGCTGTTCAAGGCGGCGGCCGAGGTCGGTGCGCACGTCGCCGGCCAGGATGCCGCAACCGTGGCAGCTATGGCCGAATACGGTATGTGCCTCGGTGTGGCATTCCAGCTGATGGACGATGCGCTGGATTATCTAGCCGAGGCCGAGGTGGCAGGCAAGCCTGTGGGACACGATCTGGAAGAGGGCAAGATTACCCTGCCGCTGATTTACGCCATGCACCGGGATCCTGAGCTCTTGGCACGGGTGCAAGTGATCGCCGAGCGCGGCGGTTATGAGGGTGATGACCGTGATTGGGTTCGCTCGCGCGTTCTGAAACAGCAGGGGGCCGAACATGCCATGGCCCGGGCCCGCGACTATGCCGAGCGGGCGAAACATCTGTTGCCGGTAAATGGTGTTGCCGAGCTGCGTACGCTGCTGGCCGAGCTGGCCGACTTTTCTGCTTTACGGCCCTATTAATCGGCTCACAAAGAGATTGCAGTGCTGGGCGCTTCGACCTAAGATGCGCGCCCTTCGCACGACGAAGGTAACACGGGGTGTAGCGCAGCCTGGTAGCGCGTACCGTTCGGGACGGTAAGGTCGGAGGTTCGAACCCTCTCACCCCGACCATTTTTCAAGTCATCCGACATCCAAACGACATGCTGCATGGCTCCGGCCGTGCAGCATGTTTTTTTCATCCTTCCTTAAGTTTCGTGGGTTCATCTGCTATGCTCGATGTGGCTTGACGGCCACAGTATTAGCATTTAATAATATGTCCCATTAACGAGATCAACAGGAGGTCTCTCATGAAAGCTTCGATGAAACGAGTCGCCATGCTGGCGGGCGCAACTGCGATTGTGGTTGTCGGGTTTGCCGGTACCGCCATGGCTGGAGCCGAGGGTAAGTGCAAGGTTTGCCATACGTTCGAGCAGGGCGGCAAGAACAAGACCGGTCCGAACCTGTTTGGCATCGTCGGCCGTCAGGCCGGTCAGGTGGAGGGCTACAAATACAGCGACGGCCTGAAGAACTCCGGCATCACCTGGACGGAAGAGAATCTGCGCAAGTGGATCGACAAATCGAAGGATATGGTCGGTGACACACGCATGCCGAACCAGGGTGTGACTGGTGCCAGGGCGGACGAGGTCATCGCCTTCATGAACGCCAACAAGTAAGGGTTGATGCGAGACCGAAGGGCGGCCTGCGGGCCGCCCTTTTTGTTTGGTTGCCGCATTTCCCGGCAGTTGCCACATAGACGCTGGAAATTCGATGCTTGACTATTCATATATTAGAATATAATAATTCGCATGGTAGAAATTAAATAAAGACAGGGGGTCTTCTATGAAAACGTTCAAGCATGCCGGTATCCTGGCCACTTTCGCAGTTGTGGCGTTCGGTGGTTTCGCCGGCAACGCCATGGCGGCAGGTGCTGAAAAGCAGTGTCTGGCCTGCCATAACATCGAAAAGGGCGCTCCGGCCAAGGTGGGTCCGAACCTGTTTGGTGTGATCGGTCGCAAGGCCGGCCAGATGGCGGGATTCAAGTACAGCGACGGCCTGAAGAACTCCGGCATCACCTGGACGGAAGAGAATCTGCGCAAGTGGATGAACGATGCGCCGGCCATGGTCAAGGGTACGCGCATGCCGAAGCTCAAGATGGCGGGCGCGAACGCGGACGAGATCATCGCTTTCCTGAAGTCCAAGCGCTGAGGGACGTCTGATCCGGGCAAGGGGCGGCCAGCAGGCCGCCCCTGTTGTTTGCGGGCATTTATCTTGCGTCGCAATGCTGTTTCTGGGTGAATGCCGCGCATGTTGCCAGGCCCGCTACCCGCTTCCATTCATCTGCTCGACCTGTTCGGTACCGCTGTCTTTGCACTGACCGGCGCCCTTCGGGCCATCACCCATCGTCTTGACCTGATGGGAGCGGTGGTTCTCGGTGTGGTGACCGCCCTCGGCGGCGGCATGGTGCGCGACGCCTTGCTCGGCCGGCATCCGCCGGCCGCTTTTGCCGACCAGGCATACCTGATCATTGCCGCCGTTACCGCCTTCCTGACCTTTTTCTGGGGGCGGCGCCTGAACGAGCAGGAGGGGTGGATTATCGCTTTCGACGCGCTGGGGCTCGGCGTGTTTACGCTGGTCGGCGCCTACGTGGCGGATCAGTCGGGCCTGGGCGCGGTCGGTATCCTGTTCATCGCCATGCTGACGGCGACCGGTGGCGGTGTGCTGCGTGCAGTGCTGGTGACCGAGGTGCCGTTCATTCTGCGCAAGGAGATCTATGCCTCGGCCAGCTTTCTCGGAGCAGCTCTCTACCTTCTGCTGCCGCAGCTCGGTATCGACGGACAGCCGATGTTCTGGGCGGTGGTGATTGTCACGACCGGCGTACGGCTGGGATCGTGGCGGCTGGGGTTGCATTTGCCGCAGTCCTGAGTTGGGCTGAGTTGAGCTGCCAATGGCGGCTTGCAACTCGGGACCGGATGCATATGATTCGCCCCGCGTTGGGCCGTTAGCTCAGTTGGTAGAGCAGCTGACTCTTAATCAGCGGGCCGTAGGTTCGAGTCCTACACGGCCCACCAGTCGCGAGGGGAGCAAGGCATGCCTTGCTCCCCTTTTTGATTTCGGCCCGGCAACGGCGATGCGGTCGCACAGGCGAGGGTGGCGGAATTGGTAGACGCGCTGGATTTAGGTTCCAGTACCTTCGGTGTGGGGGTTCGAGTCCCCCCCCTCGTACCAGATCGGCAGGTCGTCCGGATGCGTCCGGCGATCCTGTCCACAGATCAAGCCTGATTGGAGAGAAACGATGATTCAGACGAATGTAAAAGCAGTGGGAGCCAACGAGCACGAGGTGCGCGTACAGCTGCCGAAGTCGGAATATGACCGTGTCTACGCCGCCCAGCTGCAGAAGCTGGCGCAGCAGGTGAAGATGCCGGGTTTCCGTTCGGGCAAGACGCCATCGCAGGTGATCCAGAAACAGTTCGGTCCGAAACTCCACGAGGATACCGTTTCCGAGCTCGTGCAGACCTATTACGTACAGGCCATCGAGTCCTCGGGACTGGTGCCGGCCGTGCAGCCGTACCTCGACATTCCGGCCGTGCAGCCGGAGGCGGGCTTTGCTTTTACGCTTAAGGTGACGACCTGGCCGGAGATCGAGCTGAAGGATTTGTCGAAGCTGAAGTTCGACGTGACCGACGTGACGGTGGATGACAGCGACGTGAAGTCGGTGGTGGATCGCCTGATGGATTCCCAGGTACATTATGAAGTGGTTGAGGACCGCCAGGCTGAAAAGGGTGACCAGCTGCATATCGATTTTACCGGCTATGTCGACGGCGTCGCCTTTGAAGGCGGCAAGGGTGAAAATGTCGCGCTGGTGCTGGGCGAAGGTCGCTTCATTCCGGGCTTCGAGGATCAGTTGATCGGCAAGAAGGCAGGCGAGGCTTGCGTGGTCATGGTGACCTTCCCGGCCGAATACCAGGCGGCGCATCTGGCCGGCAAGCCGGCCCGTTTCGAGACCACCGTCAGAAGTGTCGGCAAGGCGGTCAAGGCCAAGGATGCGGAAGAGCTGGCGAAGATGCTCGGTTTCGACGATGCCGCGGCATTTCGTGCCGACGTGAAGGGCCGGCTGGAGCAGGAAGCGGAGCAGGGTGCGCAGGCGACCACCCGCGAAGCGGCGCTGGTCGCCATGCTGGAAGCCAATCCGCTGGATCTTCCGGAGGCTCTGCTGGCGCAGGACATGCGCGACACCACGCAACGTGTGGTGCAGAACATGCAGCGTCAGGGTATCCAAGTGACGCGCGAGATGTTCGAGGATGAAGCGTTCCGGAACGAGGTGCGCTCCCGCTCCGAGAAGGGGCTGAAATTGTCCGTTTTGCTACAGGCGGTACGCAAGCTTGCCGACGTGTCGGTCGATGAGGCCGAACTCGATGCCGAGATTGACCGACAGGCAAAACAGTACCCAGCCGAGCAGCAGGTCCAGTATCGTGCCTGGATCCGCGGCCAGAAGGAGCAGCTGGAAGGGCTGCGGGAAATGTTGCTGGAGCGCAAGTGCATCGCCTATATCGTGTCGAAGGCCAAGGCCAAGGCGGTTTCAAAGTCGCTGTCGGCATGGCAGTCTGAGCAGGAGCAAGGCTGACCGGGCCGGCTATTGGCCCCGCTCTTGCATAGTGGCTAGTATGGTTGCTGCCACACCAAAGGAGTACGCATGAATCTAGTGCCGATCGTTGTCGAGCAGACTGCCAGGGGCGAGCGTTCCTACGATATCTTCTCGCGCCTGCTGAAAGAGCGGATCATCTTCCTGAACGGCCAGGTGGATGACCATATCGCCAACCTGATCGTGGCGCAGATGCTGTTCCTCGAATCCGAAGGGCCGGACAAGGATATCTATCTTTACATCAACAGCCCCGGCGGCCTGGTGACCGCCGGCATGGCCATTTACGATACCATGCAGTACATCCGCTGCGATGTTTCGACCCTGTGCGTCGGCCAGGCTGCCAGCATGGGTGCGCACCTGCTGGCGGCGGGTGCGGCCGGCAAACGCTTCGCACTGCCGAATGCCCGTATCATGATCCATCAGCCATTGGGTGGTTTCCAGGGGCAAGCAACCGATATCGAGATCCACGCCCGTGAAATCATCAAGCTCAAGGAGCGACTCAACGAGATGCTGGCCAAGCATACGGGCAAGCCGCTGGACAAGGTCTCCGACGACGTCGAGCGGGATTATTTCTTGACCGCGGAAGAGGCACGCGATTACGGTATAGTCGATAAGGTGCTGGTTTCCCGCGAAGCGGTGAAGTCGGCCGGAGGTGCGCATGGCACAAAGTAACGGCGGAGACAATACACTCTATTGTTCGTTTTGCGGCAAATCCCAGCATGACGTCAAAAAGCTGATTGCCGGCCCGACCGTTTTTATTTGTGACGAATGCATCGAACTCTGCAACGAGATCATCCAGGAAGAGCTGGCAGGCCAGGAGAGCAGCAAGAAATCCGGTGGCGAACTGCCGCGTCCGGCCGAGATCAAGGCCTTTCTCGATGAATACGTGATCGGCCAGGAGGCGGCGAAGCGCCTGCTTTCCGTGGCGGTTTACAATCATTACAAGCGCATTGCCCACAACGAGGCGAGCGACGTCGAAATCGCCAAGAGCAATGTGTTGCTGCTGGGGCCGACTGGTTCCGGCAAAACGTTGCTGGCCCAGACGCTGGCCCGCATCTTCGAGGTGCCGTTCGTGATGGCCGATGCGACGACGCTGACCGAAGCCGGCTATGTCGGCGAGGACGTCGAGAATATTATCCAGAAGCTGCTGCAGGCCGCCGACTACGATGTCGAGAAGGCGCAGCGCGGCATCGTTTATATCGACGAGGTCGACAAGCTGTCGCGCAAGTCCGATTCGCCGTCGATCACCCGCGATGTCTCCGGTGAAGGTGTGCAGCAGGCATTGCTGAAACTGATCGAGGGAACCGTGGCCAGCGTGCCGCCGCAGGGTGGGCGCAAGCATCCGCAGCAGGAGTTCCTGCAGGTCAATACGACCAATATCCTGTTCATTCTCGGCGGCGCCTTTGCAGGGCTGGAGAAGGTGATCGAGGCGCGCGGCAAGAGCCGTTCGATCGGCTTCGGTGCTTCCGTACAGGCCGAAAAGGAAAAGGATATCGGCGAGATTCTCGTGCAGGTGGAGCCGGAGGACCTGATCAAATACGGCCTGATTCCGGAGCTTGTCGGCCGTCTGCCCGCGGTAGCGACCCTGACCCAGCTCGACAAGGAGGCGCTGCTGCGCATCCTGACCGAGCCGAAGAACGCGCTGGTCAAGCAGTATCAGGCGCTGCTCAGGTACGACGATGTTGAGCTCGACTTTACCGACGACGCCCTGGAAGCCATCGCCGAAAAGGCGATCGCCCGCAAGACCGGTGCCCGTGGCCTGCGCGCCATCATGGAAGCGGTGATGCTCGACGTTATGTACGACATCCCGACGCTCGGCAATGTCGAGCGCTGCCTGATCAACCGGGAAGAGGTTGAGGGCCGTGCAAAGCCCGTCCTGGTATTCCGTGGTCAGGCCGGCGTTGCCGGGGCAGTGGCATCCTGAACCTGCCGTACCGGCGGTACGCTATGCGCCGCATCGCGTGCCGTGTTTCCGAGGAGTAAATCGTGGCTGAATGGAAGAGTGAAGACCAAGGCAAACCTGTCCCGTTGAGCGCTGGCTCGCTGCCGGTATTGCCCCTACGCGACATCGTCGTATTCCCGCACATGATCGTGCCGTTGTTTGTCGGCCGCGACAAATCTGTGCGCGCGCTTGAAGAGGTAATGCAGAGCGACAAGGCGATCCTGCTGGTCGCACAGAAGGATGCGACCCAGGACGATCCGGGTGTGAGTGACCTGTTCGAGGTCGGTACGGTCGGCCACATCCTGCAGTTGCTGAAACTGCCCGACGGCACCATCAAGGTGCTGGTGGAGGGCGGCCAGCGGGTGGCAATCACGTCGCTGAAGGATGAAGAGAAGTTCTTGCGAGCCAGTTTTTCGCCGCTGCCGGAAGTTGACGAGGATACCCGGGAGCAGGAAGTGGTAGCCCGCTCGGTGATCCAGAAGTTCGAGGCCTACGTCAAACTGAACAAGAAACTGCCGCCCGAGGTGCTGGTTTCGGTCTCGGCGGTCGACGAGGTCGACAAGCTGGCCGACACCATCGCCGCGCACCTGAATCTGAACGTCAACGACAAGCAGGCTTTGCTGGAGACGCCGAGCGTCATCGACAGGCTGGAGCGCCTCTATGCTCATATGGAGGACGAGATCGAGCTGATGCAGGTGGACAAGCGCATTCGTTCGCGCGTCAAGCGGCAGATGGAGAAGAGCCAGCGCGAGTACTATCTCACCGAGCAGATGAAGGCGATCCAGAAGGAGCTCGGCGAGGAGGAGGGCGAAGGCGATTTGCAGAAGCTCTCCGAGCTGATCGAGTCGGTGGGGCTGTCCAAGGAGGCCAAGACCAAGGCCGATGCCGAGCTGAAGCGGTTGAAGATGATGCCACCGATGAGCGCCGAAGCGACGGTGGTGCGCAACTATCTGGAGTGGCTCACCGAGCTGCCATGGAAGAAGCGTTCGAAGATCAGTCGCGAACTGGCGCCGGCCGAGAAGGCGCTCGATGAGGATCACTACGGCCTGGAGAAGGTGAAGGAGCGCATCCTCGAGCATCTCGCCGTATTGCGGCTGGTGCGCAAGATGAAGGGGCCGATCCTCTGTTTCGTCGGCCCTCCGGGAGTCGGCAAGACCTCGCTGGCGCGCTCGATTGCGCGTGCCACGCGTCGCGAATTCGTGCGCATGAGTCTGGGCGGCGTGCGCGATGAGGCCGAAATCCGCGGCCATCGCCGTACCTATATCGGTTCGATGCCGGGCAAGGTGATCCAGTCGATGAAGAAGGCTGGTACGCGCAATCCGCTGATCCTGCTCGACGAGATCGACAAGCTGGGTGCCGATTTCCGCGGCGATCCGTCGGCAGCGCTGCTGGAAGTGCTCGATCCGGAGCAGAACGCCACCTTCAATGATCATTACCTGGAGGTCGATTACGATCTTTCCGAGGTGATGTTCATTACCACCGCCAATACGATGAATATCCCGGCACCGCTGCTCGACCGCATGGAGATCATCCGCATTTCCGGCTATACCGAACATGAGAAGCTGGCCATTGCCAAGCGATATTTGCTGTCCAAGCAGCGCAAGGATCATGGCCTGAAAGCTGAACAGCTGGAAATGGATGAGGCGGCGCTGCTGGAGATCATCCGTCATTACACGCGCGAGGCCGGTGTGCGCAATCTCAGCCGCGAGATCGCCAATATCTGCCGTAAGGTGGCGCGTGAGCTGGTCGCCGATGACAAGCGGAAAACCGTCAAGGTCGGCAAGGAGCGCATCGAGCATTACCTGGGCGTTCACAAGTTCCGCTTCGGCATCGCCGAGGCTGAGGACCAAGTCGGCGTGGTCACGGGGCTGGCATGGACGGAAGTGGGCGGCGAGCTGCTGCAGATCGAGACGGCGCTGATGCCTGGCAAGGGCAAGCTGACGGTGACCGGACAGCTCGGCGAGGTGATGCAGGAGTCGATCCAAGCGGCATTTTCCTATGTCCGATCGCGTGCGGCGCAGCTTGGCCTGAAACCCGATTTTCACCAGAAGGTCGACATTCACGTGCATGTGCCCGAAGGTGCCATTCCGAAAGACGGGCCGTCGGCGGGACTGGCCATGGCGACCTCCATGGTTTCGGCGCTAACCGGCATTCCGGTGAAGCGCAATGTCTGCATGACCGGAGAGATCACTCTGCGCGGCAAGGCATTGCCCATCGGCGGCCTGAAGGAAAAACTGCTGGCTGCACAACGCGGCGGCCTGACCGAGGCGGTGATTCCGGAAGAGAACGCCAAGGACCTGCGGGAGATTGAAGGGGATGTCCTGCAGGGGCTGACAATTCATACCGTGAATCACATGGATCAGGTGCTCGACCATGCCTTGACTCGGCTGCCGGAGGGTATGAGTATGGGCGCAAGATACGTGCCTCAGATGGTGTCTGATATTTATCAGGAAGATGGTTCAGCCACGGCACATTAAGACTAAAAATCAGTTGACAGCCGATAGGGGCAAGTACGTATAGTTCGTGTCCCATCGATTGCAGCGGGAGGAAAAAAATGAATAAAGCAGATCTGATCAACCATGTGGCCGCGGAAGCCGGTCTGACCAAGGCAGCAGCGGGTGATGCTGTCGAAGCCGTGCTGGGTGGTATCACCGGCGCTCTGAAGAAGGGCGGTTCCGTAAGCCTGGTTGGTTTTGGTACGTTTGCGGTCACTTCGCGTGCAGCCCGTACCGCGCGCAATCCGCGCACCGGCGACACCATCAAGGTTCCTGCATCTAAGGCGCCGAAGTTCAAGGCTGGCAAGGCCCTGAAGGACGCAGTCAAGTAAGTTGATGAGGGCGGGAGCGATCCCGCCCATCTTTTGAACAAGGGCTATATGCCCTTGTTTTTTTCGGGCGAATAGCTCAGCTGGGAGAGCAACGGTCTTACAAACCGTAGGTCACAGGTTCGATCCCTGTTTCGCCCACCATTCGGAGTTCTGCACATCGCTGCAGGGTTTTCCAGATCAACAATACGATGTTGATTTTAGGGTGCTGAATGATTATTTTGCGCCCCCGTTGGAGCGGTAGTTCAGTCGGTTAGAATGCCGGCCTGTCACGCCGGAGGTCGCGGGTTCGAGTCCCGTCCGCTCCGCCACATGAAAAAGGGTTGCCTTGTGCAACCCTTTTTTGTTGTCTGCAAGCTGGCTAGGATAACCGCACGTTTGATTATCGGGGGGGAGACATGCCGATCACACTCAACAGCATTGCCCAGCAGGGCACCAACGGTCCGGCCATGATGCCGATCATTCAGGGCGTGGCCCGTGCCGCCAACGAGATAGCCTATCTTTTACGCGGTGCCGTGTTCCGCGGTGCACTGGGCGCAGCCGGCGGCGAAAACGTGCAGGGCGAGCAACAGCAGAAGATCGACGTGCTTTCCGATGAAATCTTCCTTGATGAGATGCGCTCCACCGGCTTCGTCTGTGCGGTCGGTTCCGAGGAGCAGGAATCGCTGCAGGTCATCAGTGAATATGCCACGGCCGAATACGTGGTGCTGGTCGATCCGCTGGACGGCTCGTCGAACTTGGATATCGACGGCCCCGTCGGCACGATTTTTTCGGTGGTGCGGCGCAAGTCGTCCACATCGTCGACACCGGTAGAATCGGATACGCTGCAGGACGGCCGCAGTGTGGTGGCGGCAGGATATGTTCTTTATGGGCCGGCCGCGATGCTCGTCTGTTCCGTCGGCGCCGGCGTGAACGGCTACACCTACAATCCGACCACGGCGCGTTTCGAGTTGAGCCATCCGAACATGCGTATTCCGGCCAAGGGCGGCTACTATTCGGTCAACGAGGCCAATTCGGACAAATGGCTGGATAACATGGGGGCCAATCTCGAGCGCATGAAGCGCGAAACGGGTCTGGGCATGCGTTATGTGGGCTCGATGGTGGCCGACATGCATCGTACGCTGCTGAAGGGCGGCATCTTCCTTTACCCGGCTGACGAGAAGAACAAGAACGGCAAACTCAGGCTGCTGTACGAGGCTATCCCGATGGCTTATCTGGTCGAACAGGCCGGCGGCAAGGCGATGAGCCGCGATATGGCGGTGCTGGATGTGGAGCCGCAGGAGTTGCACCAGCGTGTGCCGGTTTATCTGGGTGCGGCATCGGCGGTCGACAGTCTTTTGAGCTGAAGTCTTGGCCGAGCGGGAAGTCTTCCTTCGGGTCTATCTGAACGAGATCGGCGTGCATACGCCGGTCTCGTTTGCTTTGGGTGATAGCGATGCCGTACAGGCGTCTGCCGAGCCGGCGGCTGCACAAGTATCCGGTACCCTGGATGAACTGGCCCGTCAGGCGGCAAGCTGTCGGCTCTGCCGGCTGGCAGAAGGGCGCACGCAGGTGGTGTTCGGTACCGGCAATCCGCACGCCGAGATCGTGTTTATCGGCGAGGCGCCGGGCCGCGACGAAGATCTGCAGGGCGAGCCGTTTGTCGGGCGGGCGGGCAAATTGCTGGACAAGATGATGATGGCCGTCGGCCTCGACCGCCAAAACGTCTATATCATGAACACCGTCAAATGCCGGCCGCCGAACAATCGTGATCCGCAGACGGATGAAGTGCAGACCTGCCGGCACTGGTTCGATGCCCAGCTGCAGCTGCTGTCACCGAAGGTGATCTGCCTGCTAGGGCGGGTGGCGGCGCAGTCCGTGCTGGAGAGCGATGCGCCGCTTGCCGCTTTGCGCGGGCGCTGGCATGACTACCACGGTATTCCGGTGCTGGTGACCTATCATCCCGCCTTCCTGCTCCGGTCGCCGGACCAGAAGCACCGCAGCTGGGCAGACCTTCTGGAGCTGCGCCGGTCTTTGGCGACGACAGGGAAATAATCCGGACGGTTACTCTTTTTCGGGTTCCTTGAACAGCCGCAGGCGCTGGATCCAGTCGCCGCTGATGCTGAGGATCTCGATGTGCACGCCCTGGATAGTGACGCAGAGACGATCTTCCGGCTGTTCGCCGAGCGTATGGACGATCAGCCCACCGATGGTGTTGGCCACCTCTTCCGGCAGGTCCCAGTCCATCTCCTGGTTGATATCGCGTAGCCCCGCTGTGCCTGAAGTGACCAGCGCACCGTCCGGTTGTGGCCACATTTCGATACGTGCCGGTGTATCCGATTCATCATGGATTTCGCCGACAATGTCCTCGATGATGTCCTCGAGCGTGATCAATCCCTCGATATCTCCGAACTCGTCGACCACGATGGCCATGTGCTGATGCCTCGACTGGAACTCGAACAACTGCGCCAGGGCATTCTTGGTGGTCGGGATATAGGGCGGTTGTTGCCAGATGACGGCTTCGGCCAGCGGCCTGCTGCGGTCGACGACCTTCATCATGTCGCGCAGGTGGATGATGCCGATCAGTTGATCCGGTTCGTGCAGATAGACCGGATAACGTGAATAGGGATGGGCGATGGCCTGTTTCAGGCATGTCTCGACGGTCTGCGAGCCGTCGAGCATGCGCATGTTCTTGCGCGGCTTCATCAGCGATTTCACCGCCACCTTGTGCAGGCTGAGGCTGCTGATCAGCATCTGTTCGCGCGCTTCGTCGAGCATTCCCGATTCGGCGCTGATGTCGATCATCGTGGCCAGTTCCTGGTGCGTCAGCGGTGTTTCGGCCTTGTGCGGTACCCTTAACAGCCATTTGAACAGCGTGATGATATACATCAGCAGGGCGACGATGGGATGCAGCAGCCACTGGATACTGCGCAGGATCGGTGCGACGGCGCAGGCAATGGCTTCGGCATGCACGACGGCGATCGTTTTCGGCAGGATCTCGGAAAAAACCAGCACAACGATGGTCATGATCATCGTGGCATAAAAGATGCCGGCCTCGCCGAAAGACTGTACGAGCAGAGCCGCCGCCAGCGACGAAGCGGCGATGTTGACGAAATTGTTGCCGAGAAGAATGGTCGAGAGCATGTATTCGGGCCGCTCGAGCAGTTTCTCGGCGGTCTTTGCGCCGCGTTTTCCTGCTTCGCCGCTGGCGCGTAGCCGTACCCGGCGGGCGCGCGTCAGCGCGGTCTCGGAACCGGAAAAGAAGGCCGACAGCAACAATAGCAGCAGCAGGATTCCGAGGGTGACGGCCAATGGCATGCCGAGAATGCTCATGGAAGGCGAAGCTGGGTGGTCAATGCAGCCAGGAGTTGATCAATTTGACGCCGAAGTAGGCCAGCAGCAGCAGGCCGTAGGCGGAAAGGACGACGCGGCTGGCTACCCGCCCCGGCCACTGCGCCTTGCTGCGCTTGACGAGCAGCAATATCAGCACGCCGAAGGAGAACATCGCCAGCAGCACCTTGTGGTTCAGCAGCGCAAAGTGGTGGAACTCGATCCACTGCCAGGAGAGACCGGTAAGGATGCTGATGCCGATCAGCCATGTGGAGAGCCAGACCTGTTCGAACATGTGCCTGTCGATCTCCAAGAGCGACGGCAGCGCCTGAACCATCATGTTGAGCTGCTTGCGTTTCAGAGCCCGGTCCAGCAACAGCTGCATGACGGCATGAATGGCAGCCAGTGTGAGGATGGCATAGGCCAGGAGGGATACCAGCAGGTGGCCGGTCTCCAGTACCGAGGTGGTATGCACCCAGTTCGGCGTATGGGCATGCGGCAGGAGCGGGATGATCAGTAGAGGCACGGCGGTAGCCGGCAGCAAAAACAGACCGAGCCCCTGGATGCCGTGACGCAGTATGCCGACCGCATAGATGCCCTGGACGATCATGGTCGCTACGGCGACGCTGGCGGCCAATGTGAAATTGATGCCTTGCGCGGTAACGGGATTGATCTCAATGAATGCCAGCATGGTTACCGCAATGCTGAACAGCATCAGGATCGGTGCCAGACGACGCGGCTGCAGGATTTGCGGCAGGTCCACGCGCCGGGCGCCGGCCCAGACCAGGGCAGCGCAGGCAAGCGTGATGATGCCGGCGAGCGGGAACATGGCCGAAAGGCTCATTCCGGGACATCCTCGCAACTGGGGTCAGGGGGGTAATTGAATCGGCTGATCATCGAAAGCGGTTTATATCCCATGCGATGAGGCGGTGCAATCGTTGTCGACGTTGACCGCCCGGGGGAAAGACGCACAATCCCTCCGATGAATGTCGGGGTGTTGTTGCTGGCTGCCGGTAGCGGCCGCCGTTTCGGCGGCGGGTTGCCGAAGCAGTATGCCTTGGTCGCCGGCAAGCCGCTGCTGGCCCATACGTTGACGAGCCTTGCTGCCGAGCCGCGTATCCGGCTGGTGCAACCGGTCATCGCCGAGGGCGATAAGCATTATGCCGCCGCCGTGGCCGGCCTCCGCTTTTCCTTTAAGTTGTTTGCCCCCGTGGCCGGCGGTGCCGAGCGGTCCGAGTCGATGCAGGCCGGGTTTGCAGCGTTGCCCGACGATATCGATTTTGTAGCTGTGCACGATGCCGCCCGGCCGTTGCCATCGCCGGCACTGCTCGCCGATGTGCTGGATGTGGCCGAAAGGCACGGGGCTGCCGTTCCGGGCCTGGCCGTGCACGATACGATCAAGGTCGTCAATGCCGAGGGGCGCGTGATTGAAACCCCTTCCCGCGCCTCACTGCGGGCGGTACAGACGCCCCAGGTTGCCCGACGCGACTGGTTTGCGCTGGCGCTTGCTCAGGAAGCGGATCGCCTGCACCGACATACCGACGATGCCTCCCTGCTGGAGTCGGCAGGTTTTCCGGTTCATGTCAGCCGCGGCGAGCCGGACAACCGCAAGATTACCACCCAGGAGGATATGCAATGGTTGCAGGCCAGGCTGGAGGGGAAGTCTTGAATATACGTATTGGCCAGGGATTCGACGTACATGCCTTTGCCGCCGGGCGCAAACTGGTGCTGGGCGGGATCGAGATTCCCTATTCCCTCGGCCTGGCCGGCCACTCCGATGCCGATGTGTTGGTACACGCCATCTGCGATGCCCTGCTCGGAGCGGCGGGTCTTGGGGATATCGGCCGCCATTTCCCGGATACCGATGCACGTTACGCCGGCGCCGACAGTTGCGAATTGCTGGCCGATGTGATGCGCAAGCTACAGGTGGCGGGCTGGCGGCTCGGCAATGTCGATGCGACGGTGATCGCCCAGAAACCGAAGCTTGCCGGCCATATCCCGGCCATGCAGCAACGTTTGGCCGGGGTGCTCGGCGTAAAGGCAGCGGCGGTCAACGTCAAGGCGACGACGACGGAAGGGCTCGGCTTCACCGGCCGCGAAGAGGGCATCGCCGCCCAGGCCGTGGTGCTGCTGTATCCGGCCTGACGCTGCTATAATCCCGCATATGGCCAACGGTACGCTTTCCGATTTCTATATCCGCTGCGATAGCCTGCATCGCGAGCTCTATTCGGTCATGGCCCGAGAATGGCAGGAGGTCGGGCAGGCGGTGCGTCAGAGCGAGCGGGGCCTGAAGCTCTGCCTGCGCTCCGTCTCCGTGGGCGGGGAGGAGGGGTTGGCATTGTTCGAGCTGTTGCCCGGTGCCGGGACAGCGCCGGCGAGCATCGTGCTGAACCTCAACGACTGGCGCCGCTGGTTCGGCGAGGAAGAGGCCGAAGCGATGATGCGGCATGTGACGGATATCCAGGGATTGCAGCACAAGAGCCGCGACGGGGTGTTCAGTATTATCGATCCGGGCCATATGTCCGGTCCCATGCAGCAGGCGCTGCGCAACCTGGTGCTGCAGATCGCCCGCCGCGGCAGCGATATGGTCGCCCGCTGATCCTTATTCAGGGTTGTACGGCTTGGGCTGTCAGCGTGAAATCGGCAATACGAGGCGGCAGCGATTCCACCACCAGCATGAAACCGCGCTCGCTCCGGGGAGCGACCGGCACGTCGTCGATGGCCGGAGGTTGATAGGGCGCATGCCGGACGGCATCCATGCTGGGCGGCAGCGTGATCGGCAGCAGTTCCGTCCGCGCGATCCTGTCGGGTTCGTCATCGGCATAGAAATCGATTACCAGCTTCGGTGGCGGCAGTTCACACGACAGCTGGTTGGCCAGCCGCCCCTCGATCACCAGTACCCGGCTGCCGTCGGTGCGCTTCAGCCATTGCGCCTGCACCGTTTCGGGCAGCACCAGCCAGTCCTTGTCGCGCACCTCCAGCGGCAGTCCGAGATTGATCAGCGTGCTGCGCAGCCAGGGATTGTCCAGCCAGGCATCCTTCTGTACGACAAAGCCGCTCACTGCGGTCAATAGCAGCGTTGCCACGAGCCACGGCCAGATCTGCACATTCCGCCGCCTGGGCGGTTCCGGCAGGTCCGGCGATTCCGCACCGGCGGCTTCATCCTGTAGGGAGGCATCCTGCAGGGCAGTTCCAGAGATCGTCTCTGCGGTTGCCGGCTGTCGCAGAAGATCGCCGGGTTTGGAGCGGGCGGGCGCCGTCTGCCGGCCGAACAGGAGTAACTGATCCTCGGCTGCTGCGACAACCTCGGCGAGTTCCTCGGGTTCGGTCGATTCGACTGCGAACTCCGTGCCACAGCGGTGGCAGACCAGTACGGTGCCGGGGGTGACGTCGGCAATCCTGTAAGCTGCCTGACAATAGGGGCATGCGATTCGCATGGTCGCATGCTGATGTTTCGGGCCCGGTTTGTCAGCAGCGTGAGGATGACAGCGAAGGTGCGGACAGCTACCGTTCCTGCATGGCGGAAGGGGAGTCCTTGATCCAGGCGCGGCAGCTTATGCTGCGTTATCGAACCGGCAAAACGGCGCTGGCCGGCGTATCGCTCGATATCGCCCAGGGCCAGTTCGTCTATCTCACCGGCGAGAGCGGTGCCGGCAAGTCGACGTTGCTGAAGATGTTCTACGGCGCCCTGCGTCCGACCTCGGGGCAGCTCTCCGTGCAGCAGGCCGACATGCGCTCGGCCAGCGAAGCGAAAGTGCGTGAGATCCGTCGCCGCACCGGTGTGGTGTTCCAGGAGCACCGGCTGCTGTTTTCGCGCACGGTGTTCGAGAATGTGGCGCTGCCGCTCAGGGTGCAGGGCTGGGAGACTGAACGGCTCATCCCCAGGGTCAGCAAGGTGCTCGAGTACGTTGGTCTGGAGGACCGCCTGTGGTCCTATCCGGAAGCGCTTTCCGGCGGTGAGCAGCAGCGCGTGGCGATCGCCCGGGCCATGACCGCGAATCCGCCGATCATCCTGGCCGACGAGCCCACCGGCAATCTCGATATCGAGACGGCCAGACGGGTGCTGGATTACCTGATGGGGCTGAACCAGCAGGGGACGACGGTCATCATGGCCACGCACGATCTGCATCTGCTCGAATCGCATCCGGGACGGGTGGTGCAGTTGCATGCCGGTGCCCTGGTGGGAGGGGAAGGTGGCTGAGAAGCCAGAGCATATCCGTGTGCGGCTGCCCGGTGGTTTCAATCTGCCGCCGTTCGGTATCCATCAGTTTTTGGCACTGACCATCGTCTGTGTTGCGATCTGGTCGTTGGGAGTGCTGTGGCTCGGCATGCAGGCGGCCGGCCAGTGGGTTGGTGGCTGGCAGGGTGATATCCGCGTGCATGTCTATCTCGATGCCGGGCACGCCGATCAGGCGGCTGGACTGAAGGACGAGCTGTCGAGGATCAAGGGCGTTGCCGGTGTGCAGGAGATCAAGCCGGCCGAGGCAGCGCGCTGGATGCAGACCTGGCTCGGCGACGTGCAGCTGGATTCCCGCGAACTGGAACGTCGTCTGCCGCTGACCTTCGAACTGTCGCTCGCTTCCGAGGTGCCGGAGTTCCTGTTTGCCGATATCCGCGATGCCGCCGAACGCCATCTGGCGCACGTCAACGAGGATGAGGTGAGTCTTGCACAGGCTCACCGCTGGCTCGGACAGATCCGTTTCCTGGTCGGTTTCGCGTCGCTGATCCTGGCGCTGGCCATGGCACTGATCATCTCCAATACGCTGCGTATGATCCTGATCGCTCGCGCCGACGAGATCGAGCTGATGCGACTGCTGGGAGCCAAGGAGTGGTTCGTGCGGCTGCCGTTCATCCTGGAAGGGATGGTGCTGGGTGCCGGCGCCGGCCTGTGCGCCTGGCTGCTGCTGTGGCCACTGGTGCTGGCCGCTTCCGACTGGCTGGAGCGGCTGACGATCGATCCGCATGTCGGCGTCTTGCTGTTGCCGCTGCTGCTGGGCGGCACCTTGATCGGTTGCCTTGGCGCCTTGCTGGCAACGACCCGCGTGGTTTCCGAGGTAACCACGGAAACCGCTACGGCTTGACAGCACCCCCGCCGCGGCTATCTTTTTAGCACTCGTTGTTTTCGAGTGCCAGATTATGAATGGCCGGAGGTGAGCATCTTGTACGTTCCTGCAGTGGATATGTCGAGTCTGTCCCTGTTCTATCGTGATGTGGCGCGCCTGCCGCGATTGAGCCGGGAGGAAGAGTTCGATCTGGCGGTGCGCTGGCGGGATCACAAGGATCGCGAGGCTGCCAGGCAGCTGGTGGTCGGCCATCTGTACGGCGTTGCCGCCATCGCCCGCGAATACCGTCATTTCGGTCTGCCGGAGATGGACCTGATCCAGGAAGGAACCCTCGGCCTGATGCATGCCGTCAAGCGCTTCGATCCGGAGCGCGGTTTCCGACTGATGACTTACGCTTCCTGGTGGATCCGGGCGGCGATCCACGATTTCATTCTCAATTCCTGGAGTATCGTCAAGCTTGGCACCAGCAAGGTGCAGCGGCGCATTTTCGCAGGTCTGCAGAAAGCCCGGCATGCCATTGCCGCCCTTGAAGGGCACAAGGCGGATGAGGTGGGTGCCGAATTCGGCATGTCTGCCGCCGAGTATCAGGAAGCTGCGACGGCCTTTTTGCAGCGCGACCTTTCGCTGGATGCAGACCGTGACGGTTATTCCGTGCTGGAGGCGCTGCCGGCGCCTGATGCCTCGCCCGAAGAGGTCGTGCTGGCCAACGACTGGGAACAGAAACGCCTGCAGATGTTGCGTGCGGCATTGGGACAATTGTCCGAACGCGACCGTCTGGTCATCGAGCGGCGCCATCTTGCCGAAACGCCGGCCACTCTCAAGGAGCTGGCCGACGAACTGGACGTCTCCATCGAGCGGGTGCGACAGCTCGAGAAGCGGGCTCTGGAGAAGATCAAGGCCGTCGTTCTGGACTGATTCCGGCTTTCCCCGTTGCTTGCCGCGGGGATGGTTTTCGGCTTCGGCTAGCCGGGGTCTTTTTCGCTGTCCAGGATTTCACGGATGGTCTGGCTGAGCGATTCGATCGAATAGGGTTTGGACAGCACGGTCCAGCTGTCATGCAGCAGCGCACCATCGAGTAATTCATTCTGGTTGTAGCCGGTGACGAAGATGGCCTTCAGCGTCGGCGATAGCTGTTGCATCTGCCTGAATGCCTCCAGGCCGTTCAGTCGTGGCATCACGACATCGCTGACGACAAGCCGGATTTCAGGATGGCTACCGAAGGTCTCGATGGCTTCCACGCCGTCACGGGCGGTCAGCACGTTGTAACCCAGGCTGTTCAGCAGCTCGCTCATCGACAGGCGGATCACCTCTTCATCCTCCGCCAGTAATAGGGTTTCCCCCTTGCCCGGCATTAGCTGCGGTTGTTCGGCAGTCGGCATCTCCGGCGCATGCCCGGAGAATAGCGGCAGGTAGATGTCGAACGTCGTGCCGATCCCCGGTGTGCTGTCGACCTCGATGACGCCCTCATGGGCCGCGACGGCACCGTAGACCATGGCCAGACCTAGGCCGGTACCCTTGCCGACTTCCTTGGTGGTGAAGAACGGGTCGAAAATATTGGCCAATGTCTGCTGGTCCATGCCGATACCGTTGTCGCTCACACGTAGCATGGCATAGCGCTCGGCCCGCGAGTCGGGGTGACGGGAGCGGAAGGCGTTGTCGGCGACGAACTCGCTCAATTCGAAGATGATTTCGGGCGAGGCTTTGCCGGCCACGGCATCGCGGGCATTGTTGAACAGGTTGATTAGGACCTGCTGCAACTGCGTGCTGTCGCCGCGCACGACAAGTTCCCGATCGCTGATATGGCTGTGGAAATGGATGTTTTCTGGAATCGAGGCCTCGTTAAGCCGCGAGATCTCGCGGATGAAGGAGGAGAGCTCGAACGGTCGTATATCGATAGTGCTCTGGCGGGAAAAGGTCAGCAGTTGTTGAATCATGCCGGCGGCACGGAAAGCGACGTTTCGGATGGCATCCAGGCGTTGCATGATCTCGGGCGATGCCTCGATCTGGCGCTGGATCATGAAGAGGTTACTGGTGATACCGGCCAGCATGTTGTTGAAGTCATGTGCGATGCCGCCGACCAGCGTACCGATGGCTTCCATCTTCTGGGCCTGTCTGAGCCGCTCTTCCAGTGCCGTGAATTCGCTCATGTCCTGCTGAATGCCGACAAAGTGAGTGATCTGCCCTGTACTATCCGTGATCGGTGCGATCGAGAGCATGGTGGGGAAAAGGCTGCCGTCCTTGCGTTTGTCGACCATGGCGCGCTGCCAGACCCTGCCGGCAGTGATCGCATTCCACATGTCCTGGTAAAATGTATCGTTTTGCTTGTCGCTTTTCAGGATGGCCGGTGTCTTGCCATGCACTTCCTGCCGGTTGAAGCCGGTGATTGTTGTGAATGCCGGGTTGACATATTCGATGATGCCCTGCGGGTTGGTGATGATGATCGATTCGCCGGCCTGCTCGATGGCGGCTGACAATATCTGCAGCTGTGCTTCGGTCTTTTTGCGTTCGCTGACATCGCGGACAATACTGAAAAAGACCTTGTTCCCGCGATGCTCGATGACGCGGGAATTGATCTCGACGGGCATCATCGTGCCGTCCTTGCGCCGGTGCTCGGTTTCGAAAATGTCATGCCCGTTATTGAGCAGCATGCGCTCGCGTTCCTTGGCCCTGCCGGCAAACGCGGTGGCATCCAGCCGGGTCACATGCATGTTCAGCAATTCCTCCCGGCTGTAGCCGAGCCGTTCGTGGCCGGTGCGGTTGACGTCGAGGATGTTGCCCTGCGGGTCGAGGATGAAGATGCCGTCGCTGGCGTCATTAAAGAGGTAGTGGCAGCGTGCCTCGGTTTCCCGGAAGTTCGCTTCGCGCTGGCCGGCCTCAATACGCAACCGGATATTTTCCGCTGCGCCGCCGGAGATACGCAGTGACAAGAAGCTGCAGCTGGCCAGGAACAACAGACACATGGCGGCCATCGTACGGCTCATGGTGTTCGGCTCGAGGGCGAAGTGCAGGCTGAGCGACAGCAGTGTCAGGATCAGGAATATCAGCAGCTGGGTCGGACGTCCGGACAGCGACAATACCGCGCCGCTGGAAATGCCGGCGATGATAAAAGCCAGAAACACCTGGTGCGGCAGGTCGCCGGATGGGAAGAGTGCCAGCGCGGCCCCCACCCAGATTAGGAAGCCGGGGATGACCCAGCGATCAAAGCGTCTCTCCCAGAGCGGTATATCGGCATCGACTGGCGCGACTTGTCGGAAGCGGAAACCCAGCATAAGGCGTCTGAGGTTGATGAGAACCGAGGCCGTCGCCCAGCCGACGATAATGTTGTGGCTGATGACATTCCACTGGACGGTCGCCAGTACGGCGATGTTGATCAGTGCGACGATCATGGCGGTCGGCAGATAGCTGTAGGCGTGGCGGACCTGTTCGGAACGGATCAGCGTTTCGATGCTGTCGGCGGATTGTAGCGTCTGCTCTTGCAAATCGATGCTCCGGCCTGGCGATCTGATCAGTTCATGCAAGCAATTCCTCCCCCAGGGATCAAGGCTTTTCTTTGCCCGGCCGGGCCCTCATCATTGCGCCGATATCTGTTTGGCCGGGAGAGTTGCGGTGTCCGAGCGTTACGATGCGCAAGCAATCGAGAAGAAGTGGCAGGCGGCATGGGAGGCATCAGGCGTTGATCTGGCCTCCGACGATCCGGCCGATACGCGCGAGAAATACTACTGCCTGGCGATGTTCCCCTATCCTTCAGGCAACCTGCACATGGGTCATGTGCGCAACTACTGTCTCGCCGACGCGGTGGCTCGCTACAAGCGCATGCGCGGCTTCAATGTGCTGCACCCGATGGGCTGGGATGCCTTCGGCCTGCCGGCCGAGAACGCCGCCATCCAGCGCCAGCGTCCGCCGGCCGAGTGGACCTACGCCAATATCGCGCAGATGCGTGGCCAGCTGAAGCGGCTGGGACTTTCCTACGACTGGCGCCGCGAGATCGCCACCTGCCGGCCGGAGTATTACCGCTGGGAACAGTGGCTGTTTACACGTCTGGTGAACAAGGGTCTGGCCTACCAGGCCGAGGCCGAGGTGAACTGGTGCGAGGATTGCCACACCGTACTGGCCAACGAACAGGTCGTCGACGGCGCCTGCTGGCGCTGCGATACCAAGGTGATCCGCCGCAACCTGAAGCAGTGGTTCATCCGCATCACCGCCTATGCCGAGGAGCTGCTGAACGACCTCGACAAACTTGCAGGCTGGCCGGAGCGCGTCGTTGAGATGCAGCGCAACTGGATCGGCCGCTCCACAGGTGCCGAGGTGCGATTCGGCGTCGAGGACAGCGACGAGACGCTCGATATTTTCACCACCCGGCCGGATACGCTGATGGGTGTCACCTACATGGCGGTGGCGGCGGGGCACCCGCTGGCGCAAAAGGCAGCGTTGAACAATCCGCACCTGGCAACTTTCCTGCACGAGTGCGCGCAGGTTTCGACCAAGGAGGCGGACGTGGCGCTGATGGAGAAGCGCGGCCTGCCGACCGGCCTGTGTGCGATCCATCCCGTCACGGGCGACCGCATCCCGATCTGGGTGGCCAATTTCGTTCTGATGGGCTACGGCACCGGGGCGGTGATGAGTGTGCCGGCACATGACGAACGCGACCACGCATTTGCCAAGACGTACGGTCTGCCGATCCGGCAGGTGATCAAGCCGCGCGAGGGCGACTGGGATGTCGAGAAGGCGGCGTTTATCGATGCCGGAGTGCTGGTCGATTCGGGCGAATTCGACGGGCTCGAATCGGAAGCGGCGAAACAGGCGATCACCGCCTGGCTGGAGCAACACGGCAAGGGCAAGCAGCGGGTGCAGTACCGGTTGCGCGACTGGCTGGTCTCCCGCCAGCGCTACTGGGGCGCACCGATCCCGGCTGTGCATTGCGGCCATTGCGGTGTCGTGATGGTACCCGATGAGCAGTTGCCGGTGGTGTTGCCGGAAGATCTGACGCCGACCGGAGGGGCGAGCCCCCTGACGACCTACGAGAGCTTCGTGAAGGTCGATTGCCCGCAATGCGGCAAGGCGGCCAAACGCGAGACCGACACCTTCGACACTTTCATGGAGTCGTCGTGGTATATGGATCGCTATACCAGCCCGCGCAACGAATCTGTCATGCTCGATGCGGCGGCGGTGCAGCGCTGGGCGCCGGTCGACCAGTATATCGGCGGTGTCGAGCATGCCGTGCTGCATCTCTTGTATGCCCGCTTCTACCACAAACTGATGCGCGATGCCGGCCTGTTCAGCTCGGCAGAGGGCGGCGACGAGCCGTTCGTGAATCTGCTGACCCAGGGCATGGTGCTGAAAGACGGTGCCAAGATGAGCAAGTCGAAGGGCAACACGGTGGATCCGAATGCACTGATCGAGGAGTTCGGTGCCGATACCGCCCGGCTGTTCACGCTGTTTGCCGCTCCGCCCGAGAAGGATCTTGAGTGGCACGATGCCGGTGTCGAGGGGGCCAACCGTTTCCTGCATCGCTTCTGGCGGCTGATCGACCGCCTCGAGGCGGTCGAAACCGCGGGTGACGATGACACGGTAGCGGTGCAGCAGTTGCGCCGTGCGGTTCACCTGACCATCGGCCGTGTCACGCATGCCTTCGAGCACGGTTTCGCCTTCAATGTGGCGATCGCTGCACTGATGGAGCTGACCAACACGCTCTACGCCTTCGAGGCGAAGGGCGAGGCGGGTGCCGCGGCGCTGCGCGAGGGTGTGGCGGCCGTAGTGAAGATGCTGGCGCCGTTCGTGCCGCATTTCGCCGCAGAGTGCGGTGAGCGGCTGGGGTTCGGGAAGCTGGCGGTTATCGCCGACTGGCCGGCGGTCGACGAGGCTGCGCTGGCGAGCGATTCGGTGACGCTGGTGGTGCAGATCGCCGGCAAGAAGCGCGGCGAGATCACCGTCGGCAAGGATGCCGGCCAGGAGGAGGCGATGGCGGCGGCGCGCAACGAGCCGAACGTGGCTCGCTGGCTGGAGAATTCCGACATCGTCAAGGTGGTGCTGGTGCCCGGCCGACTGCTGAATATCGTGGTGAAGCCCAAGTGAAGCGCCTGTCGAGGGCTGCAGTGCTGCTGGTCGCTTTCGCGACGGGCCTGCTGCCGGCCTGTGGCTATCATCTGGTCGGCCATGGCGAGGGGGCGGGCGCGATTCCCGCCGACGTGCATGCCATCACCCTGATCGCTTCGGATGCCTCACGCCCTTATTTGCCGCAGCTGCGCGATCGTCTGCAAAGGGCCGGATATGATCTGGATACCGAGAAGTCCGACGCGACGCTGCGGGTCAGCCACCAGCCGGAAAGCTTTACGCCGTCGTCCTACGATCGCAGCGGTGTGGCGACCCAGTACCACATGGCAGTGACCGGTTCGCTGACGCTGGAGCGTGACGGCAAGGCGATCTGGCAGAGCGGCAACATCACGGTACAGGACGATGTCTATGTGACGGCGGGTCCCGCCAGCATCGAGGCGTCCCGCCAGCGCCTGGCCGAGGATCTGCGCAAGGAGTGGGTGCGCCAGGCATGGAGCCGGTTGCAGTCCGGCTTCTGATGCGCGGAGCGGCTGCCTGTCGATGAAGCTCTCTCCCGAACGCCTGCTGCCGCCGGCCCATCGTTGCTACTACCTCTATGGCGAGGATCAGGATGCCATCGTCGAGGCGGCCGAGGCGCTGCTGGCGGCCGGTGAGGCGGGGGCTACCCGTCTGCGGGTCGATGTTTCGGAGCTGGCTCGCGTCGAGACGGAAAGCAGCAACCAGGGATTGTTCGGCCCTACAGCCTGTTACGCCCTGGTCCGCAATGTCGAGGCAGCAACACCCAAACAGTCCGAACATCTGCTGCGGCTGGCTTCCCGGGTGCGCGAGGGCGACCGGCTGATCCTGTGTGCCCCTGCCATCGACTGGAAAAAGGCCATCCACAAATCGCTACAGGCCGAACAGGCGATCGCCCAGTGCGAGTTCCACCTGCCCGACGAGGCTCAATTCGGCCGCTGGCTGGCCGGCGAGGCCAGGGCGGCTGGATTGCAGCTGGAGCCGGAGAGTCTGGAGCGGATCGGTGAGCGGCTTTGCGGCATGCGGCTGGCCGCCCGCCAGCTGATCGAACGGCTGAAACTGTATGACGGCGGCCGCGGCGAGCCTCTGGCATGGCCGGTGGTAGCTGCTCTGCTCGGCGAACGCAGTCCCGAGGAGCTCGAGGCGTGGTGCCATGCCGTGGCCATGCGCGACGCGCGTGCTATTCATCTTGCCCGGCGACTGCTGGCCGAACAGCAGGTGGCCGAGGTGCAGATGATCTCCTGGCTCGGCACGCGCTTCCAGCAACTGCTGCTCTACCGCTGGTTCGAATCCAGGCGCGATCGCAATCCGTTGCAATCGGCGCGTGTCTTCGGCGACGCCCGCAAGCTGGTCGCCGAGGAGGCGCGGCAATGGCGCGGCGCCGAGCTGGGGCTTGCGGTCGGCCGTATCGTTGAGGCGGAGAAGCTGATCAAGGGAGCTTCGGTGGAAACAAATGCCGTGGTCATCGAACGGCTCACTCTCGACCTGGTGCAGGCGGGAAGGCTGGCGGCATGAGCATGCCCCACTGGCTGGATTTCGAACGCCGGCACGTCTGGCATCCTTACGCTTCGATGCTCGATCCGGCGCCGGTCTATCCGGTCAGACGGGCCGAGGGCGTATGGCTGGAGTTTACCGACGGCCGGCGGGTGATCGACGGCATGGCATCGTGGTGGTGCGCCATCCATGGCTACAACGTGCCGGAACTGAATGCTGCGGTGGAGAAGCAGCTGCACGACATGGCGCATGTCATGTTCGGCGGCCTGACCCACGAGCCGGCGGCGAGGCTCGCCGAAAAACTGCTTTCGATCGCACCGCCCTCCATGCAGCACGTCTTCTTCGCCGATTCCGGCTCTGTGTCGGTGGAAGTGGCGATCAAGATGGCGCTGCAGTTCTGGCAGGCGCAGGGAGAAACAGGCAAGCGGAAGCTCCTGACGATCCGCAACGGTTACCACGGCGACACCTTCGGCGCCATGAGCGTCTGCGATCCGGTCGCCGGCATGCACCACATGTTCGCCGGCATGCTGCCGCAGCACTTCTTCGCCGAGGCACCGACGGCGGCGGATGATGCCAGCTGGGACGCCTCGCAGATCAGCTCCTTCGTGGAGCTGCTGGAGCGGCATCACGAAGAGATTGCCGCCGTCATCCTCGAGCCGATCGTGCAGGGTGCCGGCGGCATGCGCTTCTACGCCCCGGAGTTCCTGCGCGAGGTGCGCCGGCTTTGCGACCTGTTCGATGTGCTGCTGATCTGTGATGAAATCGCCACCGGCTTCGGACGCACCGGCACGATGTTCGCCGTCGAGCAGGCCGGTATCGAACCGGACATCATGTGCGTCGGCAAGGCGCTGACCGGTGGCTACATGACACTGGCCGCGGTGCTCACCACGGCACGCGTCTGCGAAGGTATCCATGCCGACGGCCGCGGTGTGCTGATGCACGGGCCGACCTTCATGGCCAACCCGCTGGCCTGTGCGGTGGCGCTGGCCAGCATCGAGCTGCTGCTCGCCTCGCCATGGCAGCAGCGGGTGGCTGCTATCGGGGGACAGCTTGAGCGCGAGCTATTGCCATGCCGGGAGTCCGATGGCGTGGCCGATGTGCGGGTGAAGGGGGCTATCGGCGTTATCGAGATGCGCCAGCCGTTCGATGTGCCGAAGGTGCAGGAGATGCTGATTGCCGACGGTGTCTGGCTGCGGCCGTTCGGCAGACTGCTCTATACGATGCCGCCGTTCG
>OBLQ010000026.1_pt1 | contig 42448 bp, 36 predicted proteins | sample 1519881 | NCBI WGS metagenome assembly OBLQ01 (sample SAMN01911456, study PRJEB22533) | soil metagenome | biome: Soil | place: Malaysia | collected 2012-04-30 | depth DG_metagenome m | reverse complement strand
CGGCGCGACGCGCCGGCCGACGGCCGAGATGTTGCGAAATGTGGATGCGCTCGTCTTCGACGTGCAGGACGCAGGCGTGCGCTTCTATACCTACATCACGACCATGGCGTATTGCATGGAGGCGGCGGCGAAGAGCAACCTTCCGTTCTACGTTCTCGACCGGCCCGATCCGCTTGGCGGAGAGGTGATCGAGGGGCCGGTGCTCGACCCCGACCGCACGTCGTTCACGGGATACTTTCCGTTGCCCGTGCGCTACGCCATGACGATGGGCGAGCTTGCGCGAATGTTCAACGCGGAAAACAAAATCGGCGCTGATTTGCACATCATCGCGATGCAGAATTGGCGGCGCGGCGAGACGTACGACCGCACGGGGCTGCCCTGGACTGCACCGTCTCCGAATCTGCGCACAGTCGATGCTGCGTTCCTCTATCCAGGGATTGAGATTCTTCAGGCAGGAGACGTTTCGGTCGGGCGCGGAACGGAAGCGCCGTTTGAGATGCTGGGAGCGCCGTGGATTCGCGCGGATCAGCTTGCGGCGGAATTGACCCGAAGGAAGATCCCCGGCGTGCGTTTCTCAGCGGCGGAATTTACTCCGCTCGACGGTATCTATAGCGGCCGGGCATGCCAGGGCGTCACCATCACGATCGTCGACCGCGACTCGCTCCGATCGATGCGCATGGGACTTGAAATCGCGGACGTCCTCCACCGGTGGTACCCGGAGCGGTTCCATCTAGCGAAGATCATTGACCTGCTGGGGTCGCAATCGACGCTCGAGCACTTGGAGCGCGGCGAGGCGCCCGCGGAAATCGTCGCGGGCTGGAGCGCTGATCTCGACAAATTCCGGAGGGAGCGCGAGAAATATCTCCTGTATCATTGAGCGCTGGATCGAAGCGGGTAAGCAAAACGCTCAATCGGAGGTTTCAGTGGCAAGCGGGTTTCAGTCGCAGGGTAGCGCCCGGCCGAAGGCCTGGCTCGCATGGAGCAGCGGAAAGGACAGCGCGTGGGCGCTTCAGGCGGCGCGTCAGGACGGCGAATATGACGTCGCGGCTCTGCTCACGACGGTGAATCGCACGCACTCGCGTGTGGCAATGCACGCCGTGCGGGAGAGCTTGCTCGAAATGCAGGCCGCCGCAGCGGGCTTGCCGCTCGTGAAGGTGCCGATTCCGTCGCCATGCCCGAACGAGGTCTACGAACAGGCGATGAGCGACGCGATGACGCGCGCGAGCGGCGAGGGAGTTCGCCACATTATCTTCGGCGATCTCTTTCTTGAGGACGTTCGCGCTTATCGTGAGAAGCAGCTTGCGCGGTGCGGGATGACTCCCGTTTTCCCGCTCTGGGGAAGGGACACGCGCCAGCTTGCACAAGAGATGGTTGCGGGCGGCCTTTGCGCGTATCTCACGTGCGTCGACCCGCGACGGCTCGACCCCGTATTCGCCGGTCGCCGCTTTGACGAGAAATTGCTCGCGGATCTTCCACGCGGTGTCGATCCCTGCGGTGAGAACGGCGAGTTCCATACTTTCGCAAGCGCGGGGCCGATGTTTCGCAGCATGCTGCCGATCACAGTCGGTGAGATCGTCGAACGGGACGGATTTATGTTCGCCGATCTCTTGCCGCAGGCGGCCGAACTCCCGCCAAGCTCGCGATCGAACCAACCACAAACGTCAGAATCGTCCCGGCGAGCACGTACCACGTCCATGCGAGCGGCGTCAGGAATCTGACGGCGATCATCGCCGCAATGCCGGTGACAAATCCGACCAGCGCGCCTGTTTCGGTGGCCCGGCGATTCCAAGTGCCGAGAAGAAACACACCAAGCAGGCCGCCGTACGTAATCGAGGCAATCGTCAGCCCTGCCACGAGCACGGGACCCCAGCGGACCAGACCCAATAGCCCAAGCACCAAGCCCCAGACGAGAGTCATTTTCCGAGGCCGAGCCAGCGGCTTCGTATGCTCCGTGGCGGCACGATTTGCGCTCAAGTCGATGATGCTCGACGAGGCGAGCGAATTCAGCGAACCGCTGGCGTTCGACATGGCCACCGCCACGATTGACGCCAGCACCAAGCCGGCCAGTCCCGCGGGCATATTTCGGACAATAAACTCGGGGAAAATGCGGTCGGCATCCCCGCCGGGCACGGGCAGCAGCGCATGCTGCGCGTAAACGAAAAGCATCACTCCCAGGACGAGAAACAGAGCGAATTGAACGAAAATGACGACGCCGCTGGCAAGCAGCGCCGTCTTGCTGTCGCGCTCGTTGCGTGCCGAGAGCAGACGCTGCACCATGGTCTGATCAGTGCCGTGGCTCGCCATGGTGAGAAACGTGCCGCCGAGAACGCCCGACCAGAACGTGTAGCTTTGCGTCAAGCTGAACGTGAAGTCGAAGACGTGAAGTTTGCCGCCGGCTGCTGCAGCCGCATGCGACACGGCCGGCCAGCCGCCGGGAATCTTGTGCAGGAGGAGAAAGAACGCCGCCACGGAGCCGGTCAAGTAGAGAGCGAACTGCACGACGTCCGTCCAGATCACCGCGCGCATTCCGCCCTCAAATGTATAGAAGAGCGTGAGCGCCGTGACGATGGCGATGGACACACGATCGCCGGTCCCGAATGCGACGCTGACGACCTTGCCGATGGCTGAAATGCGCACGCCCTCCGCCAGCGCACGCGTGCCGAGAAAAACGGATGCCGCGGCCGTCTTCATCCGCCCGCCGAAGCGCTTTTCGAGAAGCTGGTAAGCCGTGTAGAATTCGCCCTGGAAATACTGCGGGATCAGCACGACGCAGAGAATCACCCGCGCAACCAGGTAGCCCAGCACGAGTTGCAGGAATCCGAGGTTTCCAGCGAAAGCGATCGCCGGAGTGCCGATAATGGTGAGGGTGGAAGTTTCGGTCGCGACGATCGAGCACGCGAGCGCCCACCACGGCGCGGTGCGACCGCCGAGAAAATAGTCGCGAAGGTTTTGCTGGCCGCGGCGAAAACGGGCGCCAAAGAGCGTGATGCCGGCGAGATACAGCAGGATGATTGCGAAGTCGAATGGGCTGATTCGCATTGCGCCGCGCCCGGCAGGCCGCGCGATGCTAACCGCCGGACTCGGAGAGTGTCAAGCTGCGTGAGAGGACTGGTAGTGCCTCACTTCACCGGCGCACGGATTTCTTCGGGCATCCTCGGATGAGGGACCGCACATCATTCCCTCTCCCGAGAGGCTGCCTTCATCTGCGATAATCCGTTTTCAGGTCAACGGAGGCAACACATGGTGGACTTCGCGGTGGTTCCCGAACGCACGGCGCTCATCAATGTGGACATGCAGAACTGCTTCGTCCACGGTTCTCCAATCGCGGCCCCGGAAGGGCTTGTCATCTTGGAGCGCGTCAATCGCTTGGCCGCGGCGTGCCGCAAGGCCGGAATTCTCGTCATTCATGCCAGTATCGTGGTCCGGCGCGACGGCTCGAATCTCGGCGTGCTGGCCGAGTTTAGCCCGCCGGTCCGCGAGGGGATTCTCAACAAAGGCTCGGAGTCAGCGGCGCTGCACAAGGGACTCATTGTGGATCCGCACGACATCTTGCTCGAGAAGCCTCGGTTTGGAGCCTTCCATGGTACCGACTTGGAGCTGATCCTGCGCAAGCGCGGCATCGATACCGTTATCATTAGCGGCGTCGCTACGAACGTATGCTGCGAGACAACGGCGCGAGAGGCCGCAGTTCGAGATTTTCACGTGTTCTTCCTCAGCGACGGCACTGCAACGGCCGCGATGGGCGACGCTTCGGCTGAGGAGCTTCAAAAGGCGACCTGCGCCACTCTCGGCTTCCTGTTTGCTCAGGTGCTGACCGTGGATGAGATGATTGGAAAGGTTCAAGGGTCCGCGCGATCTGCGGCGGCGCGGGACTAACACTCGATGTGCAGGCCGGGACATACCTGAGGGAGTGATGCCACAGAAAAGTCTTCCTTCCGACGCTACCTACTTTCTCGGCTTGGACGGCGGAGGGACGAAGACGGAGTGTGTGCTGGCTGACGCCGAGGGCCGCGCCGTGGCGCGCGCCGTCGCCGGGCCATCCAATCCGTCGCGCGCGGGCTACGCCCGAGCGTGGTTCGCGCTGAGCGAGGCCGTGGATTCGGTCTTGAGTCAGCAGACAATTCATGCTGGTCACATTCGTGGGATTTGTGCTGGCCTGGGGGGCGCAGGCAGGTCCGGGGTGGCGCGCCGTGTGACGCTCTTTTTCGAGCGTGGCTATCCGAACGCCCGAGTCCGTGTGACAACGGACCTGGAGATTGCCCTCGAAGCGGCATTCGGGACGGCCGAAGGAATCATCCTGCTTGCCGGAACCGGGTCGGCCGCATTCGGACGCGATTCCCACGGCCGCACCGCACGTGCCGGTGGACGCGGCCCGTGGTTTAGCGACGAAGGAGGCGCCTTCGACATCGGCCGGCGCGCATTCGAAGCCATCGTTCGGGCGGAAGAGGGGCGCGGCCCTCAGACGATTCTTTCCAAACGGATTTTCGAGTGGCACCAGTCGAACGGCTGGGATTTGCTTCTGGAACGGATCGTCAAAAATCCGGATGACGTTTTTCCGAAAACGTTTCCCCTGGTCGCGCAGCTCGCAGACAAAGGGGATGATGTGGCCCGCGCAATTCTGTCGGCGGCCGCCGCTTCTCTGGCCAAACTCCTGCAATCCGTGGTGAATGCTCTGGGCTGGGGCGATGGGGAAATTCCCGCGGCGAAAGTGGGCGGAGTTTACGGCCGGTCAGAATATTTCGACGCCGCCATCGAAGCGGAACTGAAGAAGGTCTCGCCGCGCGTGCACTGGGTACCCGTCGAAATCTCGCCGGCGGAGGCTGCCGTCCGCATGGCTATTCGCGAGGCCCGCGCGCAGGGAAATGCCGCCTGAATCCACAGAGCGTCTCGAGCAGGCGCGCTCGGCTTCCAGCGACGAACTGAAATCTCTCGTGCATGAAGCGCGCGAGGACGTTCTCCTGGCACTGCTAGAGAACCCTCATCTCGAAGAAGCGCACGTGACGTTGTTACTCGAGCGGCTCGACCTACCGGCAAGCGTCCTCAGCGCTGTCGCCCGGGAAGGGAAGTGGACTTCGAGCGAGGGCGTGCGGCTGCGCCTGGCGCGGCATCCGCACACCCCGAAGCGCGTCGCTCTCGCCACCGTGCGCCAGCTCTATCTTTTCGATCTCGCGCGCCTGAGTTTGCTGCCGTCGGCTCCAGCCGATATTCGCCGCGTGGCCGAGGAGGTGATCTTGACGCGCGTGCCGCATCTCCCCGTGGGGGAAAAACTCACGCTTGCGCGTCGCGGCCCCTCGCGCGTGGCCGGAGCGCTTCTTGCCGAGGGGCATCCGCAGGCGATTAAACTCGCGCTGGCCAACGCGTTCCTTACGGAGAGCCAGGTGCTGAAGGTTCTGGCGAAGCCAGGAGTTCCCGAGCGTGTGGTCGCAGCGATTGCCCAGCACTCGAAGTGGTCCCGCCAATACAATGTTCGAATGGCTTTGGTCCGCAATCCGCACACGCCGGTACCGTCCGTGCTGGCATTTTTGCCAAACCTTACCCTGCGCGATCTAAAGGAGATTGCCAATCTCGAGAATCTGGCGACCCACCTGCGAAAGTACATCCGGCAGGAACTGGCGCGCCGTGTGGACTCAGAAGGGAAGCCTGCGAGATAGAGCCACATCTGGTAAGCTAAACCACAGGGATTATGGCCAAGAAACCGAATCACGTCCGATGGATCATTGCTTTCGCAGTGGTCGCCTTTCTCGGCGTGATGGTGTACTCGTCGTTCCAAGAGACCCGCCAGCGCTACGAAGTCTGCATGACGTACAAGGGTGCTTCTCATTGCGCTACTGCGGCGGGATCGGACTACAATCAAGCCGTCCGCAGCGCCCAGGAAATCGACTGCGAGTTTCTGGCGCGCGGCCGTGACGAAACAATGGTTTGCCTCGACGCCTCTCCCACCAGCGTTCGCTCCGTCAAGTAGGGAACCGTACGATCTCGCACCGCGATCAACAATCCCTCTGATGCGGGCCGGTATCTAATTGTGGGAATGCGGCCCAGACAAGGTGAGTTTGACACCCTGCCCTGAACTGCTTAGCATCATCTGTTTTTCGGGTGGGTGCGACCCGACAAATGACACGCTGCTTAAATTGCGGAGCCGAGCGCGACGCGGATGTCTGCGCCTATTGCGGCCTTAGCTCGTCGGCTGCCGAGTTATCTCTGCGCCGCAGGCTGCTGAACCGAACGGCGATTTTTCTTCTGGGTACGATCGCCTTCGTGGTGGCGAGCGGACGCTACCCCGCGCTCGAGATCGACGGAATCCTGATCTTCGTGGGCGTACTTTTCGCCGTGACCCTGGGTTTGGCTATCTGGGTCGAACGCCGTGCTCTGCGCCACGCAGAAGTTGAGAAACTGAAGCGCGTCTACTACGGCCTGATCCCGGTGCCTTGGCTACTTGCGGCCCTGCTGTTCGCCAACGGGGCGCTGGATCGCGGGGCGCCGCAAATCGTGGAAGCGCGCGTGATAGGTAAATTTTCGATGCGAGGGCCGGTGCCCAGCCGGCGTCTCGTTGTTACGTCCTGGCGCGACGGGCACCGGTGGGAGCGCATTCTAGTCCGCAACGGCGACTTCGACCGCATTCGAGTGGGCGATATCATCGACGTGGAAGTGAAAAGCGGCTTGGCGGGCATCCCCTGGGTCTTTGGCGTTTCAAGGCACTGACCGGCCCGATATTGAAAGGCAGCTACCCCCTGAGATAGAACCTCGGCACGGACTCATGTTGAACCCGGTGCATTCCACGCTGCGTCCCCTCGGCTGGAGCCCGCGGACTCCGGACGGCGGATGCTATGATGAAATTTCTCCGGCACGACGGACGGAGAACGAAGAGAACAAATGACACGTCATGACACTCTCGGAAGCGCGCTTAATGCATCGATTCGTTCGCAGGTTGGATCGTTGCGGTGGAGCGAATAGCTGCCTTGCGCCGACCGGAATCATGGAAGGAACGGTTTCCGCTTTTTGAGGCTCTGGAGGATGACTGGCGGCCTGTGTCTCGCGCTGCCCTGATCCTCGCCGCGGCGTTTTATGTGCTGTTCTTGTATGAAGCGGCCCGCGGCAGCGGCCCGCTTTTGATGATCGATCTCGTCTTTGTGCCCATCCACGAGGGCGGCCATCTGCTGTTTCGCTTTCTCGGGCAATTCTTGTTGGTCGCAGGCGGCACGATGCTTCAATTGGGCGTTCCGCTGGCGCTCGCAGGGTATTTCTTCTTTCAACGCCAGATCCAGGGAACGGCATTCTGCATGTTCTTCTTCTTCGAACAGTTTCTCCCGATCTCTACGTATATGGCCGACGCACGCGCACGGGAATTACCGCTCCTCACGGTCGGCAGCGGCGACGACGTGATCCACGACTGGGCATATCTATTCGGGAGACTGGGCCTGCTCGCGCATGATACGCAGATCGCGCACGCCGTGCGTGCGCTGGGGTGGCTGGGCATGATCGCTACCGTCGCCTGGATGGCTTGGCGCAGCTGGCCAGCGAGAATCGAGACGGCCAGAGGTTCTACAGGCTAACCGCATAGGTCGCAAATCAAATGCCGATGTCCGGTTCGCCGAATTGCGGATTTCGGCTTCAAGCTTGCCCGAGCATTACTTGGGTCGTCTTCGCTTCAATAGAATGGTCGGAGATCGGGCGGGTGAGGCAAGCTCACTCGTAGGACGCGGCCATAGTCACCCAGGGTGACGCGAATGAGTTTTGCTGGGCCCACGTCGCGACTGCTCCATTCGCTCGTAGGAATCAGACTGGATCGCAGGGCGAGATCATCGCTTTCGAATTCTTTTCCTTGGGCTCTGAGGTCCGTGGGCGTTACTTCGTAGACGCGTTTTGCCTTGGTATCGAGCATGAGATACCGCCGCCCGAGCAATACGAGGATCAGGCTCGCGTACTTCTTCTTGTCCTTCTTGTCCGGTTGGTAGACGTTCCAGGCGAGCGGTGTCTTGTCGTCGAGCTTTACCTGCGCTTGAGGGACTTGCTTCCAGTGGATGCGATCCGATTCGTTGCTGGTTGCGAGGGCCGGGATCGCCGCGGAGTTCGCAACAGCCAAAATCATGACTGCTGCAACTGTCTTCATCGCTGTCCGAAGGCGGCATTGGAGGTTCCTGGCAAGCACAGAAATGATCCGCCGGCAGAGCATCACTTCAAAGAATACATCAGGGCAGGGCATTCGAAAATTCCAGCCGGGTTTAATCCCACCTCACGCGGACTTGGCGAGAGGATATGATGACGTAGCCCTTGGCGCGGCCGTGCTCGACGACGTCTCGCAAAATGGCCACGTCCTGCTCGCAGTACGCGGCGACGCGATCCCGTTGCCCGGCGCGCCACCATTCCACGGCCTTCAGCCCGTCGCCGCCTTTCGCCGTGCCGAGCGTATCCTTCGCAAGCTGATCGAGCTTGACTCGATGTCCGAGTTGCCTGTGCAGTTCTTCATGCACGTCGAAGGAGCGCTGACGCAAGGCGTCCACCGGGCCGTACGCGCGCAAGACTTCCAGATCGAAGCGGTTGCCGTTGAAGGTGACGACGTGCGTGAAGCTCTCGAGTTCGGCGATGAGTTTCGCGGCGTCGGTCTCGAACCAGCGCCGGAAGCCGTGCTCGTTGTCCCACGTCACGGCGACCGCCAGTCCGAATGCGCGGATGTTACCCCAACCGCCTTCGACCTCGTGCGAGAGCCGCAGCGTCTCAATGTCCAGATAGATTTCCCGATCGAATAGTCCTGGCGTCAGAGTCTCCTAAGAGAACAAGTCGCAACGTAAGTTGGCTATCTCGTTCGGACTTCGCTGAGCGACGTATCGAGCAGCCGAATGGCCTCGTCCACGTCGGTTTTCGCGATATTCATCGGTGGAGCCATGCGAATCACGTTGCCGTAAAGCCCGCCCTTGCCGATGAGAAGTCCGTTCGCGCGTGCCCGCTCCATCAATTCGGTTGTCTCCACCGGCGCAGGCTCCTTAGTCTGCCGATCGCGGACCAATTCGAGCGCCTGCATCATGCCCATGCCCCGGACGTCGCCGATCTGCTCGTACTGATCTTTCAATTCTTCGAGCCTGTTTCGGAAATATCCGCCGACCACGTGCGTATTTTCGAGAAGGTTTTCTTCCTCGATTACTTCGATAACGGCGTGAGCCGCTACCGAGGTCACGGGGTTTCCCCCAAACGTGGAAATGGTCAGCCCCTGGAATTTATCGGCGAGTTCCGAGGTGGTGATCGTCGCGCCCACCGGCACACCATTGGCCATGCTCTTCGCGCACGTGATGATATCCGGGACGACTTCCCATTGCTCAATGCCGAACCATTTCTTTCCAGTGCGCCCGAAGCCGGTCTGTACTTCGTCGGAAATGAAAAGCCCGCCATAATCCTTCACGATGCGGTAAACGATCTTGAAATACTCCGGCGGCGGCGTGATGAATCCGCCGACGCCCTGGATGGGCTCGGCGATGAAGGCGGCGATCGAGCCGCTCGTGCCCGTCTGAATCAAGTTTTCGACGTCGCTCGCGCACGCGACACCGCAATCCGGGTACTTCAAGTGCAGAGGGCAGCGGTAGCAGTAGGGATTCACGGCATGCGCAACGCCCACGCCGATCACTCCTCCCTTGCGCCACGCTGCCTGGGCGGTGATGCCCTTGGTGAGTGCCGAGGAACCCGCATACGCGTGCCGTAGCGCGACCACGTCGTAACTAGGCCCCGCCATGCGCGCGAGCAGAATGGCCGCTTCGTTCGCCTCGGCCCCGGAATTCGTGAAAAAGCTCTTTTGCAGTTTGCCGGGCGTGATCTGCGCGAGCTTTTCGGCGAGGGAGACGATGGCTTCGTTGGGATAAAGTGTCGAGGTGTGTTGCAGCTTGTCCACCTGCGCCTTGATCTTGGAGGTTATCTTGGGATGGCAGTGGCCGACACCGATCGTGACAATCCCGCCGAAAAAGTCGAGATACTTGTTCCCCTCGATGTCCCACAGGTATTGCATGGCACCGTGATCCGCCACGAGTGGTTCCCGGTAGTAATTTGTAACTGCCGGCCAGAGGTATTCCTTGTGCTTGCGGACAGCCTCTTGGCTGCGGCTCACGGTGGCTTTTGGCAGCGTGGTCATGGGGCGGCGCCTGAGCGAATCCGGGGATGCGCTCATGAGCGGGTCCACGGGCGTTCGTGTTTGAAGTTTACTCTGTGCTCTGGAATTTCTGCAAGGCCGCGCGTGGACCGCAGCTGCGAGCGCCCCGGCACGGTCAGCCGGCAGTCTGCGGCAGCGAAAGAACGTGCGATTCGCCCAAGTTTCCGTATAATCGCGCCCGACAATGATGAAGTCGATTGCGAAAAACCTGCTACGCGCAACCCGCCGGATCTTCCCGGGATGCGTGACCGTCGGCCAAGCAATTGCCTTCAACATGTTTCTCGCGTTCTTTCCCTTGCTTCTCCTGGCGCTCGGTTTGCTGGGAGCCACGTCGCACTTCCACGACGCCCTAAAAGAAATTCCCGCACGGCTAAGAATGATTCTTCCCCCTGGCAGCTCGGAAGTCGTGACTGCCTACTTCGTGCGCAAAACGGTGCATCCCTGGAGATGGATTGTGCTAGGTCTTGGCGGAACGCTGCTCGCGGGCATGCAAATGATGGTGGGCTATATCGAGGGCTTCCGCATCATCGAGGGGGATCTGCCGCAGTGGAGCTATTGGCGGCGGCAGGTTCGGGCTCTCGCCATGATCTGTCTGACGATCGTGCCGATGCTGGCTGTGGTCGCCCTCACAGTGTTTGGCAAGCAGACGCGCGCATGGCTGTTGCAGCACACTCGCTCTGTCCTCCTGACGCGCGAGATCGATCTGGCGTTTTACGCGGCGGCGGTCTTCGTGCTGGCCATGGGCACGCTCGTCCTGCTTTACCGGCTCGGGCGCCCCGGCCGTCGCGGCTGGGGAAACCTGCTTCCGGGCGCTCTGATTTCGACGGTTCTGTGGTGGATGGTGGATATTCTCTTCGGCTGGTATGTGCGGAGGACGCCTTACGACTTGGTGTATCGCGGCTTGGCGTCGGCGATTGGTCTGCTGCTGTTGATGTTTCTAACGGCGATGATTGTGTTTCTGGGCGCTGCCTACAACGCCGAATTTCGCCACGGCGAAGCGACACGCGGGTTCTGACTCATGACGCTTGGATAGGCCCTGGCTGTTCCCACCGTTGCGGCTTTCGCCAAAACTGGTAGACTGAGGTCGTGGGCAGCAGATGTTTTCCTGCGGTGGACAGCGTTCCACCCCGCGGAGGCGCGATGAGCGAAATTCGCGTCGATTGTTATGCGGGGCACCGTGCGGACGAACGCCCTCTCCGTTTTGTCCTTCGTGGCCGCCAGTTTCAGGTTCGGGAGCTCGACGGCCGGTGGTATTCCCCCGATGCCAGCTATTTCCGCGTCCTCGCCGATGACGGCAACTATTACGTGTTGCGTCACGACGAGGCCCAGGATTTCTGGACCCTCGACGGCTTTCGCGCGGTACGCCAACCATAGTTTGCGGGCAGGGGGAATATGAGCCGAGAAGATATGCGCCGCCACCAACGCGTCTTCGTGCCGGGGGTGGTCGAGATTCGCGTTGCGCGCAACGGAGCAGGGCCACCGGTCGAGGGAGTCGCGACCTTCATCGGCCTCGGAGGGATGCGCGTCCGCAGCAAAAGTCCCCTGCGCCACGCAGCGTCCCTAAACTGACATTCGTCTGTCTGTCGACGTCCATCCAAGCGGAATGCAGCGTGCGGCACGTCACCGACAACGGTATGGGCATCGAGTTCTCCGGAATGACGCCGGAGAACGAGAAGAACCCACATCATTGGTGAGTACAAATCGCTGAGCAGCCTGGCAAGCAAACGCGCGCATCCGTGCGCTCGGATGCGCGCGTTTGCTTGCCAGGTGGCACACGAGAAGGAGGGCGGACGCCCTCCGCGTTTCCAGACCGAATTTCGACGGCGCTTTATTCGTCGCCCGCCTTGATCCTCATCCCGTAGAACGAACGGTAAACGAAGAACAAGGAAACCACAAAGAACGCCGCCGCCAACGTATGAGTCAGCGAGGTGCTCCCCTGCGAAGCGGTCAACGACACGGCCAGTTCGACGGCGAGCAAGCCGAACAGAGTCGTGAACTTGATCACCGGATTCAGCGCCACCGAGGAAGTATCCTTGAACGGATCTCCCACGGTGTCGCCGACAACCGTAGCGTCATGGAGGGGCGTGCCCTTTTGCTTGAGTTCTACTTCGACGATCTTTTTGGCGTTGTCCCAGGCACCGCCGGCGTTGGCCATGAAGATGGCCTGATAGAGGCCGAAGGTGGCGATGGAAATTAGATAGCCGATGAAGAAGAACGGCTCGACGAAGGCAAACGAGAGCGCGGCGAAGAAGACGGCAATGAAAATATTCAGCATGCCGTTCTGCGCGTAGCGCGTGCAGATTTCCACTACCTTCTTACTGTCTGCGACCGAGGCCTTTTCGACGCCCTCGAGCTTGATGTTTGCCTTGATGAACTCCACGGCTCGATAAGCGCCTGTCGTAACGGCCTGCGTGGAAGCTCCGGTGAACCAGAAAATCACGGCACCGCCGGTAATCAGGCCAAGGACGAAGGGGGCGTGCAGCAGGGATAGCATTTGCACGTTGGTCGTGAGACCGTTCGTGAGCGCCATGATGATCGAGAAGATCATGGTCGTTGCGCCTACGACGGCCGTACCGATCAGCACCGGCTTGGCCGTGGCCTTGAACGTGTTGCCTGCGCCATCGTTCTCTTCAAGCAGATGCTTGGCGCGCGCGAAGTTCACGTCCACGTGGAATTCTCCTTTGAGCTCCTGCGCGATGTTCGGAATGCTCTCGATCAGCGAGAGCTCGTAGACCGATTGCGCGTTGTCCGTCACTGGACCGTAGGAATCGACCGCGATGGTCACTGGGCCCATGCCCAGGAATCCGAAGGCCACGAGGCCGAAGGCGAAAACGGGAGCCGCGATCATAAGGTGGGCGAGCCCTCCGAGGCTCACGAGATAGCCGATCGCCATCAGCGCGACCATGGTCAGCCCCAGGTAATAGGCCGAAAAATTGCCGGCCACGAACCCGGACAAAATGTCGAGCGACGCGCCGCCCTCCTGCGCCGACCTCAGCACTTCGCGCACATGCCGCGAGTCGACGGACGTGAACGCCTTCACGAGCTCGGGAATGATCGCGCCCGCGAGGGTTCCGCAGGAGATGATCGTCGCCAGCTTCCACCATTGCGTGGTGTCGCCCCCCAGTTCGGGAATGATATAGCGGGAAATCAGATAGGTAAGCCCGATCGAGACGAACGACGTGATCCATACCAGCGACGTCAGCGGCGTTTCGAAGTTCATGTCGTCGGCATGCCCGTATCGGCTATGCGCGATGGCATTGTTGAGAAAATAGGCCGCTGCGCTTGCCACCAGCATGGCGATGCGCATCACGAAGATCCAGACCAGCAATTGCACCTTGATGACGGGATTCGTCACGCCGAGCAGAATGAACGTAATCAGCGCGACCCCCGTCACTCCATAAGTTTCGAAGCCATCGGCGCTCGGTCCCACCGAATCGCCTGCGTTGTCCCCGGTGCAGTCCGCGATGACGCCCGGATTGCGCGGGTCGTCCTCCTTGATCTTGAACACGATCTTCATCAGATCGGAGCCGATGTCCGCAATCTTCGTGAAGATGCCGCCCGCAATTCGCAAGGCTGCGGCGCCGAGCGATTCGCCGATGGCGAATCCGATGAAGCACGGCCCGGCGTAATCGCCCGGCACAAACAGAAGAATGATCAGCATCATCATCAGCTCGACGCTGATCAGCATCATGCCGATGCTCATCCCCGCTCGCAGTGGAATCTGGTAGATCGGATAGGGCTTGCCGCTCAAACCGGCAAAGGCCGTTCGCGAATTGGCGAACGTGTTCACGCGAATGCCAAACCAGGCAACTCCGTAGCTCCCCAGGATTCCTACGACGCTGAAGAACAGAATGATGGCGACCCGAATCGCCTCGTAGTGAAGCAGCACGCCGAAATAGAGCACGATGGTGGCGGCGATGAAGATCCACAGGAGAAAGAGGAATTTCCCCTGCGTGATCAGGTAGGTCTTGCAGGTCTCGTAGATCAGCTCCGATATTTCGCGCATCGCGCGGTGCACCGGCAGATTCTTGAGTCGCATATAGATGGTCAGGCCGAACGCCAGCCCGAACACGCAAAAAAGGATTCCCCACAGCAGCAGCTTGTGGCCGTCTACGCCGAGAAACTGCACCTGCGACAGATCGGGCAGTTTGAGGCTCGCTTCGCCCCCTGTTTCGTCGGCTGCAGCGCGAGCTACTCCCGCGTTCATCATCAAAAACAGCAACGCGGCGCCGGCCGCGCGCATCTTCAGCCACCCGCGGCGAATCGAGCCTTCGGCTGCCAGTCCGGTGCGCATCAGTGTCCCTCCATCGAGTAATGTCATCAGGAATTGCTCAGGCCTTCGTTTGGGTCTTGCCCGTCGTCGAGATGACCGCGAAAGCGTTCGCCCGCACCCGCAAGTCCGCCGTCGCCACCAGCAATCGCATCCTTCCCCCGGAGGAACGCTCCCGGAACAGGAGCCTATGCTTGCGAGAAGTTACGGTACGGGATCGATCTTTGTATCAGGATTCGCGGGTTTCGTCAAGAAAACGCCTGCCGCCGGCGGTAGCACCGAGAGGCCCGCGCAATGGGCATGCTAGAATCGCGTTGTGGGGAAACAGGTCATCTCGCCGGGCGGCACTATAGACGGAGCCGTCGAGCTTCCGGGCGACAAATCGATTTCGCACCGCTATGCGATTCTTGCCGCGCTGGCCGACGGCCGAAGCGAGATATCCAACTATGCTTCTGCGGCAGACTGCCGGAGCACGCTTAATTGCCTCCAGCAGCTCGGCGCCGATATCGAATCGAGCAACGAACGCGTGCGCATTACGGGCCGAGGCCTTGATGGCTTGAAGGAGCCGCGCCGGGCGCTCGATGCGGAAAACTCAGGCTCCACGATGCGCATGCTGGCCGGCGTCCTTGCAGGCCAGACCTTTCGCTCGACGCTCACGGGCGATGCCTCTCTTCGCAGAAGGCCGATGCGGCGCGTGATCGAGCCGCTCCGGCAGATGGGCGCTGAAATCCGGGGGCGGGAAGGCGACCGTGCCCCCCTCGAAATTCGCGGCGGCAATCTGCACGCGATCGACTACAGCCCGCCCATTCCGAGTGCGCAAGTGAAATCGGCGATTCTTCTCGCAGGGCTCTACGCCGACGGAGTGACCACGGTGCGCGAATCCGTCTGCACGCGCGATCATACGGAACTCGCCCTGCGCGAGTTTGGAGCGGATGTGGAAGGCAGCCGGGGCACCATTCGCATCCGCCCGGGGCGCAAGCTGCTCGCGCGCCAACTCATCGTTCCGGGAGATCTTTCCGCTGCCGTGTTCCTGATCGGCGCGGCGCTGGTCCTTCCGGAATCGTCGTTGATGCTGCGCAACGTCGGCTTAAATCCCACACGCGCCCGCGTTCTCGATTTCCTTGTTTCCATTGGAGCACCGATTCGCGTTCCGTCGGTGCAGGCCCGCAGCGGTGAATTGGTCGGGGATGTCTCGGTGCGCTATGCGCCGCTGGCTGGCGGCCGGATTTCCGGCGCTCAAGTGGCGGAGATGATCGACGAACTTCCCATGCTCGCGGCCTTGGGCCCTTTCACGGAGCAGGGAATTGAGATCCACGATGCGCAGGAACTGCGCGTGAAAGAAAGCGACCGCATCGCGACGCTGGCTGCGGGCTTGCGCCGGATGGGCGCGGGCGTCGAGGAATTCCCCGATGGCATGCGCGTCGAAGGTCGCTCAGTCGGAAAGCTTCGCGGCGCCACGGTCGATCCACAGGGCGACCACCGGATCGCCATGGCACTCTCGGTGGCGGCGCTCGGGGCCGAAGGGGACACCATCGTTCGCGGCGCCGATTGCGCCGCCGTTTCTTTTCCGGAGTTTTTTGCCACCCTTCAGCGCCTGCGCGGCTCGGCTTAGAGCTACCGCGCAGCCTGAGATCAAGACAGGCCAATCAATCCGACTTGCGCAAGCGGATCGTTCCGTAGCTGGTGGCAATCGTGATTCTGGGCCCGAGCACTCCCGGCTTGCCCCCGAATTGACCGCTCAGGCGCTCCGTGTCTTCGTCGCTCGCTGTTTGCTGTGACGGTTCCTTGAAGTCGCTTTCTACCTTGCCGGATTGCGACACCGCTGACACGATAAAGGTCGAGTTGGCCGGGAGCGTCAGCTCCACGTCTCCGGCGTCGTTGGCGATATTCACGTCGTTTTGCGGCGCAGAGGAATAGCCCACTTTGATATCGCTGTGAGAGTCGGTGATGTTCAGCCGCCCCGTCACGTTTTGCACCTGGATGTCCTTGTTGTGAGTCGCAATCTTTGCCGGTCCGGCGGCGTCGGAAAGCGTGATCTGCCGAGCGTCAATTTCGAGCTTTCCGCTCAGCTGTGCTACGGTCAGATCCAACCACGGCGATGTGCATCGCGTGGTTCCCTTCACGTTGCGCACGAGCCCTGATCCCAGGAATATCCCTTCAACGGTCGCGTCCCCCGAGACATTCGTAACCTCCACATCGTCCCCGCGTCCCAGCACTCGCACGTTCCCGCCCGCGCGATTGATGCGCACGTCGCCCTTCTTCAGCGTGGCGGTCACATCCGACCCCGCGTCAACGATCTCGATGTCGCCGCTCTCGGTGCGTGCCTCGATGCTTTTCGTGATACCGGACGCATCGATGTCTCCGTGAGCCGTGTGTGCAGTCACGCTCGACGTTTTCGGCACCTCCACGTCGAGATCGACGTCCACCCGGCGCTGGGATTCGCCTTGCCTCACGGGACGGACAACGTAATCATTTCCGGCCTGTTCGATGGCAACTTCCGCTTGTTTCATTCGCTCTAGGGCACGCGACTCGCTCGGCGCCCAGGCTGATTGATTCACGCTCACCGCCAGCTCGTTTCCCTCGCCCTCGTGGACCGTTAGGTCCCCCCTATCCGTTTCGATCACCACGTGCGCCCCCACGGGAATCGCCTTTGGGGCCAGATGCTGGCTTTGTGAATACGGCTGATGGAAGGGCGGCACGCGGATGCCGAAATCGGGATAGTGATCCCGAATCCAGTCGCGGAAAACAAATCCGGAAAGAATCAGCGCCAGAACCACCAGGAGAACCGCCTCGCCTCCCGAGAGCATCGGTGCGCGAGCCTGTCCGGACTTTCGCGCCGCAAGATGGTCGATCAGCTTGGCGACGCCCCAGAGGATGAGCAGGACCGGCCAGTAGACGCGGATCAGGCGGCCGATTCCGAGCGTGGGGTCGAGGTGCTCAGCTAGGAAAATGAATCCAAGCAGGATCAACAGCAGGCCCGCGAAAATCGAGCTTCGCCTGTGTCTGCCGTTGGTCACGGGCTTCTCACGAACCGATGTGTCCTGAACGCGATGCCAGCGATTGTGCGAACAGCACGCCCCCCGCCACGATCAGCAGCACGGGCCAGAGGTCGCCAAAGTCGTATCGGGTGTATTCGCCGACCAGAAAAATCGCGCCGATCGCAATCAGCATGATCGGAGCCATCAATGTGTGCACGCGGCAGCGAGAGCATGGGCAGCGGGTTTTTTTCTCGTCCGCCATGGTTTCATTCCCTAGGCTGGCTTCTTCATTCGATCAATCAGCATCCACACGCCGAGCACGATCAGCGCGATCGGCCAGGCTTTGGCGAGCCAATCCCATTCGAGCAGCCCGAAATTCCCAAGCAGCAGCAGGACCCCGAGCGCGACAAGGATAATCGCGCCGGTCGGCCTGCGTCCCTCCGCTTCACCGAGCACTCCCGGGGCCGTGCCCGGCGCACCGGACTGCCGCGCCTTCGCCGTGCGGTAGGCCTCGATCGGCATGTAGAAATAGAAGCAGCCGAGGGCGATGCCCAGGAAAGCGTGGTAGCCTGCGGGCACGTTGCTGGTTTGCGCCGCGATCAGCCCGCCGAAAACGAAGACGTGAATCAGCGCTTTGATGTACTCCCCGTTGTATACGGCCCCGAGACCCGGGATAAAGCCGAGCGCAAGCGCCGCGCCCGGATGCACGTCATGTACGTCGCTTCTGGCGCCCGGTTGCTCCGCTGGCGGCGTAGCTACCAGGCCCGCGAGGCAGGGCTCGCAATACAGCGCGCCACGCACCTCGCGCGTGCACGCCGTGCAAAGCGCCTTGCCGCAATTGCGACAGAAACCGGTGGCGTCCACTTCAGGATGTACGGCGCATTTCATAGCAGGCTCCTAGGGGTGTTGTTGACCAAGCTTGCGTGAATCAGAACTGCCAGCTCGCTGCCTTGCGGGGCCCCACGCCGGCTCGGGCGCGGATAACTTTGCGACTTGTCGCGCGTGTTCGAATCAGGCGATGTGGACTCATGCCCGGGCCTCGGCTGGACCGCCGGCACCGACTCCGTCTGGTCCCCCATTGGCGGCGATGACGCGATACGCGATTCGATTTCGTACACCACGCGCAGGTCGTTCACGAATTTGACGCACCGCGCGTAACTCAAATGCACTTGCCTGTTTCCCGCGCGAACCAGGCTCGCCGGACGGTAATCGATCTTCTTGAGATCGCCCGGCGTCACGCCGACCGCATGCAGCAGGATCGCCAGCGACGCCGCCACGGTCGCCAGCCCCATCGCGAACCGCGGCTGCCAGATCAACGGCGCCCATCCAATCCACCATCGCTCGCGTCCCCGCGGGCCGCGGGTCCCGGCCAGAATCTTGCTTACGAGGTGTGGCGGTTCTTCCACGGGAGCGGCCTGCCGCATCTTGCTGACCAGCCCTCCCACTCGCGCAACCATTCCCGCGCAACTCGCGCAGGCAGCCGTGTGCGACGTAAACGCCGCATGTTCCTCGGCTGCAAGCGTCCCATCGAGGAAATCGATCAGCCGCTCTTCCGTCGTTATGCAGTTCCAGTCCATCGCCAGATGCCCCGGTTCCTACGTCGGCCGCACTCCCATTTCTCCCATAATCCGCGCCAGTTCAATTCGTCCTCGGTTGATTCGTGATTTGACGGTGCCCTCCGGCACCTGCAGCACCGTTCGGATCTCGTTGTACTCGAGCCCCTGCAGGTCGCGCAGGATTACCGCCTCCCGCAATTCCGGCGAAAGCCGGGCGAGGCCGCGCTGCAACTGCGCGCTCAGTTCAGCCCCCTCCGCCAACCGGTCGGGGGCACGTGTCAGCGAATGTTTTTCCTCCAGTTGCGGCATGGCGTCTTCGATCGAATCAGTCAGCCGGTCGCGGCGAGTGCGGCGGTAGTGGTCCACTAGGAGATTTCGTGCCACGCTGGTGAGCCAGGTCGCAAAAGCTCCGTATTGAGGCTGGTAGCTTCCAAGCGTTCGGTAAACGCGCAGAAAAACGTCCTGGCTCAGGTCCTCCGCCGCGGCCGCGTTTCCCGTGAACCGGTAGCAGAGGTTATAGACACGCCGCGTGTGGCGCCGCACGAGTTCCTCCCAGGACGGCCCGTCGCCCCGGAGGCAAGATCGAACCAGTTGGGCGTCGGGCTCCAAGTCCTTCTCAGCCTCGCAACTGCCTCACCTTTGGGCCTCAATACAAGCAACGTAAAACCGGTCCGAAAAGTTCCATATTCGGAGTATTCGCGCCGATGCCGCCGAACACGCGCACCTGCGCCGCCGCTACGCTAGCAACGCACTTAACCGGTGTCAACAATCCTCGCCTCTGACAATGGAGTCGCTCCCCGCCATTCCGAACAGGCAAGCTGCCGGCGATATGTTGGCGTACACGCCCGCAACACCGTCGGTGAAATCGCGGACGCTGCCGGGCGTCAATTTAGTCTGGAGGATACGGGCAACGTAGGTGAATAAGTGGCCCGCCAGAGTTCCGCGACGTGGCAGGAGGCCTCGCGTGAGCCGTCGTCCATTTCGACGCCGTTAGTGGCGGGGCCTGACGCTGACGAAGCGCCATTTTCATGGACGCGGCTTCTGAACATGCGCACTTCGATTGGGCCGAACGTCAGCGGCAAGGGCTGATTGTTTGCGCGTCCGCTGCTTCGCCGCCCGGCACGCCGAGGCAGTACCGAGCCAAGTCCTCACCGGCGAACACGGGGCCCGCGTAATACTTCTTCACGCCGCTTATGAATCTCTCCGTGTGGTTGGCGGGGACGAAATGGTGCATCAACACGGCCTTCACCCGCGCCTTGGTTGCCATGTCTCCGAGATCTTTAATGGGCAGATGCTCCATCTGCATATGTTTGGCCAAGGCACTCTCGTTGGGCGACGGCTGGCGATTCGCGTCGGGCCGCCGCTGCTGGGCGTTCGGCATCGCGCTCAGGTCCGCCACTTCTGACACTAGGACGTCGGCTCCCTTGGCCAGCTGTGCCAAGGCATCGCTCGGGCCCGTGTCACCGGTAAAGACGATCGCGCCGTAAGGCGTCTCGAACCGGTAGGCGTACGATTTCATCCTGGCGCGGTATTTCGCCTCCATCAGTTGGTAGTGAGTGTTTTCCGCAGCCGTCACGCGGATCTTGTCGTCCTGATAGACCAGGCCGTTGCGGTCGATATTATGCGCCTTGAACGGGTTAACGAGCGTGCTGGCGCCGAGGTTTTCCGCCGCAAAGACGCCGTAGGGGATGCGGATGTAGCTGTACGCGGCGTTCACCACCTCCGCCGTTTGCGGCGGCCCATAAATGTCGAACGTTCGCGCAGAGCCTGGATCGCGAGAAAAATCTACGCTCAAGAAATCGTTGGCCATCACGTCGACAAGGCCAAGAGCGTGGTCCGGGTGATTGTGCGTGATGAAGATCGTCCTGATCGTTTCGGAGCGGATGCCGGCCTCAAGCAGCCGCCGCATCGTGCCGATGCCGCAATCAATCAGATACGGACGGCCATCGACGATCAGCAGGCTGGAGGGCTCCGAACGGTCCTTTTCCAGGGAAGGTCCGCCGTGCGTCCCGAGGAGCAGAATTTGGACGCCTTTCGCCGGTTCAGCCGATGGTCGGTTCTGAGCCATGGACCGCACGGAACCCGAGGTCAGGACCAAAACGGCGAGCGCGCCGAATAGGCAAATGTCGCGCAAGGCGGCACGCAATTGCTTCGGTGCGAAACCCATCAAGTGCGCGGCAGTCGCTGCAAGCTTCTGCGTGCGGACGAAGCGTGGGAGCATCATCGAGGTTCTCCTGTGTTTTCGCCGTAAGAGCGAATGTCTCGCAGTTGGCGTTGGTTCCGAGCGGCGCCAACGCAACAGCCGCAGTCCGCGGCCCCTACGGATGTTTGACGGGCATCTGCTTCAGAGTCTCGCCGAGCCTTTGTATTTCCTGGCCGTACCCGCTCCAATTCCCCTCGCGCAGGTACTGTTGGGCCCGCTCGTAATGCTCGTTGGCCTGTTGGATCAGGCTCTCCAGCGCAGTGGAAACGGCTTTTGCGGACGCCGAAGGTGCGGTTGGTGCGCCACCAGGAGCTCTCGTGGCCTCACCTGCCTGGCCGCCGAAGATTACGTTCAAGGCGTCCTCCAGAGATGGCTCCATCGCCACGTGGTCGGAATAGGCCACGATCACGCGCTTCAATTCGGGCAATGAAGAGCCTCCCTCGGCGGCGAGGTAAAGCGGTTCGACGTAGAGGACCGCGTTCTGCACGGGAACCACCAGCAGCGTGCCGCGAATCACCCGGGATCCCCCCTGATTCCACAGGGTGAGCTGCTGAGAGATGGACGGACTCTGGTTGACCCGCGATTGAATCTGCTCCGGGCCATAGATCAGTTTCTCCTTGGAGAAAGTGAAGACCAGAACTTTACCGTAATCATCTCCATCGCATCGGGCCGCTATCCATGCGATCATGTTGTTCTTGCGCGCGGGCGTGAACGGAACCATCAAAATGAATTCTTCGGTATTTCCCACTTCGGGCAACTTCATGACGGCGTAATAGGGATTCATCGGCGTGGATGACCCGTTTACCACGCGCGTGGCCACGCGCCATAGATCCTCCTTGCTATAGAAAACGCTTGGATCCGTCATGTGATAGACGGCGTATTTGGCCGCCTGAATGGCAAAGAAATTCTGCGGATACCGGATGTGTGCCCGAAGGTCTGGCGGCATCTCCGAGAGCGGCTGAAAAACGCCCGGAAAGATGCTCTGGTACGCCCGAATCAAGGGATCGGATGGATCGCTGACGTAAAAGCTCATCGTCCCGTCGTAGGCGTTGATCGTGATCTTGACGGAGTTGCGGATGTAATTTCCCACGCCAGTGGTGGGCTCGGAGTAAGGATACCGGCCGGAAATCGTGTACGCGTCCACGATCCAATGTAAGGACCCGTCTCGCGCAACCACGAGATACGGATGGCTGTCGAACGACAAGAAGGGAGCTAGGGCTTCGACTCGCTCCAGAACGCGGCGGCGAATCATGATGCGGCTCGCCGGTTGAAGGTAGTTGGAAAGCAGAATGTTGATATCGCCGAAGTGAAGCGCGAATAGCAGGCGCCTCCAAAATCCACCCACGCTGAGGCCGCCCGAGCCCTGATACTCCTTATAAACGTTCTCTTCGCCGGATGGGTAATCGAACTCCTTGGCGCGCGTCCGGACAAGGCAGTAATTGTTCGACAGTTGACCGTAATAAATCTCCGGGCGCGTAACCTGGAGCGAAATTGACGAAGCCGGCGGAATATCCTTGATGAAGAGCAAGGGCAGCCCGTCCGAGGTGGACTCGTTCACGGGGCCCAGGCAAAGCCCGTATCCGTGCGTGTAAATCAAATGCCGATTCACCCAGTTCGGATCCGGCAGACTTTGCGCCGAGAGCTCTCTCGCCGAAAGGGACACTTGCCGCAGTTCGGAATGGATGGTGTAACGGTCGTCGTAAACATCTGCGAAATCGTAGTAGGTGCGGATCTCCTGAAGCTGCTGAAACGTTGTGAGCTGCGGCTCGTGGTCCCACAGCCGCAAATTGTGCATCGTGGTGGCGTTCTGCTTGATCGTCGCGGGTGTCAGGTCCTGAATCGCGGGAAAGTTGCGTTCGTCGAACTTGTCGAGCCCGTAGGCCTGTCGCGTGAATTGAATGTTGCGCTCGATGTAGGGTTCTTCCTTCGCAAGCTCGCTGGGCGCCACGATGTACTTCTGGACCAGTGCGGGAACGATCAGGCCGCCCAGGATCGCCGCGCCGAGTACTCCGACGACCGCATACTGGGCCGGCCGCACCCTGCCCACCGTGGCTCCGGCAAAAAAGGCAAGCGCGGCGATGGCGCACAGCACCAGCAGAATCCAAAGCACGGGCCACGCCACGTGAATATCCGTGTATCCGGCGCCGTACACCAACCCGGTCGGCGCGTATACGAGATCGTACATGCCCAACCGCGCGCGCCAGGCGAACAGCAAGAATAAAAACCCTCCAAGAACCATCAGATGCGCGCGCGCATTGCGGCCGACACCGATTCCGCGCGGCGTGATCCAGACGCCGCCCTCGATCAAATACCACGTTGCCGCCGTCAGCAGGCTCATCACCACGATGATCAGCGCTAGATGGTAAAGAAAGAAAAGGAAGGGCAGGCGGAACAAATAGAAACTGAGGCTGATTCCGAGGATTGGATCCGTCTCTGTCATGCTCACGGCGTGCGTCGTGAAAAGATAATCGTTCCAGTGCGTCGCCGACCATTGGCCAACGAACGAAGCCACGAGTACCAGGCCAAACCAGAGCAGCCCGCGAAAAACAGGAGGAAACTTCTCGATGCCGGGAAATTCGATGGTTCGCGTGGCCGGCAGATATCCCGAGCGGTGCGCTACGTCTCGCGCGGCCCAAAGGTTCAGCCCCGTGAGCAGCAGGAATCCGCCTCCGCAGAAGATGCCCAGCCGAAGCTGAGCCTCCAGGATGGTGCTGAAGATCTCGCGAAAGCCTACGTGACGAAACCACATCCAGTCGACCAGCAATCGTATGCCGGCCGAAGAAAACGGTACGATGATCGCGAAGATCAGAAAGAGCGCCGCAATCAAAAGCGCCAGACGATGTTGCCTCATCTGAATTCCCCGGCCGCCATCTGAGCACAGCCGACGTTAGGTGTCAAAGGCTCCTGACGCGAATTTCCGAGGAACCCCGCGTCCCTTTCTACCCGTCACAATATCGAGACCTCTACGGCGGCCGCTTTCGGCGAGCTACAACCTGCAAACTACGAGTCGCCAATCCCTGTCTCCGGGCTCGGACGACCGGCCGCGATCTCCGCACGCCCCTTCACACGCTCCTTGACACTGTGGAAAACTTGCTGCTACGGTTTCAATCAGATGCTGCGAACATTCCGAAAGTACCTGGTTCTTCTCCTTGCCGTTTTGGTCGTTGTCTATCTCGTTTACAAGTTTCGCCATGCCATCGCGCTGGAGGGATTCCGCTGGTCGATGGTGGTCGAATCGCTCTATGATGCTCACGTTTCATTGTTGCTGCTGGGCATCGTCGCCATCTACGTCTGCTTCGCCATCCGCGCCCTTCGCTGGATGCGATTCTCCCGCCGCCTGGGTCAAACCCATTTCGGCAACGTCTACAATGCCACGCTGATGGGTTTCGCCTGCACGTTTCTTCTCGGCCGTGCTGCCGAACCGGTTCGCCCCGTCCTTATCGCTAAGAAGGACTCGCTCTCCATGCCGGGAATGTTCGGCGTCTACGTCCTTGAGCGTGTTTTCGACTTGAGTGCCTCAGCACTTCTCGCTGGTTTTGCGCTTCTATCGTTCCAGCGTCGGGGATTCACGGGCGAGCGAAGCCAGGAGTTGATGGAGGCCGCGCGCTCGGCGGGAGTGCTCCTGCTGGCGGGTCTCGTCGCCGCCATCGCATTCCTGATCTATTTCCGATATCACGGCGCTGGCAAGCTCACCCGGAAACTGCGCGAGCCCTTCTGGCGCAAGGGCTGGCGGGGAAGGGTCGTTTTCCTGATCGAGGGATTTAGTGAGGGATTGCAGAGCATCCGCACGTGGGGCGACTTCGGCGCGCTCACGTTCTATACGGCCGCGCACTGGTTGCTCATCGCTTTCGTGTACCTGTGGGTGATTCACGCCTTCCCTGGAAAACTTGCCGGTTTTAGTTTTGCCGCCGCCACTCTCGTTCTGGCCGTCAGCATGTTCGGCTCGGCGCTCCAACTTCCCGGAGTGGGTGGCGGTATGCAGCTCGCTTCGTTCCTTGTGCTTACGCTGATTTTTGGAGTAGAAAAGGAGCCTGCAGCGACCGCAGCCATCATGCTCTGGCTGGTGACGTTTGCTTCATGCGCTCTGGCCGGACTGCCGCTGCTGTTCAGAGAGGGCTGGTCCATGGGAGAGTTGCGGAGCATGGCGCGCGCGGAAGGGCCTGCCGGCCAGGCGGCGCTAGTTGCGCAAAGACAGCGAGGTCAGGTTTCCCCAGTGCATTCGCCCACGCAGGGGAATGCGAGGCTGCCGTGAAGTGCCCCTTCTGCGCGCACCTCGATGACAAAGTGATCGACTCGCGCGAGGCGCGCGTGGGCGACCTGATCCGCCGCCGCCGGGAGTGCCTGAAGTGCAAGCGCCGCTTCACCACCTACGAGCGTATTGACGAAATTCCCTACATGGTCATCAAGAAGGACGGTCGCCGCGAAAAATTCGACCGCCAGAAGATTTTGCAGGGATTGCTGAAAGCCTGCGAAAAGCGCCCCGTGCCGGTGAACAAGCTCGAATCGATCGTCGATCACGCGGAAGCCTTCGTCAGCGAAGCCACGGACCGGGAGCGCACTACCACGGAAATCGGCGGCCTCCTTATGTCTCAGCTGAAAAAACTCGACAAAGTCGCCTACGTCCGGTTTGCCTCCGTCTATCTCGATTTCAAAGACGTAAAGGAATTCATGGACGAACTGAAAGGCCTTCTGAAAGAACGCGCCAAGAAGTAACCGGACTATGCCGTCCAGACGCCGGCCGCGAACGTCTTGATCGTGCGGAATCCGAGCCGTTCGTATAATCCGACCGCGTGGGTATTGACGGACGTCACCGTCAGCGACAGCGATTCGTAATTCCGCCGCCGCAGCGCTTCAATCGAACGCTCCATCAATTGTCGCCCGATTCCATGCCCCTGATAGCCGGGCATGACGCAAACCTGGGTCGTGTGGCCCACGCCCGCGTCCACCGTGGAGGTGAGAATCAAACCAACGGGCGAATCGCCCGTCGTCGGACGCACCAGGAACGAAGCTTCGGGCAGAAAGTGGCCGCAGCCGGGCAACAGAACGATGTTGCGCAAGAATTTCAAGCTGCCCATTTCGCTGCGATACTGGTCGTTGATCTGGCTGTCCACGTGGTTCGCGTAGGCGAGTTGGATCAGGCGCGCGGCTGAATCGAACGCTCGGTCCGTCCATGGGTCGATCCGGAGTCCGGCCGAAACCGGCCGGTTGCTCAGTTTCGCCTCGCCAAGCGGCAGGAGCATGAATTGCCGCGCGTACAGACGGAAATACTGCGAGAGGAACACGGGATCGAGTTCGGACCCGAAGGGCATCAACTGCGCTTCGATGCGCTCGATGTGAGGCGTGGCCCGCAGCGCGCCCAGCATTTCGGTCAGCAGCCGGTGTGTGACGGCCGCCTGCCCATTCCGCGCGGACGCGAACAGGCCCCCGATGAGCCCTTTGTGGTCCTCGAGGACGTAGAATCCATAACCCGTCGGGTGTCCGTTCTCGATCGACGCATAGCCTCCCAGCGCACGCGAATCGATGAACTTCCTGATGAGCTCGATTGATGGACGGTAATCCCAATACAGTTCTTCCCGCCAACGGCGAATCTCTTCCTCGAAGAGTTTTTCGAGCGAACGGGAGTGAAGCTGGCGGAGGTCCACAATCTGCATGAGAGTCGGCTGCCGTCCTGGGGGCATTATAGCTTCGCGCCGGGCGAGAACCTAACTAGCTTCGTTTCTCGCAACACGTTCATCGTGAGAACTCGGCTTCGAAGGGAACTGTGCTAACATGCGGCGCTGTGGCGCAGAATTGCGGGCGCCCGCACTCACTGGATGGCCGTCCTTTCCAAGCTACGCTCTCAGACCAGGCGTCTCGGCAAACTTCTCTCCGTATTCCTGGCGCTGCTTTTGTTCGGCTTGGTGTCGGTTTCGATCGTGTCTGGATTTCTGCTCAGGCAAATTCTTCGTCCGGCTCGAAATCCGGCAACCTTCGACCTCAGCGTCATGATGGGGCATCCGACAACATTCTCGTTTCCTCTGGCGGACGGCACGATGCGCGAGGGCTGGTATTTCCCCGGTCAGCGAGGCGCCCCAGCCGTGGTCGTATGTCACGGGTATCTTTCGCAGCGCGCCGACGTACTGACGCTCGTCACGGCGCTTCAGGATCACCAGTTCAATGTGTTTTTGTTCGATTTCACGGGGCACGGCACGAGCCCGGGTGTCACGACGCTCGGTTACCGGGAAACAGCCGAACTTCGCTCCGCCGTGCAGGCGCTTTCCGCTCGCGACGATGTGGACCCGCAGCATTTTGGTCTTTGGGGCGTCGACATGGGCGGATACGCCGTTCTCAAAGTGGCCGAGAGCGATCCGCGCATCGCGGCCTTCGCCGTTGACGACGCTTACGACGACCCCCGTGATTTGGTGCGGATCGAAGTAAGAAAATCCGGGCTTACCGCCCTCCCGTATCTTCTCCACTTTTGCGACTTCGGTTTTCGGATGCTCAATTATTCCTTCCGGCACGAGTCTCCGGTTTCGGCGCACTTGGCCCAGACGAAGGGAATTCCCAAGCTATTCATTCAATCGGACGATCGTCCTGATCTGGCGAATGAAACGCAGCAACTGTTCGTTAAGGCGCCCGACCCGAAACAGACTGTTCGAGATGGACTGAGCTACCGCGATATGTCCGACGACGATCGCAAAAATTACGAAAGCCAGATCGTGAATTTTTTTCTGCAATCCATTCCGCCGGAATCGAGCGCGGATCGGTAGCACGGGGCCTCGGAATCGCAACGAGGGATCCCAGTTGCACGCAGAGCGCGTGCAAATCGCATGCGCGGCGAGAACCGCTAGCGCGGCACGGGCGCGACGGGCACGTAAAGCACTCCGTGATAGGTCTCTGCGATCTCACCGTGCACGCGGCCGAGTCGGCGCATCTCTCGCAGGCCGTCCGGCGTCGTCAGGACCAGCGCTGGATCCGGATCATCGGGCGACCACTCCCGTAACTCGCGCCCAAGATAGAACGCCAAGCCGTAGTGCCAGGAACGCTGCACTTCGAACGTAAAGATTCGGTTCGGCCGCGCATCGTTGCGCAGGAATTCTCCGTGCCATCTTGCCGAGATGTACGGATCGAGCGGCGGCAGGACGCGATCGGTCGCGATGATCACAGATAACCCAACGAGAAGGAACGCAAGCACTACGAATGCACGTTTGCGGAAGAACCCGAGAACGGCTACACCGATGCCGCCGGCGACAGCGATCGTCGCGATGACGAGGACCGGCCGGCTCGTAGCCTCCCGCGCCGACGGCGCCATTCGCTCCGCCCAATGTGCCGAGGACAGTCCGAGGATAATCCAGGTCGCTCCAAGGGCGGCGCCGAGTGCGGCGACCGTTGACCGCTTGGACGCGGAGTCCTGGAATACGGCGCGAGCGAGGGCGATACCACACAGCAAAGCGAGCGGTGGGACGGCCGGAAGGATGTAACCGGGAAGTTTTGATTGCGAGAAACTGAAAAACAGCACGGGGAATGTTGCCCAGCAGGCAAAGAAGAATCCGGGAGAATCATCCCACGATTTCTCGCGCCACAGTCGCAGACCCTCCGCAGCCACCGGCCACAAGAGAATTGTCCACGGCAGCAGCGCCAGCAGAGTGATCGGGCCGAAAAACCAGAACGGTTGAGGATGCCGAAACATGGGCGTAAGGTAGCGCTCGAAGTTCTGCTGAAAGATAAAGACTCGCAAGAAATCCGGATTGCGGAGCGCGCAGAGGACGTACCAGGGAAGCGCGACGATGCAGAATGCGCCGATCGTCAGAGGGTGGGCGACGCGAAAGGCCGCACGCCATCTCCCGGTCGCCAGCGACCAGATTGCCATGGCACCGCCCGCGAGAATAAGAGCGACCGGACCCTTTGCGAGGACCCCAAAGCCCAGACACGCACCGAAAAGAACGAGCGGCCAGAACTCTCCGCGCGGAGTGCTGGAAACGGCGCTCGCAGTGCGTAGCGCACCTGCTTTATGAACCACGCACGCAGCACAGGCCATGCCAACCGTGACCGAGGCGCTGAGCAGCATGTCCGGTGTAGCGGCGCGGGCGAATCCGATGGCCGCGACGCTGGAGGAGAAGATCAGCGGCGCCAGCAGACCGGGGCTTCGCGTCAGGCCCGCCTCATCGCCGTAGTGTTTCCACCCCAGCCAGCCGATAGCAAGCGCGGCTGCAAGCGCGGCGAACGCAGAAGGCAGGCGCGCCGCCCATTCCGCGGGCAAGTGCAGCAGGAACCCCGTCGCCGCAGCCCAGTAATAGAGAATCGGTTTCTCAAACCACGGTTGTCCATAGAGGCGCGGCGTGACCCAGTCGCGCGTGGCCGCCATCGCGCGCGCGATCCACGCGTAACGCGGCTCGTCGGGACCCACGAAGCCAATCGCACCGAGTTGATCGAATAGACAGACGGCGATCACGATCGCGGATGCCAGCAAAGCGTCGCGAGTGGTGCGCCGATTTCCGTCGGGCAATTCGTTCAAGGCGGCATCGAGTCTAGCATCGGCTCGTTAAGTTTCAGCCGTTCAATTCGTCACGATCCGGTGGTGCGAGGTCTCGAGAGTCTGCGCGCTCTAGCATCCCGCCCGAGCCTCCCGCATAATGGCTCACGATGCGCGAATGGTTAGAGTACGCCGTGGCGTGGGCAGGATTGAAGTTGCTCGGCCTTTTGCCGCGTCCCGCGGCGCGTTTCGTCGGAGTTTGTTTTGTTTCCGTAGCCTATGCGGTGCGCGCGCCGCTGCGGCGCGCAGCGATCTTCAACTTGCGCCTGGCGTTTCCGGATTGGAACGATACACGGCGCAAGCGCGTGATTCGAGGAATGATTCGCCAGGTGGGTTGGATGGCGGGAGAGTTTTCACAATTTCCGAAATACACGCGCGAGAATATCGGACGGATCGTCACACTCGAAGGGTTCGAGAACTTCGATGCGGCCCGCCGCCGTGGAAAGGGCGTGCTGTTCTTGACCGGGCACATGAGCGCCTGGGAGCTGGCTCCGTTCGCGCACGCTCTTTACGGCTATCCGCTGCACTTTCTGGTGCGGCCCATCGCCAATCGCCGCGTGGATACGCTCATCAATCGATACCGCTGCCGGTCCGGGAACCGGCCCATCGAGAAGAACCGCGCCGCGCGCGAGATTCTCCGGGTGCTTGGCGACGGCGGGACCGTCGGAATCCTTTCGGACCACAACACAACGCTGGAAGAGGGCGTCTTCGTAAATTTCTTCGGCATTCCGGCTTCGACGACTTCGGGCCTGGCGCGGATCGCATTACGTACCGACGCAGCCGTGGTGCCGGGCTTTCTTTCCTGGGATGAAGCGCTCCGGAAATACCGTTTGCGCTTCGAGCCCGCCGTCGAACTAGCGAGAACAGGAGACGAAGAAGCCGATGTGGTCGAGAATACGGCCCGCTTTACGCGCGTAATTGAAAGCTACATTCGCGAGCATCCGGATCAGTGGCCTTGGGTACACAAACGATGGAAGACGCGTCCGCCCGGCGAGAAGCCGATCTATCCGTTCTAGATGCGCACGGACAGGACCTTTCGGTGAGCCGGGTCGGATTTAGAGACGCTTCCTCCGGCTGGTTCCTCGCAAATGTTAAGGGTGACCGGGTGGTTTTGCGGTTTGGAAGGAGAGAGAGAGGGAACCATGACTCGCACCGCCAGCGAACTCGCAAAATATCTCGATGCCAGATTGGAAGGAGACCGGCACGCGGAAATATCCGGCGTGGCTGCTCCTGCACGCGCCGGCACTTCGGACCTGGTCTATTTGGACTCACCGAAGCAGCGGGAGCGCGTCGCGGCCTCAGTTGCTTGCTGTGTGCTCGTACGGCCCGGCGAGCGGCTGCCGGGGAAAACGATACTTGAAGTCGGCGACCCAAAGTTTGCATTCGCGAAGGCGGCCGACTGGCTGCTGCCAAGGCGCGCACGGCAGGCGGCGGTCCATCCGACTGCCATCGTCGCGCCCAGTGCGAAGCTCGGCGCGAATGTCTTTGTGGGTCCGTACGTCGTGATCGAAGAAGAAGTGGAAATCGGCAAGGGCGCGACGATCGAGGCGTTTTGTTTTCTGGGGCGGGGTACACGCGTCGGCGAGGATTGCAGGCTGCATCCGCGAGTCACCTTATACGCCGGGGCACAGTTGGGAAACCGGGTCGAGGTGCACGCGGGCGTGGTTATTGGCAGCGATGGATTCGGCTACGTTTTCGGCGAAGGGCGACACTGGAAATTTCCTCAGATAGGCGGAGTCGAGATCGGAGACGACGTCGAGATCGGGGCGAATACCGCGATCGACCGCGGCTCGCTCGAAACCACGGAAATCGCTCGCGGCGTGAAAATCGACAACCTTGTTCAAGTCGCCCACAATGTTCGAATCGGCGCTCACTCGATCCTCGCGGCGCAGACCGGAGTTTCCGGAAGCAGCACGCTGGGCGATCATGTGATCGTTGGCGGGCAGGTGGGAATCGCTGACCATTGCAAGCTGGAGGAGGGCGCGGTGGTCGGCGCGCAGGCCGGAATACCGACCGGCAAGACGATTCACGGCGGTCAGACAGTCTGGGGCACTCCGGCGCGGCCACTCGAGCAATTCAAGGAGCAGTACGCTTGGTTCGCACGTCTGCCGGAGCTTGCCGAGCGCATTCGCAGGCTCGAAAAGATTCTCGGCTGAGCCGCCGACCGCGAATTGCGACCAAATCATGAATGACTTGCAAGTCCTGCCCCGGGCGCACGGCGATCTTCGCCCTCTTCTCGTGATCGAGCGAATGATTGCTTTCATGGAGCGCGAGGTGGAGATGCAGATACACGCGGGAACCCCTGCTTCGCCACCTAGTGCTTCCGGTTTGACAATTCTGCACGCTTCGCCAGGCAGCCCTGTGGCGACTGGCGTCATCCTAATGAGCGCCCCACGAAACAGGCGAGTGTTTTTGGTTGACCCCAGATGACATACAAAAGATAATACTGGGGACGCGGCCTCCAACTACCGCCGGGGACGGTAGATAGCCGGACATCCCTATTCTCTTGGAGACATCAGGAAGGAACTTCGGCGCTGCTCGTCCTCGCATGGGACTGGGAGGACTAGTATACGGAGTGCGTTCGGGAGATTCGGGTCTTCACAGGGCACCCCAGCTGTGGGTTGGCGGGTCGGCAAGTCTATTGAAGAATGTCTGAGGGATTGATAACACCGGAACCGAGAGTGCGCGTGGAAGCCACCCGCGGTGGCGTTCCACAGGAGATGCCAACCCTTCCTCGGCGAAACATCGAGTCGTCGGTCGAGCAGGCCGTCAACCGGAGCGTGAAGTGGTTGTTGTCCGCCCAGAGCCAGGAAGGTTACTGGTGGGGCGAGCTGGAGGCCGACACCACCCTCGAATCGGACTACATTCTTTACCTTCACATCCTGGGTCAGTTGCAATCGGAAAAAGTGGCCAAGCTGGCGAGATACATCCGAGACCGGCAGCTTCCGGAAGGTGGATGGAATATTTTCCCAGGCGGTGCTTCGGACCTGAACGCGACGGTGAAGGCATGGGTGGCGCTGCGGCTGGCAGGTGACTCCGGCGCGTCCGCTCATCTCGAGCGCGCCAAAAAGAAAATTCACGAGCTGGGCGGGTTGGAGGCCACGAACTCCTACGTCCGTTTTTACCTCGCCCTAGTGAGTGCGATCGATTGGAGTCACGCCCCGGCGATTCCACCCGAGCTGACGCTCCTGTCCGAACGGTTTTTTGTCAACATCTACGAGATGTCGTCGTGGACGCGCGGAATCGTGATTCCGCTGGCGATTTTATATGCGCGGAAGCCGGACTGGCGACTACCGGACGGCCTTACCGTCGATGAGCTCTTCAGGGCGCCTGGTACGAAGCCTCCGTCGCTCGCTTGGGATCACCGCGGCGTCTCGTGGAAGAATTTTTTCCTCGCCGTGGACCGGGGCGTGAAGATGTACGAACGCTTGCCGTGGAAACCGTTTCGCAGGGCGGCGCTGGCGCGCGCGCGGAAGTGGATGTTTGAGCGCTTGGAGCGCAGCGAAGGCCTCAGCGCGATCTTTCCGTCGATGATGAACTCGATTTTCGTTATGCTTGCCGAGGGCAACGATACCACCGATCCGTTGCTGGCGCGCCAGATCCGCTTCCTAGCACAATATGAGATCGAGGAGAAGGACACGCTGCGCCTACAACCATGCGTCTCTCCGGTGTGGGACACGGCTATCGCGATGGTCTCGCTTCAGGAGGCCGGGCTCGATCCGGCGCATCCGTCATTGCTGGCTGCGGCGCGCTGGCTAGTAGAAAGTCAAATTCTCGGCCCGGGCGACTGGCAGGTGAAGAATCGGAGGGGAGAACCGGGCGGGTGGGCGTTCGAGTTCCGCAACGATTTTTGTCCGGACGTGGACGATACAGCCTTCGTCCTGATGGCGCTCGGCCGCGTGGCGAACCCGGAGTCCGAGCGACTGCGGGGCGCCATTCGTCGCGGGCTAGCGTGGCTCGCGAGCATGCAGAATAGCGATGGCGGGTGGGGCGCGTTCGATCACGAAAACAATCTCCAATTCCTCAACCATATTCCCTTCGCCGACCACAACGCGATGCTCGATCCGTCCACGGCGGACGTCACCGCGCGAGCCGTCGAGTGCTTTGGGCAAATGGGCTGGCCTGCGACGCACCCGGTGATCGAGAGCGCCCGTGCGTTTCTGCGCAACGACCAGACTGCGGATGGATCCTGGTTCGGCCGCTGGGGCGTGAATTACGTTTACGGGACCAGCGGTGTCTTGCGCGCACTCGAGGCCGCTGGGCTTGCGTCCCTGCCGGAATGCCGGCGCGCCGTTGATTGGCTGCGTTCGGTGCAGAATGCGGACGGCGGCTTCGGCGAGTCGCCCCTTTCGTATTTCGACGCGGCGCTGAAGGGCAAGGGGAAGAGCACTGCGTCGCAAACCGCCTGGGGCTTGATCGGGCTGCTGGCTGTCGCTGGGCCGGAGGATCCGGCGGTCGCGCGCGCAGTCGACTGGCTCGTCTCTCATCAGAACGACGACGGCACCTGGGACGAAGACGAATTCACCGGCACGGGCTTTCCCTGTGTTTTCTATTTGAAATATCACCTGTACCGAAACTCCTTCCCGCTATATGCACTGGCGCGCTACGATAATCTGCGCAAGGGGAGGAGAACGTTCGTGGGCGTGCAGGTTGCCTCGGATGAGATTCAACATCTCAATGGATATCGGGGGTAATGGATGAGAGTTCCGCTTAGCATGACCGCGAGCATGGCGGGCTATTTGACGCGCAAGGGCCTGAGCGGCGCGCAGAAGTTTCCGCTCGTGATGATGCTGGAACCCCTGCACACTTGCAATTTGACTTGCACCGGCTGCGGCCGCATACGCGAGTACAAATCCACGATCGACGAGATGCTGACCGTGGAGCAGTGCATGAAGGGCGTCGAAGAGTGCGGCGCGCCGATCGTCTCGATCTGCGGCGGCGAGCCGCTGATCTATCCCGAAATCGGACGGCTCGTGCGGGAAATCCTGGCACGGAAGAAGCATATCTACCTTTGCACCAACGGCATCTTCATCCGCAAGCGTCTGCGTGATTTCAAGCCGACGTCACGCTTCTTTTTTAACGTTCACCTCGACGGCCTGGAGAAGACTCACGACATCTGCGTCGAGCGCGATGGCGTGTTTCGCGAAGCGATCGAGGGGATCAAGGCGGCCAAGGCGGCCGGCTTTTTGGTGGCGTCGAACACCACGATTTACAAGGAAACCGACATCGAGGAAATTGCCGATCTCTTCGCTTATTTGCAGACGCTCGGAGTCGACGGCCACATGCTCTCGCCGGCTTACGGCTACACGTCCGTGATGACGCAGGACATCTTCATGTCGCGCGACGAGATTCGCGAGAAATTCCGCCAGGCGAGCCAGTTGCTCGAGCGCTACAACATCGTCACTTCACCGATCTATATGGAGTTTCTCCGCGGAGAGCGCGATCTGATGTGTACGGCGTGGGGTAATCCTACGTACAATCCGCGCGGATGGAAGGGTCCCTGCTACCTGATAACCGACGCCCACCACCAGACTTTCAAGGAACTCATAGGCAAGACGCCGTGGGAAAATTATGGCCACGGCCGCGATCCGCGCTGCCAAGACTGCATGGTTCATGCGGGCTACGAAGCCTCCGCAGTTCTGGGAGGCAACAAGAAATTCGGCGACACTTGGAAAATGCTCAGCTGGACGTTCTCGGGCAAGATGGGTGGGCTTCTGAAAGGCAAGCCCGTCAGGGCCCATGTGAACGGCAATGGGAACGGCCACTCCAAGACTCATGGAAACGGGAACGGAAACCGCGCCGCGCAATCTCCCGCCGGCCCGGTGACGGCTGCAGCGCCACAGGAGGACGAGGTTTTCCGCATCATATGACCACGCTTGTCACGGGTGCTTCGGGCTTCGTAGGGAGCCACGTCGCCCGGCAACTTGTTGCCTCAGGGCATTCCGTTCGAGTTCTGCTCCGCCGAACTAGCCGCGCGCAGGCACTTGATGGACTATCCGTCGAGCGCGTCGAAGGAGATCTGCGGGAGCCGCTCTCGCTCGACCGCGCCATGCGGGGAGTTCGCCGCGTCTTTCACGTGGCCGCAGATTACCGCCTCTGGGCCGAAGATCCGCAAGAGATCTATGAGAGCAACGTTGCCGGCACGCGCCGGCTGCTGGAGGTCGCTGCGCAGGCGGGCGTAGAGCGGATCGTATACACCAGCACCGTGGCCACGATTGCGGTGCCGCAGTCCGGCGGTGGCCTTCCGAACGAGGAGACGCACGCTGCGCTCGATCAGATGATCGGCCATTACAAGCGCTCCAAATTTCTGGCGGAACTCGAAGCAGCTAAAGCGGCCGCCGCAGGTGTCCCGGTCGTGATGGTGAATCCTACCGCTCCGGTCGGCCCCGGTGACTGGAAGCCGACGCCGACGGGACGCATCATCGTTGATTTCCTCAACGGTAAGATGCCGGCATATGTGGACACGGGCTTGAATCTCGTGGCCGTTGAGGATGTCGCGGCGGGGCATTTGCTGGCTGCGGAAAAGGGTCGTATCGGCGAGCGGTACATTCTCGGGGCGCGTAATATGACGCTGAAAGAGATTTTGCAGGCGCTCGCGGCGATTGCTGGTCGCCCCGCGCCGAGCGTGCGCTTGCCACACGCCATGGCACTTGCCGCGGGATACGCCGACGAGTGGTTTTCGCGCCTCGTTGGACGCCAACCGCGGATTCCAGTTGAGGGTGTAAAGATGTCGCGCCATCGCATGTTCGTTGAAAGCGGCAAGGCCGAGAAAGAGCTGGACTACAGGCCCGGCCCGGTGGAAGCGGCCCTCGAGCGCGCGGTTCGTTGGTACGGGGAGCATGGCTACATCGGCCGCCGCTCGAAGACGAAGCCCGTTGCTCACGCTGCGGCAGCATAGGAGTTGCCGTGCGGATATTGGTTACGTTTGCGTTGGAAGACGAATTCGGCGCGTGGCGCCGTCTGCGCACGTTTCGTTCCCGAAATTGGGGCACCGTGGAGGTCCAATCGGCCGAGATCGAGGGTGCGGAAGTCGGGATACTGTTGACCGGCGCTGGGCCTCGACAGGCCTCCGCGGCAGCTGCGAAAGCGATCCGCAATGAACCCGGCTCGATTCATTGCTGCATCTCCACGGGTTTGGCCGGCGCTCTCCGGTCGGAATATCGGATTGGGCAGGTATTGGCGGCGCGCACGATATTTCCAGAAACCGTGCCGGGCGATTGCAGCAGCCGTATAATCGGGAGCAGCGAAGCGCTGATTTCTTTTGCCGCTGAATGTGGGGCGACCGTGGTGGGCCGGTTCTACAGCGCGGGGCGCGTGGCCGGAACGGCGCTGGAGAAGAGACATCTCGGCGCTAGCGCCGATGCCGTCGAGATGGAGAGTTTTGGGGTGCTCCACCAGGCGCGGGTTTCCGGGGTTCCCGGCGTCGCCATCCGGGCCGTCAGCGACACTGCGGATGAAGATCTGCCGCTCGACATGAACGAGATATTCAGTGAGGAAGGCCAAGTGAGCATTCCGCGCGTCCTGGGGCAGGTGGCGCGCCACCCGCATTCTTTGCCGGGCTTGTTGAGACTCGCGCACCAGAACAAGCGGGCCGGCGAATCTCTTGCGCGCTTTCTGGAACAGTATGTAGCGGTGGTGGCAGAACGCGCGGGCGCTTTGGAGGCGAAGGCCGAATCCATGATGCAGTAAGAAAGAATATGAGCCAGACAATCGCACAAATCGGATCCCGCGAGAACCCGCGTTCGAACGGCGGGTCGATGCGAGCCGGCGTCTATCGCGGCGAAGGCCGCGTGCTCGTGGAGCAAGTGCCGATCCCGGAGATCGGCGCAGGCGAGGTGCTCTTCCGCGTGGCGGCATGCGGCATCTGCGGTACCGACATCAAGAAGATCCAGTACGGTTTCATCGCCCCACCCCAAATTCTGGGGCATGAGCTCGCCGGCACGGTGGTCGACGTGGGCCAGGGCGTCACGAAGTTCAAGCCAGGTGACCGCATCGTGAGTTTTCATCACATCCCGTGCGGAGCCTGCTTTTATTGCAAGAAGAAGCTCTTCTCGCAGTGCGCGGGATACAAGAAGACCGGTCTGACGGCCGGGTTCGACCCGAACGGCGGGGGGTTTGCGGAATACGTGCGCGCCATGCCCTGGATCGTCGAGCGCGGAATGATCGCGCTGCCGCCGGACGTGACCTTCGAAGATGCCACGTTCGTCGAGCCCGTGAACACTTGCTTGAAAGCGGTTCGCAAAGCGCGTGTCTCATCGGGAGAAACGGTGCTGGTGATCGGCCAGGGTCCGATCGGCATGCTTCTGATGATTCTGGCAACGCACGAGGGTGCAGCCGTATATACGAGTGATCCCATGGCCGGGCGGCGTGCCGCGAGCGTGCGGTTTGGCGCCCTGGAATCGTTTGATCCGCGGGAGAGGAATTTGTTGCAAGAAATCCGGCACCGGACGGAAGGACGAGGTGCTGACGCCGTGCTTCTTGCCGTGCCCAACCCGTCATTAGTTCCCGAGGCCCTCGCTCTCGCGCGGCCGGGCGGCCGCGTGCTACTGTTTGCACACAACGATCCGGTGCTGCAGCTCGAGTTTCCGGCTGCTGCCGTGGGCGTCGAGGAGAAGGAGATTTTGGGAAGCTACAGCGCTTCCGTGGATGAGCAGGAGGAATCGGTCGCGCTGATTTTCGAGCGGCGGTTGCCCGTGCGAGATCTGATCTCGCACCGCTTTCCTCTCGAACGCATTGGGAACGCGCTGGATTTGGCGGCACACCCGACGGACGATACTTTGAAAGTCGTAATCACACACGAATGAACAGAACCAAAAAGAACGGACACATGACTGCGGCAGTTCTCTACGGCCGCGAGAACGTGAAGATCGAGCGCGTCGATATTCCGCGTCTCAGCGAAGATGAGGTGCTGGTGCGCGTCCATGTCGCGCTCACCTGCGGTACCGATCTGAAGGTGTGGAAGCAGGGCTTTCACGCGCGAATGATCCAGCCGCCGGCACTCTTCGGCCATGAGCTGGCTGGAATCGTGGAAGAGACGGGCAGCGCGGTCAACGGAGGGGTTCACAAGGGCATGCGCGTTGTCCCCTCGAATTCGGCCCCTTGCAACAAGTGCTTTTACTGCCTGAAAGGCCAGCCGAACTTGTGCGAAGACCTCCTGTTCAACAACGGCGCCTACGCGGAATACATCCGCATTCCAGGACGGATCGTGCGCGAAAACATGCTCGAGATTCCGAAGAGCGTTTCGTTTCTCGACGCCGCCATGGTGGAGCCTCTCGCCTGCGTGCTGCGAGGAATTCACGAGACGGGTATTCGTCCGGGGGACACGGCGGTCGTCATTGGCTGCGGGCCGATTGGGCTGAAGTTCATTCGAATTCTTTCGGCACGGCATGTGCGCGTCATCGCGGTCGGCAAGCGAACGAGCCAGATGCGGGCCGCCGAACGCCTGGGCGCGGTCGCCACATTCGACGTCAACGAGTGTCCGAACCCTGTGCGTCTCGTGCGCCAGCTTACCGAAGGCGGGCGCGGCAGCGATGCCGTGATAGAAGCCGTGGGGCAGCCCGTAACCTGGCAGTGGGCGCTGGCGATGGTTCGCAAGGGCGGGACCGTGAATCTGTTCGGAGGCTGTCCGCGCGGGTCGGAGGTGAGGATCGACCCCGCCGCGTTGCACTACTCGGAAGTCACGATCAAATCGTCGTTCCACCATACACCGCAGTTCATCCGTGAGGCGCTCGATACCATCATGCACGGGGAAATCTGCGCGCGCGATTTCATAACCGGCGAAGTCGCGCTGTCGCAACTCCCGACTGTGTTCCGGCACATGAAAAACCGTAACGGCGAACTGAAGACCGCCATTATTCCCTGAGCGCGGTCTCGCCCGGTTGGCCCGAGTTCTACACCAACAAGGCTTTGCATTGCGTGGCCCGATTTGTAAGCATGGTTCCTATGATTCTGGACTGGAAAGGCCGAAGGGGTTCAAAGGTGCCATTCCAACGGCCGTGCCTCGCGCCCGTCGGGGCTCGATGGGGGACGCTAGGTTAGAAGCTTGTCTGTTCGATTGAAGAGCCAAGGACCGCATTCGGTTTTCATCGCCGAATTTTGATGCTTTCCACACCCGATCTCGAGATCGCGCGCAAGCTGCCGGCTGAGGGTTGCAGCTTGGCGGAAGCCCAGCGCTATACGCGCTGGCTCGCCAGACGTCACTACGAGAATTTCAACGTCGTCTCTTGGCTCTTGCCCCGCCAGTTGCACCAACATTTTTATAACGTCTACGCGTATTGCCGCTGGTCGGATGATTTCGGCGACGAAGTAGCGGACAGGGCTCGTGCGCTCCGCCTGCTCTCCGCCTGGGAACACGAGCTTCGCCTCATCTACGAGGCTAACGGCACGCCTGTGCATCCCGTGCTGATTGCCCTCCGCGAGACCGTTCGCGCGCACGACATTCCCATCAAACCGTTCATCGATCTGCTGCGCGCCTTCCGGCAGGACCAAGTCGTCGACCGCTACGCCACTTGGGACGATCTCCTCGGGTATTGTGCTTATTCGGCGAACCCCGTGGGACGCTTGGTGCTCTACCTGTGCGGCTACAGGGACGAAGAACGCCAGCGGCTTTCCGATTTGACTTGCACGGCGCTTCAGCTTGCGAATTTCTGGCAGGATGTTTCGCGCGACCTCGAAAAAGGTCGCGTCTATATTCCGCTTGATGCGCTCGCCGCTCACGGACTAGGGATTGCGGATATCACCGCGCGGCGATTTGACGACCGCTACGCGAGGCTTATGAAATCGCTGATCGGCCGCACGCGAGAGCTTTTTGCCGCCGGATTGCCCCTGGTGCGACGCGTGGACGCCTCGTTGCGCGTCGATATCGAACTCTTCAGCCGCGGGGGACTGGCCATCCTGGATGCTATTGAGGCCTGCGGCTGGAACACGCTGGAGGGCCGCCCGGCACTGACGAAATGGACGCAGCTTCGGCTGCTCGCGCGGGCGCTTAGCGGGAAGTTTCTTGGAACTTCCTTCGTGACGTCGCATGACGGCGCGCGTGCGGAAGTCTCCGCTCCGGGGATGCCGCGCGGTGAGGAAGCGTCCGCCGCGGACTCGAAAGCCATCTCGGCGTCTTATGCAGAATGCAATCGCATCGCGCGGGCCGCGCACAGCAGCTTCTATCTTGCGTTCTATGGCTTGCGCAAGGAGAAGCGCAACGGTCTTTGCGCGCTCTACGCCTTCATGCGTCTGGTGGATAACGTTTCGGACGAACCCGGAGACACTGATTCGAAGCGCCGCGGACTGGCCCGCTGGCGCGCCATGCTGGACGAAGCCGTGGCGGACCGCACAGAAGGGCATCCGATTCTTCCCGCCCTCGCTGATACCATCGCGCGCTTTGAGATTCCGACGCGCTATTTTCACGATCTGATTCTCGGTGCCGAAATGGACTTGACCGTCGCGTCGTATGCGACCTTCGACCGGCTCTCGGAATATTGCTACCGGGTGGCCGGTACGGTCGGGCTTACGTGCTTGCACGTCTTTGGATTTCGCGATCCTCGCTCGCCCGATTTCGCCGAGCGCCTGGGCCTCGCGTTTCAGATGACCAACATCCTTCGAGACGTTCGCAGCGATCTCGCGATGGGCCGCGTCTACCTTCCGCAGGAAGACCTGGACCGTTTTGGCTGCGCGGCCGCGGATTTGCGCGGACCGCTCACGCCGCAGCTTCGCGATCTGCTCGAATTCGAGGCCAACCGCGCTTGGCGCCTTTACGAAGAGGGCGCTCCGCTGGTCGGTCAAGTGGATTCGGATAGCCGTGCGACCCTCTGGGCCCTGGTTCGCACCTACAGCAGCCTCCTGGCGCGCATCGAGGAGTCTGGATTCGACGTGTTCTCCTCGCGCATTTCGCTCTCCAGCGCCGAGAAGCTTCAATATCTCCTGACGGCGGGAATGAGTCACTGGTGGAAGAAGGATGCCCTCGCAAAGCGTTCTGGTGATCGGAGGCGGTCTGGCGGGGCTTTCCTCCGCCGTCGCGCTGGCTGAGGCGGGCCTCGAAGTCCGCCTGATCGAGAAGCGTCCCCACCTTGGCGGGCGCGCGACGTCCTACACGCTGCCGGATGGCAGCGAGGTCGATAATTGCCAGCACGTGTTGCTTGGCTGCTGTACGAATCTGCTGGATTTTTACCGCCGCGCGGGCGCCGAAGAGAAGATTCGGTTCTATGATCGGCTGTTTTTCGCCGACGTGCGCGGCCGCCGATCGACCATCAAGGCGTGCGGGCTTCCTCCGCCGCTGCATATGGCGCCCTCGTTTCTACGCTTTGGGGCGCTGACGTTGGCGGACAAGCGGGCCATCGCGCGCGCTCTGCTAGCGATTGCCCGCGCCGGCGGCGAGCCTCCGAACGCCAACGGTGTGTCCATGCTCGATTGGCTCCAGCGGATGAAGCAGACGCCCGGCGCGATCGAGCGATTCTGGCGCGTGGTGCTCGTGAGCGCGCTCAACGAAGAACTGCCGCGCACGGATGCGTGCTACGGGATCCTGGTGTTTTGGAAATCGTTTCTCGCGAACCGGGGCGGCTATCGCGTCGGCATCCCGTCTGTGCCGCTTGCCGATTTATACGAAGGCTGTCGCGACGCCGTCGTAAGACGAAGCGGCTCGGTGCGGCTTCGCTGCGGCGTAAATGAGATTCGCCTTCGCGAGGGTAACTTTGGGTGCGCCGTGCTCGAAGACGGCTCGGAGATTTCGGCGGATGCCTGTATTGCCGCGGTGCCGCATGACGTATTGCTTGGGATACTCCCAAAGGCAATGGCAGAAAGCGGAGCGCCGC
>OBLQ010000024.1_pt1 | contig 42837 bp, 43 predicted proteins | sample 1519881 | NCBI WGS metagenome assembly OBLQ01 (sample SAMN01911456, study PRJEB22533) | soil metagenome | biome: Soil | place: Malaysia | collected 2012-04-30 | depth DG_metagenome m | reverse complement strand
GTATAGACTACGGCATCAATGTCCGCTTTTGGCCGGAAGCAGACATTCAGGGCGCCTAGCTAGCAGCCGGCATTACGAAGCGCTGGATCGCATCGGCAACCTCGGGCCGGGGCAGGGTCTTGCGCGCCGCCTGGTCGGACGAGGAGATGGCGGGGAGATAAGGTTTATTGATTTAAAGGTAGGCGGTTGTGAGTCGGTCGAGCGTTTCGTTCATCCTGAGCAGCCACTCCTTGCCCATCTCGTTTTCCAGTCGCATGTGGATATTCCAGAGATGCTCGTGCTTTTCCCGCTTCTCGATCTGTTCCTTCGTCGTCGGATAATAGATCTCATCCTCCATGCGGAGATGCTCTCTCATCACCTTGATGTATTGATCGGCGTGGAGGCCGAAATCCTTGGCTGCGAGAGCTCCCTTTCTGGCCGCACTCGACGCGGCGCGCGCCATTTCCGCGAACAGATGCTGCTCTTCATGGTGTTCCTTCAGAAAATCGTCGAGAAGCCTTTTTACTTCCGGCACGTCCGCTTCGACCAGGATAGGAAACAGCAGATGCTCTTCCTTGTTCAGGTGCCAGCCGCCGACGAATTCCCGAATCCATCCCATGGCCGCATGAAGATGTTCTGCGGCAACGGTTTGACCGTCATGCAGTCGCGTACCCATGGACTCAAGCACTGTCAGCATTTTCTCGATGTCGCGGTGGTCCTGTGCCAGGTAATCGGTGACTTTCATGGGTGATCCTCCGCGCCTTAATCCTCCCACGGTACCTCTTTCCATGTGTCATGGCCAATGACAGCGCACCAGGCGTGTCGATAAACGCACACTTCGATGATTTTAATTCCTGCAAGGCATGCGTACGCAGCCATCTTTCGGCGTTTCTGATAGTATGGGCGCATTCCAAATGAAAGGATCATCGTGTCAGAACCGCTTTATATCTCTCCTGAATCGATAGCCGGTCACTACACCGTGCTGGATCGCATCGGCAACCTCGGGCCGGGGCAGGGATTCCTGCGCGCTGCCTGGTCGGACGAGGAGACGGCGGCGATGCGCCACATCGAGGCGGAGGCCACGGCCGCCGGGCTGGTGAGCCGCTGGGATGCGATCGGCAACCTGATCGTCGAGACGGCCGGCAATTTCTCCGAATGGATCGAGACCGGCTCGCATGTCGATACCGTGCCGGGCGGTGGCAACTACGACGGTGTCGCCGGTGTCGTCGCCGGCCTCGAAGCCATCCTTGCCATCCACCGCTCCGGCACACCGCTGCAGCGGGGCCTGAGGCTGCGTATCTGGCGCGGCGAGGAGTCCTCCACCTTCGGTGTGGTTTCGGGCGGTTCGCGCGCCGCCTTCGGCCTGCTGACCCCCGACACGCTGCGCAGCATCTACCGCGGCAAGACGCTCGCCGAGGCGATCAAGGAGCAGGGCGGCGACCCGGAGCTGATCCGCAGCGGGCGGGCGGCGATTCCCGAGGCCGAAGAGCAGGGTATCGCCGGCTATATCGAGCTGCACATCGAGCAGGGCAGCGTGCTGGAGGCGGGCGGCTTCGATCTCGGCATCGTCACCGGCATCCGCGGCTCGGTGCGCAGCTGGGTGAAGCTGACCGGCGCCTTCGACCACTCCGGCGCCACGCCGATGGGGGCGAAGTGGCGGCACGACGTGAACCTCGCCATGGCCTACATGCAGGTGCGGCTGGACGGGCTGGCAGGCAAGGCGATCGAGGCGGGCGAGGATATCGTGCAGACGGTGGGGGTGGTGAACAGCAACCGCCACTTCAACGACACGCTGCCGGGGCTCTACGACAACGCCGTGGCCAAGGTGAGCGGCGCCGGCTATTTCTCGCACGAGGTGCGCGGCTGCTACGCCGGCGAGGTGCGCGAGTTCGTCGAGGCGGCCCGCCAGCTGATCCGCCAGACGGCGGAGGAGTTCGGCGTGGCAGTGGAGATCGACGAGTTCTCTTCCGTCAGCGGTATCGCCCGCATGGACGACGGTCTGCAGCATCTGCTGGCCGATGCCTGCAAGCGGCAGAAGGCACGCTTCACGCGGCTGCCGAGCGGCGCCTGGCACGATGCGGCGGTGCTGCACGACCGGCCGCGAAACGACGGCAGCAAAATCCCTGTCGGCATGCTCTTCGTGCCGTGCAAGGGCGGCATCAGCCATTCGCCGGAGGAGTACGCCTCGCCGGAAGCCCTGGCGCTGGGGGCGACGGTGCTGGCCGACGCGCTGCTGGAGCTGGTGCGCTAGTTACCTACCAGCGGTCTTTCGATTCGCGGATATGAGTGAAGACGGCGACCGGCTCGGCGGCAATGCCGTGCTTCGCCGCATAGTCCGTACGGAAACCGGCATCCAGCACGCGCAGGAAGGGATTGGTGGCGAGCTCCAGGCCGATGGTCGACGGGATGGTCGGCTGCTGCTCCATGCGGGTCTGGGTATCCTCGCTGATGCGCTGGCGCAGTGCCTCGTTGTCCGGATCGATGTCGCGCGCAAATCGCAGGTTCGCCAGCGTGTATTCGTGGGCGCAGTAGACCTTCGTGTCGGCCGGCAGTTTGGCGAGCTTGGCGAGTGCCGCCCACATTTCGCCCATGGTGCCTTCGAAGACGCGGCCGCAGCCGCCGCCGAACAGCGTATCGCCGCAGAACAGCGCGTCGCCGACGAGATAGGCGATGTGGCCCATGGTGTGGCCGTGCACGGAAAGTACCCGGATGTCGAGGCCATCGAGCGGCTCGGCAAGCTGCGGCGGGTTCCCTTCGCCGACACCCTCGTCGATGCCGGGGATGCGCTCGGCATCGTCGGCCGCACCGACGATCGTGCAGCCGAACTGCCCCTTCAGCTCCAGGTTGCCGCCGGTGTGATCCCAGTGGTGGTGGGTGTTGAAGATGTGCGTCAGCGGCCGCTCGAAGCGGCTGCAGGCGTGCGCCACCGGCAGCGCCTCGGCCGGATCGACGGCGGCGAACAGCTCGCCGTTGTCGGCCTCGATCAGGTAGATATAGTTGTCTTTGAGGGCCGGCAGCTGGTGAACGCGGAAGCCGGCATGCTGATAAGTCCACATAAGCCAAGCTTAGCTCTGGAGTAACGAATGTCACATGGTTCGATGAAGACGGTGCTGACCGCCGTGGTCGGCAACAGCGTCGTGACGCTGGCGAAGTTCGTCGGTTTCGCCTTTTCCGGCTCCAGCGCGCTGCTCGCCGAGGCGGTGCACTCGCTGGCCGATACCGCCAACCAGGGGCTGCTCTACGTCGGCTTGCGGCGCTCCGAACGCGAGGCGGACCAGCACCACCATTTCGGCTACGGCCAGGAGCGCTACTTCTGGAACCTGATCTCCGCCGTCACCATCTTCTTCGTCGGCTGCGTCTATACCGTCACGCACGCCGTCGGCCAGCTCAGCGAGGGGCACGAACCGGAGCTCAGCTGGATCGCCTTCGGCATCGTGGGGCTCGCCTTCGTCGTCGAGGGCTATTCGTTCCTGGTCGCGCTCGGCGAGTTCAACCGCCAGCGCCGCGAGGCGGGCAAAGGCTTCATCGCCTATTTCACCGAAACGCGCGATCCGACCACGCTCGCCGTGCTGATCGAGGATACCGTTGCCGTCTTCGGCCTGCTGCTGGCGCTCCTCGGCATGGGCCTGTCGGCATGGACCGGCTCGGCGGTGTTCGACGGTGTGGCCGCCATCCTGATCGGTCTGTTGATGGGTTTCCTCGCCGTCTTCCTCGCCCGCACCAACCGCAAGTACCTGATCAACCGCGCCGACCCGGCGCTCGATGCGGCCGCGCTCGAGCTCTGGCAGAACGATGCGCGGGTGCAGCGGGTGCAGCGCATCAGCAGCATCGTGCTGTCGCCCGACGAGTCGGTGCTGATGGCCGAGGTGGAGCTGCGCGAGGAGGCGATGTTCGCCAACATGAGTGCCGAGGAGGTCAGGCAGGCGATCCGCTTCATGAACCGGCTGCACGACATCCGCCGCGACCTTGAGCGGCAGCTGGAGCAGCGCCACCCCAATGCCGGCGATATCTTCATCGAGCTGGCTGGGCTGCAGGAGCACGAAAGCCACTGAGAACGTAGGGTCGAAATCGGACCCTGCAGCGCTACGATAAGCTGCTAATATAGCTAATGCGCGGATCGCGGAATCCGCGAAAAAAGGAGTGAATCATGAGTGTACTGGTTGGAAAGAAGGCGCCGGACTTTACCGCCGCGGCAGTGATGCCGGACGGCTCGATCAACGAGAAATTCTCGTTGTCCGACTACTCGGGCAAGTATGTGGTGCTGTTCTTCTACCCGCTGGACTTCACCTTCGTCTGCCCCTCCGAGCTGATCGCCTTCGATCATCGCCTCAAGGAGTTCGAGGCACGCGGCGTGCAGGTGATCGGCTGCTCGGTGGATTCGCAGTTCACGCACGCGGCCTGGCGCAACACCCCGCAGGAACACGGCGGTGTCGGCTCGCTGGGCTACCCGCTGGTGGCGGATCTCACCAAGAAGATCGCTGCCGACTACGACGTGCTGATCAACAACACGACGGTCGAGGACGATGAGGGCGAGACCTTCCATCTGCTGGGTGGCGATGTGGCGCTGCGCGGTTCCTTCCTGATCGACAAGAGCGGCGTGGTGCAGCACCAGGTGGTCAACAACCTGCCGCTGGGCCGCAACGTCGACGAGATGCTGCGCATGGTCGACGCGCTGCAGTTCACCGAGGAGCACGGCGAGGTCTGCCCGGCTGGCTGGAACAAGGGCGAGAAGGGCATGCGCCCGACCGCCGAAGGTGTGGCCGAGTACCTGGCAGCCGAGGCCGGCAAGCTCTGATCGCCGTTTCGGTGCCCTGATATAAAAAAGCGGCCCGCGGGCCGCTTTTTTTATGGTCGGGTGATGCCGGTCAGCCGATGCATTCGCCGCGGAACAGGCAGGGCGAGACCTGGCAATCCGGAATGCGGCCGAAGCAGGGCGCGTGCCCCTCGGCGGTCTGGATGGCATGAATCAGTTCAGCCTTCTTCAGTTTGGTAATGTTTTTCACTCCCAGGCCCTTGGCCATGGTGTTCAGGAATTCTTTGGTCAGTTTGCCGGACTCAGCCATCTGTGCGCTCCTTGCTTGGTTATTTCGTGCCCGGCCGGATCGTGACATGCAGCACAACGCACTCCCGGATTATTAGATCAGTCGCGGGTGACATGCAACCATGGCATGGAAAGCGGGGCGGCGAAGAATTTCCACCCCGCCGGACGCTCTACTCCGTCGGCGCCTCGACCGCATACTGGCGGTTGCAGTACTGGCAGGTGACGGTGATGCGGCCGGCGTCGTCGGCGAGCCCTTCCAGATGCTCCGCCCCCATCTGCAGCAGTGCGTTAGCCATGCTTTCGGGCGAACAGTGGCAGACATAGGCATAGGTGTCCTCGCCGACCACCTTGCAGCCGAGGCCGGCGAAGTGTTCCAGCAGGGCCGCGGGGCTGCGGCTGCCGAGCGCCTCGTCGGGGATGGCGGCCATGGCGGAGACGGCGGCAAACCAGTGCTCCTCGTCGGCGCCCGGCATCGCCTCGATCATGATGCCGAGATCGCCAAACAGGATGATGTCGGCATGCACCTGCACCGACTGCGCCAGGTAATGGACCAGGTAGTCGGCCAGATAATCGGAGTCGTGGGCGATGGTGGAGATGTAGGGCTGGCCGAAGCCGAGATCGCGTACGGTGGAGAGGCGTACGTCGCTGCCCATCCAGGCGCGCATGCCGGCACCGTGCGCTTCGCGCATGGCGGTATGTTGCTCCTGCCAGTTCAGGTAGCCGCGCACCTCGCCGGCGCGGGCCTCGACCAAGAGGCGCTGGATCGGCGCCTCGGGATGGGCGGGCGAGGCATCGAGCTGCAGTACCTGGCGGATGCCGCCCTTGCTGATGGAAAGCAGCAGGATGGAAGCGATGAGCGCCTGGCCGAACAGTCCGGCCGGCTCATCGGCCAGGCCGTGCAGGCGGGCGCCTTCGCCGACGATATGGCCGGCGCGGATGATGGCGCCGCGGCTGTGCGCCTCCGGCAGCAGGAAACGGATCAGTGTGTCGGCTCGTTCAGCCATGTCGCGCTCAGCCATGCGTCGATTTCTCCCAGATTCGAAAAACAGTGCTCGGCGCCGGCGGCCTGCAGCTCCTCGGCCGTGAAATGGCCGGTCAGCCCGACGGCACGCATGCCGGCATTGCGGGCAGCCTGCATGTCGGCGGTGCCGTCGCCGATCATCAGCGCTTCGGCAGGCACGATACCGAGTTCGGTGCAGGCCATCTCCAGCGTGTGCGGGTCGGGTTTCTGGCGCCTGCCGTCCTGCATGCCGATGATGGTGCCGAAATAGTGCTGCCAGCCCAGATGCGCCAGCTGCAGCTCGGCACGCGACTGCGATTTGCTGGTGACGACGGCGACGGGCAGGGCGAGCGACTTGAGGCGGCCGAGCAGCGCCTCGGCGCCCGGCATCGGGGCCAGGTCGAAGAGCCGTTCGTCGTGGAACTCGAGATAGCGCCGGATCGCCTCCTGGCGGTCGTCGCCGAACAGGGTGGTGATGCTCGATTCGCCGCGGCCGGTATGTCGCCGCACGGCGGTATCGTCCATCTCCGGCTTGCCGAACGAGGCCAGCGTGCGGTTCAGCGCATAGATGATCGGGCCGAAGGCATCGACCAGCGTGCCGTCCATGTCGAACAGCACGCCGCCGATCGGCGGCCGCTGCTTGTCCTGTTTCATGCGGTTTCCTGCCTGCGCATCGTATCGAATTCGTCCAGCATCCAGCCCCTGAGCGCCAGGGTGAAGTCGCCGGGGCGGCCGTCGCCGATCGCCCGGCCGTCGACATGGGTGACCGGGATGACCGCCGTGGTGGTGCTGGTCATCATGCACTCGGTGAGCCCTGGCTCATCGAGTTTCCACGGGCGCTCCTCGACCGTGATGCCGTGCTCTCCGGCCAGCCGGATCGCCATGTCGCGGGTGATGCCGCCCAGCACGTGTGTATCGAGCGGGTGGGTGACGAGCCTGCCAGCGATCAGTGCGAAAACGTTGGTCGAGCACCCCTCGAGCACATGGCCGTGCGTATCGAGCCAGAACGCCTCGTCAATGCCGCGGCGCTGCACCTCCAGCCGGCCGAGCACCGTGCCGAGCAGGGCGGTCGACTTGATATCGCAACGCTGCCAGCGGATGTCGGGCAGCGAGATGACGTCGGCGCCGTTGACCAGCTCGTCGCGCGGCGGCGGCACCAGTTGCCGGACCGTGACGACGAGTGTGGGCGAAGGATTCGCCGGTACGACATGCGAGCGCGGGGCGACGCCGCGGGTGATCTGGATGTAGATGGTGGCGTCGGTGAACGGATTGCGGGCATAAGCTTCCCGCACCAGTGCATCCAGCTCGGTGAGCGGCATGGGCAGCGGCAGCGAGATCGCCTCGCAGGAGCGGGCCAGGCGCGTCAGATGCGCCTCGAGGTCGACAAATACGCCGCCCAGGCAGGCGATCACCTCGTAGACGCTGTCGGCGAACTGGAAGCCGCGGTCCTCGATGTGCACCGTCGCCTGCGCAAGCGGCAGGAAACGGCCGTTCACCCAGGCCGTCAGTTCCATGCCGGTATCAGTTGCTGGTTGCAGCCTGGGCGCCGGGACCGTTCCACCACAGCCGCACGGCATCCCACTGGCGACCCAGCCAGGAAGCCCGCTCGACGTCGCGGACGGCGATCATCGGCACGCTGACGAGGACGTCGCCCTGGTCGGTGCCCGGCTTGCCGTCGAGCACGGCCTCGATGGTGCCGAGCTGCTGGTCCTTCCTGATCGGCGCCTTCAGCGGTGCATCGTAGCGCAGCCGGAAAGCGAGTTTCTTCTCCTCGCCGCGCGGCACCGTCACCCAGACGGCATTGGCCGGTTTCAGCCAGACGCTGTTCTCCGTGCCTTCGTAGATATCGACCTGGCGGCGGATATCGCGTTCGGCCGGACGCAGCGTGACGAAGTTGCGGAAGGCGTATTGCAGCAGCACCACGCTATCGGCGGCGCGCGCCTTGTCGGAGTCGGTGCCGAAAACGGCGCTCACGAAGCGGGTGGTGCCTTTCTCGGCCGAGCCGACCAGGCAGAAGCCGGCCTCCTCGGTATGGCCGGTCTTGATGCCGTCGGCATCCGAGTAGGTCCACAGCAGGCGGTTGCGGTTCGGCTGCGTATGGCCGCCGTAGCTGAAATCCTTCTCGGAGAAGAGCTTGTAGTGATCCGGGAAATCGCGCCACAGCGCCGCGCCGAGCACCGCCATGTCGTGCGCCGTGCTGTGGTGGCCTGCCTCGGGGAAGCCGGTGGCGTTCATGAAGTGGGTGTGGCTCATGCCCAGTTCCTGCGCCTTCTCGTTCATGCGGGTCACGAAGGCGTCCTCGCTGCCCGCGATGTGCTCGGCCAGCGCGATGCAGGCGTCGTTGCCGGAGAGGGTGGCGATGCCGTGCAGCAACTGCGCGATGGTCGGATGCATGCGCGGATCGAGGAACATCGTGCTGCCGCCGATCTTCCAGGCCTTCTTGCTGACATTCACCTGCTCGTCGGGATTCAGGCGGCCGAGCTTGATGTCCTCGAAGGCGAGGTAGAGCGTCATCATCTTGGTCAGGCTGGCCGGCGGCAGCTGCTCATCGGCGTTGTGGGAAGAGACCACCTGGCCGGAGCGGGCGTCGATGATCGCCCAGGATTTCGCGTTGACCGACGGCGCTGTGGGCCAGCTTGCCGCCCAACTGACGCACGGCAGCAGCAGTGCAAGCAGCAGCCAGCCGGCTTTTTTCAGGGTCAACGTACGGGTTACCATGTCCAGTCCTCCTCGGGATCGGCGTGCCAGGCATGTGGTTCCGGCATGGCCGGTGGCGAGAGGCTCAGATCACATGCATGCAGCATCAGGCGAGTATGAGGTTTGCCGCCGTAGCGGGAGTCGCCAAGGATGGGGCATCCTAACGCCGCCAGATGAACACGCAATTGATGGGTCCGGCCGGTATGGGGGACCAGTTCCACCATGGCCCGCGTTCCCCGGCGCTCGATCACGCGTGCCTCGGTGTCGCTGGCACGTCCCTCGTCATCCACCGTGTAACAGCCGTGCATATTGCGCTGCCGGCTGATGGAAAGCCGGATACGCTGCTCCTGCCAGTCGGGGGCGGGTTCGACGACGGCGACATAGCGCTTGTCGGCGGCCTCTTGCCAGTGCTGCTGCAACTGCTGCAGCCGCGCCGGGTCGCTGCATAGCAGCATCAGGCCTGAGGTGCCGCGGTCCAGCCGGTGCACCGGTCGCAGCAATGGAATCTGGGCAGCCGGCAGTTCGAGCAGTGCAGCGAGCTCCAGCGGCAGCGTGCCGAGGCTGCGGTGCAGTGCCTCCTGCGCATATTGCCCGGAGCGCTTGTGCAGCAGGAACAGCGACTCGTCCCGCCACAGCAGCTGTTCGGCGGCCAGCGGCAGCAGTTTCTCGTTCTCGAGCAGCACGACGCGCAGCCGGTCGTTCGATTGCACCTTGCGGCCGGCCGTGCGGACGCGCTTGCCGTTGAGATAGGCGCCGCCCTCGTCGATGGCGCGGCGTACCCGGCGGCGGGAGAGCGAAAAGGCCTCGGCCAGCGCCTGGTCGAAACGCTGGCCGGCGAGGCCGGCGGCGACGCGGGCGGACAGGTCCCGGAAATCAGGTGTGGAAACGGAATCAGGCATGCGGTGCGATTCCCTGCAGATGCTGCAGCACCTGTGCATGCGTGGTGCAGGGGTGGATGCCGTCGAAGGCATGATCGACCGAGAACACGAGCTGTTCGCGGATCACCTCGATCAGTGGCTGCCACATGTCGCCGTAGAGGATCAACGGCCGCGGCTCCAGCACGCGGATCGCCAAGAGATCCCAGGTCATCGCGAGTTCCGCCAGCGTGCCGAGCCCGCCGGGCAGCACCAGATAGGCATCGGCATCCTCGATGAGGCTGCGCATGCGGTCGAAGAAGTCGCGGGCGCGAACCTCCTCGCTGAGGCTGTTCCGCGGCGGGGTCGGGAAGCGTTCCAGAGTGATGCCACGGATATGGCCGCCACCGGTCCGGATACCCTGCGAGAAGGCGGCCATCATGCCCTGGTGACCGCCGGTGACGCCGTTCCAGCCGGCGCGACCGAGCTTCTCGCAGAGCTGCTCGACATCGCCGAACAGCGGGTCGTCAGGGGAAGTGCGGGAGGAGCCGAAGGCGGCCAGGCGCGGGCGTGGAGTCACCGGCGGCTACTCGATGACGACAATGGCATCGGTGTAGCCGTGGCCCTGTAACGACAGCATCGTCTCCTCGATGCGATGCATGCTCTCCAGCGGACCGATGCGCACCCGGAAGAGGATGCGGCTGCCATCGGTCAGCGACTGGATGAAGGTGTTCGGGTACTGCGCCTGCAGGTTCTGGCGGATGCGCTCGGCGCTCTCGCGCGAGCTGAATGCCCCCAGCTGGATATAGATGCCGCCCTTGCCGGCGGGTTTGGGAGCCTCGTCGGCGTAGGCGGTACCGACGATGGCCGGTGCCGGGGATGCCGCCGGGACCGCCGGAGTCACGGTCGGGGATGCCGGAGGTATGGCTGGGGCAGCCGGTGCCTGCTGGGCGGTGAGCGGCAGGGCGGGGGTGTTGACGTCGAGCGTCTGTACCCGCACGCGGGCGGTGCCATCGTCGGCAAAGCCGAGCGCATTGGCGGCGGCATAGGAGAGATCGATCAGGCGGTTCTTCACGAACGGGCCCCGGTCGTTGACGCGCACGATCACGGAACGCCCGTTTTCAAGGTTGGTGACCCGCACGATGGTGGGCAGCGGCAGGGTCTTGTGCGCTGCCGACATGGCATGCATGTCGTAGCGTTCGCCGTTGGCGGTCGACTTGCCGTGGAAGTCGCGGCCATACCAGGAGGCGATACCGGTCTCGTCGTAGCCGGCGGCGGATTTCAGCGGGGTGTACCACCGGCCGGAAACCTCGTAGGGACTGCCGGTCTTGTAATAGCCGCCCGAGCCGTCTGGAAGCTTGCCGCCTTCGGCACCGACATGCTTGCCGCCGCAGCCGGCGAGCAGGGCGGCGAGCGCCAGCAGCGCGAGGCCCGGCTTCAGGACACGGCGCAAGTCTTGCATCCCAGCATGGCGGCGATTTCGGTGGTGGCCATGGCGTAGTTGTACGATCGGTTCCAGCGGGTGATCACGTAGAAGTTGTTTTGCACCAGCGCATACTGCATGCCCGTGGAGGTCTGCATCTCGATGACGGCGACCTTGTCGTCGTCCTGCCACATCGGCGGTACGGTATGGATATAGCGGCGCAGGTCGGCCAGCGGCGTCCAGTGGCTGAAATTCTCCCTGGCACGTTCCTCGAAGATGCTCTTGCGGGTCGGCAGCCAGTGGGCGACCGGCCGGCCGCGCTGCCAGCCGTGCCGGCTGAAATAGTTGGCGACGCTGCCGATGATATCGGCCGGCGAGTTCCAGACGTCGCGACGGCCGTCCTTGTCGGCATCGACGGCATAGCCGCGGTAGGAGGAGGGGATGAACTGCGTGGCGCCGAAGGCACCGGCATAGGAACCCATGACATCGGTCGGGTTGAGACGCTCTTCCTGGCACATCAGCAGGAATTCGCCCAGCTCGCGGCGGAAGAAATCGGCCCGTTTCGGGTAGCCGGTGGCCAGCGTGAACAGCGAATCCAGCACCCGGTCCTTGCCCTTGTAGCGGCCGAAGCGGGTCTCCATGCCGAGGATGGCGGCGACGATCTCCGGTTCGATGCCGTACTTGTCGGCGGCCGCATCCAGTGTGGCGCGGTTGTCGCGCAGATACTCCTCGCCCATGACGCGCATCTGTTCGGTGACGAACAGCGGCCGGTAGACGGCGTAGGGTTTCGATTCGTACGGGGTAAGGATGCGGTCGATGACATCCGGTTTGAACTCGGCCTGTGCCAGGATGGCTTCGATCGCGGCCGCTTTCAGACCGGTTTGTGCGGCCAGCTGGCCGGCGAGGGCCGTCAGGTCTACCTGGGGTTTGGCCAGGGCGGCGGCGGATGCCGGCAGGACCGCGAGCAGCGGCAGTGACCCCAGTCCGAGCATCAGATGCCTGCGCAGCAGGTCGGGGGCGGGTCCGGTCTTCATGGAGCGAATATTAACGGCGCGACCGCGAAATCAACAGGGGCAATCATTGCAGGGGGAGTCATTTTCCCCGCAAGGCGGAAAGGCGATCAGAAGACGAATTCGCGTTTCTTCGGCAAGCCTTCCATGTTCGGCAACAGGGTCTCGAAAATGCCGCTCTTCACCCAGCCCTTGCCCTGCCGCTTCAGGCTGCAGAGCGACAGTACCGGATCCTCCCCGATGAAGGCGAGAATCCTGCCCTTGTCGCTGAGCATGGCCTCGATGTGGGCCGGGATTTCGCGCAGTGCGGCACCCAGTACGATGGCGTCGAACGGGCGGCCGAACTCGGGAAGTGTCGCCATGGCTTCGGCATTCATGGCATTGATCTGGATGATCCTGGCATTGCCGATGCCGTGCCGGGTGAGGTTGTGTTCGGCCATGGCGGCGAGCTCCGGGTGAATCTCGCAGCTCACGATCTCGGCAGCCTGCATGGCGAGCAGGGCGGTCAGAAAGCCGGTACCGCTGCCTACCTCCAGCACGCGTTCGCCGCCACGCAGATCGAGAGCCTGCAGGATATTGGCCTCCTGCAGCGGGCTCAGCATCTCCTGGTTGCAGGGCAGCGGGATATGACCCTCCATGTAGGCGATGCTGCGCAGGTCTTCCGGAACGAAATCCTCGCGCGGCATACTTTCGATCAGGTCCAGTACGTCGGCCTTGAGGACCTTGCCGCAGCGGATCTGGAATTCGACCATGTTCCGGCGTGCCTGCTGAAAATCGATGGATGCCATACGCTTTCCTCCCTGAAAATCGGTCGACAAAGATGCAGCAATGCGCTCAGTCTGACAAGTCGTTTTGCGCCGGGACTGCCTCGTCGGTACTGTTGCCGGTGGCCTTGTCGTTTACCTTGTCGCTTGTCTTGCCGGCGGTGTCGAGGCGGTAGCGAATCACCTTGCCGGCCTTGCCGAGGCTGCCTGCCGCCACGCGCAGCTTGCCGTCGACGCTGATCTGCAGGCTGGCGGCATTGCCGCAGGTGATCTGCAGTTCCTGGCTCGTCGTGTCGATCAGCATGTGTTCGCCGGCCTGCAGCAGCCGCTGGCGGTAGGGTTCGGCAGCCGCGGTACCACTGGCATCTGTCAGGTAGACCTCGATCCAGGCTTCGCTGTCGACAGCCTCGAGATCGATCTGGTGCATGGGGCCTGATGCGGCGGCAGGGGCCGTTGCGGCCGGTACCGCGGTCTCCGGTGCCGCCGATTCGGGTGCTGAGGTCGGCGACGGCATGGCCTGTGCCGGGGTCTCGTCGTTGGCGGGCGTTTCGCCGTTCACCGCTGCGGCGGGTGCGGGGACCGGTTCGGCAGTCGGTTGCTCCATCGGCGGTACGGGTTCCCGCGTCTCGTCATGGCTGGAGATGTTGAACAGGATGAAGAGGACGACGAAGGCGATACCGATGGTGATGGCCCACTTGCGCGACGGTGCGATCGGCGGGTCCGGATATGTCAGGGGCTTGGTGAGCCGGTACCTGCTGTCCTTGAGCAGGTCGATTTCGTTTTCGAGGTCGATATGCAGGTGGGCGGCGTACTGGCGCAGGAAGCCGAGCGCATAGACCTGACCGGGCATGTTGTCCCAGTCACCGGACTCCAGGGACTCGATATAGACGCGGCGCAGCTTCAGGTCGCGCATCACATCCTCGACGCTCTGGCCGCTGGCTTCGCGCGCCTTGACCAGTTGCGCGGCAATGGAAGTCAACAGCGACTGGCGATCCGTCTCGGCTGCGGGAGCCTCGGTTTCGAGAATTTCTTCGGGTTCGTTCGATGCGGGTTCAGTCATGGCAGGTGATCCAGTTCATCCTTGGCCCAGGCGCGGTCCATATCGTTGCCGGTCTTGTCGACAAAGGCCTGCAGTGCCTTGCGCGCCTCGGGCAGTTTTCCCTGCTTCTGGTACAGCTTGACCAGCAGTTCCACGGCCGCCTTGTCGTCCGGCTGGTTGCGCAACATGGTCTGCAGCAGCGCCTCGGCATAGTTGAATCGCTCGTAGCGGATGTAGGCCTGTGCCTCTTTCAGCTGCGGCAGCGGGTTTCCGGGTATGAATGTGCCGGCCTGGCGGTAGGCCGAGATGGCTTCATTGAATTTGTTCTGCTCCAGCAGCGCATCGCCCAGGTTCATGTAGGCGAGATGCTGGTTCGGGTAGCGTGGATCGGTCAGCGCCTGCCGGGCTTCGGATTCGGCATCCTTGTAGCGTTTCATCTGCAGCAGCAGGCTGGCGTAGTTGTTGTGCGTGGCCGGGGAGTCGGATTTCAGGCGCAGCGATTTGCGGTAAAGCTTGTCCGCCTTGTTCAGATCGCCGCGCAGCCGCCAGGCGTAAGCCAGCGCATCCTGCACTTCCGGCTGATCGGGCAGGGCCGCATCGGATTGCATCAGCTCGTCGAAGGCCTTCGGCAGCAAACCCCTGTTGAGGGCATCGATGCCCAGCTCATAATGGATTTTCGCCTTCTTCTGCTGTGCGGCATCGCTGGCCTTGTTTCCGGCACAGCCAGTCAGGAGCAGCGAGAAGGCCAGCAGCAGTTTCAGGGACACGTGCTTCATAGGAGTCGCTCCACAATGGCATGGATGGGACGGATGGCGGTATCGTCCTGTTTGGAAAGGTTGGTGAAGATGCTGTGGTCGAGCACCTGCTGGCAGCCGCAGTCGCAGCTGTCAGGAGGAGCGGCGAGCAGATGCTCCAGCATCAGGCGGGCATTGGCGACGTTGCTGTTCATGATCTCGATGATCGCACCCACCGATACATCCTCCTCCTCGTCGTGCCAGCAGTCGTAGTCGGTGCACATGGCGACGGTGGCGTAACAGATCTCCGCCTCGCGGGCCAGCTTCGCCTCCGGCATGTTGGTCATGCCGATGATGTCCATGCCCCACTGGCGATAGAGCTCCGACTCGGCACGCGTGGAGAATTGCGGCCCCTGCATGACGAGGTAGGTGCCGGCACCGTGGGTGGTGATGCCGGCGGCCTGGCAGGCCTTGTCCAGCGCACCGCGCAGACAGTGGCAGACCGGGTCTCCCATCGGTACATGCGCGACGACCGGGCCGTTGAAGAAGGTTGCATCGCGGCCCTGGGTGCGGTCGACGAACTGGTCGACCAGCACGAAGTGGCCCGGTTCGATATCGCGGCGCAGCGAGCCGACGGCCGAGATGGAGATCAGTTGCGTAACACCGGCCAGCTTCAGCGCGTAGATGTTGGCGCGGTAGTTGATCCGGTGCGGCGGCAGATGGTGATTGCTGCCGTGGCGGGGCAGGAAGACGAGCTCGCGTTCGCCGAAGCGGGCCAGGATCAGGTCATCGGAGGGGGCACCGTAGGGGGTGTCGATTTGCAGGCGTTCAATGACCTCGATGCCGTGCATGGCGTAAAGACCACTACCGCCAATGATGCCGATTCGGGCTGCTGTCATTGCGCTCCCTTCTCCCGGACGCCGGAATCCCTTGCCGCCTTGAGCTGGCCGCAGGCAGCCATGATATCCTGGCCGCGCGATCGCCTTACGGTGGCACGAACACCTTTTGAGATCAAGTGTTGCGCGAATGTATTCATGTTTTCCCTGCCGGTGCCGCGGTAGGGGCTGCCGGGGTAGGGGTTGAACTGGATCAGGTTGACGCGCTCACGATCACGGTTCACGAAACGGACCAGCGCCTCGAGGTCTTCGGGCCGGTCGTTGACCCCCTCCAGCATCACGTACTCCAGCGTGATATGGCGCTGCGCCGGCAGCGGATAGTCGTTGAGGCAGGCGCGCAGCTCGGCCAGCGGATGTTTGCGGTTGATCGGCACCAGTTCGTCGCGCAGCGCATCGATGGCCGCATGCAGCGAGATGGCGAGATTGACAGGCTGTTCCTCCCCGAGCCGGCGGATCTGAGGTACCAGGCCGGAGGTCGAAACGGTGATGCGGCGGCGGGAGATGTGCAGGCCGTCCTCGGACATCAGTAGTCTCAAGCTATCATGCACACCCGCTTCGTTGGCCATCGGCTCGCCCATGCCCATGTAGACGATATGGCTGACCTCGTTGTGCAGGCTGGCCGGCATGGGATCGTTCCTGAGGTCGTGCTTGATGGCGAGGATCTGGGCGATGATTTCGCCGGCGGTCAGGTTGGCCTCGAACTTCTGGGTGCCGGTATAGCAGAACGGGCAATCGAGCACGCAACCGACCTGTGACGAGATGCAGACCGTGCCGCGCTCCTCCTCGGGGATGAAGACCGATTCGACCTGTTTGCCGCGCACCCGCTCGCGCTGCAGCTCGAACAGGTATTTGCGGGTGCCGTCCGTTGAGCACTGCCGTTCGATCAGGCGCAGCGGTTCGCACTGCATGCCGCTGCAGAGCAGTTCGCGCAGCGCCTGCGGAATGTTGCGCATTTCGTCGGGATTGGTGATGCCCTTGTTGCGCCACTCCAGCAGCTGTCTGGCACGGAATTTCGGCTGACCGTGCTGCTGCATCCAGTCATCGAGTTCGGCGGCGGTCATGGCCGGGAGTTGCGGCAGGAGAGGTGGAATCGGATGACTCATGCGCGCATTGTGACAGCTGGCCAGCATCTAAGGTAGCGTTGCCGCATGCCGCTGGCCTCCGAACAACCGATCATCATTTCGCGCCCTGATTTCGAGCGGATGCTCGGTTTTGCGCGGGCCGTACTCCGGTTGACCGCCAATGCCTCCTATCTCGATCTGCTTCACGCCGCTCTGCCCTCTGCCGCGCGTTTCGATCCGGGCTGCGCCAGCATGCTGATGGGCTACGACTTCCATCTCACCGCCGACGGGCCGAAGCTGATCGAGATCAACAACAATGCCGGCGGCATCTACCGCCGCGCCGGCCACTGGCTGGCACAGCAGGCGGAGCTGTTCGACGAACCGCTCGAGGCGCGTCTGCTGTCGATGTTTCCCGAAACCTGGCGAAGCATCGCCATCATGGACGAGGCGATCCGGGAACAGTACATGTACCCGGAGATGCTGGCCTATGCGCGGCTGCTGGAAGCGGACGGTCGGACGGTCTGGCTGTGCGAGCCGCAGGAGATCTCGGGGACGGCGGCGGGACTGTCGTTGGAGGGGAAGCGGATCGACGCCATCTACAACCGTCATACCGATTTCTACCTCGAAACGGAGGCTTTGGCCGCGGTACGACAGGCCTATCTGGCCGGCAGCGTGGCGCTGAATCCGCATCCGCGCAGCTACGCGCTGATCGGCGACAAGTCCCGCATGGTCGACTGGTGGCGGCCTGGGCTGCTGGAGCGCTGTGTCGGGCCGGAGGAGGTGGTTCTGATCCGCGAGGTGACGCCGGAAACCCGACTCTTGGCGGAGATGGAGCGCGACGCGGTCTGGAGCGATCGCAATGCCTGGATGTTCAAGCCGTCAGCACGGCACGGCGGCAAGGGGGTGGTGACCGGCCGCAGTATCAGTCGCAAGCGTTTCGACGAGCTCGACGGGGCAACCACCGTCATGCAGCGCTTCGTGCCGCCCAGCGAGGTGACGATCGACGGGGCGACCTTCAAGCTGGATGTCCGCCTCTACATGCACGGTGAGCGTCTGATCGCGCTGGCCGGCCGGGTGTGGCGCGGGCAGCTGACCAACTTCCGCGAGCCGGGTAGCGGCTGGGTGAGCCTGGCGGTTCATGACTGATCCGACCGTGGCGGTCGTGGTGCCGCTGCGCAACGAAATCGGGCTGTTGCCGGCGGCACGGCAGCGGTGGCTGTCACTGGGGGCGGACGAACTGCTCGTCGTCGACGGCGGTTCGGTGGACGGTAGCCGCGAATATCTGCAGGACTCCGGCCTGAAGTGGCTGGCGACCGGGGCAGGTCGCGCCCGCCAGATGAATGCTGGCGCCGCCGTATGTAATTCAGATATTATTGTTTTTTTACACGTTGATACAGTTGTTTCTTCAAGTGACATATTAGTTATTCGTGAGGCGATGCAGGATGCCAGCGTGGCCGGAGGACGGTTCGATGTCCGGCTGGACGGGCAGCAGATGCTGTTGCGTATCGTCGAGCGTTTCATCAACTGGCGCTCGCGCCTGACCCGCATCAGTACCGGCGATCAGGCGATATTCGTGCGCCGTGAGGTGTTCGAGCGTCTCGGCGGCTTTCCTGAGCTGCCGCTGATGGAGGATGTCGAATTCTCCCGGCGACTGAAGCGGCAGGGAAGGATCGCCTGCCTGAAGCGGGCGGTGACCACCTCGAGCCGCCGCTGGGAGAAGCATGGCATCCTGCGCACCGTCATGCTGATGTGGTGGCTGCGCCTGTTGTACTGGCTGGGGGTTCCGGCACAGAGATTGGCGGCCATGTATCGCGAGACGCGCTGATGCGGGCGGTGATCATGTGCAAGGCGCCGGTAGCTGGGAGAGTGAAAACCCGGCTGCAACCCGAATACTCCCCTGAGGCCGCTGCCAGGTTACATGCTGCGATGGCCGAAACGGTGATCCGGCGCGCCCGCCATGTGTTCGGCGACGTGGTGGTGGCGGCGGACGACCCGACACATCCGTTTTTTGCGGCGCTTGCCGTGGCTGTCGTGCCGCAGGGGGAGGGTAGCCTCGGTGAACGGATGGCGCGGTTGCTGGTGCGACTATGGAATGCGGAAGATGGCGGCATGGTGTTTCTCGGCACCGATTCGCCGCACATGCCCGACAACCGCCTGCAGGCCGCCGTCGATCTCGCGGCAACGCATGATGTCGTCTTCGGTCCGGTGGAGGACGGCGGCTACGATCTCATCGCCCTTGCCGGGCCTCTTGCCGGACTGTTTGCCGATATCGACTGGGGGACGCCGGCGGTGCTGCGGCAGAGTCTCGAGCGGGCGGCAGCCCTGTCGCTGCATGTCGGCATGCTGGAGCTTTCGTTCGATGTCGATTCGGCCGCCGATCTCAGGCGGGCGATCGAGGCCGGCTGGCCGTGCCCGGCCGGGCTGGCGGATGACTCAGGACTGACTAGCCGCCGATGACTTCGTAGGCCTGGCGGATTTTGGCCAGCTCCTGCTTCAGCCGGCTGTAGGAGGCGAGATCCTTCAGCGGCAGGCGCAGCGGCTGGCGCAGTAGTCCCTCCGTGGCGGCGATGTGGCTTCGCTGGGCCGGTGCCCAGATGGTATCGGGCTTGTTGTTATCCTCTTTCTCGAAGTCCTGCAGCAGCAGATGCGCCATATGGTTCATCATGATGGCCGGCTGCATGTCGATCGGCCAGACATCGGCCGAGTGCCACTCCGGATGATGGTGGAAATAGATAAAGCGGTGGATGGTGCGCGGCAGCCGCCAGTGCAGCGCCAGCATCATGCCGGCATCGATATGGGTGTAGCCGAGTACATCCCACTCGGCACGCAACGACGGCGAGCCGGCGGAGATCGCCACCTTCAGGCGCTGCAGGGTCTCGTCGTCCTCGGCATGCAGGATCGCGAGCTTGCCGATATCGTGCAGCATGCCGAACAGGCTGGCGGATTTGCCGGCGACGATGGACGAATAGTCGCACAGCGCCCGCGACAGCATGGCGATCGCCTGGCTGTGGTACCAGAGCTGGCGGGTTTCGCTGGCGATGGAAATGGCGTCATCTTCGGATGGATCAGCCAGGGCGGCGATATCGGGAAACAGCTTCTGCAGCAGGAAATCGTGGATGTTGTCCATGCCGAGGCGGGCAATGGCAATGGCGACATTGGTCACCTTGTTGCCGGGCATCGCATAACCCGCACTGTTGGCCAGCCGCAGGACATGCGCAGCCAGATCCGGAGCCTTGCTGATTTCGACGGCCAGGTCGGAGGGGGCCGAATCCGGGTCGTCCAGAATGCGGGCCAGGCGGCCCCATATCTCCGGCAGCGGCGGAATGCTTTCGATCGAGCGTTTCAGTTTCTGCAGCGTGATACGGTCGATCGGCGGCGGCGACCGCAGGTCGAGCGGCGGCTCGGCAGGTGCCTCCGGCGAATGGCGGAAAGCCCAGAGCATGGTTTGCTGCGGCGCTTCCTTCATCAAGCCGTTGTCGACCGATGCCACCGTGGATGCGGCGGTATCGCCACCTTTCTTGCCGGTACTGTTCAGCTTGGCATGCAATTCCGAGAAGGTCATGCCCTTCAGGCTCGGGGGTACCGGCTTGCCGATCTTGTGCAGCCGCTCGATCACGGCCTCGCAATTGGCCGGGCGATCGTCGGGCGACTTCTCCAGCAGTGCCATGATCAGGTCGGAAAGGGGCGGCGGGATATCGGCATTCAGCGTTTCCGGACGGGCAGGAACGTGGCGGACGTGCTTCTCCATCAGCTCGAATTCACCGCCACCTGTCGAGGTAAACGGGAGCTGGCCGGTGCAGATGCGGTAGAGCATGACACCGAACGAATAGAGGTCGGCGCGACCGTCGATGTCGCGGCCGATGATCTGTTCTGGCGCCATGTAGAAGTAAGTGCCGACGGCCGCGCCGCTCTCGGTGATGTCCTCGCCGGGTTTCTTGCTCTTGGCCAGACCGAAATCCATCAGTTTGATGCCGCCGTCATCGGAGAGGAAAACGTTGGAAAGCTTCATGTCGCGGTGTACGACACCATGAGCGTGCGCGGCTCCGAGACCGGCCATGACAGCCTCGGAAATGGCGATAACCTCGCCCCAGGCCGGGACGCCGCGCTGCTGGATGAAGTCCTTCAGGGTGCAGCCGACCACCAGTTCCATGACGAGCGCCATGATTGTTTCGCTGTCGACGACGTCGAGCAGGGTGACGATGTTGGGGTGCTGGAACTGGCTGTGGGTGCGTGCTTCGCGCCGGAAGCGCTCGATCTGTTTCAGCTCGCCGAGCAGACGACGGTGAAGTACCTTGATGGCCACGTCGCGCTCGAGATTCTCGTCGAAGCCGTGGTAGACCATACCCATGCCGCCCTGGCCGATTTTCTCGAGCAGACGGTAGTGGCCGATCCGCGCCGGCTCGTTGCCGTCGCTGAGGATCTGTCCGCAGGCAAGGCAGAAGGCTTGCTTCTTCGAATAGAATGTACCGCAGTCAGGACATTGCATGTGTGGATTGTTTGCCGGCCGCCGTCGAAGTCAAGGAAGGGTGCGGGCAACCGGTTGTCCGGCGATTCCGGCCTCGTCCAGCCAGCCTGGTTTGGCATCGGGGAAAGCATCGGCGAATGGCAGGTAGGGCTTGATGTCGAGCACCGGCGTGCCGTCCAGCATGTCGTGGGTTTCGATATACAGGGTGCGGCCGCTGATGCGGTTCAGGCGCACCGCCGACAGCCCGATGCTGTTCGGCCGGTGCGGTGCACGTGTCGAGAAGAGGCCGCGCCGGATCCTCGGACCTCGCGGCGGCAGCACCGTCGGGTTCCAGCCCTGGTTCAGATGCATCCAGTAGAGCACCCACAGATGCGAGAAGCCGTCCAGGTCGCCGAGCGCCTGCTCGAAATTCATGCCGGCGTTCAGCACGATGCTTGCCGGTGCGGCTTCGCCGAGCACCGGTTGCCTGGGGGCGGCGAAACGCTCCCGGAACGGGCTGTGAACCACGCCGATGGCCTGCATCTCGATGCGCATCGAGGCGGAGTCACTGTGGTCGAACTGGTCGGTATAGCTTTTGGCCGGCTTGTCGGGGTTCATGCGGCGACAGTCTCGGAGAAACTGATCGAAATTGCATCCTTGGAGATGCCGACGGTGGCCTTGCCGCCTTGCTGCAGTTCGCCGAACAGGATCGCTTCGGCCAGCGGCTTCTTGATCTGCTCCTGGATCAGCCGCGCCATGGGCCTGGCTCCCATGTCTGCTTCGTAGCCATGTTTGGCCAGCCACTGGCGGGCTGGCGTGCTGACCTCGAGCTCGACCTTCTTCGGCTGCAATTGCGTCTCGAGTTCGATCAGGAACTTGTCGACCACATGCATGACCACCTCTTCGGAAAGCGGCGCGAAGGGGATCACGGCATCCAGCCGGTTGCGGAACTCCGGTGTGAAGATGCGCTTGATGGCGGCCTCGTCCTCCCCTCGGCGTGGGGCCGGGTTGAAGCCGACGATGCTCTTCGACATCTCGAAGGCACCGGCATTGCTGGTCATGATCAGCACCACGTGCCGGAAGTCGGCCGAGCGGCCGTTGTTGTCGGTCAGCTTGCCATGGTCCATGACCTGCAACAGCAGGTTGAAGAGGTCGGGGTGCGCTTTCTCGATCTCGTCGAGCAGCAGCACGGCATGCGGATTCTTGCTGACCGCCTCGGTCAGCAGGCCGCCCTGGTCGAAGCCGACATAGCCCGGCGGGGCGCCGATCAGCCGCGATACCGTATGCGACTCCATGTATTCGGACATGTCGAAGCGGATCAGCTCGACCCCCATGATGCGGGCGAGCTGCCGTGCGGCCTCGGTCTTGCCGACACCGGTCGGGCCGGTGAACAGGAAGCTGCCGATCGGCTTGTCGGGGTGGGCGAGACCGGCGCGCGACAGTTTGATGCTGGCCGCCAGCCGATGCATGGCTTGGTCCTGGCCGAAAATGGTCAGCTTCAGGTCGCGCTCCAGATGCTCCAGGCGCCGCTTGTCGGAGGCCGAGACCTGCTGCGGCGGGATGCGGGCGATGGAGGCGACGGTGGCCTCGATGTCCGATACCGAGATCTGTTTCTTGCGGCGGCTCGCGGGCCGGATGCGGATGGCGGCACCCGCCTCGTCGAGCACGTCGATGGCCGAATCGGGCAGGTGGCGGTCGTGCAGGAAGCGTTTGGCGAGCTTGGCGGCGTTTTCGATGGCGGAGAGGGTGTACTGCACACCGTGGTGCTCCTCCAGCCGCGGCTTCAGTCCTTTCAGGATGGCGATCGTCTCCTCGACGGTCGGTTCGCCGATGTCGACCTTCTGGAAACGGCGGGAGAGGGCTCGATCCTTGTCGAACAGGTTGCGGAACTCCTGGTAGGTGGTGGCGCCGATACAACGCAGTTCACCGTTGGCCAGTGCCGGTTTCAGCAGGTTGGAGGCATCCATGGTGCCGCCGCTGGCGGCACCGGCGCCGATGATGGTGTGGATCTCGTCGATGAACAGGATCGAGCCGGCTTCCTGCGACAGCGATTTCAGCACCGCCTTCAGCCGTTCCTCGAAGTCGCCGCGGTATTTGGTGCCGGCCAGCAATGCGCCCATATCCAGTGCATAGAGGGTGGCATCCTGCAGGATTTCCGGCGCCTCACCCTGTTCGATGGCGAGTGCCAGCCCCTCGGCAATGGCGGTTTTACCGACGCCGGCCTCGCCGACCAGCAGGGGATTGTTCTTGCGACGGCGGCAGAGAATGTGCATGCAGCGGTCGAGTTCGCCCTTGCGCCCGATCAGCGGGTCCACCTTGCCGGCGCGGGCGCGGGCATTGAGGTTGATGCAGAAACGCTCCAGCGGCGAGGTCTCCGGCGCCTTGCCGGTTTCGGTATCGCTGCCGGTACGCACCTCGGTGCCGCCCGTTTCGCTGCCGGTGGCTCCGTGGGCGATATAACTGACGACGTCCAGCCGGGTGATGCCCATCTGCTTGAGGAAGAAGACGGCATGCGACTCCTTCTCGGAGAAGATCGCCACCAGCACGTGCGCGCCGCTGACCTCGCGCTTGCCGGCCGCCTGCACGTGCATGACCGCACGCTGGATGACGCGCTGCAGCCCGATGCTGGCGGTCGTTTCGCCGACACCCTCCGGAAGGATGGCGACGTGTTCCTGAATGAAGCTGTTCAGCTCCTTCTTGAGCTTGTCGAAATCGGCATGGCAGCCGCGCAGGGCCGCCTTGGCCTCGGGGTTGTCGAGCAGGCCGAGGAGCAGGTGTTCGATGGTCACGAACTCGTTGCGCCGCAAGTGTGCATTGCGGAATACGTCGTTCAGTGTCTGCTCAAGCTCTTCGTTCAAAATGCCCATACAACCGTCCTTGGAAGGTCGCCTTGGCCCGGCCGCAGCGACGTTGTTTTGCATTCAGTTCTGCTCATCGCGCTCCAACATGCAGCGTAGCGGATACCCCTCTTTTCGGCTAGTGCTTTCGACACGGGCCACCTTGCTTTCGGCGATCTGATACGGATAGATGCCGCAAACGGCGCTGCCCTTCTCGTGCACCTGCAGCATCAGCCGGGTTGCCGTCTCGACCGGGTGCTGGAACAGGTCGACGAGGATCTGCACGACGAAGTCCATCGGCGTGTAATCGTCGTTGAGCAGGATGACGCGGTACATCGGCGGTCGTTGCAGTTGAGGTTCGGCGGCTTCTGCCTCATGCTTGTGCTCAATCACCGGCGACAAGATTTCGTTCATGGTGTCGCATTCTAACGGATGCCGGAACCTTGCCCAAGAAGGGTCATTATTTCGGTCTTGCCGGTTTATGGTTGGCCGCCGCCCGCTCTGTCCGGCAGGGCCGGGAAAACATGGTTAATAATGGACCAAGGAGTTGGATATGGCCGAACTGAGATGCATTTTATGGGATGTGGACGGCACGCTTGCCGATACCGAACGCGACGGCCACCGGGTGGCGTTCAACATGGCCTTCGAAGAGGCGGGCCTGGCGCGTCGCTGGGATGTGCCGACCTATGGCGAACTGCTGGCCGTGACGGGCGGCAAGGAGCGTATCCGCTTCGACCACGAGCGCCTGGGCAGCGAGATGCCATCGGACGAGCATGTGGCGAGACTGCACGCCCGCAAGACCGAACACTACCAGACGCTCATCGCTACCGGTGCGATTCCGCTGCGTCCCGGCGTGAAACGGCTGCTCGAGGAGGCCTATGCGGCCGGCATCACGCTCGGCATCGCCACTACCACGACGCCGGCAGCTCTCGATGCGCTGATCGAGCATTCGCTGGGAGCCGAGTGGTTCGATCGTTTCGCCGTGCGCGCCGCCGGCGACATCGTACCGGCCAAGAAGCCGGCGCCGGATATCTATACCTATGCGATGGACCGGCTCGGCCTGGCATCGCACGATTGCCTGGCCATGGAGGATTCGGGCAACGGCTGGAAGGCCGCCGCCGCCGCCGGCCTGAAGTGCGTCGTGACGATCAACGACTACACGCGCGACCACGACTTTTCCGGTGCCGACCTGGTGGTCTCCGAACTCGGCGAGCCCGAACTTCCTGCCGTGCACGTCTTCGACAATCCGCACGGCCTCAAGGGCTTGCACCATGTGACGCTCGCTCATCTCAGGGAGATCATGCTTGGCTGATATCTCGCTCGTCGATACCCACTGCCATCCCGATTTCCATCAGTTCGACGAGGATCGGCAGGAGGTATTCGGGCGCATGCGCGAGGCGGGAGTGGAGCGCATCATCGCCGTGTCGGTGGAGCTCGAACAGGCGCCGGCATTGCAACGCTTTTGCGCCGACTGGCCGGGCGCCTGGTATTCGGTCGGCGTGCATCCCAACCATCCCGTTGCCGAGGAACCGACAACGGAAGAGATCTGCGGGCTGGCGGCGGATACGCGCTGTGTGGCCATCGGCGAAACGGGCATGGATTTCTTCCATCACAAGGTGGAACCCGAGGTGCAGGCGGAGCGTTTCCGCAACCATATCCGGGCTGCGAAACAGGTGGGTAAGCCGGTGATCGTGCACATGCGCGATGCCGACGAGGCGACGCTCGCCATCATGGCCGAGGAGGGGATCGGCGAATGCGGCGGCGTCATGCACTGCTTCTCCTCCGGCTGGGAGGTTGCCAGCCGGGCGCTGGATCTCGGCATGTCGATCTCCTTCTCCGGCAATGTCACCTACAAGCGCAACGACGAACTGCGCGAGGTCGCACGCCGCGTGCCCGGCGACATGCTGCTCGTCGAGACCGATGCACCGTACCTGGCGCCGGAGCCGAAGCGCGGCAAGCGCAATGAGCCGACCTATGTGCGCCATGTCGCGGAATGCCTGGCGTCGGTGCGCGGCATGGAGTTTGCCGAATTCGCGGCCATGACGACGGCGAACGCCTGTCGCCGCTTCGGCCTACAATAAGTCATTCGAAACAGGAGCGAGCATTCATATGAGCCTGAAAACCAATCGCGACAAGCTGGTGATGACCGCCGTGCAGGGCGGCGTGTCGCCGGCCAACCAGTGGGCGCCGTTCGAGGTCGGGGCGGCCGGCGAGGTGTTCGCCTGGCCCTCTACCGGTGGCATCACCTACAACGTCAAGATCGGCGATTCGGTATTCGGCTGGGCCGGAGAGCATATCGAGCCGGGGGTGTCGGCGAGCTTAACCCACAAGAATCGCAAGGCCGAGCTCGGCTTCCAGTTCCTCGCCTGCGCCGGCAACGAGGTGAAGGTGATCTCCGGCGAGGCGAAGGGGTCGAAGGGGACAGTGCTCGGCCATCATGGCGGCGTCGACCACCTGATGCTCGATTTCCCCGACGATGTGCTCGACAGGCTGACCTGCGACGACAAGTTCCTGGTGCGCGGCTTCGGCCAGGGGCTGAAGCTGCTCGACCATCCGGAGGTCTGCATCTACAACCTCGACCCCGACGTACTGGAGGCCTGGGGGCTGAAGGAGCTGCCGGACGGCCGCATCGAGGTGCCGGTGAACGTGGTGATCCCGGGCCATGCGATGGGCTCCGGCATCGGTTCGCTGTCGGTAACCACCGGCGACTACGACATCCTCTGCCAGGACGAGGAGACGGTGCGCGAACACGGCCTCGACCGGCTGCGTTTCGGCGATTTCGTGGCTGTCATGGATCACGATAACCGCTACGGCCGAACCTACCGCAAGGGGGCGGTCACCATCGGGCTTGTCATCCACTCCGATTCGCCGCTGGCCGGCCACGGCCCGGGCATGATGACGCTGATGAGCGCCTGCGGCGGCAAGCTGGTGCCGGTGCTGAGCGAGCGCGCCAATCTCGGTATCCTGAAGGGGATCGGCCGCTTTGCCTGAAGTCGGTTCGAAGCTGATTGCCGCCTGCGTGCAGATGAGCTCGGGCGATGCGAAGCAGGCCAATCTGGAGAAGGCCGCCCGACTGATCGAACAGGCCGCCGGCAGGGGCGCGCAGCTGGTACTGCTGCCGGAAAACTGCGCTTTCATGGGTCAAACGGAGCAGGAGAAACGGGTGGCAGCCGAGGGCGAAGCGGATTCGCCGACGCTGGCCTTTCTGTCCGGGCTGGCGAAACGGTATGGCATCCTGCTGGTCGGCGGTACGATCCTGTTGCGCGGCAAGGGCGAGCGACTGCGTAATGCGAGCCCGGCCTTCCTGCCCGATGGACGGCTTGCCGGCATCTACGACAAGATGCACCTGTTCGATGTGGTGCTACCCGAGGAGCAGCATACCGAGTCGAAGCTGATCGAGCCAGGCGGCTCGCCGGCGACGGTCGAGAGCGATGTCTGGAAACTGGGGCTCTCCGTCTGTTACGACCTGCGTTTCCCCGAACTTTACCGGCATTATGCGATGGATGGCTGCAATATCCTGACCGTGCCGGCCGCCTTTACCGTGCCGACCGGCAAGGCGCACTGGCAGACGCTGCTGAAGGCACGCGCGATCGAGAACCAGTGCTATGTGCTGGCGGCCGGTCAGTGTGGCGAGCATCCGGGCAAGCGACGTACCTATGGCCACAGCATGATCGTCGATCCGTGGGGGACGGTGCTGGCCGAGCTTGGCGACGATGAGGGAATCGCGATCGCCGAACTGAGTCTGGATACCCTGAGCGACCTGCGCCGTCGCATGCCGGTGCTGCAGCACCGGCGTATGTGAGGATGGAGGAGATCATGGAGGACCGGTCAGAAGGACCCAGCCGCGAGCAGTTACGGGCGCATAGGCAGGTATTCTGGGATGCCTGGCAGAAGGCCCAGGCCGGCCTGCCGCTGAATGCCCTGGAGGTGCGCATCGCCCGGGTCATCGGGATGCATCCGGAGTACCATCACTATTTCGACGATATGGAAAGCTTCCTCGATCGTGATTTCCAGGTCGACGACGGCATGAATCCTTACCTGCACCTGTCGCTGCACCTGGCTCTGGAGGAGCAGGCGGCCATGAAACAGCCGCCGGAGATGGCCAGGGCGCTGGAGCACCTGATCACGGTGAAGGGTATAGATCGTCACGAGGCGCTGCACCGGATTCTCGAGGTGCTGGCCGAAACGGTGCATCTGGCGCAGCGAGCCGGCGGCGAGCCGGATGTGCTGGCCTATGCGGCGCGGCTTAAGGGGCTGACGCAGTCATGATCCGCAACATCCTGACCATCATCGTGTTCTTTTTCGGTCCGGCGATCCTGCTGTTCATGCTGCGCAACTTCCTGCTGGTCCTGAAGGTATGGCTGCAGATGCGCCGGCAGCGGCCGGCGGAACCCGAAATCATCGATGTCACGCCGCGTCGCGAGAGCAGGACACCGTTATGGTTCAAGGTGGTGGCGGTACTGGCCGGTGTGCTGTCAGCCTGGCTGGCCTGGCAACGGCTGGATACCGGTTCGGAGAAGGCCATGCGTTATGTGCCGGCTTACATGGATCAGCAAGGCAAAATCGTGCCGGGCCACCTGGAGCCAGCGAATGCCAAATAGGTTAAGCGGGCAGGGGTTTAGCGGGCGGGATGTGAGGGAAGGCCGGGCAGTCCGCTCAGATCTTGAAGGTTTGTGTCTTGTCGAAGTCGGTGGACTTGTTCTTCGGCCGAATGCTGGTGCCGCACTTCGGGCACTCGTAGAGCTCGGATTCCTCCGCCTGGAACTTCTCTTTGCAGCGCGGACACGTGATTTTCACCTTGCTCATGGTCCCTCCTGAGTCCAGATGGCGAGTCGATTCAACTCAGCGCCTATTGAAGGCCCGAAGACGATAAAAATCAAGCCCGGCGTGAGTCAGGTTTCCGAGGTGTCGGAGGCGATGCAAAACGGCGCCCTGCTGCTGACCGCGACGGCCGGCCAGGCCGCCGACTGGAAACGGCGTCTGTCTGTTGCAAGCGGTGCTGGGGTGATCGAAACCCCGGCGGTGGTGAGCTGGCAGCAGTGGCTGGCGGATCTGATTGCGACCGACCTCTCCCTGCCGGTGCCCCTCAATCGCCTGCAGGAGACGCAGCTTTGGGAGCGGGTGATCCGTGCCGATCTCCCGGATCGTTCCAGCTCTGCCGCCTCAATCCGCGGGCTGGCACGCCATGCCATGCAGGCCTTGGAGCTTATGCAGGAGCACGATATCGATCTGCGCGAACTCGCAGGATTCGGGGAGGAGGCCGAGGCACTGGCGCGCTGGATCGGGGGCATACATGCCGAGCTTGCCAGACCCACCCTCGCAGGGCGCGCTCTGGCTGCGGAGCTGCCGTGGCGTTTGCTGCCAGGACTCGCCGGGCGCATGGAGGCCAGCACGATCCTGCTGGACGGATTCGATCGTTTCATGCCACTGCAGTCGGCTCTGTTGGCAGTGTTGCAGGCTGGCGGTGTGCAATTGCTGTGCATCGAGAGTGATGCGCCGCCGGGCGAAGTGATTGTCACGGCCTGCACCGACGAGGGCGAGGAAGTCGATCTGTTGACCCGACGTATCGCGACACTTCTGCAGGAGAAGCCCGAGGCGCGCATCGCGCTGCTGACCGGGGATTCGATCCGGGATAGCGAGCCGTTGGGCCTGGCGCTGGATCGGTGTCTCCTGCCCGCAGCTCGCCATAATCCGGCCGATGAAACCCGGGCAGTGGTGATGCCGGCCGGAAGCCTTTTCGATGCCCCGATGATCCGCCAGCTGCTCTTTGTGCTCGGGCTGGCCGGCAAGCGCAGCCTTGCACTCTCCGACTGTTCGCGCTTGCTGCTCTCCCCCTGGTTGAAAGGGTATGCCGCAGAGCGTGCCGGTCGGGCCGCCCTCGATGGCTGGTTGCGCCGCCGCAATATGCACCATCTCTCGATTCCATGGCTGCTGGGATCCGGTCGCCTCGATGGGTTGCCCGAGTTTGCCGGGGCGCTCTCGGCACTGAACGACTGGAAGGTGACCCGCCATAGTGCCTCGGACTGGGTGAGCGAGCTGAACCGTCTGCTGCAGGAACTCGGATTTCTCCCCTCCGGTTTCGAAGCGGGTGACCTGCGTAGCGATGCCGAGATCCGGCTGATCAATACCCTGCGCGACCAGCTCGCTTCTCTGGTCTGCCTGGACGCGCTGGACGATACGATGAGCTGGTCGCGCTTTCTGGCCATCCTGCGCAGCAGTTGTACGGCCAAGCCACTGCAGAACGAAGCGGCCTTTCCCAATGTGGTGGTGATGCCCTTTACGCAGGCGGCGGGTCTCAAGTTCGATGTCGTACTGCTGGCGGGCTTCGATGAGGAGGCGGCTCCGATGCCGGCGCGCAGCCTGCCGTTGCTCCCCTTGCCGCTGCAGCAGAAGTACCGGATCAGGCAGTGCAATGCAGTCCTGGCCTACGAGCGATCATCCTTTCTCTGGCAGGCAGTGTTGCGAGCCGCTCCCCGTATCGAGATCAGCTATGCCCGCGTGCGAGGCGAGCAGGAGTGCCGGCCTTCACCGTTCGCCGCAGGTTGCGAGCAGCGCGACTATCTCCCTGTCGAGGTGGATCGCGGGAGCGCCACAATGATGGGGTGGACGATGGAGCCGTTCGAGGACGCGCCTTCCGTGCCGCTGCGCGAGGGAGAGCTGCAACGCGGCGGCACGGCCGTGATCCGGGATCAGTCGGCTTGCCCGTTCCGCGCCTTTGCACGTCATCGTCTGGGCCTGACCCCGCTGGAGGAGTCGACCCCGGGAATCGAGCCGACGGTGAAGGGTTCGCTGCTGCACCTGGCGCTCGAGGAGCTCTGGCGGCGGCTGCAGAGCGCAGATCGGTTGCATGCGCTGGACGAGGAGAGCGAGCGCCAACTGATCGAGGCGGCGATCGCGCATGCATGGGAGCAGGGGGGGGCGGTGCCGGCGCGTCTGCAGGCGATTGAGAGCCGGCGCATGCGTACGCTGCTCGGCCAGTGGCTGGAGATCGAGCGCGGGCGGCCGCCTTTTCAGGTGCTGGCACTCGAGGAGGAGTGGCGACTGCAGCTGCCACAATCCGGCCCGAACCGGTTCGATGTCCGGATCAAGGCGGACCGCATCGATCGCGATGCCCATGGACACCGGATTCTGATCGATTACAAGAGCGGGGCGAAGCAGCGCATCGCGCAGTGGATCGGCGAACGCATCGAGGAACCGCAGCTGCCGCTCTACGCACTGGCTGCGAATCTCGGGCATGAGGATGCGGTCAGTTTTGCCAGTCTGCGCGCAGGCGAAATGGGGTTCGAGGGGCTGGCCGGAGAGGATATCGGCATCGAGGGTATCGCCGCCTGTGACGGCAAGCGCAACCATCCCGAGGATTGGGATGCGGTGCTGGAAGTCTGGCGCGAGAAGATCGATGCGCTGGCCGCCGAGTTTGCCAATGGAGAGTGCCGGGTGATGCCGCGCGACGCCGATGCCTGCCGCTATTGCGGGCTGGAGGCGGTCTGCAGGATCGAAGAGACCGGCTTCGATCTGGATGCAGGGGATGATGAGGCATGAGTGAACAGGCACGCCTCCATGCGCGCGATCCGGGGCGCTCGGTTCTCGTGCAGGCCCCGGCGGGTTCGGGCAAGACCGAGCTCTTGACCCAGCGCATTCTGGCACTGCTGGTCCACGTCGATGAACCCGAAGAGATCCTGGCACTGACCTTTACGCGCAAGGCGGCTGCCGAGATGCGCATCCGTGTGATCGATGCCCTGAATATGTCCGAGCCTGATGCCACCCAGGCACACAAGCTGGAGACCTGGCGCCTGGCACAGGCGGCGTTGCAACGCTCGCGGGAGCGCGGCTGGAATCTGGCTGAACACGCCTCCCGTCTGCGCCTGATGACGCTCGATAGCCTGACCCATGCACTGGCTGCCCAGCTGCCGCTGCTCTCCGGATTCGGAGAAATGCCGGTGGCCGGCGAGGATCAGGGACATACGTATCGACTGGCTGCCGAGCGGGCGCTGGACCGGCTGCTAGAAATCGATCGCGATGCCGCCGAGGCGCTGTTGCTGCATCTGGATCATCAGGCCGTGGTTCTGATCTCGCTGGTGGCCGACATGCTGGCCAAGCGGGAGCAGTGGCTGGAACTGGTGATCGATCATGCCCGGGATATGGAGGCTTTGCGCGATACGCTTGAGTCCACGCTCACGGGGTTGATCGTTGAGCAGCTGCAGAGCTGCGATCGACTGATGCCGATCGAATATCGGCACGCTCTGCCGCCTATCCTGGCCTTTGCCGGAGAGAAGCGCGGTGTTGCCGAGCTCGCATCGCTGAGCGCCTGGCCGGCCGCGAGCGTCGAATCGCTGCCGCTGTGGCAGTTGATCGCCGCCGAGCTCACCACCAAGGATGGACTGCGCAAACCGGGTGGCATCAACGTCAAGCGCGGTTTCCCGAACGATGCACAGAGCAAGCCGCTCAAGCAGCAGTTCCAGCAGATCCTCGGGGACCTGGCACTGGTGCCGGGTCTCGAATCGGCTCTGATCGGGCTGCAACAGCTGCCTGCAACATCCAGCTACAGCGAGCAGCAGTGGCAGCTGATGCAGGCGCTCTTCAACCTGCTGATTCTGGCCGCCGACGAGCTACAGCAACAGTTTTCGCTCAGCGGCGAGGCCGACTTCACCGAGATCGCTCTGCGCGCGCTTAGGGCACTCGAAGGGGAGGCGGGCCAGCCCTCCGATCTGCTGCTCAGGCTCGATTACCGCATCCACCATATCCTCGTCGACGAGTTTCAGGATACCTCGCTGCTGCAGATGCGGCTGCTGCGCAACCTGACGGCGGGCTGGCAGGAGGGGGACGGTCGCCACCGCACCCTCTTCATGGTGGGCGACCCGATGCAGTCGATCTACCGCTTCCGCAAAGCCGAAGTGGGGCTGTTCCTGCAGGCGGCGGAGAATGCCGCGGCACTGCCGCAGGTCGAGATGCAGTCATTGGAACGCAACTTCCGCTCGGCACCGCTGATCGTCGATTGGGTGAACCGTGCCTTTTCGGCCATTTTCCCCCCGCAACAGGATGCGGTGCGCGGTGCCGTGAAGCATGCGATGGCGGTGTCGGCGCTGACCCGCGACGGCCGCGTCTGCCTTCACATCCAGCAGCCGGACGAAGCGGGGAGCGAGGCCGAGGATGCGCAGGAGGCAGCGGCGATCACGGCACTGGTGCGGCAGGAGCTTGCAGCTGATGCGACGCGACGGATCGCCATTCTGGCGCGTTCGCGCAAACATCTGCATGCGATCATGCCGGCCCTGAATCGTGCGGGGATTCCGTTCAAGGCCACCAAGTTATTGCCGCTGGATAGCTGCCCGGAGGTGCGCTTGCTGCGGGCGATGGCCCGGGCGCTGCTGCATCCGATTGATCGCGAATCATGGGCTGCACTGCTGCGCTCCTGCTACGGCGGCCTGAACACGGCGGAGTTGTTGCTGCTGCTGGGGAGTGACGAGCGACCGGTGTGGCATCTGATGCAGGAAGCGGAGCGTTTGAGCGCCATGGAGCCTGCAGCCGCAGCACGGGTGGCGTCACTGGTCGCGGCCCTCGAACCCTGTGTGGAGGTGGCTGGCAGGGTGGGGGTGCGCAGATTACTGGAGTCCGCCTGGTCGCGCCTCGGACTGGCAGCCGCCTTCGATGCGACCGCAGCCAGCAATATCGCGCAGACGCTCGAACTGGTGGCGATGCTCGATGAGGGAGGCGCTATCGATTTCGCCCGTTTCGATGAGGGCTTGAAGAAGCTCTTCGCGGTCGCCGACAGTTCGGCCGAAGCATCCCGGGTGGAGCTGATGACCATGCATGGTGCCAAGGGGCTGCAGTGGGATGTGGTGCTCCTGCCCGGACTCGGCAAGCGCGGCAACAACGGCGATACGCCACTGCTCGCCCTGACCGATGTGCCGGCGGTGGGCCATGAGCTGCCGTTGTTGGCGCTCAGGGCCGCCACGCGCAGCGATGATGCGCTCTTCTCGCTGGTCAACGGGATCGAAAAGTCCAAGTACGATTATGAGTTGGCACGCCTGCTCTATGTCGCCTGTACGCGTGCGGAGACCTCGCTGCATATGTTCGGCCGGGTGTCGGAGAAGGGGCAGGCGACGTCCGGTTCGCTGCTCTCGCTGCTGTTGCCGGGAGGCGCGGATGGCGGTTGTTTCGGCGCCGAGATCATAGGGCTGCAGGGCGAAGGCGCAACGCAGGAGGGGGAGAGAAAGCCGCTGCTGCGCATGTCCGAACTCCCCGAGCTGGTTGTGATCGAGCCGGTGCCGACACGGCAGGAGACCGAGTATCTCTGGGCCGGCCCGGAAGCGGCGCCGGTCGGCAATGCCGTGCACGCGATCCTGCAGCAGGTGGCGGAGAAGGGGATCGAGCAATGGTCGGCGGCGGATAGTGAGGTGGCCGGATTGCGCATGCGGCGGATGCTGCTGGCCGAAGGGTTGTCAGGCGAGAGCCTGGAGAGTGCGGCGCGCCGCTGTCAGTTGGCCCTGCAGCGCGTGCTCGCCAGTTCTCGTGCGGCCTGGCTGCTTTCGGCTGCACATCGGGAGTCGCACTGCGAGTGGGCGTTGAGCAGCCATCGCGGTGGTGCTGTCGCCAACCACATCATCGACCGCAGCTTCGTGGATACTGGCGGCACCCGCTGGATCGTCGATTACAAGACGGCGAGCCATGAAGGCGCCGACATGGAGGCCTTTCTGGACGAGGAGACGAAGCGTCATGCCGCACAGCTGGAGCGCTATGCCGCCACCCTGCGCCTGCTGGAGCCGGAGCGGCCGATCCGGCTGGCACTCTATTTCCCCATGTTCGACGGCTGGCGGGAGTGGGAACCTGCGCATCATTGAATGTGGCAAACCGGTTTGCCGCAGCTAGTATCCGCAACCCCATGTTTACCGGAATCATTCAGGACGTCGGCCATGTCGCCGAAATCCGGCGCGAGCCGGAGCAGGCGCACATGCTGTTCGCCACCCATCTCGACATGTCGGGCTGGGCGCTCGGCGATTCGGTGGCGGTGGACGGCTGCTGCCTGACCGTCACCCGCTTCGAGAAGGGGATGTTCGCCGCCACACTGTCGGCCGAAACGCTGCAGCTGACCGTGTTCGGCGAGGCTGAAGAGGGGCGGCGGGTCAATCTTGAGCCGGCGCTGAAGCTCGGCGATGCGCTGGGCGGCCACATGGTCAGCGGCCATGTCGACGGTATGGGCGAGGTGATCGAGGTGGCGAACCTCGGCGAGCACGTGCGCATGCGCTTCCGGCTGTCGCCGGCGCTGGCACGCTACGTGGTGAAGAAAGGCTCGGTGGCGATCAACGGCGTCAGCCTTACCGTCAACGAGGTGGACGGCTGCGATTTTTCCGTCAACCTGATCCCGCATACGCTGGCGCATACCAATCTGGACGAACTGGCCGCCGGTGATAAAGTGAATATCGAGACCGACATGCTGGGCCGCTATGTTGAGCGGCTACTGCAGTTTTCAACGGAGAAGGCATGACGCTGGCAACGACCGAGGAGCTGATCGACGAACTGCGCGCCGGGCGCATGATCATCCTCGCCGACGACGAGAACCGCGAGAACGAGGGCGATCTGGTGATGGCCGCCGAGTGGGTCACGCCCGAGGCGATCAATTTCATGGCGACCCATGGAAGAGGTCTGATCTGTCTGGCGATGCCGCAGGAGCAGGCCGACAGACTGCAGCTGCCGCTGATGGTTTCCAACACCAATTCGAAGTTCAAGACCAACTTCACCGTTTCCATCGAGGCGGCGGAAGGGGTCACGACCGGCATCTCCGCCTTCGATCGCGCCCACACCATCCGCACGGCGATCGCCGACAATGCCAGGCCCTCCGACATCCATACCCCCGGCCACGTCTTCCCGCTGGTCGGCCGGGACGGCGGCCTGCTGGTGCGGGCCGGCCATACCGAGGCCTCCATCGATCTGGCGAGGCTTGCCGGGCTGAAGCCGGCCGGCGTGATCTGCGAGATCATGAACGAGGACGGCAGCATGGCTCGCATGCCGGAGCTGAAGAAGTTTGCCAAAAAGCACAACCTGAAGATCGGCTGCATCGCCGACGTGATCCGCCACCGTCTGAAGCATGATTCGCTGGTCCGCAAGGAGGTGGAGGTGCGCATGCCCACCGAGTTCGGCGAGTTCCGGCTGGTCGGCTTCAGCAACATGGTCGACGCCGCCGAGCACGTGGCGCTGGTGATGGGCAATCCCGGTCCGGACCATCCGGTGCTGGTGCGCGTCCACTCCGAGTGCCTTACCGGCGACGTCTTCACCTCGCGCCGCTGCGACTGCGGTTCGCAGCTGCATGCCGCCATGCGCCAGGTCGCCGAGGCGGGCGAGGGCGTGATCCTCTATCTGCGGCAGGAGGGGCGCGGTATCGGCCTGCTCAACAAGCTGCGTGCCTATGCACTGCAGGATGCCGGCCACGATACGGTCGAAGCCAACGTGAAACTCGGTTTCGGAGCCGATCTGCGTGATTACGGTATCGGTGCCCAGATCCTGCGTGCGCTCGGTCTGCGCAAGCTGAAGCTGTTGACCAACAACCCGAAAAAGATCGTCGCACTCGATGGTTACGGTCTTGAAGTGGTGGAGCGTGTGAAGCTCGATACCGGCGCCCACGAGGACAATATCCGTTATCTGGAGACCAAGCGCGACAAGATGGGGCACCTCTTGGACATGGGGAGGAAATCATGAGTCTCGACGCGCCGCATCTGGCCGGCAATGTCGATGCCTCGGGGCTTTCGATCGGCATCATCGTCAGTCGTTTCAATCAGGATATCACCGAGGCGCTGCTCGAGGGTGCCGTGACGGCACTCCGGGAGCACGGCAGCCTTGAGAAGGATCTGACCGTTGTGCATGTGCCCGGTGCCTTCGAGATCGGCACCATCGCATCGCGCATGGCGCAGTCGGGGCGTTTCGATGCCATCGTTTGTCTCGGTTGCGTGATCCGTGGCGATACGGCGCATTTCGATTATGTCTGCCAGGGTGCGATGGACGCGATCGGCAAGGTCGCACAGCGCGGCGATGTCGGTGTCGGCAACGGTGTGCTGACCGTCGATACGCATGAACAGGCATTGCAGCGGGTCGGCGGCTCGCACGGCCACAAGGGGGCCGAGGCGGCACTGACCGCCGTGGAAGTGGTACGCCAGCTACAGGCGTTGGAGGTTTAATTGGCCAATCGACATCAGGCGCGCGAATCGGCGCTGGAAACGCTCTATGCCTGGCACAACGCCGGCCAGGACAACGGCATGCTGCCGGCCTTGATCGCCGGCCGTCTGGAGCACGAGGAGCGGGGAGACCAGGACGTCGAGTTTCTGCGCGAGGCGGTCTACGGCGTCGTCGAGCAGGTGGCCGACATCGATGCGGCGATTTCTGGTGCGGTGCGCGGCCGAAGCCTGCGCTCCATCGCCCATATCGAGCACAATGTGCTCAGGCTCGCCATCTGGGAGATGCGGAACCGGCTGGAGATTCCCTACCGCGTGATCATCAACGAGGCGCTGGAACTGACCCGCGCCTATGCCGGCGAGGCGGCGCGCGGCTTCATCAACGGCGTGCTGGATAACCTGGCGCGCAGCATGCGCAAGACCGAACTCGAGGCGCGGCAATCGAAGCGCTCCTGACTCGCACATCCCGTAAACGAAACGCCCGGCCGTTCAGGCCGGGCGTTTGTTTTTTTATCTCAAGTGTTGCCTTACAGGCTCGCTGTCTTGGAGGCCTGCTCCTCATCGCGAAGATAGAGCGAATTCATGCGACGAATCAGCTGCGGCAGCACGGTGATGCGATTGTGGTCCAGCTGCAGCTTCAGTCGCGGCAGATGCCGGTATACCGCGTCGTCCGAGGTCGGCCAGTTGTAGACCTGCTCGATGACACCGTCGCGCAATACATCGGAGAATTCCGCATTCATCTTGGCCAGCGATGCCTCCGACAGCGGATTGAGCATGCGCAGCAGGATGCTGTCGCCGACATAGCGGAAACTATGGTAATTGACATAGAAATCACGGATATGGTCGACCGCCGCCTCGATGCTGTCGGTATGGAACATCAGGTTGTGGTCGTCCGGGCTGATCAGGCGGTCGTTGGTCAACCGCCGCAGCCATGAGTGCTGGAAGGGACCCCAGTAGTCGTCGTCCGGCGCATCCAGCAGCACCACCGGGATCGGCGGATTGCGGCCGGTCTGCAACAGCGTCAGCGTCTCGAAGGTTTCGTCGAGCGTGCCGAAACCGCCCGGGCAGAGGATCACCGCATCGCTCTCCTTCAGGAAGAAGAGTTTGCGGGTGAAGAAATACTTGCAGTAGAAGTGGCGCGGCGAGCCGTCGACGATCGGGTTCGGCCGTTGTTCCATCGGCAGGTTGATGTTGATGCCGAAGGAGTGCTCCTGGCCGGCACCTTCGTTGGCCGCCTGCATGATGCCACCGCCACCGCCGGTAATGATCATGAAGCCGGCGTCGCGCAACGTCTCGGCGCATTTGCGTACATGCTGGTAGCGCGGATCGGAGGGGGCGGTGCGGGCCGAGCCGAAGATACTGACCTTGCGGCAGGCTTCGTAGGGCTTGAATACCTCCAGGCCCTGGCGGATTTCATCGATGGTCCGGCTCAGCATCTTCAGGTCAGGTACGGCATAGTCGCCGCTGATCAGCCGCAGTGCCTCGAACAGCAGCGTGCGCTTGTAGAGCGACTCGCCCGCCAGCTCATCCATCAGTGCTTCGGCGTGCTTGCGCAGGTTTTCCGGCAGCCCGTGCAGGATGATCGAGTCAGTCATGGGCCGGCTCGATGACGATGTCGATGCGGCGGTTCATGGCGCGTCCCTTTTCGAATTCGTTGCTGGCGATAGGGCGCACTTCGCCGTAGCCGAGCGCTTTCAGCCGGCCGGCATCCACGCCCGCCTTGATCAGGAAATCCCGCACCGCCTCGGCGCGTTTGAGCGAAATTTTCTGGTTGATCTTCACGTCGCCCTGATTGTCGGTATGTCCCTCGATGCGGATTTTGCGGTCGTTGTAGACGTTCAGCGCATCCTTCACGCGGCGCAGCAGGTCGTTGTACTTGTCGCTGATCCGGCTCTGGCCGCTGGCGAACTGCAGGCTGGAGAGACGAATCAGCAGCGAACCATCGAGGTTGATCAGTACCTCGGCCTCGCCGGGCTTCAGCAGATCCTTGACCTTCTTCTGGCGATTGAGCTCGAAGGTCTCGCGCTCCAGCTTGGCGCGGAAAGCCTCCTTCATGCTGGCCAGCTGTTCGTTGCTGGCCTGGGCCATTTTCTGCTCGTCGGTCTTCATCTGCTCGATGGTGGCGCGAGCCTCGTCGAGGCTGTCGAGATCGCGGATATGCGCCGCCTTCTCGTCCTCCAGCGCCTGACTGAGGTCGCCGGCACGTTTGAGAATGTCGCTTGCCGCCACGTCGGCCGTCGGGTGTGCCTCGTCGACCGGCATGCCCAGCGCCTTGGCCAAGTCGCGCCGGAAGGCGCGGTCCTCGAGCAGCAGGTTCTCCAGCCCGCTGTCATCCTTGCGCAATTCGCGGATCTGTTCGCTCAACTCTTTGGCATCGGTGGCGAGTTCGAGGGCTGCGAGCGGATGCTCGGGGCGCTGCGAGGAGAGGCCGTCGGCATAGGCGCGCAGCTGTGCCACGGCATCCTTGGCCATGACATAGGAATGCAGCGCATAGCGTTTTGCACCTGCCGAGGCGGCATCGGAGAGACGGCTGGCAGCGAGAGAGGAAATCTCCGGCATGGCGGCGTCCAGTGCCTTGCCGTAACCGCTTTCGGCATTCGCGGCTTGCTGCTGGCTTTCGCCCAGCTGGCCGGCTTCCATCAGCCGGATCGCCTCGCCCCAGGCGAAATCGGCTTCTTTCTTGGCGTTCTGGAAAGCATCAGGGGCGACCGGCGATGTGGGGGTGGTGAGGTAGTTCTGGGCCGTTTCGGCTTCCTGGCGCAGCGAGATCAGCCCGGCATGCTGCGACTGGAAGTCGTTGCTGATGCGCCGTGCTTCGACCAGGGCCTCGCGGCCGGCATCCAGCGCCTTGGCAGCCTCATCCGGGTTGTTGTTCTGTTTGGCCAGCATCGCCGCACCCAGGTAGTCGCGTGCCTTGGCAAGCGTCGCCGGAGCGTAGTGGCCGATATCGCCGGCTTCGGCGGCAGCGACATCCTCGTTCAGCTGATCAAGCGGCGAGGCGCTGGCCAGCGGGACAGCGGCCAGCCAGCAGAGTACCATCAGGGCTGGGCGGAGTAGCGTTCTAGCCAAGGTCGAGCATCCTTTGCAGCGAGAGTTTCGCCCAATGTTTCTGGGCATCCGGCACCTGTACGCGGTTCACCTTGTCGCCGTTTTTGATGGCGGCAAGCGAGGCGCACAGGTGCTGAGGGTCGGTGCGAAACATCGTCGAGCACATGCAGACCATGGGCGACAGGAACCAGACCGGTTTGTCGGGGTGCTGCAGGCGCAGGCGGTTGACGAGATTCAGTTCGGTGGCGATGGCGAACTTGCTGCCGGCCGGTGCCTCCGCGACATGCCGGATGATCGCTTCGGTGGAGCCGACGAAATCGGCGGTCTCGCAGACCTCGCGCGAGCACTCCGGGTGGGCGAGGATCCTGATCCCTTCGTGATTGCGGCGCATCACCTCGGCGTGCTCGGCCTTGAAGAGCTGGTGCACCGAGCAGAAGCCTTTCCAGAGAATCAGCCTGGCAGCCCGGATCGCTTCCGGGGTGTTACCGCCAAGTGGGCGGAACGGATCCCAGACGATCATTTCGTGTTCCGGCATGCCCATGGCGAGCGCCGTGTTTTCGCCCAGGTGCTGGTCGGGGAAGAAGAGGATCTTCTGCCGCTGTTTCCAGGACCACTCCATGACACGGCGGGCATTGGACGAGGTGCAGACGATGCCCCCGTGCTCGCCGCAGAAGGCCTTCAGCGCCGCGCTGGAATTGATATAGGTCACCGGCGTCACCGATGCATCCGGATCGAGTACTTCGGCGAGTTCCTGCCAGCAACGCTCCACTTGCTCCTCGTTGGCCATGTCGGCCATCGAGCAGCCTGCCTCGGGATCGGGCAGGATCACGACCTGCTCGTCGCGGGTCAGGATATCTGCGGTCTCGGCCATGAAGTGCACGCCGCAGAAGATGATATAGGGGGCGTTGGTGGCAGCCGCCTGTTGCGACAGCTTCAGCGAATCGCCGGTGATGTCGGCGAAGCGTATCACCTCTTCGCGCTGGTAGTGGTGGCCGAGGATCAGCACCTGGTCGGCGAGTTCGGCTTTCAGGCTGGCAATCTGGTCGAGGATGTCCGGTTCGGGGGTCTCGTAAAGCTGCTCCAGCAGCGCCTGCGATTTCATGGGGCTGAGTTTCCGGGGGCTGCGTTGGCATGTCAATGTTACACGCTTCCCGATGGCAGGAAACGTCGGCGGGAATTCTCCACTATGGGTGGTTGTCTTGACGCCATGAATGCTGTGAACTAAACAGTTAGCGTTTTTTCGATACAAGGGGGTCAATGATGAAATCAATGGTTCGTACGATGGGACTTGCAGCCGCGCTGGCTTTTGCCGCGGTTCCGGCTCAGGCCCAGGATCTCGGGTGGTATGCCGGTGGCGGTCTGGGAATGTTTACGCTGGATTCAGGTGTGGGTTCCGACACCGTGCTGGGCGGCTATGCCTCACTGGGCGCGGATGTGAATGAAAACGTCGGTGCCGAGCTGCGCCTGGGCAAGACGGGTACCGGCAGCACGCCGGCATTCGGCTTCAACGTCAACTATGGCATCGATTACTTCCTGTCGGCTTTCGGCAAGGTGCAATTTCCGGTGACAGGGGACCTAAACCTGTACGGCCTGCTGGGCTTTACATATGCCAAGGCATCGGCTTCGGTCAGTTCTCCCGTGTTGCTTGCCGGAGTCAGAAACAGCGGCACCAATACCAGCTTCAGCTTCGGTCTCGGTGGGGATTACCGCTTCACGGATAACCTGCGCGCGGGTCTCGAATGGGTGGCCTACGCCTCTGACGTCAGTGGCCTCGCCGCAACGATCAAATTCGATTTGCAGTAATATCGATAGCGTGATCGCGGCAATGGCCCCGGCTAGTCCGGGGCCATTGTTGTTATGGGGTTGGCTTTGGGCAGTCGGGTGCGCGGAAACGTGCATGGCGATGACCGCTTCGCTACGATAGCGGCCCGTCCGACTGAGCAAGTGCAGAGAGGTTCCGATGCCCGCATACCGTTCCCGTACATCCACCCATGGCCGCAACATGGCCGGCGCCCGTTCGCTGTGGCGCGCCACCGGCATGAAGGACGGCGACTTCGACAAGCCGATCATCGCCGTGGTCAATTCCTTCACCCAGTTCGTGCCGGGGCATGTGCATCTGAAGGATCTAGGCCAGATGGTCTGCCGCGAGATCGAGCTGGCCGGCGGCGTGGCCAAGGAGTTCAACACCATTGCCATCGACGACGGCATCGCCATGGGTCACGGCGGCATGCTCTACAGCTTGCCGAGCCGCGACCTGATCGCCGATTCGGTCGAGTACATGGTCAACGCCCATACCGCCGATGCCATGGTCTGCATCTCCAACTGCGACAAGATCACCCCCGGCATGCTGATGGCCGCACTGCGCCTCAATATCCCGGCCGTGTTCGTTTCCGGCGGGCCGATGGAGGCGGGCAAGATCACGCTGCACAATCGCGAGCTGCATCTGGATCTGGTGGATGCCATGATCATGGCGGCCGACCCGCACGAGTCCGATGCCGATGTCGAGGCGGTCGAGCGCTCGGCCTGCCCGACCTGTGGCTCCTGCTCGGGGATGTTCACCGCCAACTCGATGAACTGCCTGACCGAAGCGCTGGGACTTTCACTGCCCGGCAACGGTTCGCTGGTCGCTACCCATGCCGACCGCCGCGAACTGTTCCTGAAAGCGGGGCGCCTGGCGGTCGAGATCACCCGTGCCTACTACGAGAAGGGTGACGAGAGAGTCCTGCCGCGCTCCATCGCCTCTTTTGAAGCTTTTGAAAATGCCATGACGCTCGACATCGCCATGGGCGGTTCGTCGAACACCGTACTGCATCTGCTGGCCTGTGCGCAGGAGGCGGGGGTGAACTTCACGAT
>OBLQ010000023.1_pt1 | contig 43466 bp, 41 predicted proteins | sample 1519881 | NCBI WGS metagenome assembly OBLQ01 (sample SAMN01911456, study PRJEB22533) | soil metagenome | biome: Soil | place: Malaysia | collected 2012-04-30 | depth DG_metagenome m | reverse complement strand
CAGCGCACACTGCAGGATCGTTCCGCTGCCGAACAGCTGGACGCGCTTCTCATCGCCCTCGCGCCATGACCTGAGCGCGCCCCGCCGCTCGCGTCGGAAGCGGACAGATAGATCGGAGATCGGCGCAGCGCGCCGGCGGGCGGTGCGGATGCGTTGACGGCTTAACCATACGACCCGCTCCGGACCGTAGCAGCGACCTGTTGGCAAGCCAGGAATGGCGTAAAGAGTTGTAAACGCACGCTGGGCTAATGAGGCGGCTCGACAGGAGGAGCTGAATGCCTGACCTCAGCAGTGAGACCATCGCCAAGCTCAAGGCCCGAGCGGCCGACCCGGCTCGCCGGACCGGCACGGCCGCGTTTGCCGCGCGAAGCATCAGTCCGCTCGACATCATCGCCAAGCAGCGCAGCAGCCTCGCCTCTCGCTCGCCCGAGTTTCAGGCGAAGGTCCGCGAATATATCGAACACATGAACTCGCCTTTATCGGGAATGATCAGCAATGCGGTGACCGGCGATGGCAGCCAAGCGGCCAGGCTGTTGGGCCTACTGGCCAGGGCGAACCGGGGCAAGCCTGTCTATGCAAAAATGGGCGACCAAGTCATCAACATGGGCGCCAAAAGCGAGCCAAGCACAGCACGGGCGCCACTCGATGCAACTGTCATCGCCTGGGCCGAAGGCGAGCTTGGGTTTAGTCTTCCCAGTGACCTCAAGGCCTTTTACACCCAGGTCGCCGATGGCGAGGTGGGACCGGGCGGCGGGATCTATCCCATTTCAGGCCTCATTCAGAAGTGGCGCGAGGTGACACAGGGGCCTGTCGGGCCGCAGGACCAGGATTGGCCGCGCAACCTGCTGCCAATCCTCGGGGGTGAGGATTTATTCTCGGACGAATTATTCTCGATCGATCTCGACCACGGCCGCATCGTCTATTGGGACGTGAATGAGCTCGACATCGAGGACGACACCCCCGCCGACGACCCGAGCTGGGCCAGCTCCTTCAAACCGGTCGCCGGTAGCCTCGAGGAATGGCTTGCAGCCTGGGCACAGTAGTCGGGCGGCGAGACTCTGGTCGTCATACGCGATCTCTATCCTTCGAAAGAAGCGCTCGACGCGGCCATCGCCTCGGGGAGCACAAGCGGGTTCGGCGACGAGATGTTCGACCAGCTCGACGCGCTTCTCATCGCCATGCCGGTCTGACCCATGCGCGGCGCGGCCGCAGGCAAGAGGACGCCCGCTTACTTCAGATGCTCTTTCATCCAGTCGACCCAGCGCCGGTAAACGTCGCTCGTGCGCACGATGTCGCCCGGAAAATGCGTGTCGGCCGGATAGGCGATGAATTTCACTTTGACGCCGTTGTCGCGCAGCGCGTGGTACCATTCATAGCTGTTCACCAGCGGCACATTAGGATCGCCCACATCGCCCATGATCAAGGTCGGCGCCGTCACATGAGCGGCGTAGGCGATGGGCGATTGTTCGCGCCAGATCGCAAAATCCTTTTCCGTCCAGGGACCGCCGCCGAAGAAATAGAGATCGCCGGTCTGGTAAAAGGCGACGGTGTAATCCATCACCCAATCGGTCAGCGCCGCGCCGGCGACCGCCGCCTTGAACGCCGGATAATGGCCCGTCAGCCATGTCGTCATATAGCCGCCATAGGACCAGCCCGAAACGCCGATGCGGTTTTCATCGACGATGCCGAGCTTTTCGACGGCGGCAAGGCCCGCCATCGCGTCCTTGCCGGGGCCCTCGCCGGTGTCGCGATAGATCGCATGCTGATAATCGTCGCCGAGATTGATGCTGCCGCGATAATTGGGCGAAAAGACGAGAAAGCCCGCCGCGGCGAGCAATTGCGGCAGCGGCGAGAAGGCGACGGTCGAGGCCCCTTCCGGCCCGCCATGGATGACAAGGACCAGCGGATATTTCTTACCCGTTTTGAAGCCGGGCGGCGTCACGAGCACGCCGTCTTCATCGAAGCCGTCGTTCCGCCAGTCGATCGCGCGCGCGGCCCCGAGCGCGAGCTTCGACAGAAATGCGTTTACGTCCGTGAGCTTGCGCGGGCGCGCGCCGATATGATCGAGCACGTAAAGCTCTGGCGCGGCCTCGGCGGCGTCAGCGAGGAAGGCGATCGCCCCGGTTTTGGCTATGCTAAAGCCGCGTCCGACTTCAAGTCCGCCGAGATCGATCTCTTGAGCCGCGCCATGCAAGGGCTGGCGCCAAAACACCGAATGTGCGCCCGCCCACCCCGATAGCAGCAGCGACACGCCGTCCGGCAGCCAGCGATAGTCGCCGATGTTGTGGGCGAGCGCGGCGGTCGCGTCGAACACCTTTCCGCCCTCGCGCACATAAACGGCATTGCCGTTGTTCTGATCGCCGGCGCGTGGGCGCATGAAGGCCGCCGCATCGCCGGCCGGGGCATAGGTGAAGTCGTCGGCGCCTTCATCGCCGATCAACGTCTGGGGCGCGCCGCCGCTCGCGGCGACGCTGTCGATCACTGAATGGAAAGACGGCCCCCACCAGGGGCCCGGGAACCGCGTGAAGGCGATGGTCTTGCCGTCCGGCGCGAAGGAAGGATCGGGCGCCGCGTCGCGCTGATCCGTCTGCAGACTGAAAGCGCCTTCGGTGAGGCGCGTCGCCTTGCCGCCGGCGGCTGGGATAATCCACAAATGCGAGGGCGCGGCGGCGGCGCGCACCAGGAAATTATTGTCGGTGACCTCAAAGCTGTCGTTATGCGCCTTGATCGCCTTTTCATTGACGGGATCGTCCGGGGCGATGAAAGCGATCGCCGCGCCGTCCGGGCTGAAGGCGAAACTTTCAACACCGTGCTTGGCGGAAGTGAGCTTTTGCGCGTCGCCGCCGTCCATCCGCATCAAATAGATTTGCGCCTCGCCGCCGCCCTCTTCGTCGCTGCTGTCGTCGCCCTGCTCGCCGCTGTCGTCTTCCTTGGCGCTTTTCGGCGCCTTGGCGAGGAAAGCGAGCGCGGTCCCGTCCGGCGACCAGCGCAGGTTGGAAATGTCTTCGCGCTCCTTGCTCAGCACGCGGCGCGCCCCGCTCGCGCTATCGACGAGATCGAGCTCGGTCTTCGGCTTGTCAGTCTTGAGGTCGGGTGTTGAAACCAGAATTGCGATCTTGGCGCCGTCCGGCGAGATTTGCGGATCGGAAAGACGAACGATCTTGGCGAGATCAGCGAGTGTGAAATGGGCCGGGGTCGCCGCCGCAGCACCCGCCGCGCCGCCGGTCAACAAAAATCCCGCCGCCGCGATGCGGACAATTCTGTTCAGCATGTTTTCCCCTCCGCCAGCCGGACGACCATCTTGGGGTGCGGGCGCCCGGCGGGCAAGTCCGGACCGGACGATCCCCTGACGGCGCCGGTCGCCCTCCGCCGATCGAGCCGTTTTGACTTCTTGCTTCGGCGCGGTAAGAGTTTTTTCGGTGCTCGCGGGCATTGTCTGTGGCGTCATTTAACTGCCTACATCATCGAGCGGGTGGCGCGACGTAGCAGGCAAGCCAGGTGCGGCGGCGGGATGAGCGCTCATTTTTCAATTATCACAACCGTACTGAATGGAGCCGCATTCTTAAAGAAATCGATCGAATCGGTTCTCAGCCAAACTTGGCGGGACCTCGATCTCTTTGTCATTGACGCTGGCTCGGAGGACGGCAGCTATGAGATCGCGGTCGCCGCGGCTCGTAGTGATTCGCGCGTGATGGTGGAAAGGCGTCCCAAGGAAAGTCTTTATGGTTCGCTTTCCTATGGCCTCTCGACGGCCCGCGGCGACATTATTTCTTGGTTGAATGCCGATGATTTCTACCTTCCTTGGGCGTTCGAGGCCGTCGCGAAGTTCCTTACCCGCAAACCCAACGTGTCCTGGGTATCGGCGCTTCCAGCATGCTGGGACGAGCGCGGCGTCCTACGCTTTGTCCGTAGCGACGGTTGGTATCCGCGCGCGCTAATTCGGGCCGGCTGGTATCACCAAGATCTACTGGGCTTTCTTCAACAGGAGAGCATCTTCTTTTCACGGCGGCTGTTCGAAAAACTCGACGAAACCGAAAGGCTTCGGTTCGCATCGGCCAAGCTTGCCGGAGACTTCATATTGTGGAAGCAGTTTGCGAAATACGCCGAACTTGAAACTTTGCCGATAGTGCTCGGCGGATTCTGCAGACATAAGACGAACAAGTCGAGCCAATCGATCGACGATTACATGGCCGAAGTGCGGGGCGCCGGCGCAACGTTTCTGCCGCCGGCGGCTCGGAACGCGGCGCGCTACATTCTGAAGTTCCTCTCCCTGCAAAGATTGAGGAAGAGAGTCTCAGAAGAAAACTTCGCCCATTTGGAAGAGCTATCAAAGGCCGAAGCCGAAATCCCGCCATTGCCTTTAGCCTCCTTGGCGGGCCTTCATCCCCATCACGGCGACTGATTTCATCCATCTTCGATGCGACAAGCCAGCGTCGCCGGCCTAGTTCGTTCGCTGGGCGGCGGTCCAGTAAGACCGGCACGGAATCTTGGCGAGATCGCAGCGGCTGCTGAACTTTCTCGCGATCTCAGTCACCTCATCGAGGAGACCTTCGTCCAGGGTGATCGGATCCAATCCCAGCCCTAATAATTGTCGGTTTTCGACGTAAAGATCATTCTCCGGGTCTTCATTGCGCGGGTTCACTACAAACTCAACCTTTGCACCCGTCTTGCCCGCGACCAATTTAGCCAGATCGCGGATGCGATGCGTTTCCGTCATTTGATTTAGAATCCGAACTCTCTCTCCCCGCTGAGGCGGATTCTCAATCGCCAATTCGATGCATCGAACAGTATCTTGGATATGAATAAAAGCGCGTGTTTGCCCCCCGGTTCCATGTACGGTCAGCGGATGCCCGACAGCCGACTGCATGAGAAACCGGTTCAAGACGGTCCCGTAATCCCCGTCATAGTCAAACCTATTTATTAGGCGCTCGTCCATTCTTGTCTCGTTCGTCTGCGTACCCCACACAATGCCTTGATGTAAGTCGGTCACCATCACCCCGTCGTTCTTATTGTAGTATGAAAACAGCAATTGATCCTGTGTCTTCGTGAGATGATAAACGGAGCCGGGATTGCTGGGATAAAGGATTTCTTGCTGAATCTCTTCTCCTTCCGGCGTCTTTATGTGCACGGTGAGATAGCCTTCGGGAATTTTGATGCCGGCGGTGCCGTATCCATATACGCCCATCGTCCCCAGATGAATAAGATGAGCGGCGATGTCGGCTTCAACAATCGCGACCAAAATGTTGTTGGTCGCATTGAGATTGTTATCGACCGTATATCGCTTGTGATAGGGCGATTTCATCGAATAAGGCGCTGCTCGTTGTTCTGCAAAATGGACGATTGCATCCGGCTGGAACGATTTGAGCAGCTGCACCAGTCGCGCATAGTTCCGCGCGACGTCGATATTTTCGAAATAAATACGCTGACCGGACACCTCTTCCCAAGCAGCCAGCCGGGCTGACACCGGACGGATCGGCGTCAGCGACTCTACTTCTAGCTCGATATCGATTTTGCGCCGCGACAGGTTGTCTACAATTACGACTTCGTGGCCCTTTTGCGACAAATGAAGAGCCGTGGGCCAGCCGCAGAATCCATCTCCCCCAATTACGGCTATTTTCATTCTTCTTCTCCAGCTCTTTACGGGCGCCCCGTCGCGTCTTTCTCTATTCGGAAAGAGACTCCTTGGCGCAATCTTCCTCGACAGAGTCGCTATAATCGATATCCGCGTTTTCGGCGCAACCCGCATTCGCCGACCCGTTCAGTTCTGCTTCCAGACATGCTCCCCAGTAGGCGTCGCTCGTGTATCGGCTGCAGTAGTCGATCGAGGCGCGGGCCGCGTTCGCGAAATATTGCTCGCGGTCCCTCGCTATACGGATAAGCGCGTCTGCGAATTCCTTGGGCGTCCTTCCTAATTCGCCCCCGGATGCTTTGGCCATATGCCCGGGAAACGTATCGGCCGTCGCCGTCAAGATCTTTCCGGCCACGACGGCTTCCGACGCCACGCCAGAGCCCCGCACGCGGTATTCCCGCTGCAAATACGGCATGAGCACGACATCGCTTGCATATAATAGGCTCTCATATTCTTGCTCAGACAATGGGTCCAGCAGCAGCGATACATGGCTTGAATCGATTTGTTCGAGCGCCTTGAGCGCTTCGGTGATCGCCGGCAGGCGGCCAATAATTTGCGGGCTTGCCTGAATTGCGAACTGGATTCTTAGCGCCGCCGCTTCGGCGAGCTCCAGCGTGCAACCCACAATCTCGGGTAATAGATGAAACCCCTTCTCGATTCGCGCAGAGCCAAGCGTAACCGCCAATAGGGCGTCCTCGTTTGAACAAAGCGCTTTTCGGAAAGCGCGGCCCGCGTCAAATTGCTGTTGCGTCGGCAATCGCGTTGGCGGGCACAGCGGCCTTACGGTTGCAGACCATAAATCCGTCAGATGCTGCGCAAGGAAGGTGTTTTCGGCGAAAAGGAAAAGCTTTTTGTCTATGAGGCCTATCTGTTGCAGGCGGGCGATGGCGTTTGCGACTTCGTCGGCGCTATCGCGGTTCGGCATCACTCCAACGGGATCGTAGGGCGTCGCCACATGGAATATCGGCGCGGCTTCTCCGGCGGATTCGAGGATTTCGGAGATCGCCAGATAGCTAATCCCGTCAGCTGTGTGCATAAATATGCGGTCCGCCGGGCCGATCGACAGCCGAGCGGCGGCGCGCGCAAAGTCTTCCTTAAAGACCGAGACTTTGTTCGTGGCGGGCGCGATGTCGGCGGTCCGGGGCCGAAAGGGCTTCCATAGGTTCGCGACCCGGGCCAATCCGGATTTCGGCTCGGCCCGCGCCGACGCCATGTAATTTGTATATAAATTTGTCCTGAAAGTCGGCGTAATGACCGCGCTTGCGGGCTTCAGTCGCGCGTCGAATTCCGCCGAGCAAAGCCAATGGACGTCAAAACCGCGCCGGGCCGCCGACTCGGTAGCAGTCATCGTCATCATGTAATGGTGCCCCCGCAAGTCCTTCAGCGAGGGATCGACGATAAAGGCTCTGGGCATCTCGGGTCTGGTAGCAGAGATTCGGCCAAAGCGCTTGCACATTTTCCGCGTTACAAGCCATCTTAACCCGATTGCGACATCGGTCGGCCGCGGCCGTCGGCTGGAACGGGACGTATGAGATTGGCCTGCCTTTACTCGATCTTAATTCGGCTCGGACCTCATCCGTATGACGTCGGAGATGCTTTGTGATGATGGCGGCCGAAGAACGCTATCGCGATCTGCGCGCTCAACTAGCCTTAATGGCGGAATTATACGAAGGGATGCAGCCGCAAGAGATTCTTGCTGACGCGTTCCAGCAAGAGCCGTTTTCCAACGCGGCCGTGGTATCTTCTTTCGGCGCTGAGTCTGCCGTACTCTTGCACATGGTGGCTCAAATTCGGCCCAACACGCCCATCCTCCTGATCGATACCGGAAAGCTTTTTGACGAAACATTGAGGTATCGCGATCGGTTGCAGCATACGCTGGGGCTGGAGGACGTCAGATGCATTTCTCCGCGCCAATCCGAGGTGCGTAGCATGGACCCCGACGGAACGCTGCATCGACACAATCCGGACGCGTGCTGCAACCTTAGAAAAACAGCCGTTCTACACCGTGCGCTCGCCCCGTTCGACGCCTGGATAAATGGCCGGAAGCGGTACCAGTCGGACCAACGCAATCTAATGAGCATTGTCGAATTTGACGACGGACGAGCAAAGCTCAATCCTCTCGCCAATTGGGACGCCAGCGGCATTCGGGCCTACCTCATCGACAACGCGCTGCCAGAACACCCGCTCTTTGCAAAAGGCTATCTCTCCGTCGGATGCTCGCCATGCACAAGCAAGATCAGACCCGGAGAGAACCCGCGTGCCGGGCGCTGGAAGGGCTTAGAGAAGACTGAATGTGGCATACACAGATCTCCGTATTTGTGCGGCGGGGGCGGGGGCCGCAAACCCGGAGATTTCTAGGATCGGATGAGACGAATCAGAATTATTGCGCTATGAATTCTCGCCAATCTCAACAGCAAACGGCATTGACGGATGCCCTAGTGGAACAGCCGCGGACGGACAAAAACCGACACAGCTCTGACCATCCGGCGTCAGAGGAGCCTCAATCGCCTGATCGGAAAGGTTCCGACAGCGCTGAGGAAGTTCGGCGCCGGTGCGCCCAGTTGGAATCAGAAAACCGAATTCTTCGTGAAGAAATCGAAACGCTCCGCGCCGTGCTGGTGCCCCGCCTTCTCACAATCCTGACCCTTCGGCCAATTCGCTACGTGCTTCGGCTTCGGCAACAAATGAAGGCGAATCCTCCTCCCGCGAATGACGACAGCGGCGATCCAAGCCAATTTGACGCAATTGGGCCGGCGCCGGATCAATCGGCGCCTCCGTCCCCGGCGACGATTTGCGCGCGCCCATCCGTTTACGATGACTACGCTCCAAGCGAGCCGCTTGGGATAGCCGTCTTTGCCCATGACAGAAGAGATCATGTCGAGTTGGTGTTGCAGAGTCTGGCGCTGCAGGGAGCGCTCAACGACACGCATGTTTGGATTGACGGCGACCAGGGAAACTATGGGAAGCGCAAAATAGTCGACGCCGTCGAGCAAACTGCGCGTCAATTCGAAGTTAATGTGCACCGGAATAGAAGCAATTTTGGATTCCGGAAAATGATGATCGTAGCGATGCACGAAATGATGCAACGATATGATCGGATTCTATTCCTGGAAGATGATTGCTTCCCGACGCGTAACGCCATCAAAGGCTTTTCATTCGAACTCGACAGAATCGTCGATAGAGATGATGTTTTTTCCATCTACGGGCATCCATTTCTCATTCCGGACGAGACGAAGCCCATCGGGAGATTCCAGGGCTGGGGATGGGCGACGACAGCCGCTAAATTGGCGCCGATCTGGAGCGACCTTCGGACCTTCTTCTTGATGTCGGAAGAGGAATACAGGGCGTACGTCGACTCTAAATTGACTCCCGAGATACTGGAGGAGATTGACGTTACTCCAGGACGTCAGCCGTCTTCGACGCTGCCGTATTTTTTTGCCTGGGATGAAACAGTTTGTCTTCTAACTGCGCTGGCGGGGCAACGCCACCAAATGGCGAGAGAGCGGCTTGTTTATAATTTCGGCGCTGGGGACGACTCTACGCATTTTACGAATCTGGAGCACTTCAGGAAGCCGCCGTTCAATATGATCGGGCAAAACGAGGTCTGGGCGCATTACTAGACTTGCCCTTGGTCCTTGTGCGGCGTCGCTTTATTAAGACAGCTTATGAAGAAAGCGAGAGAGCGAAAACTCACCATCGGCTGTGGGGCCGTAATGGCCCTTCTTCTTTTGCAAACGCCAGGTCGACTTGGCCAAGGGCCTTGTTCGACGGCTTGAATAACCCGTCGAGAATATCCAATACAAGAAACCCCCTTTCCCTCATTGCTTGCACGATGTCAAAAAGATCGGGATGATGCGCGCCCCAGAACCGATAGAGAGAAACCTCCATTATAATCACATCGCATTGTTGAACGACTTGGTCCCCGCCGCGAATGACTGACAAATCGCCTCCTTGGCAGTCGGTCTTAAGGAGAGTGCGTTTTCCGGCGACACGCCGCGCCAATTGTTGATCCAAAGTTGAAACAGGAATCGCGACGCGCCTCTCTGGCGGCGAATTACGCGCCATCAGCGTCGACCCGTACTCGTTCGAAGTGGTGGTAATCTCCAACTCGCCGGCAGCATCCATGAGCGCCATTGCAAATATCTCATGGTCGTAGGGCGCAAGCGACTTGCGTAAGTCCGGCAGAAACTGCGCCATAGGCTCGAACGCGAAATGTTTTGCATTTGGGAACGCCTCATAGATTGATCGCGTACCTCTAGCAGCCCCTACATCTATGCAAATGTCTGGCGCATAATTCATCGAGCATTTGAGCCAATTGAAGAACTGGGCAAAAGTGCGGGTAGGTCTTGTCGCTTCTTCCATCGTTAAAACGCCAAATTGCTGCTGCGGTGTCGCATCTAGCCAAGGATTTTCGTATCTCTCGCCGCCGCTGCGCGCGACCGTCGGCGAATCGCGGCGCCGAGCTCCGACTGATCGAGCGCAAATACGCTGAATCTCTCGGCGAAACCAGCCATTGGCGAGAAAGCCCGCCCATTAACGGCCAAGACCGATCCTACGGGCCCTAGTCTTACAAATTTGAATTCGGTTATTATAGCGAATTCACTAGCCGCGGAGTCGATAGTGATAATATGGCTCGCCAGCTATCCCCGTTCCGGAAATACTTTCCTGCGGATCCTGATCAAGCGCTTCTTCGGGAGCGACACCTATTCAATCTACAATGACCGGGAAATCGGCGCTGATGCGGGGCTCGCCGATCTTACCGGTCACAGACCGCTTGACAAAAGCATGGCGGAATCAGGCTTTGACCTTGAAAGCCTGCGTTCGGACGAACGCTTATTCTTCTTGAAGACCCATGAACAAGACAAACGCCTCGTCGAGCCGGAAGACAAGATTATTTACGTTGTCCGAGATGGTCGAGAGGCCGTTCTCTCATTCCAGAGATATCTTCTCAAATTCCACGGAGTGCATGCGCCGTTATCGGCGCTCCTTTTGGGCTTGCGCTTTCCGGGCGTGACATGGGGCGAGCATGTTCGCAACTGGATCGCTGGCGGCGCAGACAAACTTCTTCTGCTAAAGTTTGAGGAACTTATATCGCAGCCGCAAACGGCGGTGGAATCGATAGCGCGCTTCCTGCAGATCCCTTTTGCAGAAGCCGAGATCCCGACGTTCGATGAATTGAACGCGACTAATCCAGCGTTCTTTTCCCGCGGGCAAACTCAATCTTTCAAGAAAGAGCTCGAACCGGCCAACGAACTTGTCCTTATGTTGAGCGGTGCGACGCAACTCGACTCTCTGGGGTATGTCAAAGCTCTGCCCAAAGCGATTTCCAACTTGCAATTGGAGTCGCTTGAAAAGTGGGAAGAGGATTGGTTGGACGGCGAGGATGGGCTTGCGAAATTGCGCGAGCATCATCAAGAGACGCTAAATTCGCTAAAGGCGCAAATTGCGGAAGCCGGCGAAGAAGCTCGCCGGAATAAACCCAAGATAGACGCATTGACAAACGCGGCGCGTCGCGATGCGGCGGCGATCGCCAAAGCATCGCGAGAGAACGAAGCGCTTCAACGTCGACTGCATGAGAGCGTCGCAGAGAAAGAGAGGCTGCAACTTCGATTGCGCGAGAGCGCCGCAGAGAAAGAGGTCCTTCAACATCGATTGAATGAGAGCGCTCTATCCATCGAAAAAGCACGGCAAGACTACGCTATGCTCCGAGCCGACCTGGACGCCATCGCCGCGGAGCGAGACGATCTGCGCTCCCAAATGGAGCGTGTTCAAAAATCGTTGAGCTGGAAATTGACGCTTCCCCTACGAGCGCTGCGAATCTTGGTTCAGGACAGTCATAAGTTCTGGCGTCTGGTGAAAAGCCGCACGCGTAAGTGACGGCCATTTTCGTGGAACAACCGCCATTGGCTTTCTATTAGCGCCGGCGCGCCGCCCCCGAGGCGCGATAAAGCCGCTGTCTTGCGGCGATGCATCGGATTAAGAGTCTTTCGTTTCGCCGCTCAGTCGCGTCGCGCGCATCGATGGGCGCTCTTCGAACGCGCTCATCCATGTGCTTAGGCGGGGCCTGCCGGCGCGAAAATCGAGCAGCTCGCGAAATTCCAGCCAGCTTAACGCCGCCGCAAGTGCGATGTGACCGACATGCAAGGGCGCTTCGGGATCCAGTTCGCGTTCGAGCCAATCATATACTGCAAGAAGTTTTTGTTCACAGCCATTGCGTAATGGGAGGTAACGCGCCGGTTCGGGCCTGCGCACCGTCTCCCAGCGCAAGGAAATGCCGGCATCGGCGATTCCTTGAGCCAAGGCTTGCATTTTCAAGGCGGCCCACCGCGCCTCTCCCGCTTCCGGAATGAGCTTTGGCCTCTCATGAAGCGTGTCAAAAAAGGCGCAAATGACGTCTGAGTCAAAAATTGGCGGCGCGTCGTCGCGCAAGAGCACCGGCACCTTGCCCAGAGGATTTTGTGCAAACACATATTCGTTGCGGACCAGAGGGCTCGTCTCGTGGTGGATGACTTCCAGCTGATCGGCAAGGCCTGTTTCATGAGCGAAGACGAGCGCCTTGCGCGCGTAAGGCGAGTGGGTTTGATAGAGCAACTTCATCGGTTTTCCTTCCGATTCGAAAATGAGCGGACGCGTTTCATTCGGCGCTGCGGCAAGCTTGACTCTGACCTCTCCGAGACGCTTGGCGATTGGGAGATAAGGAAACCTCAGGGGCCCCCAAATTCAAGACGTTGTGGGGTCTGTCAATAAGGCCAACGCCTTGGCGATCGCCGTTGAACCCCGGCTGCGGCTGAGATATTGCCAAGGGCCCGGTTAGCGAGGGCGTCGACATCGGCCGGCGCTGACCAGAGGACCTTGCGAGCCCGGTATTGTCCTTTGTGATGGCTCTGGATCGGTACGAAGCTAGTCGAAAGCAATGCGACTTGGCCGCGAACTCGCTATCTTCAGCGCCGGAATTCCGTGCAGATCGAAAGCTAAGAGCGGAAATTCATGGACCTCGACGCATTTGACCGCAAACTTCTGGACTTGATTCAGGAAGACGCCGGACGCACGGCGGAGCAGCTGGCCGAATCGATTGATTTGTCGGCGTCCGCCATTCAGCGTCGTCTGAAACGGCTGCGCGAGGTGGGCGTAATTAGCCGGGATATCGCCGTACTCGCTCCGGAAAAGGTCGGTCGCCCGACATTTTTTATTACGTCGCTCGAGGTGGAGCGCGAACGACCCGAATTGGCGCATCAATTGCGCGGATGGCTCGCCCGCGAAAGGCGGATCCAGCAGGTTTATTACGTGACCGGCGAGGCCGATTACGTCCTCGTGGTGACGGCGGCGAGCGCGGAGGCTTACGACGCGCTGATGACGCGTCTCGTCAACGAAAATCCGAATGTGAAACGGTTCCGCACCAATGTTGCGCTCGGCGTGATCAAGCGGGGACTGACCATACCCTGCGCCAGCGACTAAAGCGACGTTTGCGCAATTATGCGCGAGTTAACGCTGAACTTCAGCAAACCCGCCGCAAAATTTGCGGAATTTGAGATCATGGAGCCGCTATCACAGCAGCATGGACAAGACTGACGCCCTCAAGCGCCTGATAGCCTCTCTCTGGGGCGGCTATTCGCCGACGCCGCTGCTCCCAGCGCCGCGCCTTGCGGCCGATTCAAACATCGCGCAGCTATTCCTCAAATGCGAGGACCGACGGCCGCTCGGTAATTTTAAGTCCCTCGGCGGCGCCAGCGCTGGACTTAGCGCCCTGGCGCGCGCCGCGCAGACGACAGTGGACGACCTGTTGTCGCGGAAGATCGCGGATCTGCCGGACCTGGTGTGCGCAAGCGATGGCAATCACGGTCTGGCTGTCGCAACGGCCGCGCGGCGCGCCGGCGTCCGCGCTACAATCTTCTTGCCGCAGCATGCGACGGGGCCGCGCGCACAACGCATCATCGATGCGGGCGGCTCGGTCGTTTGGGTTGCGGGCGACTACGAGGATGCGGTCGAGATGGCCGCCATCGCCGCGGCGCGGGGCGACGGGCTGCTGATTTCGGACACGAGCGAAGACGTCGACGACGTCACGGTGCGCGAAGTGATGGCGGGTTATGGGCTCATCGCCGACGAGTTGCGCCAGCAATGCCTCTCCGCTCCGACCCATCTCTTTCTTCAGGCGGGCTGCGGCGGTTTTGCAGCGGCGCTGACCGAGGGCGTCAAGTCAATCATGTCCCCCCCGGCGCAGGTCGTTGTGGTCGAGCCCGAGGGCGCGGCCTGCGTCGCCGAGGCTTTGCGGACCGGCGTCCCGACCCGCATCGCCGGCGATCTCCTCACCGGCGCGGAAATGCTGGCCTGCGGGCAAGCGTCGGCGCCCGCCCTATCGATCCTCGAGCAACATCAAGCGAAACCGCTCGTCCTAACGGAAGACGATCTTGCCTTCGGCGTAAAGCGCCTGGCTGAGACGAATGGGTTGCGCACGACTCCGTCCGGCGGCGCCGGCCTGGCTGGTTTCTTGCGCGCGAGCAAATCGAAAGCGCTGCGCAATGAGTTTGGCCTGAATGAAGCAAGCGTCGTCCTTTGCGTGATCACCGAAGGCGCGCTCGACGCGCAAATTAGTCAGAATGCCTCAGTCGCGACGGCGTGATCGCGTCATATTGGTGATAGCGGACGCGCCTGCCGCCCTAGCAAGCTTGCTAAACGGCTCTATCTGACGACTGGCCAGCCTGGACCGAAGATTGATCAAAAAGATCGGTCGCGACCGGTTCGCCCTCGATCGACCGGTACGCTGCCGACCGATATTCGCCGGCAATTTCTTCTAGCGAATACGGCTTCCTCGCCGCTCGAGGTCGATGCCTTCAGTCCGGCAGCCCGGGCGGGCATGATCAGCCGCTGTCCGACTGTGGCGCAAAGTTGACGTACATTGTCTCTTGCGCCACTTCCTCCCTAGGAACGCTCGCACTTATATGCGGCGAATTCGACGTTTCCTCGAGCGACTCACGACAATGCACGTCTTCGATAACCGAGCCTCAGGGGCTATTGGCCCTTCGCGTGACAAGATCCTCGGTATTCGCGCCGTTATCGTCAGCGCCGGTCGCTCGAGGTATGCGCTTCTCCAACCCAAGAAAAGATTGGCAGCATGACCCACGCCATCGTGATAAGAAAAGTCGGCGGTCCGGACGCGCTCTCTTGGGAGCCTGTCAGTGTTGGCGAGCCCGGCCCCGGACAAGCGCGCATTGCGCAGCGCGCGGTCGGTCTCAACTTTATCGATATCTATCATCGGACCGGCTATTATCCTCAGCAGACGCCGTTCACGCCTGGCCTTGAGGGCGCAGGCGTCGTGGAGGCGATCGGCGAAGGCGTCTCGCATATCAAAGTCGGCGACCGCGTCGCCTATGCAGGGCCTATCGGGGCTTATTCAGAGCGCCGCCTTATCGCCGCTGACCGGCTCATAAAATTGCCGGATGCCATTTCGTTCGATCAAGCCGCGGCCATGCTCCTGCAAGGCATGACCGCTCAAGTCTTGCTGCGACAGGTCTACCCTGTGAAGGCGGGCGACTGGATTCTCATTCATGCGGCTGCAGGCGGAACCGGCCTCATTTTGTGTCAATGGGCCGCATCTCTCGGCGCCAAAGTTATCGGCACGGTATCGAGCGACGAAAAAGCGGCTGTCGCGCGGGACAATGGATGCAAATATCCGATCGTCTATACGCGTCAGGACTTCGTCGCTGAAGTCGCCCGCATCACCGGCGGCGAGAAGACGGTCGTAGTGTTCGACTCCGTCGGCCGCGACACTTTCTTGCGTTCGTTGGATTGTCTTCGCCCCAGGGGCACCATGGTGACCTTTGGGCAGTCCTCGGGACCCATTGAGCCGATTGCGCCTATTTTGCTTTCGCAAAAAGGCTCGCTTGTGCTCACCCGTCCCTTTCTTTTCCACTTCACCGAAAAGCGCGCCGATCTCGAAGCGACAGCGGCCGAACTTTTCGATGTCGTGCAGAGCGGCAAGGTGCGCATCAACATCGGCAAACGGTTCGCCTTGCGCGATGCGGCGAAAGCTCAATCGGAACTGGAGGCGCGCGCCACCACCGGTTCTATCGTGTTGACCGTCTAAACAGAGAGAGATTGATCCATATGTCAAACAAGACAGTGATTACGTCCGACAAACTATCGCCGCCGGTAGGCCCATTCTCGCCGGCACTTCGTTATGGCGAACTGATCTTCTTTAGCGGCCAGGTCGGACAAGATCCCGCCACGGGCCAGCTTGTCTCGGGCGGCGTCGAGCGCGAGACAGAGCAAGTCTTGTCAAACATCGCCCAGCTGCTCGCGGCCGCAAACAAAACCTTCGCGGATGTTCTTCGCGTAGGCGTCTTTCTTACCGACATGGGTTCGTTCTCGGTCATGAATGGCATATATGCCAAACACTTTGTAAAACCGTATCCCGCCCGGACGACTGTGTGCGTCGCGGCCCTTCCGCTGGGCGCCTCTGTTGAAATCGAAGTTGTCGTCCGAGCCTAGCTCTTTCGGCGACCCTTGGAGTTGGCAAATCATGAAATACGCATACCAAATTCTCGACGTATTCAGCTCGCAGCCGTTTGGCGGAGGAAATACGCTTGCAGTCCTCTCGAACGCGGAAGGTCTTTCGACTCAGGGAATGCAAGCCATCACTCGCGAATTCAATTTTCCCGAGACTACTTTCGTCCTACCGCCGACAAAGCCGACCTACACCAAACGCGTTCGTATCTTCACGCCAAAGGCGGAACTTGACTTCGCCGGCCATCCCACCGTCGGCACAGCCTGTGCACTTGCGCTGTCCAAGCCGGCGCGCGACACGCAAACCAATTCGATTGTCCTTGAAGAAGGGGTCGGTCCGATTCGCGTGGATGTAACGCACGGCCCGTCGACGCTTTCGGCCATTTTTACTTTGGAGCGCGGCGCAGAACTGCCGACGATCGCGCCGGCCCGCGGGCAGCTAGCGGAAGTGCTGTCTCTTCCAGAATCATGCGTGCGCGAGGCGTTTTTCGCAAGCGCGGGATTGCCGTTTAGCTTCGCCCATCTTGCAACGCCTGAGGACGTCGATCGCGCGTCGATCGATTTGGCCGCTTGGCGCAAGCATTTGGCGGGCGCCTGGTCGCCCCACATTTACTTCTATGCCGGCGAAATCAAGAACGGCGCCGAACTTTATGCGCGCATGTCAGCGCCGGCGCTCGGCGTAATGGAAGACCCGGCTACGGGGAGCGCTTGCGCGGCTCTAGTCGGTGCGCTCGCGAATAGCGCGAGCTCTGACGTTTTCACCTTGTCGGTCGTGCAGGGCGTCGCGATGGGTCGGCGCAGCGAGATTGAAGCCGTCGCGCGCAAACGCGACAACAAGGTCGTATCGGTGAGCATCGGAGGGCCCGCCGCCTTTGTGGCGTCGGGTGAGATTTCCGTGCCCGACAGCTTCCTCGAATGACGCGGCGGTCTTTCGCGGACTATTGCGCCGCCCTTTGCCGCCTTGCCGGCGACTGCTCGTGGAGGCCGTCGCCGGCATGGACCAGCGCGCCGCACGGAAGGCCAAAACTCTCGCGGTAGGCGGCCGGACTTGCGCCGACCCGCGCCCGAAAATGGTGACGAAACACTTCCGGCGAACTGAATCCGGCGGCCGCGGCGATCTCTTTGAGGTTGGCGCGGCTGGTTTCGAGCAGCTCCTTGGCTCGCTCCACCCGCTCGGCGATCAGCCAGTTTTGAGGACTTTCGTTCGTCGCGTCGCGAAAACGTCTGAGCAAGGTGCGTTTCGACACATGCGCGGTCTTCGCCATGCGATCAATCGTCCAATCCTCATCGAGACGCTTTCGCAGGGTTTCCAATAGGTCCCCGATTGAGTTTCTGCTAGCCTTCGCAACAGGCCGAACTATGAATTGCGCCTGCCCGCCTCCCCGGTGAGCAGGCATTACCAGGCGCCGGGCCAATTCATTGGCCAATTCGACGCCGAAGTCATTGCGCACGATATGGAGACACAAGTCCAAACCCGCCGCGGAGCCCGCGGAACTCAGTACGCTGCCCTCATCGACATAGAGGACATTTGGGGTCACTTTTATCTTTGGAAACCTTCGCGCGAGCTCGTCGGCCCACCGCCAATGCGTCGTCACTTGCAGGCCGTCAAACAACCCGCATTGCGCCAACACGAATGCGCCCGTGCAAATAGAAGCGATGCGCGTTCCCCTGCGATGGGCCGCAATGAGTTCGCGCTTCAGATCATCGGGAACGGCGGCTTGCGGATCCGGCCAGCCTGGAATGATGATCAGTGACGCCGACCGGAGTTCATTCAGGCGGCCGTCGGCTTTGATCGAGATTCCGCCTCGGGCTCTCACCGGCCCGTCGGCCAAGGAAACGACCTTGAACTCATACCACGTGCTGAATTCCGGCCTCTCCAAGCCGAACACTTCCACGGCGATGGCGAACTCAAACGTGCACAGGCCTTCATAGGCGAGCACGCAAACAAGCGGCATTTTGGGGGTCGCAGGGCTCATGGCGCTATCTTACCGCTTATTGGCCTGCGCGCCACTAGACTCTCGTCCCCCAATCCCCCCATTTTCTAAAGCGCCAATCTAGGAGGCCTATCAATGAGTTTGGTTAACGATATTCCGGCAGCGCCTGCCGCTGAGGCTGCGCGCCATTATCGCGCTAAGTTCAGCTTCGAAACCGACTGCTGGGACGTCTATGAAGCGATGCGCCTTGGGGCGAACGATTTTGTCGTGCTCGACGTCCGCGGCCCTGACCCTTACCGAGCCGGCCATGTGCCGGGCGCGGTCAGCTTGCCGTACCGCAAAATTATCGAGAGCAAAATGCAGGCCTGGCCGGCCGACACTCTTTTCGTGGTCTATTGCGACGGCCCGCACTGCAACGGGGCCGACAAAGCCGCGCTGCGGCTGGCGGAACTCGGGCGGCCGGTGAAAAAGATGATCGGCGGCGTGACTGGCTGGCTCGACGACGGCTTCAAGCTCGCAAGAGGCGAAGAGCCGGCGTCACTTCGCGAAGTCGAGATGGCGTGATCGCCGGCCCGTTCGGCGAATTGGCGGAGGACCGAAATCGCGGCGTCTTGCTTGAGACGCCGGCGGCCGGCGACCTTGGAAATCCGGCGGGAGCGCTTAACTCCTCCGCGACCCTGCGACCGCACGAGTTCGGGAAATGAACCTCAGCCCTGAGATGCGGAAAATCATCGCCGAGCAGCGGCTGGGTTTTGCTGCGACGGTGTGTCCGGACGGCTCGCCCAACCTTTCGCCAAAGGGCACTTTTACGCTTCTCCCGGACGGCCGGCTGGCTTTCGCCGACCTTCGATCGCCGGCGACCATCCGCAACCTTCGGATCAACCCGCGCATCGAAGTGAACTTCGTCGACCCGTTCACGCGTAAAGGGCTTCGCTGCAGCGGGCGGGCCGACGCCATAATCGGAAAAGCCGAGCCCGAATTTCAAGACTTGGCGAAGTTGATTCTTGGCGAGTGGCCCGCCCTGATCGAGCGCGTGCGCCATATCGTGATGATCGCGATCGACAAGGCTGCGCTTATTGAATCGCCTGCCTACGACATGGGCGAAACGATCGATGAGCTGAGGGCCCATTGGACGGCCCATTTTCGGGCGCTTCAGCCGGGCGGAGAATTCGTGCGGACCGAGTAAGCGCACCCCAACCCTTGGTCGCGACTTTCGTCCGCGGCGACAGAGGGCGAGGCGGCCTATCCTCACAGAATCGTGTCCCGGCGGCCTACCTAATTGGCGTAATATGGTCGCACCTTGTCCATTACGCGGCTAGGCGTAGGCGCGCGACTAAACACATATCCCCCAAAGACCGGCGATGTCGGGGGTTCTGAGATGGTTGACTTGCTTCGTTCCGCCGGTCGAACAGCTCTTGCTCTGGCTACAGCCGCCGCTTGGGTTTCCAGCGCCTCAAACGTAGCCGCCCAGCAGAATCGGGATGCAACCGCTAGCGCTGTGGACGCCTTTGGCGAAACCGTCGGCGCTGAGGAGATCGGCCTCTATAACACCTCCGTGATACGCGGCTTCAACCCGCAAAACTCCGGCGCCTTACGCATTGATGGTTTTTTCTTCGCGCGCGCCGGCGGCGTTGCAAGCGGCGCAGTCGATCGCCGGAGCGTCAATGTCGGCGTGAATGCGGCGCCCCTCAATTATCCATCGCCGTCGGGCATCGTAAACATACATCTAAAGACTTTCTCGCCCGGCGATCGAATACTCGAACTGTCGCTCAATTCCTTAGGCTGGTTCAGCCCGACTCTCGACGCCAATTTTTCGGTTGCTAACAGCAAGGGAGATTTTGGGGCCGCCGGCGGCTTCCAGCTCGAGCCGCATTTGATCGCCCCCGATGGGTCTTTGACGCATGAATATTATGTTGGAGTCGTCCCCGGTTGGCGCATTTCAGATTCGGTGCGCCTTCATGCGCTGTTGAGCTACGGCCACGCGAATTATGATCGTGGCTTTTGGGGGAATGTTCTTAGCGGAGCGACTCTGCCTCCGACGCAGTCGACCAATGTCCTTTTGCCGCCGCGCGCCGCCGCCGGGAAAGAATACGCCGCCACTGGCGGGCTCTTTCTGGATGGCTCCTTCGACGGCGGCTGGCGGGTCGGCGCGTCGGTCATCTATTCCGCGAATGGCCTGTTCACCGACTTCACATCCTTCGACTATGATGCGAGCGCGCTCGTTCACGCGACTCTTGTGAACATACCCGAGCAAACCACACGAGCCTTCACTCTTGAAACACGGGCCTCAAAGGATTTTCGGTGGCTTGGCGCCGATCACCAGGCGACCGTCGCTTTCCGCTATCGGAACAGTGAGGCGATCAATAGCGATACGACCAGTTTCGACCTCGGAATCGTCGATGCGCGTCACCCTGTCTATCCAAGCGTGCCGGACTTCGTCGACAATGGCCTGCGCTCATCCGACATCGTCAATCAGGAAGTGGTGAGCTTCGACTATGGCGGGGTTTATTGGGGGAGCGTTCAACTGCGGGCCGGCGTGGATCTGACCCGCCATGGCGAGCGCTTCGATCCGCTGAGCGGCGTTGGCGCAAGCGACAAACGGCAAGACTTCGCCTTCCCCCATGCGTCGATCATCTACTCGCCCTTCAAGCACACCGCCTTATTCGCCAGCTATTCGCGCGGCCTGGAAGATAGCGGCGTCGCCCCCTCATTTGCGGTGAATGGAAACGAGGTGCTGCCGGCGGCGCTCGCGAAAGCGACCGAACTGGGTTTTCGCCAGGCGGTCTCGCCTAGTCTGACGCTGATCGTCGCCGGCTTCGTCGTTCAAAAGCCGACGCCGGGCCTGCAAGCGGGCGGGGTCTTTAGTCTTGTCGGCGAGGAGCGTCATCGCGGCATGGAAATGTCCTTGACCGGGCAATTGGCGCCATTGACGCGGATTGTGCTCGGCGCGGTTGCGATGGACCAGTCGCTCTCCGGACCGCTCGTGTCTTCGGGTGAGGTCGGGTCTCATCCCGTCGGAACTGCACCGAAAGTTGCGGCCGGAAACATCGTGCAGACCTTGCCGTTTGCGCGCACATGGTCGGTCGACGCCCAATTCCGATTGAACGATCGCAAATATATCGACACTGCTAATCTCGCGCGCACCAAGGCGTTCTTTGTTCTCAACATCGGTGCGCGTCACGAATTCCATATTGGCCGATCGTCCGCAGAACTTCGCCTTGTCGCGACCAATGTACTCGATACGAAGGGTTGGAACGTCGATACGTCGGGCGCCATCTTGCCGGTAACCAGACCGACGATTTGGGGAACGCTGACGACACGATTTGGGGTTCGCTGAACTGCCGCATCGAAGCGCGCGCCCTAATTCTTTGAGCGATTGATTGTTCGTTCGCACGGCGCCAGGCTGCGCTCAAGAGATTCGTTGCAAGAAACGAAGCGCCATCGCACGGCGGGTATTGGAGGGATCAGCATGCCTAAATTTGCGACTCTAGCGATCGGCGCTTTGACCTTCTTCATGCTTGGAAGCGCAGAGGCCGACCTTGTCCCCGCGCCTTCCGCATCCGCCGCCGTTGAGGCCTGGCGGCATGCGATTCATTGGCGGCCCACCTCAAAGAACGTTACGGCGCGCGCGCGATACGCCCTAACTCAGGAAGGCCTCAACGGCTCAGATGAGTTCTTGGTTCGGCAAGACGGCGCCTTTCGCGAGTCCGTGGACCGTCATTACGACTCGTCAACCACTCAGCTTTTGGCCGGTCTGGGCTCATTGCGCGATTGGGACGGATATGTGCGATCCATCGAAGGCGCCGAGTTGCGTCGCGCGCGCACAAGAGCGTTTGCAGTTCAAACCATTCTGTTCGGACCTTCCCGCCTGTTTCAACACGCTCAGCTTGGAGAGAGTGAGGACCATTCCGCGTGGATTCTTCGAATCACGCCTCCGGGCGGCAATGTCGTCGTTTGGTATGTCGATCGCCAAAGCGGCCTCCCCCAAAAATCCGTGATGCATGGCGGGAACGATCGGGACATTACGACGACTTACGCCGATTGGCGCGAGGGGCCGGCGGGCCTCACGCCATTTTCGATAGAAGAATCGGGAGATCTCACGGGCGAGACCCTTATATTGTCGAACAGTCCGGAATTTGCGCCCCGGCGTCGGAGCGATTTCGAGCAATTGCCGCCGGGGCCGTCCGATGTCGAAATGACAGCAGATGAAGTGCGCGTTCCCTTCACGATGGAGGCCAATCACATCGTCGCGCCGATCTCGGTGAACGGCTCTCCTCCCATCGGCTTCATTTTCGATACCGGCGACAATAACGAACTCATCAACGGCGCCCGATTGGCCCAACTTGGCCTGACGAGCTACGGCGCCGTAACAGAAGAAGGCGGCGGTCATACGGCCGATGGCGCTTATGTGCAGGATGTGACGCTGTCCGCGCCCGGCGCGACGCTGCGCCACCAACACGCCGTCATACTCGATTTAACCGGGCTCGAGCGCGCCCTGGGCGTGCCGATCGGGGGACTTCTCGGTTACGATTTCATCAGCCGTTTCGTAGTGGAGATCGATTACGCCAGCCGCACGATGATCCTGCATAGACCGGATGGCTGGCGATATAAGGGCCGAGGCGGAACAACGCCGCTAGTTTTCGATAGCGGAATCCCATATACCGACGTCGTCCTTTCGGCGCCGACCAAGCCGCGCCTCGCGGCCCACATGGTTGTCGATTTCGGCGCGGCGGACACAATGACGTTCACCTCTCCGTTTGTCGCCGCCAATGACCTGATGCGTCTGGCGGGCACGAGCCCGCGTGTGAATGAAGCTTCGGGCCTTCAGAACGAATTCTTCGCCCAGCGCAATAGACGCGGGCGAATCGACGCGCTGCAGTTGGCGGGAATTACCTTGCGCGCCATTCCCGTAAGTTTCTCTGCGAATACATCTGGGGCTTATGCGAGTCCTGACTTCGCGGGAACGATCGGTCAGGGCGTCTATACGCGCTTCCATGTGTTCCTCGACTACGCGAGAAAACGTCTCATCCTGGAAAAGCTTCCCGATACCGAGGCGCCGTTCCCCGAGCGCCGAACATTTGGATTGCGCGTGCTCGCAGAAGGCGACGATCTTCACACATTTCTTATCGCCGGCATCCGCCAAGATTCTCCCGCGTCAGCCGCCGGGTTCACGACTGGCGATATCATCGTCGCGGTAGACGGTCGCAGCGCCCGGGACATTCTACTTAGCCAACTCAATGACATGTTGAGCGAAGAAGGCGCTCGCCACATTCTCCGCATTCGGCGCGGGTCCGGCGAGATCGATATGCCGGTGACCATCTCGCTTGTCTCCATTGAGCATTGAGGCGTTTGCGACTGGCGCGCCTCCGCCATTTGGCCATCCGTTTGGGTTTCATCGATCAATCTCAGGCGCGTCTTCCTGAAAAGCCGAGATGCTCCTCGACATCGCCAACTGAGATCCGACTGCTCAAACGGAGCGACAATGGTGAAGAAATAAAGCTGCGCGCAAGAGTGTAGCGACAGTGGGCCCGCGTCGATCGAGATACGCCAGCGAGTTGGCGCAGGATTTGTGGTCGTTGTCCGATTATGCGCTGTACGACTGCTGCCTGCTCTGCGACGCTTGGGTATGAGACATGAAAAAGCAAATGACGTGTCAGTCGCCCGTTACGAGTTGGATGTCGACGGGACATCGGCAAGCTACCTTTCGGCTGCGTCGGATGGTCCGATCGTCCTGCTCCTCCACGGCACCTACTGGAGCCGCGTTTGGCTGCCCGTTCTTGAACCGCTGGCGCGCGCCGGACTTCGGCCAATAGCTGTTGATCTGCCGGGCCTTGGCCGATCAGGCGGCGAACTGACGCTCGAAACCGGCGCCGTTCCCGCCCTTACGGCCTGGGTGGAGCGCTTCCTCGATCGGGTCGGCGCGCAAAGGCCCTTATTGGTCGCGGGTCACGATATTGGCGGCGCTATCGCGCAGCGACTGTTGGCCATTGGGGCTGGCGTCGAGCGGTTGGCGCTTGTGAACTCCGTGACTTACGATTCGTGGCCCGTTCCTGCGGTGGCGCGGTTCCGCGATCCGGCCATCGTCGCCTCCACGCCTGCGGAAGAAATCCTGGAATTACGCCGTCAGGCGATCGTCGGCGCGATCACGCGTCCAATCAGCGATAAAGAGCTTGATGATTACTCCTCGCCATGGCGCGATCCGCGCGTCGCGCGCTCATGGATGGCGCTGGCCGGCGCGGCAAGTCCCCGATACACGCTGGAACTGTTGCCCGCGCTGCGTTCCTCCCAGGCTCCCAAATTGCTGATATGGGGTGAAAACGACCTCTCCCAGCGTATCCAATTCGCAGAAAAATTCGTGAGCGAAATGCCGGCGTCAAAGCTCGTACGTATTGCGGGCGCCGGTCACATCCCGATGGAAATCGAACCGGCGCGAATAGCCCGCGAGCTTGCAAGCTTCTTCCTCGCCTGACGACGACGCGAGCACGTCCTTGCAAGACTGAGTTCGTCGTGATTGAACCCTCCCGCGGATGTCGGCGATGATTCAGCGCTGCAGCGGTCCCGATGCGGCGCTCAAGGCAAGAGCCGATTAACCGCAACAGGGGATGGGATCTGGCCGCTGGAGCGGATTTGTCGGGCCGTCTGCCTCTTTCCTATTGCCGATCGAGTCGGTCCTGGAGCAATCATGCGTTCGTCTCCCGTCGCCTGAGCGGCGATCCCGAAACGCCGCACAGGAGAAGTCAACACCTGAAGCATCGAGGCTGATCATGAGCGAGCGTCTTAGCGCCAGACTCTTCAAACTGGAACCGCGAATTCGTTATGTCGCCGTAAATCAGGGCGGCGGCATCGTTGAGATGGAACAAAGTCCGCAGCATCCTTCGCTCAATCCCCCCGAGTCGGACCGGATCGAAGAACTCATCGTCAATCCGGTGATATTGGAGCTTGCGCGCCGCCGCGGCGATATCGATCTCGATGGCATTCGCTACGTTGTGATCAGATATGGCCCTCAGTATCAACTCATTATGCCCTATAAAAATGGGCACATTTCGATGGGCGTCGAGTTGCATGACGATCCGATCGAAATCGCACGCACTATCGCCTCCCATTTGCAGCTGCCGATCTGACGCCAGTTCTTGCAGGGACGTCTTGTGACGCGGCCGTCGCCGCAGCAGAGCGCCGTTGATTCAATCAATCGCGCAAAGCCGGCTTATCGACGCTCTTCGTCGATCGAGCTGTAAGAGCAATGCCGACAAGCGCGAGCACAAGCAGCATCGTTTCAGGCGCAATCAAATGCGCGCTCTGCGCCAATGTTCCGTCATGGAAGGCGCTCGCCAATCGCACGGCGAGCACCGATGCGATGAGAAGCGAAAGATAAGCGAGGCCGTCTCGCACCCTGTCGCGGCGAAAGACGCAACTTGCGAGGATGAGCGCAAAGCCGATAGCGAAGCCGCCGAGCCCCGCGCGAATGGTCGTTAAACCAACGCTGGAGGCTTGCGCCAGGCCGGCGCCTGCAGCGGCGCCGGTCGGATCGAGAATGAATTTTGCACCGATCGCGGTAAACAGCAGGGCAGCCGCCGCGACGACTATCCGCGCAAACCAGATTGCTGGCCTCTTCATGAAATATCTCCGTCGAATTCGGCGCTGACAGTGAGGAAGAATTGCATGCGCTGGGCGCTGGCGCGCAGAAAGAAACGAAGACTGGGGCGCGGCGCGCTGGCCTGCGCCGGCGTCGGAAAAGTCATATTTACGTTTCCTGGGTTGGAGACATGGCGAACCGACGGCCAAACCACATGCGGCTGAAGAGGCCGTCGCGCCGCCAAATCATGTGATAGAGAGCGCCAAGAATATGGAGTGCTATCAGTCCGATCAGAATCTTCGCAAAGACGAAATGCACGGTGCGCAAGGGATAGACCCAGAAGTCGTGGGGCAACTTGCCTTCGCCGAGGAAGACGATCTGCGGAAGATGGGCCTCGAGAGCCATCCCGGCCCCGCTCAGCGCCATGCCGAATGCAGCCACATAGAGCAATCGATGTGACGCCCAGGCGACGCCGTCGAGAAGATATGAGCCCGTCGGCGCAGCGGGCGGGCGAACAGTTTTCGCCCGCACGATAAGGCGCAGCGTCAACAGGAAGAGAATGAGAAGGCCGCCCGACATATGGGCGCGCAGCCCTTCGATCTTCTGAGCGGAATCGTTGGGAATGTGCGTGAGAACAAACGTGCCGATCGTGAGGTCGGCGATCAGCAGAAGCGCGAGCAACCAATGAAGTACGACGAGCGCCGGATGATAGCGCGTCGCCAACCGGCCCATTCGCCGGCCGCTCGATGGCGTTGGATCGCCGGTTTTCTCTTTACCGCGTTCGGACATGCTCATGCCCTTTCATTCAGCGAAATTAATAGACAGTCAGCGCCTGGATCGTCGGCGACCAGGATATTCATCTCTACTCCCGCACCGCATTTGTCCGATCCGAAGCTTGCGCGTGGGCGGGCGCCAGGCGCACGCCCTCCAGCGCTGCGCTCCACGCAACGACCTGATCGAGCAGATTCTCAAGGTTCGACTCTTGACGCGGGTTCGGCTTGAAGGTCGCGTAGTTTTCGAAATCGCTGCTCAACGACAGTGCGACTTGAGCGCGGACGGTGGCTACCTGCACTTCCGCAAGAATGAGCCGCAACTGCTCCACGGCGCGCTGCGCGCCGGCGATCCCGTAGCCGACAAACCCCGCCGCTTTGTTGTTCCATTCAAGATAGAGAAAATCGATTGCATTTTTCAGCGCGCCCGTCGGTCCATGGTTGTATTCAGGCGTGACGAAAATGAATCCGTCGAATGACCGAATGGCCGCCGCCCACCTTTTTGTGTGAGCATGCGCATAACGGCCGAATGCGGCCGGCGTCGGCTCGTCATAGAGAGGCAAATCGAAAGCGGCGATGTCGATGAGTTCGAACTCAGCGTCGGATCGACGCGAAGCGATGCGATGCACCCATTCCGCAACCGCCGCCGCCTTGCGGCCCGGACGCGTACTGCCCATAATGATTGCGATTCTGGTCATGCTTCTCTTTCGGCTGTCCCTTATGCGCGGGCGAACATCCTTTTAGTTAAGTTGCTTGACCATCTACTACAGTAGCTTGACGATATCGTCAATATACTTGACTTAAGAGAAATGGCGCTCGATGAAAACCGCCGAGGACGAGGACATTGCGCCAGCTATTGGCGCTGCGGGCCGCCTCCTGATCGCAGCGATGATGTCGCGCATCGGCGCGCGCGGCTTTGACGGCATGACGCCGGCGTTCGCAAGCGTCATCCCGTTACTCGACGCCGAGGGCATACGCCCGACATTGCTAGCCCAACGCGCAGGCATTTCGAAGCAGGCGATCAGCCAGCTCGTGCGCGAACTCGAAAATCGAGGTTATGTCGAACAAATTCCCGACGAGAACGATACGCGCGCGAAAATCATTCGCCTGACATCGAGAGGCGTTGCCCTGCGCAAGGCCTGTTTCGAAGTCCGCAAGGAGCTTCAAGCGCTGGGGACGGCGAAGCTCGGTCCTGTCCGTATTGCACGGCTGCGGAAGGATCTGCTTCAGTTCAGCGATGTACTTCGGAACGTTACAGAAACCGGCGGGAAAGAAGACTAAGACACGGAGCGCTTGCCTGTCCCGGAGCGACCAGATCGCCGGTCGAGGCCCGAATTGTCGGGCTCAAATGTTAGCGAGTGGTCTCCGTTTCCAATGGCGCCGCCAATCGGATGCGTACTCCGATTTTACTCCTTGCGCTGCCTCTTAGACAGCAAACGAGGTTCCTCGCTTCAGGTTTGATTCTCCGCCAACAGCCCTTGAATCCCGTCGAAGCAGCGATTCCACCCCCTTATATGGGCGTCACGCGCTACGGCGCTTTCGAACTCAGAGTGCTTCAGTGTCATTTGCGTCATTTCGGCGACATTTCGAAACTCAATTTCGACGAGAGTATCGTCGGCAGTTCTTGTAATCGGAAAACTGTCATCCCAACGCCACCGGAACGCCAGTTTCGAATAAGGCTTCAGTTCTTCAAATACCCCCTCGACATGATACTCCATCCCTTGAGAGGCGATTTTCACGGTAATCGCGCCGCCAATGACAGGATCGATGGCCGGCGGAGCGATCCAGCGCGCTTCATGGCCTTCCGGGATGAACCATCGTTTCATCGCCGAAGCGTCAACCCACATGCCGTACACTGTCTCGATTGGAGCGCGCAATTCGCGGCTGAGCGTCAAAGATTCAGGCATTTTCTTTTGTCCCCAATTCGCGCACGCCTTCGACCTTTTCGCGAAGCGGGTTCGGCAGGCTCCGAACGCGCAGCGAATAGAGTTTTTCGCGTTCGATTTCGGCGCGGCGCGCCAGCATTTCATCGAGATCGTCGAACGGATTAATGACAAGTCCCGACAAAGCGTCGTACTTGCCGCCAGCCAATTGAACCGCAAGACTCGCCGGCCGATCGGGCGGCAAATCCAATCCGTCGTCGAATATTTTCTTGAACCATGGAATCCAGCGTTTGCCGGCATCCGAGTTGAGCGAATGCTCCGACATTTGGGTTCGCACGGTCCCCGGCCCCATTGGGAACACCGAAACGCCGAGTGATTTGACCTCGGTAGCCAAGCATTCCGAAAACCGAACAAGGGCGGCTTTTCCTGCGCAGTACCCTGAGAAATACGGAAATGGAGCCATTCCGGTTACGACGTTGATGATGCAACCGCTTCCTCGATCCAACATCGCCGGCAACACGCAATGAATCGTGTTTAACGGGCCCATTACGTTGACTTCGACCGAGCGCCACCACTCTGCCGGATCCGCTTGCGCGAAAGGCCCAAGCGGCCCGAGTATTCCTGCGTTATTCACCAAAATTTCGATCGGCCCCAATGTTCTTTGCGTCATCGACACAGCATCGGAAATTTCCACCGCGTTGGTGACGTCGGCGACGGCGATAAGCGCCGTCCCTCCCGCCGCGCGAATGGCTTGCGTGGTTTCGTCGAGCTCCTTCCGAGTCCGCGACAGGATGCAGACAGACGCGCCAGCATCCGACAAAGCGGCCGCGATTGCGCGACCAATGCCTCTCCCGGCGCCCGTGACTAGCGCCACGCGGCCTTTCAAGCTGTCGCCGCTCGGCGGCGTCTCATCAATGCTCATTTGCGTCCCGATTGGATTCGGTGAAGACTGGCGATCACCTGCTTCGAATTCCGTTCTATCCTCAATTCCCTCCAGGTAATCGCGCAACGGGCCTAAGATCGCCAAACTCCATCAAAACGCCTGAACGAGCGACTCGTTCGGATGGCGCCGGTTCGGAAAGAAGCGCCCCCGGGATGTTGCAAGCCTGGAACGGCGCAAATTCAGTTGCGCCGTCGGAAATCGAACTTAGTCTGCGCTGTTCGAAACAAATATATTGCGAGGGGACGAAGTGTCCGCGTCGGTGAAATTCGGGTCTCAACTGCGTTCTTGGCGCGAACGCCGCGGCTTGTCGCAGCTCGACCTCGCCTTGCGCGCCGGCGCTTCACAGCGTCACTTAAGTTTTCTTGAATCCGGCCGTTCAGAACCCGGGCGCGAGACTGTCATGCGTCTTGGGGCCGCGCTTGATTTGCCGTTGAGAGATCAAAACGCGTTGCTGCTCGCGGCCGGGTATGCGCCTTTCTGGCCGCAAGGCTCGCTGGAATCGCCGGAATTGGCGGAAGTAAGTTCGGCGCTTAATTTCATGCTCGAGCAGCAAGAGCCTTATCCCGCTGTCGTGGTCGACAGGCGCTGGAATCTGATCCGAGCAAACCGCGGCGCAACACGGCTTGTCGCGCTCTTAAGCGATGGAGAAGAACCGCAGAGCAACCTGGCGATGGCTCTCGTTTCGCCCGATCATTTGCGCCGTTATCTTGTCAACTGGCCGGAAGTCATCGCCTATTTTCTGCGCGGCGTTCAATCGGATGCGCTCGCCGATGGAACCCCGGAAACCGCAGACTTGCTGGCGAAATTATTGGCGTTTCCGGAGGTCGCTAGCCTCGCGCTCGATAAACTGATTGAAAGTTCCTCGGGACCGGTGCTGTCGATGCATTTCGAGCGCGACGGGGTCTCGCTTAGGCTCTTCACAACGATTGCGACGCTTGGAACGCCGCTCGACATCACCCTCCAGGAACTGCGCATAGAGTGCTTCTTCCCCGCCGACGCCGCCACCTCTCATTGGTTCCATAATTTGCGTTAGACGGGAGCTTGGATTTGGCCGCGCAGCCGCCCATCATGCCGCAGCCCGAAGGCCTCGTCTTTCCGCGTTGCGCGGGCGCGTCGCCCGGCGGGACGGTTCGCTCCGGCGGCGCCGCTCGACCTGACCCGCGATTGTCGCAGTCGACCCAGACAACAGGATTATTCTGCCCCCGTTCCGCCGCCGGGTGGGTTCGATCACGCGCATTCGAGGCCAGCGCGCGCGGCCCGCGCTTGGCGCATTCCTGATGCGATTTGGCGCTAAAAGCGCTGGACGCTTGCGCTGCGGCGATTGAGTGTGCGCGCACAATATCATGCCAAGCAACGCTTACGACCTTCAGCTCGCATCAATCCCGGGAACCGTTCGCGGCGTCCTGGACGCCGAGATCGACATAGAGCTCGATCCGCGCAGGCCGCTCATTTTTACGGGCATCGGCACTTCCCTTCACGCAGCGCGTGTCGCTTCCGATTGGGTCGCGCTCCTTTCGAAAGGGGAAAAGCGCGCCTTTGCAATCGACGCGCATGACATCGGCGCCGGCGCGACGCCGATATCAAAGAACGACCAGCTCGTTTGCATCAGCCACCGCGGCAAGAAAATCTTCCCCACCGCCGCGCAGGCGGCAGCCAAGCGAGCCGGCGCCTCTCCCATAATCGCGGTCGTGGGCGAGGCCGCACCGCCGCAGTCGTCGGCGGACGTTACTATCCGCACTTGTAAGAACGAGACCGCAGGCACATTCAGCGTTTCATACCTTGCTAGCCTCGTCGTGCTCGCCAAAATCGTCGCTGCTTATTTGCCTAACGAATCTAAGGAGTTTCTCGCCTCTCTCAACGGCCTGCCTGCGGCGCTCACGAGAAGCTTGGAGCTGAAGCCTGGCATGAATCATGTGCAGGCGCTGTCCCGCGCGCAGCCGATAATCATCAGCGGCTTCGGCCAGGACACGGTCACCGCCCAGGAGGCCGCGCTCAAGATCAAGGAAGGCGCCTGGCTTTGGACCGAAGCGATGTCGCCTGAATTTGCGCTGCATGGAACGCCGGCTTCCTATCGCCCCGAGATGAGCGCGATCATAATCATGCCTGCCCGCGATGACGGCGGCCGTTCGAAATTATTGAAGCAAGTGCTGCTCGACTTGAACCTTGCTCATGTCGCGACCTGCGATCTTGAAACGAATGGCGCCGACCTGCAATTTGCGGAGCCGCCGCATCCTTTGCTGCGTCCGTTTGTATCGATCATTCCGTTTCATCTGCTGACCGCTGCGCTTGCGCATGTTCGTCAGACGGATCCGGAAACGCTGCATGGCCACCGCGAGCCGTGGAAGAAAACGATGACCGGCTTGCAATTGTGAGCGCTTGCGCCCGCGTGCGGTTAACTTGCACGGACGGTTATTGAATATTTAGCGCAGCGGCGACATGCGCTTTTCTGCGCAATTTCGGAAATCGGGCGCATCTAACAAGACGGTTTGTTGGAGCATATGGGATCAGCCCCGCCCGCTTTCGTCGAATGACGAACGCCCTGGCCTGAATGTGTGTTTCGTGCAAGACTCGAACGACCGTCCTAGCTAATTCGCCCCTTATGAACCGCTTTTTCGCACTACTTGCCGCCGGCGTCGCAATGCAGGCATGCGCAACGACGCCGCCTACGCCGACCCTCACCATCAGCGCCGCTGATTGGCGCGCTGATTTGGAATTCCTGAAGCGTGAGCTGCCGAGAAAGCACATTAACGCGTTTCACGTGATTTCTCGTGAGGAATTTGAGACGGCGATCGCTCGCCTTGAAACACAGGCGCCGAACCAAAATGCAGACGAAAGGCTCGTCGGGCTGCTCGGCGTCGTCAACCTTATTGGCGATGGTCACACAGGCGTGATCTTTCCGCCCGATCGCGCATATTTCCCCATTGAGATTCAGCAATTCGGCGACGATTTTCGCGTTACTCGCGTTGCGCCAGGATATGAGCGCGCCCTTGGCGCCCGCGTTATCCTAATCGGCGAAACGCCTGTCGCCCAGGCCATGCGCGAAGCGATGAGCCTCACGCCGTCGGACGAGAATATGAGCCTTCGTAAAGGTCTCGCTCTCAACTACCTGACCGTGGGCGCGGCCTTGCACGGCCTTGACATCATCCCCGGTCGCGATGTCGCGCTTTACACGCTGCAATCGGACGACGGCCGTCTTTTGAGAACGGAGCTCCCGACCAGCCCAACGCGCGACAAGACGGGCTGGGTGAGGCCTTTTAGCCAAATCCGATTATCTGATCAGCACCCCGATGACTCTCTTTGGTGCGTCAATGTGGCGGATCGCGCGGCCGTCTACTGTGACTTCCGAGCTTATGATAACCTAGCCGCGCGCAGCACTGCGATGCTTGAGCTGATTTCGCAGACCACCCCCGACAGGCTCGTGATAGACTTGCGCGATAATGGAGGCGGCGACTACACGGTCGGCGAACGTAAGCTTATTGACCCGATACGCGGCCTTGCCGCACTCAACCGAAGAGGCCATCTTTTTGTGCTCATCGGTTCTCAGACATTTTCTGCAGCGATGAACAACGCCGCCCAATTCAGATTGCAAACCGCGGCCACCTTGGTAGGCGAGACAATCGGCGAGAAGCCAAACAGCTATCAGGAGCCGCGCGCGTTGACGTTGCCTCACTCCAAGTTAGTGGTGCGCTATTCAACGCGCTGGTATGCCTTTATGCCGAGCGGTCCAAATGTGGTTGAACCGGATGTACCGATTGCTCCTTCGTGGGCGGATTATGCGGCCGGGCGAGATCCTGCGCTTGACTATGCGCTATCGCATAATGCCGAAAGCAATGCGGCCCAGTAGCTGTTGAACTCTACTGCGATCAGGACCCGACCGTCCGGTCGACGTCGGCTTTATTCGAAGCAGAACGCGCATTGTCCCGACCTTCGGCGAGCTTCTGGCGGGTCCGCCTTTTTTGATCGCAAAGCCGCGCCGACCGCAGACGTTGACTTGAACCGCCTAGCGGACGCGAAGTGCGACCTCGGCGTCGCCGGCCGCCACGCTAGCGCCGGGAACACGAGCGAACGCCGAATTCGGGCCGACGGAACGGATCAAGCGTGAATACGCCGTTCGCGATGATTTTATTCGTCGCCGGCAGGAATGACGGAGGCGCGCTCGATCATCAAAATGACTGTTCTTTCCAGCGCGCGCGTCCGGTGAAGCACGCCTTTCGGCACGGTGATCCCTTGCCATGGTCCGAGTTCGACGGTTCGATCCTCCAAGTCCACAAGCAAAAGTCCGTCAAGCGTGAGAAAGAATTCATCGTCGTTGTCGTGCTTGTGCCAGTGATACTCGCCTTTAATGACGCCCACCCGAACGGCGCTATCATCGACCCGACAAAGAGTCAGATTGTACCATTTTTCTTTGCACGCTTTTACAATAGCGGGAATATCGACAAGCTCTAGCGCCGAATATTTCTCTTCAAGGTCGGTTACGTAGTTATTTTTGGGCGCCGCTTTGGTCATCATCGCCTCTCCCAGGCCGCGAGGTCCGATCGATCCAATGACCGAAACGGTTCGCTTTAAGACATAGCCGCGCCCGCGCCTTTGGCCATGGCCGCGCGTGCCAAAAAGTCCCGATTCTGCGCCAATCTTCTTGCTGCGCGAGAGCCCTTTGGGGGCGGCGACGGCGAGCGAGCGGTCAGATCGTCGCCGATCAAGCGGCCGGCTGCGCACGGATAGTTTTGAAAGACAAGTGGTCCCTGTTGCGAGCCGAAACGGGATTCTGTCGGGACGCCGATCGACAGCCGCCACGGCGACGAGGACTTTCAACGCCGTGATTCAAGCGGCCTATTATCCGTATAAAGAGGTTTGTGAATTCGGCCTCAATTCGTCCGATAGAAAGACGCGCGTTCCCACAAATCCGCAAGGCGAAGCCGCTCACATCTCGGGATGTCGGCCGCCCCCGAAAGGGCCAAGAAGTCGCGAAAGCGTCGAGGCGGGCTGGTGGGCGGTGAGAGGGTCGAACTCCCGACATCCTCGGTGTAAACGAGGCGCTCTACCACTGAGCTAACCGCCCGAAACGCGAGGCCCATGACGCCGGCGCCGCGCCGAGAGTCAACTTCCTATCGCGAGGGCGCGGGCGCCGACAAGCGCGCCGACCACGCCCCATAAAAGCAAACCGCTCGCGCCATTCGAGCGCGAGCGGCGCCAATCGACATTGATAACTCGCTAGTTAAGCGCGTCCTTCAGGCCCTTGCCGGCCGAAAACTTGGGTTGGATCGACGCCGGGATCTGGATGGTCTCGCCGGTGCGCGGGTTGCGCCCCTCGCGAGCGGCGCGCTTCGCGGCGGAGAAGGTGCCGAACCCGACCAGCCGCACGTCGTCGCCGCGCCTGAGCGTTTCGGTGATCGTATCGAATACGGCGTCGACGGCGCGTGTCGCTTCGGCCTTGTTGACGCCCGCCATTTCAGACACGCGGTCTATAAATTCGTTCTTGTTCATGCCTCCACCCTTTCTGCTGGTTTTTCGGGAGAACGCCGGGATGAGGCTGAATTATCGCCCGGCGCAGCGGGAGGGGCAAAGGAAAAGCCAGTAAATTCGGGCTGTTCCCGGGGCGGTTCATTTTAAGGAATTGAATAAGCTTGCTTTTTTCTAGTCGTTTCGCATGTGGAATAAGCGCCAGATTTCGTGCTCATGCTCAATGCAGCGGTCGATCAGCTCGCGCCAGACGGGTTCGGCGATTCGTTTTGAGAGGCCGCGGCGCTCGGCTTCGGCAAGCACTTTGGCCACGACATCTTCAATTCGCCATTCGAGTCGAACCTCGTCGGCGCGCGGTTTGAGGCGCGCCGCCGCTTCGATATAGGCCTGCCGTTCGGCGACCAGCGCGACAAGCCGGCGGTCAAGACGGTCGATCTCGGCGCGCACCTCGGCCATGGATCGGCAGTCATCGGGCCCGACCGCCGCGGTCTCGTCCGCCGCCTGCAAATATCGCCGTTCCGCGCCCATCTAGGCCTCTTTGTGTCGGGCCCCTTACATGGCGCCGGCGAGGCCAATGCGCCAGCCCTCCTCTGGTTGGGCGTCGCGCCGCTGCGGCCGGCCCGGTCCTCGCAATGGCGAGAGGGCCGGCCTGACGGGCGCGTAAACGGCGCCCGCGCCGCTAATGGGTGACCACAGGCTCGGGCGCCTCCGGCTCCGGCGCCTGAACAACGGGAGCCGGTTCGGTCCATTCGATCGGCGTCAAAGGTCTGACGAGCGCATGGGCGAGGACGTCGTCGACCGTCCGCACCGGGATGATCTTCATACCGGTCTTCACATTGTCGGGAATCTCGGCGAGATCCTTCTCGTTCTCTTCCGGGATCAACACCGTCTTGATGCCGGCGCGCAGCGCGGCGAGCAGCTTTTCCTTAAGGCCGCCGATCGCAAGGACGCGCCCGCGGAGCGAAATCTCGCCCGTCATCGCGATGTCCTTATGCACCGCAACGCCTGTCAACACCGAGACGATCGCGGTCGCCATGGCGACGCCGGCGGACGGGCCGTCTTTCGGCGTCGCGCCTTCCGGCACGTGGATGTGGATATCCGTCTTTTCGAAAACCGGCGGTTCGATCCCGAACTGCGTTGCGCGGCTCCTCACATAGGAAGACGCCGCCGAAACAGACTCCTTCATCACGTCCTTCAAATTCCCGGTCGGAGTCATGCGGCCCTTGCCCGGCATTTTGACGGCCTCGATCGTCAGAATATCCCCGCCGACCGAGGTCCAGGCGAGCCCCGTGACGACGCCGACGCGGTCTTCGCCTTCGATCTCGCCATAGCGGAATTTCGGCACGCCGGCGAAATCCTTGACGTTTTCGGCCGTGATCTTCAGCGACTTCGTCTCGCCGGATTCAATCTCGCGCACGGCCTTGCGCGCCAGGCGCGCGATTTCGCGCTCGAGGTTTCGCACGCCTGCCTCGCGGGTATAGCGGCGGATGAGCTCATTGAGGCCGTCATCGCTGATCGCCCATTCTTCTTCCGAAAGGCCGTGATCGGCCCTTTGCTTCGGAATGAGATGGCGCTTGGCGATCTCGCGCTTTTCATCCTCCGTGTAGCCCGGGATGCGGATGATCTCCATCCGGTCCATCAGCGGCTGCGGCATGTTGAGGCTGTTCGCCGTCGTGATGAACATGACGTCGCTGAGGTCGTAATCGACCTCGAGATAATGGTCGTTGAAGGTCGAGTTCTGTTCCGGATCGAGAACTTCGAGCAGCGCCGACGAGGGGTCGCCGCGGAAGTCCTGGCCCATCTTGTCGACCTCATCGAGCAGGAACAGCGGGTTCGACTTCTTCGCCTTCTTCATCGACTGAATGATCTTGCCCGGCATCGACCCGATATAGGTCCGCCGGTGGCCGCGGATTTCAGCCTCGTCGCGCACGCCGCCCAAGGAGACGCGCACGAATTCGCGCCCTGTCGCATTGGCGATCGACTTGCCGAGCGAAGTCTTGCCGACGCCCGGCGGGCCGACGAGGCACAAGATCGGGCCCTTCAGCTTGTTCATCCGTTTTTGAACAGCGAGATATTCGATGATGCGCTCTTTGACTTTCTCGAGCCCGTAATGATCGGCATCGAGAATCTCCTCGGCCTTCTTGAGATCCGTCTTCACCTTCGACTTGTTGTTCCACGGGATCGACAGCAGCCAGTCGAGGTAGTTCCTGACGACCGTTGACTCAGCCGACATCGGCGACATCTGCCGAAGCTTCTTGATTTCGCCTTCGGCCTTGGCGCGCGCCTCCTTCGAGAGCTTCGTCTTGGCGACTTTATCCTCGAGTTCGGCGAGCTCGTCGCGGCCTTCATCGGTCTCGCCAAGCTCTTTCTGGATCGCCTTCATCTGCTCGTTCAGATAATATTCGCGCTGCGTCTTCTCCATTTGCCGCTTGACGCGGTTGCGGATCTTCTTCTCGACCTGGAGGACGCTCATCTCGCCTTCCATCAGGCCGTAGACTTTCTCGAGCCGTTCGGCGACGGAGTGTGTCTCCAAAAGCTCCTGTTTCTCGGCGATCTTGATATTGAGGTGGGAGGCGACGGTGTCGGCGAGCTGCGCCGGGTCGTCGATCTGGTTGACCGAGACGATAACTTCAGGCGGCACGCGCTTGTTGAGCTTCACATAGGATTCGAATTGCGAAATCACCGAGCGCGTCAGCGCCTCGACTTCTTGCGGCTCGGCCGCCAATTCGTCGGGCTCGACGGCTTCAGCCTCAAAATAGCCTTCGGTTTGGGTGTAGCGCACGACGCGCGCGCGGCGCTCGCCTTCGACAAGCACTTTGACGGTGCCGTCCGGCAATTTCAAAAGCTGGAGCACGGACGCAATGACGCCGATTTCATAAATACCCTCTGGCGAGGGATCATTGTCGCTAGCGTCTTTCTGCGCGGCCGACGAAGAGGGGCACGACCATGCTCGGAAACACGACGATGTCGCGGAGCGGCAGAACCGGATAGGCAACGGCGTTCGTCATCCAAGTCTCCTACGCGTTACGGGCCCTCTCGGCGCCCTTCGATCGGCGGTCCCACGTCGAGCGCGCCCTAACGCTCTTCCTGGAAAACCGGCCAATTCCGCATCAGTCCCTCGGCGGCGCCCGTCTCGAGCGTCGAGACGGCGACCGCCGCCATTCCGGCGGCGGATGCTGCAGATAATGTGGCGTTCCGCCGGAGGCTTTCAACCCAATTTCGCGGAGCCGAATGCGGCGAATCAGACAAGCCTTCAAGAAAGGCGAGAACCGTCAGGGCTTACGCGCTCGCGTCAGCCTCGACCGCTTCCTTGCGGCGATCCTCATAGATGTAGAGCGGCATCGCCCGCCCTTCGACGACCTCCGCATTGACGACGACTTCAGCGACCCCGTCGAGCGTCGGCAAGTCGAACATTGAGTCGAGGAGAATGCCCTCCATGATCGACCGCAAGCCGCGAGCGCCGGTTTTACGGGCGATCGCCTTGCGGGCGATCGCATTGCGCGCGTCCTCCGTAAAGGTGAGCTTCACATCCTCCATTTCAAAGAGGCGCTGATATTGTTTGACGAGCGCGTTTTTCGGCGTCGTCAGGATCTGGATCAGCGCTTCCTCGTCGAGGTCTTCGAGCGTTGCAATCACCGGCAAGCGGCCGACGAATTCGGGGATGAGCCCGAATTTCAACAAGTCTTCCGGCTCGCAATTCTTCAGAACTTCTCCGACCCGGCGATCGTCCGGCGCCTTTACATTGGCGCCGAAGCCGATCGACGTGCCGGCGCCGCGGCTGATGATCATCTTTTCCAGGCCCGCGAAGGCACCGCCGCAGATGAACAGGATGTTGGTGGTATCGACCTGCAAGAACTCCTGCTGCGGATGCTTGCGCCCGCCCTGCGGCGGCACGCTGGCCACCGTCCCTTCCATGATCTTCAGGAGGGCCTGCTGCACGCCCTCGCCCGAGACGTCGCGGGTGATCGAGGGATTGTCGGACTTGCGGCTGATCTTGTCGACTTCGTCGATATAGACGATGCCGCGCTGCGCGCGCTCGACATTGTAATCGGCGGACTGCAAGAGCTTCAGGATGATGTTTTCGACATCCTCGCCGACATAGCCGGCTTCGGTGAGCGTCGTCGCGTCGGCCATGGTGAACGGCACGTCGAGAATGCGCGCCAGCGTCTGCGCCAGCAGCGTCTTGCCGGAGCCCGTCGGGCCGATCAGCAGGATGTTCGATTTCGCGAGTTCGACGTCGTTATTCTTGGCGGCGTGGTTGAGCCGCTTGTAGTGATTGTGGACGGCGACCGACAGAACGCGCTTGGCGTAGGACTGTCCGATCACATAGTCGTCGAGAACCTTGTGGATCTGCTGGGGGCTCGGAACGCCGTCGCCGGCCTTCACCAGCGAGGACTTGGATTCCTCGCGGATGATGTCCATGCACAGCTCGACGCACTCGTCGCAGATAAAGACCGTCGGGCCCGCAATCAGCTTGCGCACCTCGTGCTGGCTCTTCCCGCAGAAAGAGCAGTAGAGCGTGTTCTTCCCGTCTCCGCCGCTTTTGCCGCCGACCTTGCTCACTCTAACCAGACTCCTTCTGCCCTCGCAGCGACGACGCTCTTTTGGCCGCCCCGGCTGGCGCGGCCCTTGCCCCGACCAACCGACCGGCCGCCGGAGCAAAGCGTGCACGAAGCGCGCCACGGCCGCCGGGCGCGGCCCTGTTCGGCTCATTCGACCATATTCGCGACGGCCCGATCAAGGTGGCTTTTCCTTAACCTTTTCCCAGCGTCCCTAGCGTTCATTCTCGGGCGGCGGGGCCCGCTCGACCAGCACCTTGTCGATGAGGCCGAAATCGACCGCCTCCTCGGCTGTCATGAAGTGGTCCCGATCTAGAGTTCTCTCAATAACTTCATAGGGTTGGCCGGTGTGCTCGACATAAATCTCGTTGAGGCGGCGCTTCAGTTTGATGATGTCCTGGGCGTGCCGCTCGATATCCGAGGCCTGGCCCTGAAAGCCGCCCGAGGGCTGGTGAACCATGATCCGCGAATTGGGCAAGGAGAACCGCATGTCCTTGTGGCCGGCGGCCAAGAGGAGCGATCCCATCGACGCCGCCATGCCGACGCACATGGTTGAAACGGCGGAGCGGATGTAGCGCATGGTGTCGTAGATCGCGAGGCCGGAGGTCACGATCCCGCCCGGCGAATTGATATAGAAGGCGATTTCCTTCTTGGGGTTTTCCGCCTCGAGATAAAGGAGCTGAGCGACGACAAGGGTCGCCACATGATCCTCGACCGGCCCGGCGAGGAAGACGATCCGCTCTTTGAGGAGCCGGGAATAAATGTCGAAGGCGCGCTCGCCGCGGCTCGTCTGCTCGACGACCATCGGCACCAGCGTATTCATATAGATGTCTTTGGGGTCTTTCATGGGAATCCCGGTCAATCCTATAGGGGTTTTCTGCCTTGATGCGCCAGAGCCGCGCCGCCGTGCGCGATGGTTAATATGGGGTCGCCGGCGCTCCTCGCCATCCCTCCCGAGAGAAGGTTAGCCCGATCCGGCTTAAGCGACGGTTATTCGCCGTAAAGAGCAAGGCGGAGATTGGGGATTGGGGGGATAGGGATTCGGGACCGGGGATTGGGGATTAGCGCGCGTTCGATAGTCGTCATCCTGAAGATCGCGAAGCGATCATTCAGGACCCAGGGGCCGCAAGCACAAATCAAGCAGCGCTGGATCCTGAATCTGCGCCTTGCTTCGCAAGGCTTGTTCAGGATGACGCGCCCTCAATTCGCCAATCCCCAGTCCCTAATCCCTAGTCCCTAGTCGCCCGCCTCGCCCTCGGGCTCCTTCATGAGCTCTTCCTTGGCGACCTTCGAGTCGGTCACCTCGGCCCGCTCAAGAATGTAGTCGACGACCTGCTCTTCGAAGAGCGGCGCGCGGATCTGCGCGACCGCGGCCGGATTTTGCTGGTAGAACTGCAGCACCTGCTGCGGCGTTACGTCCTCGCCCTGCGCTTTCAACGCCTGCGACTCGCGGATCGCCCGCTCCTGCAGAACGCGCTGAAATTGATCGGAGGGCACCTTGACGTCGGCGCGTTTGCCGATTTCGGCAAGGACGAGGCCGAGCCGCACGCGCCGTTCCGCGATGACGCGATATTCGGCTTTCAGCTCATCGTCGGTCTTGTCCTTGTCTTCCTCGTCGCGCTCGGCGTTTTCAACCTGCGCCCAGATCTGATTGAATTCCTGATCGACCATGCCCTTCGGCAGTTCGAATGAATGCGCCGCGTCGAGCTTGTCGAGAAGCGCGCGCTTCGCATGGGCGCGCGACATCTGTTTGAAGTCGCCCTCGAAGCGCTCCTTCAAACGCTTCTTGAGTTCGTCGAGCGTGTCGAGGCCGACCTTCTTGGCGAGTTCGTCGTCGATCGCCACTTCCCCCGGCTCTTTCACTTCCTTCACGGTCACCGTGAATTCAGCATCTTTGGCGGCGAGCGCCGCAACCATATAATTCTCCGGGAAGGTCGCCTTAACGACGACCTCGTCGCCAGCCTTCGCGCCTTCGAGCTGGTCCTCGAATCCGGGAATGAACCGGCCGGAGCCGAGCACGATCTCCTGGTCCTCGCCTTTGCCGCCCTGGAATTCCTCGCCGTCCATACGGCCAACATAGTCGATGACGAGCATGTCGCCTTTCTTCGCCTTCACGCCCTTCTTGCGGGGCGAATAGGAGCGCTGCTGGTCGGCGAGGCGCTGCAGCGCGTCGTCAATATCAGCGTCCGGAACGTCGGCGACCGGCCGCTTCAGCTTGATCGTCGTAACATCCACCGGTTCGAAGCTCGGCAGAATTTCGGCGTGGACGTCATATTCAAGATCGGCCTTGCCCGCGATGACCGCGTCCATGTCGCCGTGGAAATGGGGATGCGGCGTCATGGCCGGCTGGAGATCGCGGTCGGCGAACGCCTTATGGGAGGTTTCGTTGACGAGTTCCTGGACGATCTCGCCCATCACGCCCTTGCCATAGACTTTCTTGAGATGAGCGACCGGCGCCTTGCCCTTGCGAAAGCCCTTAAGGTGCACTTGACCCTTGATCGTGTTCAGTCGCTCAACGAGGCGCTTGTCGAGCTCGGCGGCGGACACCTTGACGGTGAACCGGCGGTCCAATCCCTCAGCGCTCTTTTCAATGACTTCCATCTTCACTTCCTGTCGGGGAGGCCGCTCGCGGCGGGCTTAGCTGACAAGAGACGCTTTTTAGCAAACGCTCTTCCCGAGTGCGATTTCAAATAGGTCTCAAATTCCAGTGCGTTACGTTTTTCGGGGAACGCGCAATACCATATGAGCTCCCATGGCGTAAACTTCGCCGTATGCGGTGATTTTCCGGCGTTGTGATCCTTAAAGCGCTGAGAAAGATTAGCGCTCGCGCCAATGTATTTCTGCTCGGGAAAGCTGATGCTGCGGATAATGTAAACATACCACATCTCATTCGATAGTCCGTCTTCGCTTTCGCTTCGCTTCAGCTTCGCCGGACAGGCTTCGCCCTTCGCACTCCGCCTGGCTGCGCCAGGCGTAGCGCGCAGCGCGAAGCCTGGTGCGGATGGAGGGACTCGAACCCCCATGGGTCGCCCCACTGGAACCTAAATCCAGCGCGTCTACCAGTTCCGCCACATCCGCGAGTGCAAACGACGCCGCTTCCTTGCCGGCGGGCGAGGCCGCAGCCCTTTGAAGCGCGCTTCTATAGCAGAGCAACTCGCGCTGTCGAGGAGGCCGCGACCCGGAAATCGGGCTTCGCGGCGCTGACGCGGCCCCTTTCCAAGGTTCAGGGCGCAACGCCCCGCGCCGGAGCGAAAAGGGCGCTCAAGACGCGCGGCAAGGCATCCGGCAAGTCTTCCGCGATGAGACCGGGCCCGATGGCCTCGCCGCAAGCGCCATGCAGCCAGACGCTCGCCGCCGCGGCTTCGAAAGCCAGCATTTTCTGCGCCAATAGCCCGAGAACGAAGCCGGCGAGCACGTCGCCGGAGCCCGCCGTCGCGAGATCGGGCGGCGCGTTAACATTGATCGCCGCGCGCCCGTCCGGCGCGGCGATGATGCTGTCGGCGCCCTTCAGAATAACGACGGCGCCGGCGCGCGCGCTCGCAGCCCGCGCCGCTTCGAGCCTGCCGAGCGCCTCAATCGGAATGTCCGGGAAGAGCCGCGCGAACTCGCCTTCATGCGGCGTCAGGACGTCGCCCGGGCGCAAAGCGGCAAAGAGCGCGCGCGGATCCCCGGCGAAACTGGTGGTAACATCGGCGTCAAGCACGGCGGCGGCGCTTGAACGCAAAATTGCGAATGCCTTTCCGCGCGTTGCTTCGCCGACGCCGGCGCCGGGGCCGATCAGCGCCGCCGTGAAGCGTTTGTCTTCGAGAATTTTCGCGATGGCGGCTGCATCGCCCGCTTCGCGAAGCATGATCGCCGTAATTTGGGCGGCGATCTCGGCGGCGGCCTCCGGCGGCGTCAGTATACTGACGAGTCCGGCCCCGGCCCGGAGCGCGCCGCGCGCCGCCATGCGGATGGCGCCGGTCTTCAAATGCCCGCCCGAAACGGCGATCGCATGGCCGCGATTATATTTATGGCTCCGATGGCTCGGCCGCGGAAATACCGCCCTCCACAGCGGCGGCTCATTCTCCATAGTCTTGGGATTGATCTCGTCGAGCACGGCGCGCGGGATGCCGATATCGACGACGTCGACCGGACCCGACAAAGCGCGTCCGGGAAAAAGGAGATGCGCCGGCTTTTTCAGAAAGAACGTCACGGTGCGCGCGGCCTTGATCG
>OBLQ010000022.1_pt1 | contig 43996 bp, 23 predicted proteins | sample 1519881 | NCBI WGS metagenome assembly OBLQ01 (sample SAMN01911456, study PRJEB22533) | soil metagenome | biome: Soil | place: Malaysia | collected 2012-04-30 | depth DG_metagenome m | reverse complement strand
CATCGTCAACGCGGGCCAGCTGGGAATCTATGAAGAAATCCCCAAAGACCTGCTGCAACTGGTTGAAGACGTCATCCTGAACCGGCGCCCGGATGCGACCGAGCGACTGCTCGCCTTTGCCGATTCCGTGAAGCAAACGGGCAAGCGGGAAGTGGAAGAGGACGCCTGGCGGAAGGGGACGGTGGATGAGCGCCTGTCGCATGCGCTCGTCAAGGGCATTGTTGATTACATCGAAGCTGACACGGAAGAGGCCCGCCTCAAGTACGGCCGCCCGCTGGCCGTGATCGAAGGGCCGCTGATGGCCGGCATGAACGTGGTGGGCGACCTGTTTGGCTCCGGCCGGATGTTCCTTCCGCAGGTGGTGAAGAGCGCCCGTGTGATGAAGAAGTCGGTGGCATGCCTTCTTCCTTTTCTGGAGGCCGAAAAGCAGTTGACCGGTGGCTCGAAGGCCGCCGGGAAGATCGTGATGGCAACGGTGAAGGGCGACGTGCACGACATCGGCAAGAACATTGTGGCGGTGGTGCTGGGCTGCAATAACTATGAGGTGGTGGACCTCGGCGTTATGGTGCCGTCCGAGAAGATCCTGAAGGCGGCGCGTGATACAGGGGCTGACATGGTTGGGTTGAGCGGCCTGATTACACCATCTCTCGACGAAATGGTGCACGTGGCCAGGGAAATGGAGCGCGAAGGTTTCAAGGTCCCCCTGCTGATCGGTGGCGCCACCACCAGCCGCGCCCACACGGCTGTGAAGATAGCGCCCTCTTATGGGCAGCCCGTTGTTCACGTGCTTGATGCATCTCGTGCCGTTGGCGTGGTGGGACGCCTGGCGAGCGCGGAGTTGAAGCCGGCGTTCACTGAAGAGAACCGCAGCGAACAGGAGAAGCAGAGGGAAGTTCACCTGGCGCCAAGATCGCAGAAGCTGCGGACGCTTGGCGAGGCGCGCCGCCGGAGGCTCGAATTCGACTGGGCAGGCTATACGCCGCCCCGGCCCTCATTCACCGGGATTCGCGTCTCCAGCCCTGTAGCGCTCGAAGAAATCGTTCCTTTCATCGATTGGACGCCTTTCTTCCACGTCTGGGAACTGCGCGGGGTATATCCACGGATTTTCGACCAGCCGGAAGTGGGCGCCAGGGCCCGGGAATTGTTTGACGACGCCGAGCGGCTTCTGGACCGCATTGTTGATGAGAAGCTGCTGGAAGCGCGCGCCGTGATGGGCTTCTTTCCGGCCTCGAGCGTCGGCGATGACATTGAGGTGTACACCGATGAATCACGGACAGCGGTGGGGGCTATTTTCCACACCTTGCGCCAGCAGATCGAGAAACCGGACGGCGAGCCGGATCTTGCCCTGGCGGATTTCATCGCTCCGCGCGAAACCGGGATTACAGACTACCTGGGAGCGTTTGCAGTGACGGCGGGCATTAACATTGAGCGGCTGGTGGAGCGGTTCGAGAAGGAACATGACGATTACAGCGCCATCATGGTGAAGGCGCTGGCTGACCGCCTGGCCGAAGCGCTGGCCGAACTCACTCACAAGCGTGCCCGAGATGCGTGGGGTTACGGGTGCGAAGAGAATCTGACTTACGACGATCTGGTCCACGAACGCTACCGCGGGATCCGCCCGGCCCCGGGCTATCCTGCTTTACCCGACCACACGGAAAAGCACACCCTGTTTGACCTGCTGCAGGCCGAGCAAAACGCGGGCGTGCGGCTTACCGAGAATTTCGCAATGTATCCCGCTGCTTCCGTGAGCGGCCTCTATTTCTCGCACCCGGAATCCCGATATTTCGCTGTGGGGAAGATCGGCCGCGACCAGGTGCTTGACTACCAGCGGCGCAAGGGGATGGAACTGGCAGCCGTCGAGCGCTGGCTTGGTCCCTACCTGAACTACGACCCAACAAAGTAAGAGCAAGGGCTGCATCCGGCCAGTCGAGACGTTCGCCGGGAGATACGTCAAAGTGTAAGTATTGCAGCGAAAGAAAAGCCCCAGAAACAGAGATGGCGTCCGGAACGCCAACTTTTTGTCGATTCCGGACGCCACATTCCCTGAAGGAAACTTAAGCCGTCTGTGTTATGTCACGGACAAGTCAATCGTCGTGCTCCTCACGACCGTTGAATTGGAGCCGAGTGTCCCGTTGATCGTGATGATGTAGTTTCCGGTTGTAGATCCCGTGGTCGTCGGCGTGCTGCGGCAGGAAACCAGGAAGGTCTCACACAGGATCAGCAGGCAGAGAGTCAAAACCTGAACCATGACCCATTGCTTTCCGGCCAGGGCCGGGAACCTGCTGCGGCTGCGGCCCAGCACAAACAATCCTGCCAGTACAAGAACGAAGAGAACCACCATCAGGGGTGGAACCATGCGCGGTGGGACAACCGGGGGCGCCGGACCGCTTGCATTCTTGGTAGTCTGGATCGTCAAGGTAACGGTGGCGGCTCCGCCGCTGGGAGTCACCGACGAGCTTGAGAAACTGCAGGTTGCTCCGGGAGGCATCCCGTTCCCACAGGCAAGCTGCACCTGTTTGTCGAACCCGTTGATGGGCGTCAAGGAAATTGTGTATGTTGCCGCCGACCCTGCGACGATGGTGTTGAGCGCCGGCGAGGCTGAAAGCTTGTAGTCTGCAAAAAGCAGGTTCAGGCTAACCGTTGCACTCTGCGAGCCGCTGATTCCTGTCACAGAGAAAATGTAGGGATTCGCCAGGGAGGCCGTGAGGCCGCTGATCGTCAGCGTGCTGGTCTGTCCCGCAAAAATGCTTGCCGGACTGAAGGAACAGCTCAAGCTGGCAGGGCAGGCGAGCGTGATGCTTCCTGTAAAGCTGCTGGGCGCCGAAGCGGCAATCGTGAAGGTCACAGAGCCGCTTCCAACGAGCGTGGTCACACTTGGAGACGGCGAAGACATTGTAAACTGCGCGACACCCGTGCCCGAAAGAACAACGGATTGAGGACTTCCCGCCGCGTTATCACTGATGGATAGAGAACCAACCCGGGCGCCAGACGCGGTTGGAGAGAAAGTCACACTGACACTGCAACTCTGCCCCACATTAAGGACATTTGATGTGCAAGTGTCCGTCGAGGAGAAGTCACCGCCCGCGGTTATGCCGGTGAAAGTTAATGTTTGCGTACCCGTATTTGTAATCGTCACCGTTTGAGCAGGACTGACGTCGCCCACTGTCACGTCTCCAAAGGTCAGGCTGGAAGGGCTGACGGTGACCGCAGTCGCCGATGTGACACCGGTGCCTTTAACCTTGATGACTTGGGGGCTTCCTGCCGCATCGTCGGTAATGCTGAACGTCCCGGTTTTGGCGGCCGCGGCCCCTGGAGTGAAAGTAATATTGATGTTGCAGGTGCCGCCGCTCGCGGCCACGGTCCCAATGCAATTGTCTGTCTCGGCAAAGTCGTTGGTGCCAACCGTGTCCGTTTCGGCAAAAATGATCTGGGTAATGTTCAGCGGCGCCGTGCCTTCGTTTGTGACTACGACGGTCTTGACGGCGCTGCGGACGTTCACCGTCTGGTTCCCGAAGTCGACAAGCTGGGGCACAATCGAGATTCCCGGGGTGTTATCAGGCTTGATTTCAGCCACGAACGCATTGCCGGCAACGCCAACCAGACTGGACTGAAAAGCTCCCGCACTCGCCGGGAAGTTGGTTGAGGTCGTGGTTCCAGTGATGAAAGGGACCCCCGCCGTACTCAGAGCGATCCCATGGCCAAAATCAGCGCCACTGCCTCCCAGGTAGGTTGATTGAACCAATCCGGTGGCAGTCGGGTTCAGTTCGGAGACAAAAGCGTCCGAGCATGCGGAGGTGCCGCAGGAGCTTCCTCCGGTGATTCCCAGGACGGCCTGAATGGGACTAAAGGTCGGAAAATTGCTGGAGTTCGTAAAGCCGGTTATGAAAGCGTTTCCGGAAGAGTCCACGGCAATGCCGGCGGCCTGCTCGACTCCGGCGCCGCCGAGCAGCGTGGAGTAAACAGTTGTTGGTCCTCCCGGGTTTAACTTGGCGACGAAAGCGTCAGATTGTCCATTGTTGGCGCCCTGAATCACGCCGACCGTCGTGGGGAAGTTGGTTGACTGCGCTGCCCCGGCAACATAGACATTGCCGGTGGAATCCAGCGCCAATCCCAACGCGCGATCGTCTCCGCTTCCGCCCAGGTACGTGGAAAAAGTGAAGGCCGAACCGGCTGAGTTCAGCTCAGTGACAAAGGCATTTACTGTTCCGGCGTTCGATCCCTGCACTGGATTCGCAAGCGGGAAATCAGAGGAAAAAGTGTATCCGGCGATGTAGGCGTTTCCGGAACTGTCCACCTTGATGCTCTGGCCCACATCCGCCTGCGCCCCGCCCAGATAGGTGGAATAGAGCAGAGTGGCACCGGTAAAGTCCACTTTGGCAACAAAGGCATCCGAGGAACCGGCATTGAGTGCTTGCACCGGGGTAACGGTGGGAAAATTCGCGGACTGCGTGGAACCCGTAACATAGGCATTATTTGAGGAATCGATCGCAATGCCCTGACCGGCATCAGCCCCGGATCCGCCCAGATAAGAGGAGTAGAGCAGTCCCGTACCTGTACTGTTCAACTCGGCAACAAATGCGTCGCCACTGCCCCCATAAGTTGTCTGAAAAACGCCGGTGGTTGTTGTAAAGTTCGAGGAAGTTGTACTCCCTGTGACGTAAGCGTCGCCCCCCGCGTCAACCGCGATGGCATTCCCGGAATCCGTTCCGTTCCCTCCCAGGTATGTCGAATAAACAAGTTGTGGAGTGGTCGTCGAGCCGGACGTTGCGCCGGCCGGATTCAGTTTTATGACAAAGGCGTCGCCACCGCCCCCATAGCTTCCGCTATGTGAGCCTGCCGAGGTGGGGAAATTGGCGGAATTAGAGATCCCTGTGACATAAGCGTTGCCGGAGGAATCGACGGCAATGCCGTACCCGATGTCTCCGCCGCTGCCGCCGAAATAGGTTGAATAGGCAAGCACCGGGTCAATCACCAGTTGCTGGTGGTGGTCATAAGCCCCAACTTTCAGCCCGACCTCGTTGGCCGCCCTCAGGACGTACTTGACCGGCACTTCCTTGCTTCCCTGATAGGCGCGGGGCTGGCGGAGTTGAACCTCCCCTGCGTCTACCTTAAGAATGAGGTTTCCGGAACGATCCAGGCGGAGGCCTTCCACGCCTTCCAGACCGATGCGGATCGAGTTGGGATCTGAACCCGCAGAAACCACGAAGTCGTTTTCCAATTCTCCCTGGTTGCCGTAATAAACAAGGTCGATGCCGGGATACACCTGGTGGTACCGGACACGCGCATAATTGGGAATCCGCGTGTGCCATTGGCGTGGGTCGTTGCCAAGGAAATAGTTGCTGGTTCCTCCCAACAGGTTCTGGCCGGTAACCTTCACCGCGGACGCAGACCCCAGGAGCCGGAGGCGCACAACAGCGGAAGAAGCCGGCTGTTTTGCTTTGCGACCAGACATTCCGGAACTGAGGACCAGGACTGCGTCATGTCCGGTCAGAAACAACGTGTAACCCTGCCCCCGGGCAAGGAACTTGACGCGGGAGTCGGTTTGCCCGTGGTTCGCCTCGAAGCTGAGGGGGACTTGGGCATAGCTACCGCTCCAGGCTTTCGGATTGCGGGCATCGCGGAGGGAAGAACCCCGGGCCGCGCTCAGCGCCAGACTTAAACCGATGATTGCCAGGCCAAAAAGGCCAAGGGTAACAAAGCAACGCCCGCGCAGGAATGCCCATCGTGCTTGAGTAGGCTCCTTGCGGGCCATAGAGGAACATTTCGCTTTCACACTGTTCTCCTTGAACATACTGTAATTTCTCCCCCGCAGTTCCGAAAGCTCTCTCTGGAACCTCACGGCCTGGGCCGCAGCAACCGGGGTTTTATCCGCCCGATCAGGGCGCGACGGCCAGGTTAACTGTCGTCGCTCTCTTAATGGTGCTGTCGCTTCCCAGCGTCCCAACAAGCGTAATCGTGTAGGTATTCGCCGGAGTCCCTGTCGAAACTGGAGTGGTTCTAGGTCCGTAATATGTGTTATTGCACGATGTCGCCAAAGCACTCAGCGAGGCTGCCAGGACCAGGACAAGAACCGCCATGCTCGCGCGCAGCCTCACCGGGCTTGTCCTGAGCACGTTGCCTCCCTTGAGGCCAAAGAAAATCGCCGAAATCATTAAGAATGCAAGAAGATAAATCCACCAGCTGAGATTCAAGGGTGCCCAGGGTGGCTTTCCGCCCGGCGGCCGCGGCTGCAAGTGTGAAGCCTGAGAAGCCGTTGTAGTGACGGTCACAACCGCTGTGGTCGGGTTGGTTCCGTCCAACGTCAGACCTGGCGGAGAATAGGTGCAGGTTGTTTCCAGCGGCAGGTTGGCGCAGCCCATGAGCACAACCTGGTTGAACCCGTTGATCGGCGTCACAGTGACCGTATAAGTCGTTGAATTACCGGCAGTAACTGTGCGCAGCGCCGGTGTGGGCGGCGTTTGCGTTAGCGAGAAGTCCGCGAAAAAGATTGTCAGCGCGACAGTTGCGCTCTGGCTTCCGCTGCTGCCTTTAACTGAGAAATCAAAGGGGTTCGCCGTGGTTCCCGACAAACTGGTCACTGTAACCGTGCTCGACTGCCCCGGGGTAATTGAGGCAGGATCAAAGGTGCACGTTCCACCCGTACAAGAGAGATTAATGGCGTCGGTAAAAGTGCTGGGTGCGGAAGCCGTAACGGTGAAGGTGGTCGTCTTTGTCCCAATCAACAGGACGCTTGACCTGACGTTGGCCGCGAGTGAAAAGACCGCGTTGCCGGTCCCGGTAAGCGTCACTCCCTGTGGGTTATTGATCGCGTCATCCCTGATGGTCAGTCCTCCGCTGCGAGTTCCGGTTGATGTCGGAGTAAACGTGATGCTGACGCTGCAGGTGGCGCCCACGTTGAGAACGGTGGGAAGGGTTCCGCAGGTATTGGTTTGCGCAAAGTCCCCTGTGGTTTCGATGCTGCTGATATTGATGGCCGTATTCCCGTTGTTGACCAGTTGAACGGCCTGTGCGGGACTGGTCTGCCCCACGGTCTGCGCTGCGAAAGTAAGGACGGTCGGGGAGACAGAAAGAGTTCCGGCCGATGTCACACCGGTCCCGGTCACCGTGATGGCCTGAGGGCTTCCGGCAGCATCGTCCGAGATCGTGACCTGGTCCGTCACGGAACCCGTTTGGGTGGGGGTAAAGGTCACATTAATTGTGCATGTCCCACCGCCTGCCGGTACCACCGAACCGCAATTGTTCGTCTGGCTGAACTGGCCTGACACCGAAATACCATTGGTGGGGATGTTCAGGGGGGCGCTCCCGGCGTTGACCAGCGTTACCGTCTGCGGGCTGCTGGTGTTATTGATGACCTGGCTGCCAAAGTTAAGGCTCTGTGGGCTGAGAGCTGCGGCTGGTGCATCCTGAGCGCTGACCTTAGCGATAAAGATGTTGGTGCTTGAATTTGTCCCCGCATAGGTTGACTGCGGTGCCCCCGCAATGACAGGAAAGTTTGTAGAATTCGTGCTGCCGGTCAGAAATGCATCCCCTGAAGCGTCGGTTGCGATTGATTGGCCTAAATCCGTGGCGCTTCCCCCAAGGAAGGTAGAAAAGGCAACGTTCCCCGAAGGGCCCAGTTGCGTGACAAAAGCGTCAGCGCAGGGAGTGGTACCGCACGAACTTGCCCCCGTGATTCCCAGGACCCGTTGCAGCGCGTTCACCAAAGGAAAGTCGCTTGACTGCGTAAAGCCAGTGATGAAGGCGTCGCCCGATGAGTCAATCGCCAGTGAATTTCCCTGGTCCAAACTACCGCCGCCAAGGAAGGTGGAGTAAACCATCTGGGTGCCTCCCGGGGCGAGCTTGGTGATAAAGGCGTCTGTTTGACCCCCATAAGTCGCCTGAGATGCCCCACTGGTTACCGGGAAACTGCTTGAGGATGTGTTCCCAGTCACGTAGATGCTGCCAACCGAGTCGATTGCGAGGGATTGAGCACTTTCAGACGCAGTTCCGCCCAGGTAGGTCGAGAACACCAGTGAGGAGGTACCGGGATTAATCTCTGTTACGAAAGCGTCCGAGGGCCCCGCCAGGGAAGACTGCAAGGCACTCTGAGTCGGGAAGTTGGAGGAGAATGTGTAGCCTGCCACATACGGATTGCCCGAACCGTCCAGCGCGATGGCAAGCGCTTCGTCTGCGCCGCTCCCGCCCAGGTAGGTCGAGTAAAGCAGGGACGCGCCGGTCGGATCGATTTCCGCCACAAAGGCATCCGAGCCGCCGTCAAGCCCCACCTGCAGCGGATTCAACGTGGGGAAGTTTGTCGATTGGGTCGAACCGGTGATAAAGGCGTCGCCCGAGGCATCCACGACCACTCCACGCCCGTAGTCGATTCCGCCCCCGCCGAGGTATGTCGAATAGACCAGCGAGGTGCCAGTTGGATCCAGCTTGGTCAGAAAGGCATCCGTATTCCCGGCATTGTTCGCCTGGAAAGCCCCCATGGTGGCCGGGAAATCTGTTGACGTGGTGTAACCGGCCAGATAGGCATCACCGGAGGAGTCAACCGCAACTCCGGTCGCCCGGTCCAGGTTGCCTCCACCGAGGAAAACCGAATACAGAAGGGCAGTGCCCGAAGGATTAAGCTTCGCCACAAAGACGTCTCTTCCGCCTCCGAGATTGGCCTGCCCGCCGGTGGTGGGGAAATTCAGCGATCCTGTGGTACCCGTCACATAGGCGTTTCCGGTGGCATCGACAGCGATCCCATAACCAACGTCCCCGCCGTTACCTCCCAGATACGTTGAATACGAGAGCACGGGGTCAATCACCAGCTCCTGGTGGTGATCATAAGCTCCCAGGCCAAAACCAACCGTGTTCCCGGACCTGAGTACATAATTGACCGCGACCTCTCTACGGCTCTCTCCCTTTCCCTGATAGGCCTTGGGGCGCCGAAGGTAAACCTGTCCATCACTCACCGTCAGCACCAGATCGCCGGAGGCGTTAAGGCGGATCTCCCTGGCGCCTTCCAGGTCAAGGCGAATCAGCTCTGGGTCAGAGCCTGGACCCACTATAAAATCGTTTTCCAATTGTCCCTGGCGGCCATAATAGGCGAGGTCAATACCGGGATAGATTTCGTGATAGCGAAGGCGGGCGTAGTTGGGAATATTCGTATGCCACTTCTGCGGATCGTTTCCCAGGAAATAACTGGTAGTTCCAGGAAGGCGTTCAGAGGCCGTAATCTTCGCGTCGTGGTTCGCACCCAGCAGTTTCAGGCTAACGACGTCGGATCTGCCTGCGGATGAACCAGCGCCCACCCGGTCGGCCTTGAATCCCGAAGAGGTCAAATCTGCTGCTTGTTCGGCCGGTGCGGATTTCCTGAGTTGCAGGATGGCGTCGCTTTGAGTAAGAAATAGCGTAAACCCTTGTCCACGAGCCAGGTACCTGGCTTGCGGGCCCACCTGGCCCTTATTGACCTCGAAGCTGAGTGGCAGGCGATTATGCGAAACGATTTCCCTGAGTTGAAGACCTGCTGCGGGGAACTGAACCTGGGACTTCTCTTGGCCATAGCTCGATGACCAAGTCGCGAGCCCTATAAAAACAGATAAAAGGAGGCAGACGACCGTGTTCCTTTTCAATATCTTCTTTCCCTTCACTTCAGAAAAATTCGCTGGCTTCGCCTGTTCCAATTCAGACGGCCACAACCGGGCGCCACAATCCATGCGCACCTACTCGGTTGCCGTCAGGAACCGGATCAGCGAAGTCCCGTCAAATCTCAGCATCAGGTACGCGGAACCCCATCGGTAGTGAACGCTATAGGTATATCCAGCCTGAATCTTCAGATTCTTCACCCGTGCGACTTCCACCCAACCCGAATACCCGTTGTCGCTCCCGAGCTTGGAATCGCCGATGGTTTCAAAGGCGTGGTTCCAGACACGATTGTGATCTGCGTCCCCGGCAATACTGGAATTCGGAGTGACCAGCCTGCTGAACACTTTTTGAGTCCCGAACGGAACGATGCCATAGGCGGAAGCACCCACCGAGTAATGCTTCAATACGGTGAAACTCGCGCCGGCCTCGCCATTTGCGTTGGCGCCAAAAATCTGATATGGACGGGCCATATTATAAGGACGCGGAATTAACCACCGGTCGACGGTTTCGTTGGCCGCTCCAAAATTCACGAAGGGAGTGAACCCTCCGTAACTTGCGCTGACGTGGTTGTACCAATCCACGCCAAAGCGTCCCGTTGTGAAAACGCGTTCTGCGTTCGAAAGGGGTATGGTTCCGGTCAGGATGGATGTCGCGTCCAGCCCGTGCCACTTCATCGTGTAACGAAGGTCTACAAACGGGTCCCCTGCAAGAGTTGTCCAGCGCCAGGTTTGGTTGGAAACAACCGAAAAAGGGCTTTGAATCGTGTAGAGCGATGCACCGATATCGCCCCCGAGATGCTCAGTAATGTTGTAACCGACGCCGATGCCTGCGCTGTAGACCCCTCCCAGGTTGGAGTACTTGCCAACGACCTGGGCGAATGCAGTCGGCCCGGTCGGACTCGCCGCCTGGGCGGGCTCCGCTTCCTGGTCCGAAGATTCCTGTGCCCTGCTGCAAACTGGAACCCAGAAGATAAGGATGGCGACGAGCAATAAGCTGTAGATTTTCCCCACTTGATTTATCCTTTAACATAGAGCACAAGGCCTTGGCGAACATACCACCGCACTTGCCCCGCGCATTGGACAAAGTTCGTCTCCTAATGCACTGATATCAAAATAGAATACAACCTGTTCGTTCGCGATGCAATATTATCATAGTGGCGTTTCCCAGCCCTCCTCGGAATCCGAACGGGCATTCTAGCAAGGGCAAAAACACAAGACTCACCCAACAGAGCCGGAACACAAATTACAGATGCTTTACGCAAAATTTGATTGCCAGGAATACTTTCTGACGCAAACAGGGTGGAGAAAGGTTGCTTCGCCAGTTTGTTTTCAGGCCGCAACTGGTCGCTTCGGTCGCTTAGAGGAATCGGCTATTGCCATCTTAAGAACCTGCACTATCCGCGTAAGTAAATATAATAAATTGGGTTAGTCAAAAACCCTGTGGCTGGTGGTCTTTCAGCTCCGAGCTTGCCTGTATGGAGTTTAGCCTTTCGCCCTCCGCCCTCCTGTTTGCCTGGCTTTCTTGTAGCATATGGCACCCATAGGCTCCGGTACGAAACAGAAGGTGCAAAGACACTTGAAGCCGGGAGTACAATGGGAGCCGACCTTGCAGAGCTATCGGAAGAAGAAAACGCATTGGAGACGTACGTGAGGCCTTGCCTGGCCGCAGTGCGATAAGTGGAATTTGAAGGGCAGTGAGGAGAGGAAACTTCTATTAGAAGTTGACGCAACCGGCCAGTGTAGTCACCATATTACCTCAACCCTGAGGGTCAGGGCATTCTCGAAGAGGACTTGTTCAACGATGGGCACAGTATTCCGGAAAGCACAATCACGAGTGGCTTTAGGCCTGGTGCTTGTTGCCTTTGCTTTCAGCATGGCGACTTCGTGGGGCCAAACCTCCTCCAGCCGGACTTCGCAGATGACTGGCAGCGAAACCTACGCAAAGCAGTGTGCCGGTTGCCACGGAGTGGACGCGAGGGGTGGAGAGTACGGACCTCCATTGGCCGGAAACGGCAGTCTGCGGGGACGTTCACTTTCCTGGTTGCGCCGCGTCATTCAGGATGGAGTTCCAACCGGAGGGATGCCAGCGTTCAAGCTGCCGGCAAGCGAGTTGGATGCTCTTGCCGCGCTGGTCCACTCGCTGAACTCGCCGGCTGCTGAGAGCGCCGTTCCAGGTGACCGTGCGGCAGGAGAAGAGTACTTCTTTGGAAAGGGCCAATGCGGTTCATGTCATATGGTTTACGGCAAGGGATCGGCTGTCGGGCCGGACCTGTCCGATGTTGCCCGAGAGATGAGTGTTGAAGAGATCCGGTCGAGCCTACTACAACCCAGCGAGCGCCTCGCGCCCGGCTATCAAATGGTGACGGCGCGCTTGCGTGACGGCGAGACGGTTCGCGGCTTTGCACGAAGCCGGAGCAATTTTGAAGTTGTCGTACAGGACCTGAAGGGTCAATTTCAAATGCTGCACACGGATGCGATCTCATCTCTAAGTGAAGACCAACAGTCGCAAATGCCCGCAGTCAAATCAAGCCCGGAGGAACTACAGAACCTGATCGCCTTTCTCAGCGGCCTCACTGGTGTGAAGCCGGGCGTGGCTACGGCCAGTAGGCCTTCCATGACCGGCGATGTTCCCTTCTCGAGAATTCTCAATCCCCGGCCGGGTGACTGGCTTACTTACAACGGCAATTTGAACGGAAACCGCTACAGCGAGCTGGCGCAGATCAATACTGAAAATGTAAGCCAGCTGCGGCTGAAGTGGGTCTTCACGGTCCCACTGTGGAAGCAGTTTCTACCTGACACCTCCTATTTCAACCTGAACATGCAGTATTTCGGGCTGGAGGTGGTGCCTCTTGTTGCAGATGGCATCATGTACGCGACAGGTCCGCAACGGGCCTATGCGCTGGATGCCGGCACTGGTCAGGAAATCTGGTCGTATTCGCGCCCGCGCACTTCCGGGATGGTTGGCGATGCTGCGCTCGGCACAAATCGCGGCATGGCCATCCTCGGCGACAAAGTGTTCAGGGTGACCGACAACGCTCATCTGATTGCCCTGAACCGCACCACGGGGAAACTGGTGTGGGAAGTGGCGATGCCGGACGAGCCCATGCATTATGGGTCGACAGTAGCTCCGCTGGTCGTAAAAGACATGGTAATTGCCGGTGTTTCCGGCGGCGATTGGGGCATGCGCGGATTTGTGGCTGCCTACCGGGCGTCCAACGGGGAGCGTGTGTGGCGGCACTGGACAATTCCCGAGAAGGGTGAGCCCGGGGCCGAAAGCTGGGGCGGCGACCCGCCCAAAACCAGTGGAGGAGCAACATGGTTGACCGGATCCTATGATTCGGAGACGGACACGCTCTACTGGGCCACCGGTAATCCCTATCCCGATTCTGATGACCGGACGCGGCCGGGCGATAATCTCTATACAAACTCGATACTGGCTCTCGACCCGAATAACGGCAAGGTCAAGTGGTATTACCAGGTGACGCCTCACGATATCCGCGACTGGGACGCCAACGCGCCGCTGGTACTGGTGGATGCCAGGTATCAGGGTCAGGAACGGAAGCTCCTGCTGCACGCGGACAAGAACGGTTTCTTTTACGTGCTGGACCGGACTAATGGACACGTTCTGCTGGGCAGCCCATTTGTACGGATGACGTGGGCCAGCGGCATCGGACCTGACGGGCGCCCCCAGCTTCTTCCGCAGACCGGACTTCTCTGCCCGGGCTCCTACGGCGCAAACTGGAACGGCACAGCTTACAGCCCCGGGACCGGGCTCTATTATCTGGTGGCGCTTGAAAAGTGCGAGATGAGGCTTTCCGCCGGCAGTTGGAAGCAGAAACAGCCGAAAGAAGAACCCGCAACGAAATACCTGATGGGGCTGGATATCAACACCGGAAAGGTTGTGTGGAAAGTTCAGGAATTCGGGCCGCCCGAAGGCAAGAGAGAGGCGGGCGTTCTGGCGACTGCGGGCGGGCTTCTGTTTTACGGTGACCCGAGCGGCAACGTAGTGGCCGTCGATGCCCGCAACGGGAAGACACTGTGGCGCTTTCCAACGAATGGCGAAAACAAAACTTCTCCTATGACGTACACGGTGAACGGAAAACAATATGTGGCGCTTGCAGTCGGCCCGAATATTCTATGCTTTGGTCTGCCCTGAGGGAGGAGAACACAGTGGACAAACACGTTTCAAGACGCGAATTTCTTCAAGTTTCTTCGGCTGGCGCACTGGGAGGAGCCGTTGCGCTTCGAGCAGGGCGCACTGCCGCCGAACCCGCCACGAGCGGGCCATTCCGGGGAACGCTTTGTTTGTTCTCCAAGCCCGTTCCGCAACTGAACTGGAAGGAACTTGCTGAGAGCACCAAGCGCGCGGGCTTTGACGGAATTGACCTGACGTGTCGACCGGAGGGGCATGTTCTTCCGGAGCGGGCAGAAACCGACCTTCCAAGAGCGGTAGCCGCCATCCGGGAAGCAGGGTTGGAAGTTCCGATGATTACAACGGCGCTCCTCTCGGCAGACGATCCGACGGCGAAGCCGATCATCAGCACTGCAAGCAAACTCCACATCCCTTACCTGAAGCCGGGGTATTACCAATACAAGCTGGTCAACGTTGTGAAAGAGGTTGATGAGGCCGGGCAGCAGTTCCGGACTCTCGTGGACCTGGCGAAAGACCACGGAATCCAGGTGGGCTATCACAATCACCCTCGGTACATTGGAGAGGCCATCTGGGACGTGGCAAGGGTGATCGAGCCGCTCGATCCACGCTGGTGCGGCTACTACTACGACCTGTGCCAGGCCACAATCGAGGGCGGCGAAAGCGGCTGGAGGGTTTCAACCAACCTCGTCATGCCTCGCCTGAAGATGGTAGCCGCAAAGGATTTTATCTGGAAACGCACGGGACCCCACAGCTGGCATGCCGAAATCTGCCCCATGGGGCAGGGCATGTCGCGCTGGTTGGAGTTCCTCCGACTCCTCGCGAAGTCGAATTTCCACGGGCCTATCTCCTATCAGCATGAGTATGAAATTCCCGGTTTCTCCCACGGATCGGGGATCGCACTATCTCGTGATAGAGTCCCAGAAGTGATGGCCGCGGTGAAAGAGAATATCGACTATATTAAAACTCTTATTCGCGAGGCCTACGGGGGAGCTTAGCAGGTTCAACAAGAGCAACCAGCAACAACTCCAAAGACGTGGGAGGACGTTGTGAAGCGAAAGAAGGCAATAACGCGCAGAACATTTATTGCCGAGACCGCCACAATGGCAATCGGAGCGTCCACCCTGGGAACAGCGGGCATGACCAGATCGGGGGCCGCCGCCGGCCAGCTCAGCGACCAGGATAAGCGCCGTAGGGTGCTGGAGGATTTCCTCAGGATTTTTCCACCCAGCCGAAAGCCCCGGACTGGCCGGATCAACGCCCACGACCAGACCTGGGAAGACTGGGTCAAGCGCACCGGAGCCCTCCCTCCGGATTTCGACGCCATGCCTTCCATTCCCGGCCTGCCAGACCCGCTGGCGCTTCGCGAGAACGGCCGAAGCATTCCGGTTACCAGCAACGCCCAGTGGGAGCGCCAGAGGCAGTGGATTCTCTCTCAAACCGAGCACTGGGTCTTCGGCACCATGCCGCCCAGGCCTGATAACCTGCGCGCAGTCATTACAGGCACCCGGCGCGAAGGAACTACAACCATACGCGAGGTGCGGCTGGAGTTTGGCCCGGACCATCGCGCCACTCTGCGCCTCCAGTTGATGATTCCCGATGGCAAGGGCCCGTTCCCGGTTTTTCTTACCAACCATCCTCGCCCGCGGCCGTGGGCGGCCATCGGTGTCCGGCGGGGCTACATCGGGTGCATCTATTTTGCCGCCGATCCCATGTACGGCAGCGCTGGCGACGATTCTGACGCTTACATTGACATCTATCCCCAATACGATTTTTCCTGCCTGGCGCGCTGGGCGTGGGCGGGGTCACGGGCAGTGGACTACCTGTTTACGCTGCCCGAAGTGGATAAGAAAAAGATAGGATTGACGGGACACTCTCGAAACGGGAAGCAAGCTCTGGTCGCAGCGGCTTTCGATGACCGGATTGGGGCGGTCGCTCTGTCGAGTGGAAACACGGGTGAGGTCGATCCCTGGCGCTACACCACCGACATGTTTGTAAATGAAAGCATTGAATTGCTGACCGGCGCCCAGCCCCACTGGTTTCACCCGCGGCTGCGTTTCTTCGCAGGTCGCGAAGATAAGCTCCCCGTGGACCAGAACCTGTTGATGGCTGCCATTGCCCCACGGGGCCTGATGATGTTCGCCGGTTATGCCGAATCGGCCGGCAATCCGTTCGGATTCGAGCAGGCTTACCGCTCGGTGCTGAGCGCTTACCGATTTCTCGGGCACGAGGAAAACCTGTGGCTGCACCTTCGCGATGGTGAACATGAATTTGGCGCCGAGCGCATCGAGGAGATCGTGGATTTTTTTGATACGGTTTTCGGCCGAAATCGTTTTCCGAAACGCGAGACCTGGATTCTCGGATACACATTTGAGGACTGGCAGAGGGCGAGCGGTGCGAAGATCGATCCGCTCACGTACCCGGAAAGGTCTGTTGGCGACTTTCTGACCCAGGAAAACGGGCATCCCGTTACGTCGGCTGCGCAGTGGGAAGAGAAGAAGAAGTCTATTTGGCAGAACATTTCAAAGCTTCTCGGCGAAGCGCCGCCGCGCGTTCCTTTTCCGGCGCATCGCAGGATTTCGGAGAACAGTCTGGCGACTGATGGCTGGCTCGCAACCCTCTATCGCAGACCCGCCGAAGACAACTGGGGCAACTACGGTGACCGCTATGAGCGGGAGAGATTGAAACGTGAAGGAATCGGCGCCATCGGCGTCCCATTTGGCAATTCTCTCATGGGCGACCTGTTTTATCCGTTGGAACCCGATGGCAAGCCTAGACCTGAAAAGTGGCCGGTCGTCATCTGGCTCCATCCGCACTCCTACCAGGACGGGTGGTCATCCGGTCATCCGTGGCTTTCAACCCAATGGGCTTATAGCCAGGATGAGAGGCCGTCATTTCCGTTGCTCTGGAAAAAGGGTTTTGCGGTGTTTGCCTTTGACCAGCTCGGCCACGGAACGCGGGTACACGAGGCCAGGGATTTCTACAAGCGTTATCCCAGGTGGTCGATGATGGGAAATATGATTGAGGACACGCGGGCGGCCATTGAAGCGCTCTCCGCGTTAGAGGAAATTGACTCATCGCAGATTTACCTGATGGGCTACGCGCTCGGGGGCAGGGTTGGATTGCTGACAGCGGCCTTTGACGATCGCATCAAGGGCCTGGTTTCCGTTTGCGGATTTGATCCGCTGAGGTTGCAGACTTCGGACAAAGGGACCGAAGGAATCAGCCACTATTCGCACCTCCACGGGCTGCTGCCCCGGCTTGGTTTCTTCGCTGGCCATGAAGACCGCGTTCCCTTTGACTTCGATGAAGTCCTGGCATTGGTCGCTCCCAAGCCGGTGCTGCTGGTTGCGCCGGAACTCGACCGGTATGCCCGCGTCGCCGATGTTCGGCGTGAAGTTGAGGCGCCAAGGAAGGTTTATGATTTGCTTGGCCACCCGGAGGCACTGCAATTCGAAACTCCGATGGACGTCAACCGATTTCCGCGCCGCCTGCAGGAGCGCGCTTTCGAGTGGCTAGCCCGTCAACGCGACAGCGAAAAACAGGCTTGATCCCTCAAGTTCTAGAAGGAAGGCTGTTGTTGCCTTAGGGGTTTAGCGCTGGAATTTCTGCAAAACGTTTTCATATGGGGGTGAGTTTGGAACGGCACGGTAATATGACACGGCGAAATTTTCTGAAAGCTGCCTCTGCCGGAGCAGCTTCGCTCTCGCCACTGGCGGCAGGAATTACCATGGCGACACCCGGGCGCAAATCCAGCGACATTCGCGTGAAGGACATTCGCATCAGTTATGAGGACTTTCCCTATCGTACTCCTTATGAATTCGGCGGCCGCAGTGTTGACAAAGTAACGCTTCTGGATGTCCATTGCACGGTGGAGACTGTCGACGGGCATGTGGCCAAAGGGTTCGGCTCCATGACCATGGGCAATGAATGGGCGTTCCCGTCAAAGACACTCTCCTACGACACTACGCTCAATGCGATGAAGCTCCTGGCTGAGCGCATCTCCAGGATCACAGGCGGCTACAAGGAACCCGGCCACCCCATCGACATCAACTTTACGCTGGAGCCAGAATACCTGCGGGCGGCTGCCGAGGTCACAAAAGAAATGCATCTCGACCAGCCGGTCCCCAAACTCTGCACTCTCGTTACCGCGAGTGCCTTTGACGCCGCCATTCACGACGCCTTTGGGAAGGTCCACGGCCTCAACTGCTACCAGACTTACGGCCCGGAGTTCATGAGCCACGACCTGGCCCATTACCTCGCGCCGCAATTCAAAGGCGAATATCCCAGCCAGTACCTGCTGAAAAGACCCAAGCCCTGGGTTTGGTGCAATCACTCTGTCGGGGCGTCCGATCCCATCGAAGCTGCCGACGTTAAGAAGCGGCTGAACGATGGCCTGCCGCAAACGCTCGCCGAATGGATAGCGGCGGACGGACTCACTCACCTGAAGATCAAGCTCAACGGTAACAACCTTGACCGAGATATCGTCCGCGTATTACTCATTAATCGCGTGGCGACGGAGGTCCAAACCCGCCGGCGTGTGCGCGACTGGTATTACACGCTGGACTTCAACGAGCAGTGCCCGAATGTCGATTACCTGATGGAATTTATTCACCGGATCAGGGAAAAGTCGCCCGGTGGCTACGACCGGATACTTTACCTGGAGCAGCCGGAGTCGCGGGACCTGATCGTCAACCCGTCACAAATGCTCTTCAAGGCTTCGAAGTTAAAGCCCGTGGTTATGGACGAATCGTTGACCGGCTACGATTCGCTTCTTCGGGGCCGTAAGCTTGGATATACGGGTGTGGCCCTCAAGGCCTGCAAAGGGCAAAGCCAGTCCATGCTGCTGAATGCCGCCGCGCAGAAGTTCAAAATGTACATGTCTGCGCAAGACCTGACGTGTCCTGGAGCTTCGCTGATTCAGTCCGCCGGCATCGCCGCCCATGTTGCGCCGATCGATACTCTTGAGTCGAACGGGCGGGAATACGTGCCCGCAGCGAACAAGCCGTGGCTGAAGAATTTTCCGGGATTATTCGAGGTCCGCGATGGCAAATTGCACACGGACAGGCTGGGCGGCCTGGGACTGAGCGCTGTCTGACGTGCTAGCTCTGCGCGAGACAATCAGGTCTCGCTCAGATGGTGGCGTGCGCATATTATTTCAGCAAGGTTCGTGCAAAGATGGACCTGACGCCAGACACCCTCTTGCCGCCCGCCGGACGAGGAGGACACCGTGCAAAATTCTAAGTTTTTTCATACCGCAATCCCTCTTATGTTTAGTGTGCTGTTCGTTGGCGCCGCTCTTCCCGCTCGCGCTTCCTGGAAGGCCGGGTCTGCAAAGGTGAACATTACGCCGCACGGCTCGCTTTGGATGGCGGGTTATGCCGCAAGGACACACCCCTCCGAGGGAACGCTGCTGGAGTTGCACGCAAAGGCGCTGGCGCTGGAAGACGAGACTGGCCGCCGGGCCGTGCTGGTGACGACCGACCTGCTGGGGCTTCCCGAACCGGTGAGCGAGGTTGTCGCCACCCGTGTTAAACAGAAGTATGGGTTGAGCCGTGACCAGTTGTTTTTGAACTCCTCGCACACGCATTCCGGCCCGGTGATCGGCACGATGCTGTCGGTTGCTTATGAAGGCAATCAGGGCATCAACCCGGAACAGTGGGAAGCGGTGAAGGCATACACCGGCCAACTGGAAGGCCAAATGGTCAGAGTGGTGGGAGAAGCGCTCCACAAGCTTCAACCGGCTACCCTCAACTTCGGCCATGGGGAAGCTGATTTCGCCATCAACCGCCGCGTGAAAACAGCCACAGGCTACGTTGGAGGTGTCAATAGGGACGGGCCCTTCGACCATGACGTTCCCATCCTTGTTGTTCGCAATCAACACGGAAAAATTCTTTGCATTGTCTTCGGCTACGCCTGCCACAACACGACCATCGGCTCGGATTACTACAAGTTCAGCGGCGATTACGCCGGCTTTGCCCAGCAGCGGCTGGAGAAACGCTATCGCGGCGCGGTCGCCATGTTTATGGAGGGATGCGGAGCAGACGCGAATCCTTACCCGCGCTGGACGAAGGAGCGAAGCGGAGTAGAGTTTGCGCAGCAGCACGGCGAAGACTTGGCCGAAGCAGTGGAGAAGACGGCGAATGGTTCTCTGGTTCCGGTTGCCGGGCCGCTCAGAACGGCCTTTAAAGTCTTCCCCGCCCAGTTTGCCGGCCCGCCAACGCGCGCGGACTATGAAGAACGGCTCAAGAGCGATGATATTTACGTTCGAAAGCACGCCGAGGACATGTTGAAGGTCATTGACCAGAAGGGCCATGTGCCTTCCAGCTACCCTTACTCGCTTGAAGTCTGGCAATTCGGGTCGAGCCTGACCATGATCGGCCTGGCCGGCGAGGTTGTTGTCGATTATGATTTGAGACTCAAGAAAGAACTGGGAGCAGACAAACTTTGGGTGGCTGGGTACAGCAACGATGTTTTTGCGTACATCCCCTCGTTACGGATCCTGAAGGAAGGCGGGTACGAAGGCGGCGGAGCAATGATCTACTACGGGCGGCCTGGCCCGTTCGCTCCCACTATTGAACAGACCATCATTGAAGAGGTCCACGAGGTGATTGGAAATCTCCGGGCACGGTCCAATATGGCAAGCAAGGCCCGTTAGCCCGCGTTCAAGCTGTAACCCGGAAATGGGCAATTTTGTATTTCAGGGAGGAATTATGAAGAGCAATTTTACACGGCGTGACTTTCTGGGAAGCGCAGTCGGCGTCGCTGCGGGACTGGTTGCGCCTGGACGTGCCTTCCCAAAAGCTCCTGCCAAGGCACCTGCGGGCGCGGGGCTGGCAGTCCTGGGCGGCAGCCCGGTCCGGACAAAACCATTTCCGTCGTGGCCCGTGATCGAACAGAACGACGAAAAGGGATGGATGCAGGTCCTGATGACCGGCAAATGGAATCGGTTGGACGGCCACTTCGCACACCAGTTTGAAACCACCTGGGCGCGGCTGCTGGGCGCTAAATACGCCCTTGCCACGGCCAGCGGCACGACCGCCCTGCTGACCTCGGCCAACGCGTTGGGCATTGGTCCCGGCGACGAAGTCATCGTGCCCCCTTATACTTTTGTCGCAACGGTAAATATTGTCCTTCTGCAGCACGCGCTGCCGGTTTTTGTCGATACGGATCCGGAAACCTTTCAGATCGACGCGCGCAAAGTCGAGGCTGCTATCACCAAACGGACCCGCTGCATTATTCCCGTTCACTTGGGTGGGTCGGCCGCCGACATAGACACCATCCTCGGCGTGTCAAAGCGGCACAAGCTGTTTGTGATTGAAGACGCCTGCCAGGCCCATCTGGCCGAGTGGCGGCACAAGAAAGTGAGCACGCTGGGCGACCTCGGTTGCTTCAGCTTCCAGGCCTCAAAGAATCTGAATTCCGGAGAAGGCGGGGCCGTTCTCACCAACGACCAGAGCCTCTACGAATACTGCCTGAGTTTCCATAACCAGGGCAGGGGAAGATACAACTCAGGTTTCGGCTATGTGCGGAACGGAGCGAATTTCCGCATGACGGAATTCCAGGGCGCGCTGCTGTTGCAACAATTGACACGCCTGGAAGCTCAAAGCCGCGTGCGGACTGAGAACGCCGAGTATTTGACGAAGCAGTTGAAAGAAATTCCCGGCATTTTGCCAGCCCGCATGTACGACGGCTGCACCCGGAACGCCTACCACCTTTACATGTTCAATTATGACAGCGCGCATTTTGCCGGGCTGCCGCGCTCGAAGTTCCTGAAGGCGCTCGACGCGGAAGGCGTTCCAGCTTCGGGCGGATACACTCCGCTGAACAAAGAGCCGTTCTTGAAAGAAGCTCTGGGCTCGCGTGCGTTTAAGGCCATTTACACCCAGAAGGAGCTGGACGAATACGAAGAACGGAACCAGTGCCCTGAAAATGACAAGCTTTGCGAGAGAGCAGTCTGGTTCACCCAGACCATGTTTCTGGGCCCCAGGAGCGACATGGACCAGATCGCCGAAGCGATCAGAAAGATCCAGAAGCAAGCTGGCGAACTCGTCCGCTCACAGGCCTAGCAATTTTTCAAACACCTGGGCCGCGCCTTAAACCGAGGGAACAACGACGACCCCCCTGCCGGAATGTCGTGCGGATTTGCCTGAAAGTGAAAAGTCAGCTCATAACAGTGAAGCCGTACAATTGACCCGGCAGAAGTGTGGGAGGGGGAAAGTAATGGGAGTGCGCAGCAGGATTTCTCGTCAGGGCTCGCCTTGTCTGGCCCGTCTTGTGCTGATTCGGATAAGTCGCCTTACAGCTTTCATTCTAATTCTTTTGCCGTTCGCCGGGCTCAAGGCTGCCCATGCCAGCGGCTCGAATGTAGTCGAGTTCACCCACGGCAAGCTGGTCTATCCCACATACACTTACGGCAGCGCCGAGACCGTCGCGCCCCTATTCGGATCGATCGAGAACATGGGATTGTATCCCTATACAAAACTGGATTGGGAAACGCGGTCAGAGAAGCCTGTCCCTGTAACCTACGACCTGCTTGTACTGGAGAACAAGTACCTGCGGGTAGAATTCCTCCCTGAGTTGGGCGGCCGCATTTTTTCCGCATACGACAAGATTGCCGGGCGCCAGCTCTTTTATCACCCTTCGGTGATCAAGCCAAGCCGCTATAACCCGCGCGGCGCCTGGCTGGTGGGTGATCTGGAACTTTACGGGCCCTACGACACACACATGATCACCTGGCCCGGCGAACCCTGGCCGTGGGCCCTGGAGCGCCACCCGGACGGCAGCGCCACGGTGATCCTGAGCCACGTTGACCATTTCTTCCGTGACAAGATCGGTATGGCCGTCACCTTGTTTCCAGATAAGGCCTACCTCAAGGTTTCTGTTCATCTCTACAACAAGAACCTTGTTCCCAACCGCTACCTGATCTGGACCAATGCCGGCGTGGCCGCCTCCGAGGGCAGCCGGTTTGTTTACCCCATGTCTAAGGTGATTACGCATGTGAGCAATGCCCTGAATGTGTGGCCGGTGATCGACGGTGTCGACTTGAGCTGGAACAGAAACAACGTGAATATGCTGGGAGTCTTCGGTCTCGATATATACGACAACTACATGTCAATCTACGACTACAAGAACGATTTCGGGATTATCTGCTACAAAGACCATCTGCTGGCACGTGGAATGAAGACCTGGACCTTCGGATCGGGCGGGGAGGGCAGGCAGCAGGCGACGACATACTCCGACACCGGCGACCTCTACATGGAAATGCAAAGCGGCCGCTTCGTCTGGGACGGTATCTACGAATTCATTGATCCCGGCATGTCCGATGGGTGGACGGAGTATTGGTTTGGCGCAGGCCATCTGGGCGGACTGACGACAGCAACTCCTGACGCTGCCGTTCACTTTGAAATTCCGCCCAAACGGCCGGGAACTGCCAGGCTTGCCGTAACACCCACCGCAGATTTTACGGGCGCCGTTCTGGAACTTTTTGCAGGAAACCAAGAGGTTTGGAATTCAAAGCAGGACCTGAAGGTCGGCTGGGCCTCTCATGTGGAGATTCCGCTGAGTTCCGGCACCGAAGGGCAGGTGCTGGACCTGAAAATTCATTCCGCGGCCGGCAAGGTCCTTTTAGACCACAAGTTCTATCCGAACGACGAGCATCCTGGCGCCCAGTACGCGAGCGATTCGGTCCCGCGCACGTTCGGGCCCGTAGCCACCCTTACAGCGGACCAACTCTATCAGATGGGACTGGGATACCAGAAATTCGGGCGCATCGATGACGCGGAGAGAGCGTACAAAGAAGCGCTCGCCAGGGATTCGCTCTTTCCTCCCGTGCAACTGCAAATGGGACTGCTGGCGCTTCGTCGATTTGACTCGCAGCAAGCCATCGACCACTTCAACAAGGTGTTGGAACGGGATCCCACCAACGGGGATGCGCACTACTACCTCGGGATGATCTATTCCGAGCTTGGGCATGGGTCGGATGCTGAGCAAGAGTTCTATCGCATTCTGCCAACCAGCAATAAGTTCCGGTTGCGTGACTATATGCTGGGGCTTCTGGCGCTGAAAGAAGGGGACCGGGCCGGGGCTACTCACGAACTCTACGTGGCGGCGGCTGCGAGTCCGGAGGACGTTTCTGTCAGGGAAGCCTATGCCTACGTGTTGCGTAAGGAGGGGCACGCCGATAAGGCGGCACGCGAGCAGGAGGCCATTCTCAGGCTCGACCCTACCAACCGGTTCGCGCTGGCGGAGCGCCTGTTCGTAACCGGTGCGCTTGGCGAGGGCCACGCCGGGGAAACCCACAACAAGCAGGAAGCCGATCTGATTCTCTTTGACCGTGCCTGCGCCCACCATCCGCAGGGCTACCTGGGATTGGCGGCTGAATACTTTCGGCTTTCGGCATGGACGGAGGCTGCGAATGTCCTCGATCGTGGTATTGCCGCTACCGCCGGGCCGGGCGAGGATCCTTATCCCCTGCTCCTGTATTACCGTGCGTACGCGAGCGTGAGGCTTGGAAATAGCCAGGCCGCTCAGGAATTCCTGAAAAGGGCGCAAGTAGAAGATTTGAAGATTCAGATTTTCCCATTCCGTGCAGAAGATGTGGATATTCTAGGAACCGCACTGAAACTTGAGCCCGCCAATGCAAACGCAGACGTCCTGCTGGGTGACCTGCTTTACAGCCGAGGGAGGCGCAAAGAAGCGATCGATCTCTGGAGCGCCGCGGTGGAAAAAGCTCCACGCAACTTTTCGGCGCTGCGAAACCTGGGGATGGCCATGCTGGTGGAAGGTAGCCAGGAGAAAGGGTTGAGCCTTCTCACCCGGGCACTTGAAATTCGCCCGGATCACATGGCCACCGTCATGCTGGTTGCGAACGCTAATGCCCGACTGGGCCACGTGGAAGCAGCAAGAAGCGCATTTCAGAAAGCTCTCGCCATACAGCCCGGCAACGATCAGCTTCTGCAGCAGCTTGCATCGCTGGAAGCCCAGATGGGAGAGTATCGACAGGCCCTCAGGATTCTCTATTCCCACAGCTTTGGGCCAACCCACCTCTCCTATTCCCTGCTTCATCTTTACAGAGGAATCCAACTGATGCTGGCGCTTCAGTCCGCCAGGGATTCGCAGTTCAGCAAGGCATTGGATAACATCGCCGCGGCGCAAAATCCTCCATCGAACCTCGGTGTGGATAGCTTTGCCAAAATCACGAGCTCCCGGCTGCTGATGTACAAGGCGCTGTTGTTGCAGGCGGAAGGAAACCACTCTGCTGGTATGGTTGCATGGCAGGCTGCTGCGGATACAGCGGATAGCGACATACAGGGCGATGGATTATTCCGTGCCATCGGCCTTTACAAAACCGGGCGGACGCAGAAGGCGGACGAATGGCTCAAGGAATTCACCGAGGTCAACGAGCAAAGGAAAACCGACAATTCCATCACGCTCCGCCTCCACGCTTATGAGATGGCGGGCATTTACGCTGCAATGCAGGGAAACCGGCACCAGGCTGAGCAGAATTTTCGGACGGCGCTGGAAATTGACCAATCGTACCTTTACGCCCGGCAGGCCTTGTCCTGGCTCGATGCCGGAATGCTTGACGGCTTGAAAAAGTGAGCCCGGATGAGGTGCATCTGGCCGTCGTCCCGTCGGCTCTGCCAGGTCTCACTTTCTCAACGCGCAACCAGGGTGATGGGCCCCAGCAGACCGGAGGGCAAGGGCTGAAGGTTGTCCATGTCCTGCGGGTCAAACCGTTTACCGTAACGGATGTTCAGGAGGCGGTAGTCAGGAGGCGAGTTCCCTGCCATTGAATTGATCGCTAGGTTTCCGACAACGATTCGAAATTTGTTTGTTCCGGATTGCAGCCGGGGGGTGATTTCCAGTTCGTAGGGCGGTCGCCAGACAGACCCGGCGCGATGGCCATTGATATAGACCACGGCCGCCTCTCGCACAGGGCTTTCAATCCAGGCCTGCGTGCCATTCCGGCGATGATGAGGCTCAATCGGAGCTCCCCTGCCGAAACTCACATAAACCTTCGCACCGTGTTTGAGCATGGAGTCGGGGACGGAAACGGTCTTTTCATAAACACCCTGACCGGAGAAAAATCGAGGGCCTTCCAGTTCCGTCCAGGAACGCAGCCGGTCCATGTGGATGGATTTTCCCGTCCCGTGGAAGCTTACTTGCCAATCGCGGCTCAAATCGATAGGGACTGGCAACACCTCTGGTTTGGACGGCGTCGGAGCAGGCGCGACCGAGGAATTAGAGAATACCAGAACGAGCGATTCATAGGGTTCGAAGTGCAACGGCACCACGGAGCGCCCGTCACCTGTCCTGCTAGACCGAACGGCGGAATTCATCGCTGTAAACGGGTCCCAGCGCTCCGGCGAAAGTTTCTTCGTCCGGAAGGTAGCCTCAACATCCTGGGTCTGGTTGCTGGTGTTTGCCAGAAAATAGAGTTGGCCCTCATCCAGCTTGCGGCGGATGAAACCGATTTCCGGAACCTTGGGAGTTAATTCAACGTCCGGAGTGAGCATCCGGGCCAGCGCCTCACCCAAAGCTCCTTCATTTTCGACAAAGATGCCGCGCGCGTTTTGCCCCTCGAAAAGCTCACTGGAAATCGCCTGGACTTTCGTGCTGTCACGCCTGCCTTCCAGCAGGCCGGGCGCAAGATGGGGAGTGGGGCGGGTTGCGATTACGACACCACCGCGAAGCGCATAATCTCTGATCTTCTGGTAGGTGGCCAGCGGAATCCGCTCGACTCCGGGCAGAACCACTGCGCCGTAAGGGATTCCGACAAGATCGATGGCCTCGTCATCGATGAAATCAAAATTGAAACCTGCGTCAAGAATGTGGCCGAATACATTCTTTCCCAACAGAGAGGCAAGCGCAGCATTAACCGACGGATTGGCGTTGGCCGTGAACTGCGCCCACGCGTCACTATTCGATAGATACAATGCAACATCATTGGCCGGTTCCCCTTGGCGAAGCAGGAAACACATCCGCTGAAGGTAGAGCGCCAGGTCAGGCATTACGGGCCACCAGGGATTGTGATCGTTCAAAGCCCCCGCTGCGTAAAAGCGCCAGCCGGGCTCACCGGCTCCCGGTGGGGAGTAGGGCCAGCCGTGGCCGACAATCTGATTGATCCCCTGCAGGAAGTCACAATCGGCTTCGGCCTTCAGGTCCAGGGGCGTTGCTCGGAAGGCCGGAGAGTGAATCCAGGTCCACGTTTCCGCCGAAGCAACAGGCTTGCCGTACAGGTGACAGGCGGAGGAAGCCCATCGAGCCGGGCTGAACCCTCTCCAGTCGGGGTTCTCCCCTTCAGGAAGGTCCACCAACCGATTGCTTGACAGGGTCACCGGGGGTTCGCCGTAAGCCTGGCAACGAAGCCTCGTTCCGTTCCGGTCTGCCCACTCACGGAGGGCCACAAGGTAATGCTCTTTGGCAAGATCCGTGAGCGTGCGACCCCAGTCACAACGGACCGCCGAAGTTTCGGGGCCGGCATCACCTGCCAGCGCCAGAAGGTGCGGTTTGAGATCGTAGCCACGACGCTGGCGGAATTCTTCCAGCATGCCTGGAGTCCAGTCAGACCGATAGACCTCAAGGCTGTCACTGAAAACAGCGTAAGGGGGCTTTCCGCTGAATGCCTGCATTAATCGGTCTCCAGTTGACCGCAAGTAGGCATCCACCGCCGCAGCATCATAATGGTCGATGACAAAGCCCTCAGCCCCCACGGCGGCCCGCTTAACCTGCATGCCCGTCCGGCTGGAAATTAAGAACAGCACGGCGCGGAAGTGCTGTTGTCCCGGCACGCTGACTCGAGTGCCGCTAATATCGTCCAGTTCCTGCACACTCGATTCTGAGAACTCCAACTGATCACTGCGTGCGGCCCACGCCGCGAGCAGTGACTCGCCCTCCTCAAGGCCGGGAACGGGAACAGAATCGTCGCCACCCGGAATAGGCACGCGCACGACCCGCAGCATGCCGGCGGATTGATTGACGGGGACGTTGCTCCCTCCGTAAGGCCAGCCGCTGCAAAGAGTCAGGTCAAGCCGCATTCCGGTTTCCCGGGCCTTCTGGTCGACGAAGCGCAACGCATCAAGAAACCTGTCTGAAAGATAAGTCAGATTGCGAATCCCACGAGCGGGGTCATCAAGCTCCAGTGGATAGACCGGCTGAATTTCAAACCCGCCGATGCCACCTTCCTTCATTGCGAGGACTTCCCTTTCCAGTTCCTCGTTGGTCACCGCCGGGCCAAACCACCACCAGCGCATCATGATGCGTGAATCCTCGGGTGGCTTGACGAATGACTCCCACAGTGACCTGCCGCCGGTCGGCGCTGCACTACCCAAAGACGACCTAGAAAGCCAAGTCAGCGCTGAAAGTTCCAGTGGCGCGAGCGAGACCTTGCGCACAAATTCTCTTCGTGAATATCGGCGTTTCATCACCCTATGACCCTTTCCCGGTTATTCTAGTCGGGACTCGGCCAAACTGAAGACCTGCGAGGTCAACTGCTCCCTTCATTCCGGTTAGAAGTACGCGTAGCACGAGCAGTGATCGTTGTTCCGCCTAAGGCCGTTTCCTCGGGCCACGAGAATACGTCAGCCGTGCCCTCAATTCAAGTCGGCAGATCGACCCGGCATTTCAAGAGACTGAAGCTTGCGGAGTTTTCGATTGAGCCTGCGGCGGGACGAGGCAAAACCTCAATCAAGGATATTTGCGGCATATAAACAGAGGAGAGCTCGCCGGCCGGGATTTCCCCCGTCAAAGCCTGGAGCTGTTTCAAATGGGGGCGGGGGCTACCGCATTGCCCAAAGCCCCCGGCAACAGCGCTAAATTATTTCCTGCCTGCATTACTGGGGAGCGGAGCAACGTTCATGGGGATTGCCTCGGTCGTCTCAGGAAGTACCCGAGGCCTGTATCCGGTTCGTGTCCGAATGCTATATTTTTTCGGGCCCTTACCCTTCTTCACATCCACCGTAATCTTGCGCCATCCGTTATTCGGATTCGGGGCCGGATAGTAGCTGATGGTATAAAGATGAGCCAGATCCGCGCGGATGGATGCAAATGCCTTTTCCTGGTCCTGCCAGTGCCCGGCAAAGTAGGCCTTGCCGCCCGTGCTCGTGCTGATGCGTTTGAAGACGGCTGTCGAAAGCGGGTCGCGCTCGGCTTCCCGGGTGCTGATCATGTAGATTGGGATTCCCTCTGACTGGGCAAGTTCCCGGACGTCCTCAGGCGAGACCATGCTGGCGTCATCGGGCCCGTTGGAGAAAACCACAATTACCCTTCGACCGGAAAACTTGTCGGCGTCTTTCAGAGTCCATAAGAGGGCATTGTACAGCGCCGCATCGTCTCCAGCTACAGTGGAGCGAACTGCCTGCAGAACCTGTGTAGGCTTATCGTTGAGCGGGCTGGCGCGGAAAAAGTCGCGGCTGTAAGAATAGAAGGCCACACGGTCTGTGCGGTCAAGCGACCGGACGAATTGTGCGATGGCATCCCGGGCAAGCGCAAAACCCCGGTACATATAATTGCTGGTGTCAAAAAGGACAAATACGCTGGCGCCCGGGGAAGACGCGGCAACCAGGTTCGCCCCCGGTGGGCTGTCAACGACGTACTTTCCCAGTTGAGGTACCTTCCCGCCTGGTCCAGAGTAATGCACGCTTCGCGGGGCGCCGTTTTCCTCACCGAAAGCCGCAATTTTCTCCCGAATTCCGTCCTCATAAACTTCGAAATTCTCGGGGCCGAGGCCGGTAACATACCTGCCTTTTTTGTCGGTTACCGCTACATCCAATTGAACCATATTGACGGTAATGTGTACGATCGTTACATCGGACCCCGGGTTCTGCGCCGGTGCCGGAACAGCTAAGCCGATGAGCGTCCCGATCGAAAACATAGCGAGCAGAAAATATCGTTGTCCCATAGATCACCTTCCGTAAAGATCCCATCCTTACTCTTAAAACCTGCCACGCCTGGCCAAACGCCTGCCACTAGCCAGGACAATCCCTAAAGTCCGGCGCTACTCACCGGGCCAGGCAAAGAAGACAGCTTCCCTTGTTGAAACTCTTCCCCGGTCGTTCGCAATGATCTGAGCAGCGCGGCCCAATCGGCCAGATAAGTGGCGGCAATGTTTTCGACCATGCGATACGTCAGTTGCGGAACCAGCAGGTTCAACATAACCGGGGGATAGCCTTTTTCGTCCGCCAGCCGGGCCCAATACAAATTGTTGGACTCCCAGGACTCTGCTAACAGCCGGCTGGAGTAACCCAGGTAGGTGGGAAAGGGCTTCATGTTGACCAGCGAGCGTGCGTCAGTTGCACCAAAGGCAGGGTGCGGTACCCCGAAATCCACTGACAACCGTTCCCAGCTGAGCTGATTGGGAAAGCGTTGGGCAAGCTGGTCAAGTTCCTTCTTGGCTTCTCCTCCCTCAGGGTCCGCCAATGGGTATTTTTTCCGAAATTCCGCGGCCAGGTGGAATGTGTCAGCAGGTGTCAGCTGGGCAAGCGCGGCACTGGAACGGCCGTCGCTTAATTCCCTCTCAACCTGTTCAAACCTTATAGGCAACATGCGATTGGAAAAGATGTCCATCACTCTTTGGCGCAATTGAGGATTCGTGCCCGCAGCCTTCACGAGTTCCTCGCCAAACCGCTGATAAAGGGTGACTGCGTGGAGCTCATTCCTTGTCACGTTCCACCACCTCGGAAGCACGGCTCCAGTCAATAAGGTCGGAACCATATCCTCCCAGATCAGGGACTGGACGTTGTTCGGCACGATGAAATTCTCTTCTACTCGCGCCAGAACGTAAGGGAGGTTTGTAAGCGAGCCGACCAGATGAGCGCCTCCGCCGGCTGAAAGCCCGCGGCCGAAGAGGTCGGGAGACTTCCAGGAGCGGTCTTCCTCCATGCTACTTGCACCTGAAAAATCATGGGAACGCACAAAAAGCGCATTGTGATAAATCATCTGGGCGCCGGGCGGTTCGTAATAGGCGTAGTTCAAGCCCACAAGTGTGTCTCTCAGGAAAGGAACCAGTTCTCCGCGCGCAGCCCGAATCTTGTCGGCAGAAGACCTCGTCTTTATGATTTTGGGTACGCTCGTCTGCATCTCGCTCTGGAGATGCTGGTTCATGTAAAGGCCCATAGACCACTCGGCTCTTTCACCCCGGGTGAATAGTGGTTTGGGCAGCTGGAACTGACGAAGCTGCGCCGCCAACGGAATTAACCGCGCGGACGGAGATTCACCCTTGGACATTTGATTCAGGCCGTCACCCAACTCAAAAAGAGTGTCGAGCGAGACGAGGCGCTGAGCGGACATCATCATCCGGATCTTATTGGCCAACTCCATCCTTACTTGTCTGCCCTCGGGGCTTGTCTGTTCCGGCCCAGCCAGCAAGTCTATGACCTCGCTCTGCGATATGGTAGGTTTGCCGGAAGAAGCTTGGAAAAGTTCCCGAATCGAGCTCCGGGCAGCATCGTAAAGCCGCTCGGAGGAGCGGATTCCCAAAAACGGTTTAATCACTGCCTGCCAGGATTTGTCCCAGCTTGACTCCGGAATTTCTCCCTGCCTGGCCAGAATCTTCCACAGGCCTATGTTGGCTTGGAAAATACCCAGGCTGTCGGAGCGCAGATTACGGTCATGGATACCATCGATGGTCTCAGCGGCACGAATGAAGCGGGTGATCGAGGTATTGTTTAACGGGAATTCGGAAAAGGTAAGGTATTGGTCGCCAAATTTCTTGAAGTTGGTAGCCAGCAGGCGCACAGTGTCCGGCGCCAGGCGAGTCCTTGAAGAACATGTGCGATCGATTGCATTTACCGAGAGGTAGGCTTGCAGGGGCCCATCGTCCAGATTGAGCCGAGAGAATGCAAACATAGATTCCAGCAACTGTTCCGGGGTCGTCCATCCTGTGGCGCGTCCGGACCACTCGCGAACCAGTCTGGAATGGTCCTGCTGCTGGAGGTCCTGAAGAACCTGCTTCCACGGTGCCAAGCCTCCCGGAATCTGCGGTTTACCGCTGGCATCCAGTTCGATTCCGGATGCAAGAAGCAGCAGGCCTGCATCCGGTCTGAAAACCGGACGCGCCGGACCGGGAGAGGAACTGTTTCCAACAAGAGCCTTGTAGAAACTCTCAAGATTATGAGGTTGCGTCAAATAGGCCTGCTGCGCTGAGTCAACCCTTGAGAGCCCATCAAAATAGGCTGCCAACCAACCTTCATCTTTGGCGAGAAGGTGAGTCACGAACTGATCAGGTGTCCCCGGGCTTGCCCCCGCCATTTGCGCCCAGGCCGCTTCAGCCGACCTTCCTCCAGGAACCAGGATGTGTCCCGATTGGATCGTGATCTGGCTGCCGTAAAAATCGAGGGCCGCGGAAAATGGCAGAAGGGTCTTAAGGCCCGGGGATTTCCTGAGAAACTCACGAGTGTTCCGGTCAATCCGCGCCATGGCCCAGTAAAGTCTGGCCACACGCGCATCAGAGAGGATGGCGTCAAGGAGGTCATCTTTCTTATTTGGGTCAAGCGCCTTCCAATCACCCTGGCTGAACATCACCGGTACTTTGAACGTCCCAAATCCGTACTCGAAAGGTTCGCCTCCGCGCAAGGTTTCCTCCAGCGCCGTAAGAGGGAACCCCGAATCATCAGTGAGAAAGGCCCTTTCAGGATCGCTGGTCGCAAGATACGTATCCGGCCCACAGGGGCTTGCCAGTTCGTAGCCGAGAGTTTTCAGCAACGGGCCGGCCTGGTCGCAACTGCTGATGCGGATGACCTGTAGGGGGCCAGCAAGCTCGACCAACTCCCTGGCCTGCTTCACATAATCCTTTAAAAGGGTCAGGTATTCAGTCGGGTCCGGTCTCCGGCCCTTCCGGTCGTATGTATACCCTTCTATTGCCACATTGTGCGCCAGCAGTGGGACGACTTCATCTTCAGAAACTTGCTGGCTGATCGCGGCCATACGGAGGAAGGAGTGCAAAGGTCCGGGAATGCTGATAGAGGTTGAAGAGGATTGCGCAGTATCCGTCCCGGCAGCTGAAGGGGATGAATCGCGGCTCTGGCCGTTTCCATTCATCCCCCAGGCGGGGAACAGAATAATAGTTATGAACAATGCTGATCGGAGAAACAAAGATTTCATTGCCGGGCCCCCCTGTCAATTCCAAGGCTTCAAATGCCTTGAATGATTTCCTTCTGCGAGAAATGAGGAAACGCCCTTACATGAATTGGCTCCAAAGCGGCCAATTTACGATGAAAAGGCCACGCATCGGTTGCGATGCTCGAACAGACCTGCATCTCTCCCAGGTCAAGGGAATTGTCTGCAATTTCGAATCTGAGCTCCCTGGTTGGGACTAGTATAAGCTCAGGGGGTTCCCGAATCAATCCCAATCCTCGGACCTCTCGCTGCCTGATCAGGACGGCTTCCTCACCCTTCAAACAAGGGCCGAAGGCTGGCTGGGCCTGCCGACGCCCAACAGCGAGTCAACCTGCAGGATATGAATCTTCACTCCCGCCACTGCAGTTATGCTACACACGCTGGGGTTGAGGCCGATGCCGACGCCAACGCATAAAAAAATCCTGATTGACCTGATCTGAAACCTACAGGCAGACGGGGGAAATGAGGGTTTTCCCGTCACTGTGCAGCGCCCACTGAAGAGAATTGCAGTTGAGCCGAGAGCCCTTGCAAAACATAATTGGTTCCTCCAGGCATTAGGGGATTTACACCTGACCCGGAATCATTCCACTCGCAACTTTATTTCCTGCCGAACCCTTCTACCTGTGCGACCACGAGTTTTCAGACCCGTATGAATGAAGCGCTTAGCGGGTATTCGCGGTACTGCCATGAGTTCTTGCTCTTACACTTTCAAGCCTTTCACGCTTGTTTTAGCGGGCGGCTGCGGGACTTTTCTTATCAGTAGCAGAAAATTAATTTATCCAAAAGTTTTTTATCACACGCAACATAACTATTGATTGGACACAAAATACCCTCTCTCATTATGGTAGTCACGCTGGTTGGGGCGAAACTCCAAACTACAAGGGAAGGAAACTGGAATGAAACTCTCGCGGCTTACCGTGGGGCTAATGGTGGTCTTCTTAACGCTAGTAATGGTCTGTTCCCGGTTGAACGCCCAGGAAAAGTCTGGAAACACCGGATCAGCAACGGGAGCTGACACTTCTGCAAAGATCGAGGAGCTCCAGAAGGAACTAGACACGCTTAAGGCCCAAATCGATGAATTGAAGAAAACCCAGGAAGAGAAAGAAAAAGCAGCCGCGGCGACACCTGCCGTTGCGGCAGTGGCGGAAGCGCCCGCCGCGCCGGCCACGAAGCCAAGTCTGGCGGAAACCCTTTTTGAGTCCACGACGATCAGTGGTTCCGTTGACGGGTACTATGGGCTTGATTTTGAACACCCTGCAAGTCGCCAGGCAGGACTGAGAGTTTTTGACAATTACACGAACCAATTCTCACTAAATCTTGCCGAGCTTGTCATCAAGAGGAGCCCCGACACAAATACCCGGCTGGGTTACAACTTAACATTGGGCTACGGAAACGCCATGCACGTCGTCAACTCGTTAGAGCCTGGCGGAGAAAACTTTGCTCAAAACGTAGAGCAAGCCTATATTTCTTACCTTGCGCCCGTTGGCAAGGGGCTCCAGATTGACTTCGGGAAATTCGTGACCCCAGCGGGTGCAGAGGTGATCGAATCTGCTCCCAACTGGAATTACAGCCGCGGCATCTTGTTCGGTTATGCCATCCCGTTTTACCACTTTGGACTTCGGGCTGCCTACACGTTTAATCCCAAGGTTACACTGACTGGCTTTCTGGTCAACGGCTGGAACAATATTGTTGCAGTCAACACTGGAAAAACCTACGGGTTCAGCCTGGCATTGACACCAAGCTCCAAGGTGAGCATCTTCCAGAACTACCTGGGCGGACCTCAGACTCCTGATACCAATTCGAATTGGCGGCACCTGTCGGACACCGTTGTCCAGATCAATGTGACACCCAAGCTCACCCTGCTGGAAAACTTTGACTACGGTGCCGGAGACATGATTCCCGGCGTGAACTCGGTGAAATGGATTGGGATTGCCACCTACGCGCGGTATGCATTCAATAACCAGTACGCGTTCACCGCTCGCTACGAGTACTACAACGACCATGACGGGTTCACCACAGGAACCGTGCAGCACATTCACGAATACACGGTGACGCTGGAGCGCACCTTTGCGCACAACCTGATCAGCCGCCTGGAGTTCCGGCGCGATATGTCTGACGCTCCGTTCTTCCCGCGCGGCGTGGCGGACCTGGCGAAGAACCAGAACACAATGGATTTGGGCCTCATATATGTCTTTGACATTCACGGGGCTAAATAATGGCCGGCCTGCCGCCGAGTCAAAAGGTTAGATTCGAAATTCGCAATCAGCAGAGGGAGGATCACATGGCTGCAAATCGACAACAGGGTCGCTACCTGGCCACATTCCTGACGGCCTTCACCGGGTTTGTCGCGGGACTGGTGCTCTGGGCGGGTGATCACGCGGGACTCGGGGTCATCCTAACGCTGGCCAGCATCTTGTTGTTGGGGTACTCGCTGGTCGGCTTCCGCAAGATCAAGCCACTCGAGTTCCAGGATTAGTTCTGAAAACAGGGAAATCGTATCTGCACCCTGGTTAGCTCCATCGCAGTTTGGACCGTGCCGATAAGAGGGGAAAGTAAGAATTCTAATTGTCTGGAGACCGAAATGAAATTTGTTGGATTGGTTCTGGCAGTTTGTGGGTGGCTTCTTCCGGTAGTCAGTCTGACGCTTACGTCATCACTGGCTGTCCGCTTCGTCTTTGCCCTGATCGGGATTGCACTGTGCCTGACGGGAATCCTGGGTTTCCTGAACCGGGCTTATGTGAAAGAGGCAATCTGGAAGAAGTAATAAATTCCTGACCTTTATAGCGCGTAGAGACGGCGTCTGGCCGATTCTCAAAAACGGAGGATATGAATGCGGCGCAAGAAATTGAACACGTTAATCCGCGGGTTTGTTCTCGCAACCTACTTTTTATGCGGGGTTCCGGCCTGGGCCCAAACACCCAGCCAACCGACGACCAGCACCCAGGCCAGCCCCGCCCCAGCTATGAATGCTCCCTTGGCAGTGAAAGAGGCGAATCCGCCTTCCGCAGATGAGTTGGGAAAGGGTGACGCGTCCGGTAGTTTGACGGGAACGGTGAACGACGTCACCGTTTCCAATCCCAAGACCGGCCTCACTCTGGGAGACGCACTCAACCAGATTGGTCAGAACAAGGTGGCAATCAATTTTGTCTGGACGCTGATCACCGGTTTTCTGGTCATGTTCATGCAGGCTGGTTTTGCCGCCGTTGAAACCGGCCTCTGCCGCGCCAAGAACGCAAACCACACCATCATGATGAATTTTATGGTGTATGGTATCGGCCTCTTTGCATATTGGGTGTGCGGTTTTGCAATTCAAATGGGCGGCGCAGCGGGTGTCAGCAGTCTGGGAGGCGCTGCACCCCTCAGCGGGGAATTCGCCCTGCATTTTGCGGGCAAGACCTGGGGCCTGTGGGGTACCCACGGTTTCTTCCTGACGCAGGGTGGCACCTATGACGTCGCCGTAATGGTCCTGTTCCTCTTTGAGATGGTTTTCATGGACACGGCCGCCACCATCGTCACCGGGGGCTGCGCTGAACGCTGGAAGTTCGCCGCCTTCGCAGTTTCGTCCGTCTTCCTGGCTGCCATTACTTATCCGCTGTTTGCCAACTGGGCGTGGGGCGGTGGTTGGCTTTTCGGCCTGGGTTCAAACTTTGGATTGGGAGCCGGATACGCTGACTTTGCCGGTTCGGGCGTGGTCCACGCGGTAGGAGGATTGTCCGCGCTCGCTGTGGCAATCATCGTGGGCCCGCGCATTGGAAAGTACAATCGCGACGGTTCGTCCAACGCCATTCCGGGCCACGACATTACCATGGTGCTGATCGGTTGCTTCATTCTGGCTTTTGGTTGGTTCGGATTCAATCCAGGCAGCACACTGGGCGCCTCCGGGTCTTTGCGGATCGCCACCATTGCTGTGGACACGATGCTGGCCGGTGCGACAGGATCCTTTGGCGCGGTCTTCTACATGTGGGTTCGCTACGGCAAGCCTGACGCCTCAATGAGCGGCAATGGTCTTCTGGCGGGGCTGGTGGCCATTACGGCCCCCAGCGGGTTCGTTAATACGATTGGCGCTGCCATCATCGGGCTCATCGCCGGCGTGCTGGTTTGCCTCAGCGTTGAGTTCATTGACCGCGTCGCGCACATCGACGACCCTGTGGGTGCCATTTCCGTTCACGGCACCTGCGGCTTGTGGGGTGTGCTCTCGGTCGGGCTGTTTGCTGATGGGACTGGAATAGGGTCCGTTAGAGGCCTCTTCTATGGCAATGCCGGACAGCTTGTGGCTCAGATGATCGGCGTAGCAACGCTGTTGGGTTGTATATTCACGCTCACATTTGTGTTTAACCTCATTGTGGACTACTTTGTGGGCCAGCGCGTATCACCGCAGGCTGAACTCGAAGGCCTGGATATTCCCGAAATGGGGGCTCTGGGCTACCCCGAGTTCGTGCTGAAGATGCAAGGGGCCGGCGCCGCATAGGCGGCCGGGCTTCCCCCTCCAGGGTTCAGTTCCGGGAAACCAAAAGGAGAATCGAATGTCGACTGTAGATTTTGATTTGGCCCTTCGTGAGGTACCTGGTGTTGCTGTTGAAACCACCGAGTGCATCGAGCCACGGAGCACAACCCTTCCGATGGAAGTTTCGCGGAAGTTTTCAGAAGGCTTGGAGCTTATGAACCACGGTGAACCAGCCGCAGCAGCCAAGTGTTTCGAACAGATCGTGGAGATGGCCCCTGAATATGCAGATGCACATGTGGGATTGGGGATCGCGTACGCCGTTTCGGGCAACATCTATCCGGCATTGGACCGCCTGGAAGAGGCGGTGAACCTGGAACCGGACAACTTCTTTGCCCATTTCAAACTGGGTCAGCTCCAGTTCAAACTCCACGTGCCGAAGCGGGGTTACGAAGAAATGCAAAAGGCGCTCGACTGTGCGACGTCGATTGAAGAACGAAAGCTTGTGGGGCAGTTGATCCACGAACAAAAGCAGCGCGAGCAGAAAGGCTTGGCCCGGCCTACCTGGGACCGCCCGTTTTCACGCAAAACCCTGGTGCTTGTGGCAGCGAGCGTCGTTATTCCAATTATCTATATGTTCATTTCCACCTTGCACTAGACTTTGGGAGAAATATTGATGCAATCGGAGTCAGTTGTTGTGGACATTGGCTCGGCGTTTCTTGAGGCAGTTAAAGAACAACGGACGGCTTTTATTTGCGCGGCCGCGGTGGCGATGATGGCCATCGGCGTCTTTCACGCTCCATATGCTCCAGTGCTTCTAGGATGCGGCGGAGCCGTAACCATGCTGGTTTTCTGGGGATGCCTTAAGCGGGTCTTGAATAAGTAACATTACCAGACCTGCCGCAGGGAGCTTGCGGTCCTGAATTGTTGGGAAGGCTCAAGCGCCGCCCACCAGCCGGTAGCTTTGCACATGAACATATCACTCCAAGTTCTTTTTTTCCTTGCCATGCTCATCCTGCTGGCCAAGGCCGCGGGAGGGCTGGCCGCGCGTGTGGGACTGCCGGCCGTGCTGGGTGAACTGTTGGCAGGCGTTGTCCTGGGCCCAACGCTCGTTGACGTCTGGAAGTTTCCCTGGTTTGCGGTTTCCGGACCCGCCGGCGGTGGCACTCTCGTTTCACTGTCTGCCTTTATTAATGTCCTGGCGGAAGTGGGAGTTGTCGTCCTGATGTTCCTGGCGGGGCTGGAGACGGACATCAGCGCGATGAAGAGAGCCTTCGGGCCGGCCTTCTGGGCTGCGTGCGGTGGTGTTGTGTTGCCTTTCGCAGGCAGTGCTGTTGTCGCCCATGAACTGGGCTTCGTGTGGCGCGAGGCCATTTTTATCGGCACTATTCTGACTGCTACAAGCGTATCCATCACGGCCCAGACGCTGATGAACCTGAAACAGTTGCGGTCAAAGGCCGGTTCCACGATTCTTGCCGCCGCCGTGATAGACGATGTTCTGGGCCTGCTGGTTCTTTCGCTGGTAATCGCCACAGAGACCCACGGCGGAAGCTCCACTGGAGGCGGTTCTGCACTGGCGGGTTTCGGCTGGACGGTTGTCCGCATGGTCGCGTTTTTCCTCTTCGCTTTCCTCCTGGGTCCTCGTTTGATTCGGTTGTCCTTCAGGGTGGCCCGCCATTTTAAGGTTGAGCACACGTCCCTTGCGGCGGCGCTGGCCATCGGGTTTCTGTTCGCTTTCCTGTCGCAATATGGCGGAGGCATGGCGGCCATTACTGGTTCCTATCTGGCTGGGCTCTTTATAGCAGCCAGTCCTACGGACCACGCCGAAGTCATTTCGGAGTTGCGCTCCATGACCAACTCCTTTTTCGGCCCGCTGTTTTTTGCCTCGATTGGTCTTGAAATCAATGCCTGGGCTTTGGGCGGCCACTTCGGTTTCTTCTTCCTGATTCTGTTGGTCGCAATCCTCGGCAAGGTATTCGGTTGTGGTCTGGGGGCGTGGTTCAAAGGGTTTTCAGGCCGCGATGGATTGATTGTGGGCGTAGGCATGGTTCCCAGAGGTGAAGTGGGGCTGATCACTGCAAATATCGGTTGGGCAGCAGGAATTGTTTCGCCGGATATCTATTCGCTGGTTATCGTTCTGGTCCTCGCCACGACCCTGGTAACTCCTCCGTTGCTCGGATTCTGTTTTGAAAGAGAGCCGGCGGTGCTTGACGTTCCAGCGGGTTCAGCTGGTTTGGAGAGTGTTTCTCCCGAGTCATAAATTGGGTCTGAAGATAGAGGTTCGTGAGGATCATTCCGAGAGGCAGGTTAGGCCGAATCTTATATCGTGAGAAAGTCAGAAGAAAGGGCTGATGATTATGAAAAAACTGGAAGCCGTAATTCAACCGTCAAAGCTGGATGCGGTGAAGGAAGCGCTGCACGAGGTTGGCATTCAAGGGATGACTGTGAGTGAAGTTCGTGGCCACGGGCGGCAAAAAGGACACTCGGAAATCTATCGCGGCCACGAATATACCGTCGATCTGCTTCCAAAAATAAAGGTGGAGGTGGTGTTGCCGGACGCTCTTTCCGAGCAGGCGGTGGACGTCATCGTCAAGGCTGCACGGAGCGGCAAGATTGGTGACGGCAAGATATTCCTCTCGGACGTCAGTGAAGCGATTCGAATCCGCGACAGCCAGAGAGGCGACGAAGCCCTTTAAGTTCTCACGGGCCTCCTTTGGGCTCGCTTGCAGGCCCTCGGTTTTTCGATCGGCTGAGGGGGCGCCTCCGGTCGTAGTATCAGGGCCGCGGCAGGTTGGCTCCACTGCGCCGGCGGCAGGACGGAAAGCCTGGATTGTTCACCGTTTCAGGTACAAAAGCATAACAGTCACGATATAGACGAGAAAAACCCCAATCGAGTCCCAGGAACAGAGCAGGACTCGTTTCTTGGATCGATACATCAGGGCAATCATGGTGATGGCCGTCATGGTCATGGCGGCGCAAGCCGTTACGGCATGGGTGGCTGAAACAGAGCTTAACAGGGGACCCTTCAGGAAAAACACGTCGTCGATTGCCAGAATCAGCAGGTTGAAAAGATTGCTCCCCAGCACGTTGCCGACTGCAAGATCAACCGCCCCCATTTGAAGGGCAGCTCTGCCCACAACAATTTCCGGCAATGATGTCGATAACGCGACCAGAATGCTCCCGACGAATGTGCGGCCGAGGCCTGTGATGGTCGCGAGTTGACCAGCCACGTAGGGAAGATAGCTGGCTGCAATTACGATGATGAGAGCAAAAAACGCAAAGCGCCGGTAGGCAACAAACTTTGATACGTGTTCATAACGGGCCTCTTCTTTTACTTCGCTCAGGAATTCCGCGATCCTTCTTCTCTCATAAATAAACACAAGCCGCATGGCGCCCAGATACACAATTGGAATCACCAGGCTGTAGACGCCAATCCAGCCCATGGTTGGTATGCTTCGGCCGGCCAGAAGACTGATGGTAGTCAAGCCGAGCAGCAGAACGCCGAAAGATGCCGTGAGGATCTGTCCCTGGTGGGCTAAGGTGGAGATGGGAGCTACCCTTCGTCCAACATCGAGCATGGCCAGGATGAGAAGATTGAACATGCAGCTTCCCAGCACGTCGCCCGCTGCTATGTCTGGAGAGTTGAAGATGGCCACTGAACTGATGCCTGTGAAAAGCTCAGGCAACGAAGTAGCCGAGGCCATCAGGACGACACCAATCCAGGTTCGTCCCATCCCTGTTTTTTCAGCGATCACGTCTCCGTAGCACGAAAGACGCGACCCTCCATAGACGATCACGAGGGTGCAAATCACGAATTGGAGCCAGACGACCACTTACTGGGCCACCGTCCGCCGACGCAATAACCACTTTTCCAGTTCAACCGCCCAGAAAATGACGGAACTAACTACGATGGTAATGGCCAGGTCAGGAACCGGCAGCGCGACGGTCTTAAAGATCGATTGCAGGACCGGTACATAGATCAGGGCAAGCTGAAGGACAACCGTCAAGCCTACTGCGCCCAGCAGCAAAATGTTGGATTTCAGACCGATTTCAAAAAGCGAGTGGCGCTCTGAGCGGATGGCCATCACGTTCGCCATCTGCGAAAGCGTGAGGGTTGTAAACACCATGGTCTGCCAGGCTGGATTGTGGGCATTCCAGTACTCGTAGCCGATGGCGAGGGAAAGCAGTCCCATCAGCATTCCGACCCAGACAATCTGCCTTCCCAGGCCGCGCGCAAACATGCTCTCTCGCGGCGGCCGAGGCGGGCGGCGCATAGCATCGGATTCGGGCAGCTCCACTCCAAGCGCAAGTGCTGGCAGGCCATCCGTTACCAGGTTCATCCAGAGGATCTGGAGCGGGAGCAACGGCAAGGGCATTCCAAAGAAAGGTGTAACCAGCATCAACCAGATTTCGCCGGAGTTTGTTGCCAGGATATAACGGATGAATTTGCGAATGTTGTCATAGATCACCCGGCCTTCTTCAACGGCTGCAACAATGCTGGCGAAATTATCGTCGAGCAGCACCATGTCAGCAGCCTCTTTGGAAACATCGGTTCCGGTAATACCCATGGCAACGCCGATGTCTGCTTTTTTCAGCGCGGGAGCATCGTTTACCCCATCGCCCGTCATTGCAACAATATGACCTCGCCGGTGAAGCCCTTCCACGATCCTCAGTTTGTGTTCCGGGGAAACCCTGGCGTAAACCGGCACGGACTCCGTCAGTTGTGCCAGTTCTTCGGGCGAGGTTCGTTCGAGTTGAGGTCCTGTCACCACGGTCTCATTATTCGAGATTCCGAGCTGGCTTGCGATATAGCGTGCAGTCAGGGGATGGTCGCCGGTGATCATCATCGGCCGAATACCCGCGGCTTTACAGGTGCCGACTGCAGACGCGGCTTCCGGCCTGGGAGGATCAATCATCCCGATCATGCCAACAAACGTAAGTTTGCACTCCACGTCTTCCATGCTGCCTTTAGTTGGTGCTGCCGCCAAACAGCGGTACGCCACTCCCAACACGCGCATCCCGTTGGCGGCCAGCTTGTCATTTTCCGCAGACAGCCGATCACGCCAGGTATCGTTCAACGGTTCCCGTTGACTATTGACCCAGAGAGAATCCGACAGACCCAGGAGTACATCTACAGCGCCTTTGGTGAAGGCTACACAGGCAGGAGGGCCCATTTCACAGGCTTGGAGTACCGCTGCGGGGAGCGCTCCACGCTCAGAAGCATACCTGTGGACCGTCGTCATCCGTTTTCGTTCAGAGGTGAAGGGGGCCTCGGCGACCCGCGGCAGCAATTGGTCCAGTTCCGGCTTCAGAAGGCCTGTCCGGGCAGCGGCAACAACCAGGGCGGTCTCAGTCGGGTCGCCCAGGGGGGCAGATTGGTTCGGGGCACCGGCATTTGACCGCATCACAGCGTCATTGCAGAGCGCGGCTCCTGCCAGCATCAGGTAGAATCCAGGCTGTTCGAGGTCGGGAAACTCTTTGCGGTAGTCGTCCGAGCTGCGGTTCTGCAATTCCACCTTTCGGTTGGCAAGCTGGAAAATTGTGGCGGCCATCTGGTTTTCGGTCAGCGTCCCCGTCTTGTCAGAGCAGATCACGGTGACGGAACCCAGGGTTTCAACCGCGGAAAGCTTGCGGATCAATACCCTCCGCTTCAGCATGCGCTGGGCGCCCAGCGTGAGTGAGATGGTCATGACGGCTGGCAAACCTTCAGGTACGGCGGCAACAGCGATGCTGACAGCAGTGAGGAAAAGAATCTTAAGATCTTCGCCGCGAAACCAACCGAGGATAAAGATCAGAATTACGATTAGAAAGGCCGCCGAGGCCAGCACTTTTCCGAGCTGCGTAAGACGCTTTTGCAGCGGGGTTGCTTCCTGCCGGACCGTTTGAATCATCCCGGCAATCCGGCCAAGTTCTGTTCGCATGCCGGTTTCAGCAACAACGGCTTCACCACGCCCGGAGGTGATGTGGGTGCCCATGTAAACCATGTTGCGGCGATCAGCGAGCGCCAGATCAGGTTGTCCCAGGGTATCGCTGGTTTTCCGTACGGGCAGCGATTCGCCGGTCAGAGCGGCTTCCTGCGTCTGAAGGCCCGCGCTTTCGAGCACGCGGCAATCAGCCGCCACAAAGTTCCCAGCCTCCAGCAGAACAATGTCACCCGGAACGAGGTCTACCGCAGAGATCTCGCTGACTACTCCGTCACGCCGCACCTTTACAGTTGGGACCGCCAGCTTCTTCAGGGCGGCCATCGCTTTCTCCGCCCGATACTCCTGCGTGTATCCCAGGATTGCATTGAGGATAACAATCGCGCTTATGGCGATGGCATCGCTGTAATCGCCGAGAAGCGCCGAAATCACGGCAGCAATGATCAGGATAACCACCATCAGTTCCTTGAACTGATCGAGGAAAATCAGCCAGGGGCTCCTGATTCCACTCTCCTCCAGTTCGTTGCGGCCGAACTCGGAGAGTCGTCGGGTGGCTTCAGTCTCGCTCAGGCCGGTGGAGGAGTTACTCCCCAGTTCTTTTACTGCCGCCTGCGGTTCGATCTGGTACCATTTGGTCATGGGACGTGGTTGGCCGCGAAGGACCCGCCGCAGGAGATGGCGGACGTCTCAGGCCGACTTGCCAAGGGGTCTGGCGTGACTTCGCAGGCTCCAGACTCCGGATTCCTGCCGG
>OBLQ010000021.1_pt1 | contig 45069 bp, 44 predicted proteins | sample 1519881 | NCBI WGS metagenome assembly OBLQ01 (sample SAMN01911456, study PRJEB22533) | soil metagenome | biome: Soil | place: Malaysia | collected 2012-04-30 | depth DG_metagenome m | reverse complement strand
GGCGCCGCCCTCGAGCTACTGCCCGCACCATCCGGTGGCGATGGAGCCGGCGAGCGGAAACAGTGGCTTGGTCAGCGCCGAGAGGCCGTAACCGGCCAGCAGCAGAAACTTCCGCTTTCGCAGCCAGTCGCTGAGCGCACCGGAGAAGACCTTGGCGATGGCGGCGGTCGCCTCGGCGATACCCTCGACGATACCGATGGTGGTCATGCTCGCGCCCAGCACCGTGGCCATGAACAGCGGCAGCAGGCTGTGGATCAGCTCGGAGGAGACATCCATGAACAGGGAAACGAAGCCGAGCGCCCAGATGCCCGGCGGCAACTTGGCCAGTGCCGGGGTTTGCGGCGGCACTTCGGACGCGGATCGGGGCGAACGGCTCACCCCTGTGGTCTAACGGAGGCGGGCGGCCGCGGCAAGGTGCAAAAAAATGGCGGCCGGTTGCCCGGCCGCCTTCCCTGCAAAGGAACCTTTATTCGACCGGTTTCGGCTTGCGGCCGGTGATCATGGCGCGCACCAGATTCTCGCGGTGCAGCAGGCTGGAGACCGCCACGCCGGTCAGGTGCAGCACGATCAGGAGCAGCATGAAGTTGACGCTGCCCTCGTGCAGCTCTTCCCAGAACTCGTCCTCTTCGCCGCCTCCCTTGCGGCCCTCGTGCTCCTCGTACTCCCAGCCGTCTGCCTGGGCGGTGGCGACAAGGCTGATTTGAGGGGCCGCAGCCAGCGGACCCTTGCCCTCGACGCCGTAGGCCATCAGGCCCGTCCAGCTCACCACGAACAGCGTGGCCAGCAAAGCGATCACCATCAGGCCGCCGGCCGGGTTATGGCCGAGATAGTGCTTCGGCCGGCTGGTCAGCAACCCTTTCAGGTAGGCGATGACCTCGCCGGGCGAGTAGATGAAGTCGGAAAAGCGGGCGTGCCGGCTGCCGACGAATCCCCACAGCAACCGAAAAGCGAGCAGGCCGAGAATCACGTAGCCGGCCCAGGCGTGCAGCGATTCCGTTTCGCCCTCGCCGCTGATGTAGGCGAAGACGAACAGTGCCACCAGTCCCCAGTGGAACAGGCGGACACCGATATCCCAGACCTTGATGGTTGCTCCGTTCTGCATGTCATCCTCCTTGCTCGGGATGACGGCATCATGCGGGGAGCGGCTGAAGTGAAACTGAACAGGAAAGGCGCTCTGAAAACATTGGAGCGCCACGGCCTATGGATGGGCCGTCAAATCAGGCTTGCGCCTGATTTGTGAGTAAGGGCAAAACCACGCTTTTGCCCTTGCGTATAAGGAATAAGTGCAAGGACGCGCTTATTCCATCAATCAATCAGTTGAGCGAGCCAGGCACAGCCAGCGTGAAGGCGGGAATGGCCGCCTCGAAGACGGTACCGTCATTGGCACGCATGGTGTAGCTGCCCTCCATGTAACCGACGCGAGTCTGCAGCTCGCAGAAGCTGCTGTACTCGTGCTCGTCGCCCGGCTGGATGACCGGCTGCTCGCCGACCACGCCGTCGCCGACCACCTCCTCGACCTGGCCGTTGGCGTCGGTGATGATCCAGTGACGGCTGAGCAGTTGCGCCGCGACGCTGCCCGCATTGTGGATACCGATGGTGTAGACGAAGACGTAGCGCCCCTTCTCCGGCTCGGAGTGCTCGGGAACATATTCGGGCTCGGCGGTAACCTCGATGTCGTACTTGCTACTATCCAGCATCGTTACCTCCGTTTACTTGCGCTTCGGCCCCTTGCCCGCCAGGGCCGGCTTGCGTCCCTTCGCATCACCCTTGCCCTTGGCGCGTCCGGCAGGCTTGCCCTTCGGTGCGCCCCGGCCGGCTGCTTCCTTGCCGTGGCCGCCCTTGCCTCCATCGAACCTGCCGCTGCGGGCCGGCCGCTCGCCGCCGCCTTCGATCTTCGAGAGGTTCAGCTGCTGACCGGCAACCCAGACATTGCGAAGCTTCTTGAAGATCGGCTTCGGCATATCTTCCGGCAGATCGACCGTCGAGAAATCCGGGAAGATCTCGATATGGCCGATGAACTCCGAATCGATGCCCGCCTCGTTGGCGATCGCGCCGACGATGTTGCCGGGCTTGGCGCCGTGCATCGAGCCGACCTCCAGACGATAACGCTCCATGCCCTCGCGTGGCTTGGTCAACCGTACGTCGCTCGCGGGATTGCGGCTCGGGCGACGCTCGCCCCGCCCTGCCACCGGCGTGTCGCCGAAATCGTGCGCCTTGCGCTGTTTCCCTTCCGGCCTGCCGCCCTCCGGACGCTCGGCCCGAGGTGCGCGCTCCGGCGCACGCGGCTTCGGCTCGGTCTTCACCAAGAGCGGCGTATCGCCCTGCGCCATGCGGGCCAGGGCCGCGGCCACCTCGATGGCCGGCACGTTGTGCTCCTGGGTGTACTCCTCGACGATCTGGCTGAACAGCTGCATGTCCTCGGCGGCCAGCGTGTCGGTGATGCGCTGCTTGAAATCGTTGATGCGGCGGTCGTTGATCGCCTGCGTGGTCGGCATCTCCAGCAGCTCGACCTTCTGGCGGGTGGCCCGCTCGATGGCGAAGAGCATGTTCTTCTCGCGCGGCGTCACGAACAGGATGGCGTCGCCGGTGCGGCCGGCGCGGCCGGTACGGCCGATACGGTGCACATAGGATTCGGTGTCAAGCGGGATATCGAAGTTGATCACGTGGGTGATGCGCTCCACATCCAGACCGCGTGCCGCCACGTCGGTGGCGACGATGACATCAAGCTTGCCTTTCTTCAGCAGGTCGATGATGCGCTCGCGCTGTTTCTGCTGGATGTCGCCGCTCAATGCCTGCGCGGCGAAACCGTGCGCCTGCAGCTTCTCGGCCACCTCGACGGTGGTGGTGCGGGTGCGCACGAAGATGATCATGGCGTCGAACGGCTCGAACTCCATGATACGGGTCAGCGCATCCATCTTGTGCTGCCAGTTCACCATCCAGTAGCGCTGGCGGATCGTCTCGACGGTCGAGGTCTTCGCCTTGATGGTGACCAGCTCCGGATCGTTCAGGTGCTGCTCGGCGATCTTGCGGATCACCGGCGGCATGGTGGCGGAGAAGAGCGCGATCTGCCGGCTCTCCGGCGTCTGCTCCAGAATCCACTGTACGTCGTCGATGAAACCCATGCGCAGCATCTCGTCGGCCTCGTCGAGCACCAGCGACTGCAGGCTATCGAGGTTCAGCGTGCCGCGGCGCATGTGGTCCATGACGCGACCGGGAGTACCGACGACGACATGCACGCCGCGCGCCAGCTGCTTGAGCTGGATCTCGTAGCTCTGGCCGCCGTAGACCGGCAGTACGTTGAAGCCCTTCATGTGGCTGGCGTACTTCTGGCACGCCTCGGCCACCTGGATGGCCAGCTCGCGGGTCGGCGCCAGGATCAGCGCCTGCGGCTGCTTGACGGAAACGTCGATGCGGGAGAGAACCGGCAGCGCAAAGGCGGCCGTCTTGCCGGTACCGGTCTGCGCCTGTCCGAGCACATCGCGACCTTCGAGCAGGAATGGGATGGTGGCAGCCTGGATCGGCGAGGGATTTTCATACCCCACCTCTTCAAGAGCTTTGAGCACCGGCTCGGGAAGCCCGAGCTCGCGGAATGAAATTTCAGTAGTCATGTTTTACACCCATATTGCAGGGTATTAATCATAGACCCTGACGAAAAAATAGCGCCTCCAAGTTGAAGCGGCGCGCATAGTGCCCGCAGATACATTAAGAAACCATGATTAATTGGCGGATAACCCGCTAAGCACGATCATCGGTTAATTAACATGACGATACGCTATAGTTCGAAGGAGCAGTAACAACACGCTTTGGTTTTAAACTTTTCGTGAGGAAGGAGCAGATGAGTTATCAAGCAAATGTTTTCAACGTAATGATTGCATCTCCTGGGGATGTTGCCTCTGAGCGCGGAATCATCAGAGACGTTATTTATGAATGGAACACAGTTCATTCATTTGCCAGAAAACTTGTTTTACTTCCAGTCGGATGGGAGTCACATGCATCACCAGAGATGGGAGCCAGTCCACAAACAATTATTAATACCCAACTTCTTGATAAATGCGATTTATTAGTTGGTGTATTCTGGACCAGGATTGGGACCCCAACGACTGACCATCCTAGCGGAACTGTTGAAGAGATCGAAAAACATATTGCCACTGGGAAACCGGCAATGCTGTATTTCTCTGGACAACCAGTTGTAATCGAAAGCGTGGATATGGATCAGTATTCGAAACTTCAGGAGTTCAAGGAGTCATGCAAAAGCCGGGGGCTATATGAAAGCTATGACAGCCACTCCGATTTCAAGGATAAGTTCTACAGACATTTGCAGCTGAAAGTAAATGAACACCCGATGTTTAAATCAGTGCATATGGATGAATTGGAGACAGAACCGGTTCAATCAAACACAAAACTTCCAAGGTTAACAAATGAGGGCCGTATATTATTAAAGGAAGCCAGCTTGGATTCACATGGCCATATCATTTGCATGCGTGCTATTGGAGGAACATTCATCCAAACCAATGGGAAAAACCTTGTGGCTTCTAATGAGAGAAGGGAAATTGCGCGATGGGAAGCGGCCATTGAAGAGCTTATGAGAAACGATCTTCTTATAGAAAGAGGACACAAAGGTGAAATATTCGAACTAACCAACCTAGGTTATCAAATCGCAGATATGATTAACATGTAGCCTATGGCGGTTAAATGCATCAATTAATTGATCATCCACTTAAATTAAGATGAGTTAGTAGCGAGGGATCATTTTGAGGTCGCCAATATTGCTAAGTTAAGTAGAAGGCAACTCATTGAGCTGCCTTCTACTTCTTACTCACCTCGCCCGGAAGACACCAAGCAACAGCACGCCGGCAATCACCAGCGCCGCACCGGCAATCTGCAAGGCGTTCATCGACTCGCCGAGGAAGATAGCGGCCAGTACGATCGTCGATACCGGCCCGACACCGCCGATGATCGAGGTCTGCGAGGCGCCGATGCGATGAATGGCCCCTGCCAGCATGAAGGCCGGCAGCACGGTGGAGAGCACCGCCATGGCGATGCCGTAGCCGTAGACCGGCAGCGGCTGCTGTAACAACCCCGACAGGTCGTGCGTAACCACGAACTGCGCGATGATGGCAAGGCTGGAGACGATCATCGCGTAGGCCATGAAGCGGCGGGCGCCGATCTTCGGGATCAGTTCACCGCTGCCGACGAGATAGGTCGCATAGGCCAGCGTGCTGCCGAACACCATCACGGCGCCGAACAACGTGTGCTCGCCATCCAGCACCACCTCCTGATGCACGGCCACCGCAATACCGATGTAACCAAGCAGCATGGCCATCACTTCGACCCTGCCGATGCGACGGCCCAGGAAGATCGCCGAGATCAGCACCGTGAAGGCCGGGAAGAGGAACAGGATCAGCCGCTCCAGACCGGCCGACACATACTGCAGCCCGACGAAATCGAACAGGCTGGCGAAGTAGTAGCCGATCAGCCCGAGGCCGACGATGGCGTACATCTGCCCGCGGCTGGGCCGCACAACCCCTCGTCGCCGCTCCTCGATGGCGGCAATCACCACGAAAAACGGCAGCGCGAAGATCATGCGCAGCGCCAGCAGCGTCACGGCATCAACGCCGTAGCGATAGGCGAGCTTCACGAAGATCGCCTTGACCGAGAAGAAGATCGCGGCGGCGAGCGCCAGCAGAATGCCGGTCAGGGCATGGCGCTGGCCGGCGTTGATGGTTTGAACGACTGAGTTCCCATTGGGGGTCAGATTGGCGTTCACGTTGTTTTCTCCTTTTTATTGAGGAGCCAACGCGGAAACTTTACGGAAGGATCGAAGGGGTGTTCGGGCAATCGCGGAAAGTCTCCGCGGTTGCCTCCTGATCGTTATTGGTCGTTAGAAACCAAGCAATAGGAAACCGCGGCGGTGGCCAGTAGCCAACGCCATTTCGATACGGTTTCGATATGCATGCGATTCATCAGGCGGCGAATCATGCTCCGCCGCGTGCGATTGTCCATGCCGGAAAAAAGCATGTGGCAGCGGCGCACATCGCCCGGCTGGGCTATATTCCGGCAATCGCAGAGGGAGGAGATCGCCGCCATGGAACCGTTCCGTCATCTGGTCGATGCCATCATCGTCATCGCGCTGATCTATGCACTGGCCGTTCTGCTGCGCTCGAAAGGCGTGCTAACCGAAAAACATTCGCTGCCGCTCGCCCTCATCGTCACCGACCTCTGCCTGCCGGCGATGATCTTCGTCAGCCTCGCCAGCCATCCGCTGCGGCTGGACCAGGTCGGGCCGGCGCTGGTCATGCTCGGCGTCGAGCTGTTCTGCATCGCGCTGGCCTGGGGTGTCGCCGACCTGCTGAAATTCAGCCGCGCGCAGCAAGGCGCCATCGTCTTCTGCTCGGCCTTCGGCTCCTCGACCTTCCTCGGCTACTCGCTGATCCTGCAGATGTTCCCGCTGTCGCCGGCCGCCCTCAGCGAGGGGGTGCTCATTTCGGAGATCGGCGTCGGCTATCCGATCTTCATCCTCGGGCCCATGCTGGCCGCCCATTTCGGCTCCGAGGCAGAGAGCCGGCGCTTCCAGTGGCAGTCGTCGCTGGCCTTTTTCAAATCGCCGGTCTTCTTCGCGCTGCTGCTCGGCATGCTGTGGGGCAGCCTCAAGCTGCCCGGCGAGGAGCAGCCGCTGCTCGCCCCCTTCTTCCAGCTCGGCCATGTGCTGGCACAAGCGCTGACGCCGCTGGCCATCCTGTCGGTCGGACTGATGTTCCGGCTGCCGCACCTGCGCAAGATCATCGCCTCGCTGGCCATCGTCGTCATCCTGAAGCTGATACTGCAACCGCTGCTGGCCGGGGTTTTCGCCAGCCAGCTCGGTTTCCCCGACCTGTGGAAAGAGGTGCTGGTGCTGCTGGCCGCCATGCCACCGGCGGTGCTCGGCGCGGTATTCCTGCGCCGCTATGGCGGCGACGCCTCACTCGCCTCGTCGCTGCTGCTGGTCGCCAGCCTCGCCAGCTGCCTGACGCTGGTGGTCGTCTTCGGGCTGATCGGCTAGCGCCCGACAGCTACGACATTGTGCAAAAAAAAGGCCGCCTGTCGGGCGGCCTTATGATTGGCGTTCATCGGCTTGCCGAAGAAGCCGGCGGCATCACTTCAGATATGGGTTCATGCTTCCTGAGCCAGTCCAGCACGCTGTCCGCAATCTCCTCCCAGCCCGGTTCGCCGAGCACCCAATGGGCATGATTCGGGAACTCCCGGTATTCGGCCACATGCCGGTATTCCTCCGCCAGCTTGCGCACCACCGATGCCGGTGTACTGCGATCCTGCCCGGCGGCGATCACCAGCATCGGGCATTGCACCCGGGTCGCATCGACCCGCGACGCGTGACGACGATCGAACGGCCAGAGCCCCATCTCGAAAAACGCGCGGCCCGACTCGTGAACCAAGCGTTCGAAAACGGCCTTTCGCTCCGCGTCCGGCGTCAAATGCAGGGCGCCATAGATCGCCGCCCGCATGGTCGGAAAAGTGGTTTTGTTCCAGAAAGCCCAGCGGCTGATGATGCCTGTGAAACTGCGCAGCACCGATGGCGTGATGCCGATGATGCCGGCCGGCGATGCGGGAGTCAGCAGGACGGCCGCTTCGGCCAGCCCCCGTGCGGCTAGCATCAGGGCCAGCAAGCCGCCCATCGAGTGCCCCATGAGAATGGGCTTCTCCGGTAATGCGGCGATTTCCTCTGCAAGCGCATCGGCATAATCCAGCAGGCTGGTCCTGCCGAGACGCGGGTCGGGGGAATTGCGGGCGGCCTCATCGTGAAACGGCAACGTGGCCGCGATGCAGCGGTAGCCGGCAGACTCGAAATAGTCTTTGTAACGATCCCAGCACCACGCCCCGCACCACATGCCGTGGATCATGAATATGGTATTTCCCAAGCTTTATCCCCGACGAACGTTCACAGCAGTCCCCGTGGCGCGAGCCGCGACAACCCCTGGTCAGTCAGGATAGCACAGAGTTGGCCGACCGATATCAGCGGTGGTACCGAACAGACTCCTCGCGCACCGCCTTGAAGAACTCGATGGCGTGCTCCTTCGGCACATCCGGCGTGATGCCGTGGCCGAGGTTGAAGACATGGCCGGAACCGTGGCCGAAGCGGGCCAGGATATCCTTCACCTCTTCGCGGATGCGCTCCGGCTTCGCGTAGAGCATGGTCGGATCCATGTTGCCCTGCAGGGCGACCTTGTCGCCGATACGGGCCTTCGCCGCATCGATGTCGATGGACCAGTCGAGACCCACGACGTCGCAGCCGGTATCGGCCATCGCCTCCAGCCAGCCCATGCCGCCCTTGGAGTAGAGGATCACCGGCACGCGGCGGCCTTCGTTGCTGCGGGTCAGCTGCTCGATGATGCGCTGCATGTAGGAGAGCGAGAACTCCTTGTAGTCGCGGGTGGTCAGGATGCCGCCCCAGGTATCGAAGATCTGCACGGCCTGGGCGCCGTTGGCGATCTGCGCGTTCAGGTATGCGGCGACCGAGTCGGCGAGCTTCTCCAAGAGCAGGTGCATCGTCTTCGGCTCGTTGAAGGCCATCGCCTTCACCTTGGAGAAATTCTTCGAGCCGCCGCCCTCGACCATGTAGGTGGCCAGCGTCCACGGGGAACCGGTGAAACCGATCAGCGGCACGCGGCCATCCAAGCCCTTGCGGATGGTGCGCACGGCCGCCATCACGTAATCGAGCTCAACCTCCGGATCGGGCACCGGCAGCTTCTCGACATCGGCACGGGTTTCGATCGGCTGCGGGAACTTCGGACCTTCGCCGACGCCGAAGGTGAGTTCCATGCCCATCGCTTCGGGAACGACCAGGATATCGGAGAAGAGGATGGCCGCATCGGCGCCGAGGATGTCGATCGGCTGCAGCGTCACCTCGCAGGCGAGCTCCGGATTCTTGCACAGGTCCAGGAAGCCGCCGGCCCTGGCGCGCGTCTCGCGGTATTCCGGCAGATAGCGGCCGGCCTGGCGCATCATCCACACCGGCGTACGCTCCACCGGCTCCTTCAGGCAGGCGCGCAGAAACAGGTCGTTTTTCAGGTCAGTCATGGTCGTTCCTTATTGAGCAGAGCGGCGCGCAGAACCCACGCCAGCGTTAAAGACGGCAACCATACCCATAGAAGCTCCGATTTCAAAACAATCAGTGTTCTTTCCGAAAAAAGATGCTTCAGACCGATAGCCGAAACCGCGATGGGATGGTCGGCAAAGAAGTAGCGCGTATCCGAGAAGGGCCAGAAAAAGGCCACCCCCAGGCCGCCATTGGTGAACGCATCCAGAAGCCCGTGCGAAGCCATGGCAGCCGATACGAAAAGAAAAGTCGTCAACCGGCTGGCCTGCAGCCAGGCACAGGCCAGACTGGCCAGCCCCCCGACACATAACGCCAGCAGGATGGAGTGCGACATGCCCCGGTGCCCGAACGGGCTGCCGTAAGGGATGCCCAGCAGGAATGCCACGACATCGGCATCCGGTAGCACCGCCGCGCAGCAGGCGACCGCCAGCAGGCGATTGGAGACCCGCCGCGGCCCGAGGCCGAACCGCGCAATGAGCGGCACGGCAGCATGCGTGATCAGCGTCGGCATGACGGGCTCAAACGGCGCTCAGTCCCAGATGTAGCCCTCGGTCGGCGACGAGGCGGAAGCGAAAGCCCGCTTCGGCATGCGCCCGGCCAGATAGGCCAAGCGGCCGGCGCGCACAGCATCGCGCATGGCGCGGGCCATCATGCACTCGTCCTTCGCCTCGGCGATGGCGGTGTTGATCAGACAGGCATCGGCACCCAGCTCCATCGCCTTGGCGGCATCGGACGCGGTGCCGATACCGGCATCGACGACGATCGGCACCTTGGCGCGCTCCTTGATGACGCGGATATTGAACGGGTTGGCGAGGCCCCTGCCGGAACCGATCGGATTGCCCAGCGGCATCACCGCGACACAGCCGATCTCCTCCAGACGGGTGGCGACGATCGGATCGTCGTTGGTGTAGACCATCACCTGGAAGCCCTCGGCAACCAGGATCTCCGCCGCCTTGATCGTCTCGACGACGTTCGGATAGAGGGTGTGCGTATCGCCCAGCACCTCGAGCTTCACCAGCTCCCAGCCGCCCGCCTCGCGCGCCAGGCGCAGCGTGCGCACGGCATCCTCGGCATTAAAGCAGCCGGCGGTATTGGGCAGGATGGTGTATTTCTTCGGATCGATGTAGTCGAGCAGGTTCTCCTTGCCCGGATCGGTGATGTTCACGCGCCGCACGGCGACGGTGATCATCTCGGCTTCCGAAGCCTCCGTGGCCAGTTTCGTGGTCGGGAAATCCTTGTACTTGCCGGAGCCGACGATCAGTCGCGACTTGAATTCGTAGGTACCGATTTTCAGGATATCTTCACTCATCATTACCTCTTATTGAACAGGGGATACGCACGTTTCCAGAAACCGCCCCACCCCTACAGGACGTAGGGCGCGCGAGCATCGCGAGCTCGCAAGCGGAGCAAGACCGCGCTCTTGCGTAGCGGTCCAAGGCGAAGGGCAGGAGCCCGTAGCCGAATCGAACAAATTCCCTCACCCGCCGCCAATCATGTGCACCAGTTCGATGCGGTCACCCGCGGCGAGCTGAGTTTCGCCGTACTGGCTCTTCGGAACCACCTCGAGATTGCGCTCGATGGCGATCATGCGGCGCTCCAGCCCCAGCTCGGCGACCAGTTCCGCCAGCGTCGTAGCAGCCACTTCGCGTTGCTCACCGTTCAGCTGGATCGAAATCGTTTTCGGCATGCTTTTCCTCATCGGGCAAAAACAGGCCGTTTTTGCCCGTTTTCGGATAAAAACCGTCCAGTTTTGGCTGATTTACGGCAATTTTGATTGACCGAACCAACCCTGCCACGTAGCGTCCGCCCCATGCTAGCAGCTTCCAGCTCTGCGCCCAACTCCCCGCGCCCGACGCCGAAACCGACGAACTGGCGCGGCGTGACCGCGGGCCTTGCCGAGGCCAAGCGCCTGTTCCTGGCCGGCGATCTCGATCAGGCCGAAGCGCATCTGCGCGAAGTGCTCGAATTCGCCCCGGCAGAAGCCAAAGCCTGGGCCTGGCTGGGCAAGGTACTGCTCGACAAGGGGCTTGAGGGCGAAGCCGAGGAGTGTCTTTCCCGCGCCCGCCAGCTGCTGGCCAAACAGAACAGCGCCACCGACAAGCCGGCCGCGTCGGCCACGCTCGCCAGGCTGCTCTGGCAGCAGGGCGACCGCAAAACCGCACGCAGCATGCTGGCCGTGCTGCTGATGCAGCGCCCTGACGATGCGGAGCTTCACGAACTGAAAGCGAAATGGGAAAGCGAGGCCAGCCAATGAAGCGCCTGCGCATCCTGGTCATGCACGGACCGAACCTGAATCTGCTCGGCACCCGCGAACCCGGCCACTACGGCACCACCACCATGGCCGACATCAACCGCCAGCTGATCGAGCTGGGCGACCAGCTCGGCACAGAGATCGTCACCTTCCAGAGCAACCACGAGGGCGAACTGGTCGACCGCATCCAGCAAGCCGGCTCCGATCATGCCGACCTCGGCCATATCGACGGCATCCTGATCAACCCGGCCGCCTATACCCATACCAGCATCGCGCTGCGCGATGCGATGCTCGCTTCCCGGCTGCCGTTCGTGGAAGTGCACCTGTCGAACATTCACCGCCGCGAGGAGTTCCGGCATCGCTCGATGCTGGTCGACGCCGCCGTCGGCGTTGTCGCCGGTTTCGGCGCCATGTCCTACGAGATGGGACTGCGCGGCCTGACCCACCATTTACGTCAATCACATTCAAACTAGGAGCCCGATGTGAACATTTCCGAGATTCGTAAACTGATCAAACTGATCGAAGACACTGATGTCGCCGAGATCGAGGTGACGCAGGGTGACCAGACCGTGCGCATTTCGCGCCAGAGTGCGGTCGCCAGCTACATGCCGGCACCGCAGCAGGTCTTCGCCGCGCCGGCAATGGCGCCGGCCGCCGCTCCGGCAGCAGCCGCTGCCCCCGCAGCTGCCCCGGCCAAAGCCGCCGAGGAGAGTGCCAATGTCATGAAGTCGCCGATGGTCGGCACATTCTACCGCTCCCCCGGCCCCGACTCCGACCCGTTCGTCTCCGAAGGCAAGAAGGTCAAGAAGGGCGACGTGCTCTGCATCATCGAGGCGATGAAGCTGATGAACGAGATCGAGGCGGACTATGACGGCGTCGTCGAGAAGATCCTGGTCGAGAACGCCACGCCGGTCGAATATGGCCAGCCGATGTTCGTGATCACGCCCCTCTAAAGCGAGAACGCCACATGTTTCATAAAATCCTCATCGCCAACCGCGGCGAGATCGCGGTCCGCATCATCCGCGCCTGCAAGGAGCTGGGTATCGGGTCGGTGGCCGTCTATTCGGAAGCTGACCGCAACGCCATGCACACCCGCCTGGCCGACGAGGCAATCTGCATCGGCCCGGCTCCCAGCAAGGAGTCCTACCTGAACATCCCGGCCATCATGGCCGCGGCCGAGATCACCGACGTTTCGGCCATCCACCCCGGCTACGGCTTCCTGGCCGAGAATGCCGATTTCGCCGAGATCGTCATCGAATCGGGCTACACCTGGATCGGACCAACGCCGCAAGCCATGCGCACGATGGGCGACAAGGTAGCCGCCAAGCACCGGATGGAGGAGGCCGGCGTTCCTCTCGTGCCCGGCTCCGACGGCGCCGTCAACACAGCCGAAGAAGCGAAGCAGGTTGCGAAGAAGACCGGCTTCCCGCTGATCATCAAGGCAGCTGCAGGCGGTGGTGGCCGTGGCATGAAAATCGTGCGCGCCGAGCCGGCACTCACGCACGCATTCAACATGTGCCAGACCGAGGCCGGCGCAGCCTTTGGCAACAACACTGTTTTCATCGAGAAATTCCTCGAAGAGCCTCGCCACGTAGAAGTACAGGTGCTTGGCGATACTCACGGCAACATCATTCACCTGTTCGAGCGCGAATGCTCCATGCAACGCAACAACCAGAAGGTTTTGGAAGAGGCTCCCAGCCCCTCCTTGAATGAGGAAACCCGGAAAGCTATCTGCGCAGCGGGCGTAGCTGCCGCCAAGGCCGTCGACTACGTCGGCGCCGGCACCATCGAGTTTCTGGTCAACCCGGATAACTCATTCTACTTCATGGAAATGAACACCCGCATCCAGGTGGAGCACCCGGTGACCGAATGGATCACGGGTGTGGACCTCGTCGAGTGGCAGATCCGCGTGGCGGCCGGCGAACCACTCGCCTTCACGCAGGAGCAGATCAAGATAAAGGGGCATGCGATCGAGTGCCGTATCAATGCCGAGCACCCGTTCAAGTTCACCCCGTCTCCGGGCACGGTCGAGCTCTATCATGCGCCGGGCGGTCGCAGTGTTCGCGTTGACTCACATGTCTATACGGGCTACAAAATTCCGCCCTATTACGACTCCATGATCGCCAAGATCATCACGCATGCCCGCGACCGCACGAAGTGCATCCGTCGCATGCAGCGCGCCATCGACGAGCTGGCCATCATCGGCGTCACCACCAATCGCGAACTGCACGAGCGACTGCTCGCCAACCCGGGCTTCCAGGCGGGGGATTTCAACATCCACTTCCTGGAGCGCTGGCTGAAGCAGATGCACCTGTAGTTCGCAGGGGGAGGAGAAAAAAAGCCGGGCCAACCCAGAACAGGTTGCCCGGCTTTTTTATTGCCTTGAATCTTTCGGTCAGACTCCGGAATACTGCGCATGCACTTCCTTGGCGTGCATGCCCGGCAGCTTGTTGAGTGCGGCGATCAGCGCCTTGGCCGAGGCCACGACGATGTCGGTGTCCGAACCCTGGCCGTTGACGATGCGGCCATCGTCCTGCAGGCGCACCGTCACCTCGCCCTGCGCGTCGGTACCGGAGGTGATGGCGTTCACCGAGTAGAGCAGCAGCTTGCCGTTCGGCTCGACCAGCGAATTGATGGCGCGGAACGCGGCATCCACCGGGCCGTCGCCGTACGCCGTGGCCCGGTGTACCTCGCCTTCGATCTCCAGCTCGACCGCTGCCACCGGTGCATCCTTGGTACCGGACGCGGCATGCAGGCTGACCAGCTTGACGCGCTCGGTCGCCTCCTCAGCCTCGTCGGAGAGAATGGCCATCAGATCCTCGTCGAAAATGTCCTTCTTCTTGTCGGCCAGCACCTTGAAGCGCTCGAACACGGCATTCAGCTGCTCGGCCTCGATGCCGATGCCCAGCTCGTCGTAGCGCGCCTTCAGCGCCGCACGTCCCGAGTGCTTGCCCAGCACCATGCGGTTGGTGGTCCAGCCGACCGACTCCGGTGTCATGATCTCGTAGGTCTTCTGGTGTTTCAGCACGCCGTCCTGGTGGATGCCCGACTCGTGCGCAAAGGCGTTGGCACCGACGATCGCCTTGTTCGGCTGCACCGGCATGCCGGTGATCTGGCTGACCAGCTTCGAGGTCGGCACGATCTTCCTCGTGTCGATGCCGGTATCGATGTCATAGCGGTCGGTGCGCGTCTTCAGGATCATGACGATCTCCTCCAGCGAGGCGTTGCCGGCGCGCTCACCCAAACCGTTGATCGTACACTCCACCTGCCGGGCACCGTTTTCGACCGCCGCCAGCGAATTGGCCACCGCCAGCCCCAAATCGTTGTGGCAGTGCACCGAGAAGATCGCCTTGTCGGCATTTGGAACCCGCTCGATCAGGATGCGGATGCGATGGCCGAACTCGTCCGGGGTCATGTAGCCGACGGTATCGGGGATATTGATCACCCGCGCGCCGGCCGCGATGGTCGCCTCGACGATGCGGCACAGGAAATCCATTTCCGAACGGCCGGCATCCTCGGCAGAGAACTCCACTTCCGGCGCCAGCGAACGGGCCAGTTTCACGGCCTCAACCGCCCGCTCGACTACCTGATCCGGTGTCATGCGCAGCTTCGCCTCCATATGGATCGGGCTGGTAGCGATGAAGGTGTGGATGCGGCCGCGCTCACCGGCCGGCTTGATTGCCTCGCCGGCGCGCTCGATATCCTTGGTCGCCGCCCGCGCCAGACCGGCGATCTTCGGCCCCTTCACCTCGCTGGCGATGCGGTGCACCGCCTCGAAATCGCCGGGCGATGCGATCGGGAAACCCGCCTCGATGATGTCCACGCCGAGTGCCGCCAGCGCATGCGCCACGCGCAGCTTTTCGTCCAGGTTCATCGAACAGCCGGGCGACTGCTCGCCGTCGCGCAGGGTGGTGTCGAAAATATACAAACGGTCGGACATCTCTCTCTCCTGTTCTGGCCATCGGACCATCAAAAACAAAAAAGGCCGCGGAGTGTTCCACGGCCTGTGCATGCGACGCTGATGCGTATCAGCGGATACACAGACCCCTGCAAAGCAGAAGAAGCTTCGCAGCAAACAATCCGGACAGCCAGTCGTATTTCATGGCACGCATTAGAGCACCGGTGGCCGGCAGGGTCAATCTTCGACCTCCGACTCCTGACGCCGGCGTGCCCGCGCCTGCTGCCGGGCCTTACGGTAGCGCGCAGCCTTGCGCTGCTGCCACAGGCTCAGCATCGGACCGTGCAGCACGTAAGCCAGCAGGATGGCGAACGGCACACGGTAAGGGTCGGCCGTCACCAGCACGATGACGATCAACATGCCGACCAGCATGCCGACCGAATGTTTCTTTTTCAGATCGATGTCCTTGCCGGAGATGAAGCGCACGCCGCTGACCATCAGCCAGGCCAGCACCAATGACGCGCCCCACCACAGCCATGGCATCGGCGCAATTCCGGATTCCTCGTGATAGAGCACGGCGGTGGCGATCAGCAACGCCGAGCCCGGGGTCGGTAGCCCCTGGAAATAACGTTTGTCCTGCGTACCGATCTGCACGTTGAAGCGGGCCAGCCTCAATGCTGCGCAGGCAGCCAGGAAAAAAGCCCCCAGCCAGGCCAGCTTGTGCAGCTCGGCCGGCAATTGCACCAGCGCCCACAGATACATCAGCACAGCCGGCGCGATACCGAAAGAGAGCATGTCGCACAGCGAGTCGTATTCGGCGCCGAAGGCGGTCTCGGCATGCAGCAGGCGCGCCACCCGCCCATCGAGCATGTCGAACACGGCCGCCGCAACGATCGCCCAGGCAGCCAGTTCGAAGCGCCCCTGGATGGCGGCGATCAGCGAATAGAAGCCGGCAAACAGCCCCATACTGGTGAACAGGCTGGGCAGCACATAGACGCCACGCGCCATACTGTCCTTCAGACGGACATTCATACTCCAACCTCCGGTTTGCGGGCCAGCACGGTTTCACCGGCCACCACCTTGTCCCCGACCTTCACGCACAGCTCGAAACCGGCCGGAATCTCGCAATCGACGCGCGACCCGAAACGGATCATGCCGATGCGCTGGCCGGCCCGCACCGTAGCGCCCGGCTGGATATAGGAGACGATCCGGCGCGCCACGAGACCGGCGATCTGCGTAAAGGCCGGATGCGACCCGTCCTCGGCATCCATCTCGAAACGGTTGCGCTCGTTGACCGCGCCGGCATTGCCGGCGGCGGCGTTGATGAACTGGCCGGTGGTGTACTCCATGCTTGCGATGCGGCCGGACATCGGCGCGCGGTTCACATGCACATTGAATACGTTCATGAACACATCGACGCGCAGGCCGTCGCCCCCCGCCTCTCCAAACGGCTCGGCGCGCACCACACGCCCGTCGGCCGGCGCGATGAACAGGCCAGGCTCCGACGGCGTCTGACGCTCGGGATCACGGAAGAAGTTGAGCATGAAGGCGAACAGCAGGCCGAGGATGGTGCCGGCCACCACCCAGCCGAGCCAGATGAAAAGGACCAGCAATGCCAGAGCCGGAAGCAGGAAGGGCCAGCCCTGGGGGGCCAGCGGTATATGGCCGCGCGGTCGGCCGGTGAGAGCGGATGGTTGAGTCATGGCGGCATTGTACATCCTCGCCGCTCCCGGCCAAGCGGCTTCCAACATTGTACCTTGCTAGGCCAATCGTCTATGCTTTGCGCTATATGGCGTTGCTGCATGATGAGTTGATGGTCGTCTACCGGGACCTGAACAAGATCTTCCCGGAGGATCTGCATATCGCCCGCCCCCTGATCCAGATGTACCAGAGCGATGGCAACATCGACGGTGCCCGCGACCTGGCACTGACAATGGCCCGGCGAATGCTCGCAGGCGGCAGGCCGAGCAGTGCCCTCGGTTTTCTGGAGATGTGCCGTGTACTCGAACATCCGGAGCAGGAAGAGGTCGAGGCCCTGCTGCGCATGGCCCATATCACCAGTTCCGGTCCGATCGACCTCGACCAGGGAACGCAACGCACCTTCGCGCTGATCGACGAACTGGCCGATACCGAGGCACGCGAATTCCTGCAACAGGGACATCTGGTCCGCTTCGAGCAGGGCGAGGCGGTCGTCCGGCAGGGCGATGTCAGCCAGACCTTCTACCTGATCCTGGAAGGCCAGATGTCCGTGCAGCTGGATACGGGCGGCGGCCAGTCCAAGCGTCTGAGTGTCCTGCGGCCCGGCCATTTCTTCGGTGAATTCGCCTGTGTCTACAAGCTGCCGCGTTCGGCCACCGTCAGCGCCATCGAGCCGTCGGTACTGCTGGAGTTCTCCAATCTGACCATCTCGCAACTGATGCAGCGCTCGCCGCTGGCTGGCGAACGGCTGATGCGGACGGTACAGACCCGCATGGTCTATTCGATGACCCACAGCCATCCGGCCTTCAACGACCTTCCCGATGCCGACCGCCGCTGGCTGGCCGAGGAATCGAAGGTCCGTGAATTCAACGACGGCGAAGAGATCCCCGATACCGGCGCCGAGGCCAGCGTCGGCTGGATCATCCTGTACGGAGAAGCCATTGCCAGCCGCGAACACGGTGACAGCAAGATGGAGTTTGCGCTGGGCGTCGGCGACATGTTCGGGGCGGCGAACCGTTACATCACCCTGCCCATCGGCACCGTCGTGCATGCGAAAGGCCAGTGCCTTGCCTGCAGCGTTCCGGAACAGGTGATCCAGGCCTTCATGAACGCCTATGCCAGCTTCGAACAGTGGATCGAACCGCATGGCGAGGAGCGGCACAACAAGCTGAACCTGCCGCTCGAGGAGTGGGATCTCCGATCCTGACCCTTCGCTGATTCCTTAACGGATTTCAGAAATACCAGTCGAGCCGGGCTGCCAGCAGCCGGTTGTATCGTGCGAACTCGGCATCCGGCCGCCCCCCCGGCCACTGGCCGATGAAGCTGAGATCGACATTCTCCACCACCGACCATGTCAGCCGCGGTGCGATGAACCACCCCCGCCGCGTCACATCGGCGATACCCAGCAGATCCAGCCGCCACAGCGGCGTCAGGTCGTAGCCGGCCAGCAGGCCTACCAGCTGCCGGGAGAGGCTTTGCAGGCGATCCGGCTGCGCGGTCAGGCTGATCCCCGGCGCACCGTTGTAGAAATACTCGGCAGCGAGATAGAGACCGTTCGGCAGCCAGTCTGTCGTCCAGGTGTAGTCGATACCGGTGGAGAGCTGCGCATAGCTGCCGCGTGGCCCCTGCCACGACTGCATCAGCTCCAGCCGCGCCCCGGCATCGCCGACGTTGCCGGTCAGGTCCAGCCCGGCGACGTTCTCGTCGCCGATGCGTCCGCCCAGCAGCGCCATATCCACCCCGCCGAGCGTGTCGTGCCAGCGCAGCGCCATCTTGCGCGAGGTTCCATAGCTTGCTCGGCCGGGTGCCGCGACCAGCTGTACGGCACCGAAACCGGAATAGCGCCAGGTCAGGTCGGCGGCATCCACGCCCAGCTTCTGTTCCTGTTCGAGCGCCGTCGGCTGTACCGGATTGAAGCGGTCGGTCGGGTTCCAGATACGCCCCGAACCCCAGGCGATGCGCTGCCGGCCAAGGGTCAGCTGCCAGTCGCCGGCGCGGTAGGCGATCCAGCCGCGATAGAGCGTATGCCGCCAGTAGGAGGAGCGATCCCGGCCGAGCACGGCGCTCAGATCGGCCCAGGTCGGGTCCGGCGTATTCAGCTGTGTACGGAACACGGGATCGCGCACCAGTCCGCCATACAGAAGCTCGTGATCGTAGCTGAACTGGTACGACCATGCTTCCCGTTCGTCGGCCAGTGTCAGCCTGAGCCGCTGCAGATCGGTGACCACCTCCCGCTGCGACGAGTTTTTGGTCTGGAAGGCGAGATTGGTGTACTGGCCGGTCAGTTCGACCGCGGCCGCACTTCCGACCCACATCGTGGTTGCCAGCAGTATGGCAATAACAAGGCGCACGCGGCTTACCGCTGCTCCGTGACAGATTCGATGCGGCCGTCCTGCAGCATGATCAGCGTACGCGCCGCGGCGATCACCATCGGGTCGTGCGATGCGACCAGGAAGGTGGTGCCGTGCTCCTCGTTCAGGTGCCGCATCAGATTGATCAACGCCTCGCCGGTCGTGCTGTCGAGATTGGCCGTCGGCTCGTCGGCCAGCACGAGGTCCGGGCCGGTCGCCAGTGCCCGCGCCACCGCAACACGCTGCTGCTGGCCGCCCGACATCTGATCGGGACGGCGGTCGGCATAGCCGGCAAGATCGACCTCATCGAGCCACTGGTCGGCGACCTGGAAACGCCGGCTTTTCGGCATGCCTTGCAGCTGCAGCACGTAGGCGACGTTCTCGCGCGCCGTGAGCACGCGGATCAGGTTGTAGGCCTGAAAGACGAAGCCGAGATGCTTCAGCCGGAAAGCGGCCCGTTCGCTGTTGCTCATGGCCAGCATGTCGCGGCCGGCCACGCTCAGGCTACCGCCATCCGGCTGGTCCAGGCCGCCGAGAATGTTCAACAGGGTCGTCTTGCCGGAACCGGAACGCCCGGCCAGCACGATGAATGCCCCGGTCTCCACCGACAGGTCGATACCGGCCAGTGCCGCCAGCTCCGACTCGCCGCTATGGTAGTGCTTCATCAGCCCTGCAGCCTCGATTAATGCCATGCGGATCCTCCCATCTTTACAACTCCCTGAGCGCCACGGCCGGCTGCAGGCGCGCTGCCTTCCAGGCGGGATAGAGTCCGGAGACCAGAGCCCCGATCACCGCCGCACCCAGAATCTCCACGATACTTTTCGTCCTCAGCAGCGGATGCACCACCGGGTCCATGTACATGAACGAGAAGGCGACGGCGAAGCGCGTCAGGTCGATCCCCTTGACGCCGTACCACCAGGAGAGGCCGCCGCCAATAAGAAAGCCGATGCCGCTACCCAGTGCCACCAGAATGACCGTCTCCCAGACCACCATGACGAACACCTGCGTCGGCTGTACGCCGAGTGCGCCCATCAATCCGAATTCCCGTACCCGCTCGTGCATGCTCATCAGCATGGTGTTCAGCACTTCGGCGAGCACGACGAGAATCACTACCGCCAGGATGATCCAGGTATAGGCATCGGCGAACTCCGCCCACTGTTCGGCCATCGGATCGATGTCGATCCAGCTCAGCGTCTCCAGCGGTTCTCCTGTTGCCCGAGCCGCCAGCAATTGCCGGATCTGCTGCGTCGCCGAGGCGACGGCATTGAAATCCTTCACGCGGACGACGATATCGGTCACCGCCTTGCCCAGCCCCAGCCATCGCTGGGCGGCATCCAGCGTCACCACGGCCGTCAGGTCGTCGACGTCCATGACCCCCGAGTGCAGCAGGCCGCGCACCCGGAACACCTCGGAGGCAATGTCCCCCTGGGGCGTCGTCGCCATCAGCACGATCTTGTCGCCCAGCCCCACCTCCAGCGAATCGGCAAGCCCGTCGCCCAGCACGACGCCGCGGTCGTCACCGGGTTCCAGCCACCCTCCCTGGCTGACGAAGCCCGCCAGCCGGCTCATCCGTTTCTCGGTTGCCGGCTCGACTCCGTAAACCAGCGCACCGCCGCTTGCGCCGGCACTGGAGGCGAGCCCCGACACACGCACGCGCCGGGTGATCAGCCTGACCTCCGGCACCTGCCGGACGATGTCGAGAAGTGGTGCCGGATCGTCGATGCGGTCGGCCAGCTTGCGCGACTGCTCGAAACCCCTGGCGTGAATCTGGATGTGGCCGGTCACCGTCAGCGCGAAATTGGTCTTGATCTGCTGCATCCAGCCGTCGTTCATCGCCGACAGGAAGGTGAGCGCCGCGATGCCGATGGCGAGAGCCGCCGTGGTCAGGCCGGTACGTAGCGGGTGCAGCCAGAGATTGCGCCAGCCGAGTCGCAGGTAGATGGACAGTGCATCAAACATGCCGGATCGCCTCCACCGGCTGCAGGCGGGCGGCACGGATCGCCGGCCACAGCGCGGCTATCGCCGCCGCCGCCAGCACGGCGAGAATCGTGTTGCGCAGATGGCTGGTATCGATCTCGGTATGGATGACCGGATCGACGTAGTAGCGGGCGACGGTGTCCATCTGGCCGGACAGGTCGATGCCGGCGCCGTGGAAATACTGGACCAGCATCAGGCCGGCGAACGTGCCGACGGCCACACCCAAGGCGCCGAGCAGCAGCGACTCGATCACCACCATGCCGGCCAGATGCCCGCGGCCGCAGCCCAGCGCCATCATGACGCCGAACTCGTGAATACGGTCGAGCATGCTCATCAGCACGGTGTTCATAATGCCGGCCGCGACAATCACCAGCACGACGGAAAGGAAGATGTAGTAGAAAGCATTCTCCAGCTCCACCCACTGCTTCATCATCGGGTACATGTCGTACCAGCGCAGCACCTCGTAGCCACCGTCGAGCTGCTGCCTGAGCGCGCTCGTCACCGCCTCCAGGCGCTCCTCCGGCAACTGCACGACGACCTCCGACACGTCGCTTCCCATATCGAACATGCGCTGCATGAAACCGAGCGGTACGATCGCGAGCCCCCGGTCGATGCCCATCTCGCCGCTGGAGATGATACCGACCAGTTTCACCTTTTCCGCCGCCAGCGAGCCGTAGTGGTCCTCGCCGAGCAGCACCACCTCGTCGCCCAGCTTCACGCCGAGATTGCGCGCCGTCGTCGCACCCAGCACACAGGCCTTCTCGTCGTTGCTTTTGATAAAGCGACCGCGATCGACCTTGCCGGCGATGTTCGTCGTCCTCATTTCACTTGCCGGATCCATGCCGAGCAGCACCAGCCCTTCCGAATTCTCCAACCCGGCGGCGAGCGCGAAGGTACGCAGCCGGCTGGTGTAGCGCTCGATGTGCTGCTGCTGCAACAGAGCGATCACCCGCGCCGGATCGGGCACGGTGCGGTTGAGTTTCGGATGGTGGAAGAATTTGTCGGCATGCACCTGCAGGCTGCCGACGATCGCCTCCTGCAGGTTACGCATCATGTTGTTGTGAACGCCGTCGTTGAAGCCCCACAGGAAGATCAGCGAGGTCAGTCCCAGCGCCACCGCCGATACCGTGATCAGGCTGCGGCGGGCGTTACGGACGATGTTCCGCCAGGCCAGCGCCCACATCTAGCTGCCCTTGCGGCGCAGGTTGGCGCGCGTGAATACCGAGACGGGAATCTGCGGATTGAAGCGCACTTTTTCCAGGATCAGCTCGGTATGCTTACCCGGCTCGTCGCTCGGCTGGATCGTCCAGTGGCTCGGAATGCGACGGCCGTCCATCTCCCTGACGTCCGTGAACACCAGCTGGCGGATATGCTTGCCGCGCTCATCGTAATAGTCCTCCGTGCGCGGGATACCGTCGGTGCCGACCACGTGCACGATCTTGCCCCACACCACCGGCGCATCCGGCTTCGGGATTGATTCGATGGTGACGCTGTCGGCGTCGTGCGCGATCAGCCGGTGCGTATAGTCGTCGACCACCGACTCCATCTTCACCAGGTCGTCGTTGGTAAAATCGGAACCCATCCATGAGGAGAGCATCATCGACGGCGGGATGCGGATATCGCGCTCCAGCCGCGGCAGATACATCCACAGGTTGCTGCCATCCTTCAGCCAGGTGGTGTCGGCATCCTTGACCGGCGCCAGGATGCGGATGAAAAAGCGTTTGTGGAGGCGATCGTCCCAGGAGTCGAAGCTCACCTCGCGCTGCCATTCGGGAGTCACGATGCGCATCGTATAGCGGGCGATGCCGGTATCGGCGCGCAGGAGCTCCTGCACCTTGCGGATGATCTCCCTGGCATCCGGATCAGCGGCCTGCGCGGGTGCCGCGACCGCCAGACAAAGCAACAATATTCCGGCCAAGAGGGGGATACGGGGCAGGCGACGCATGCGGCTAGTGTAGCAGAACGACACCAAAGAGCTCCCTGGCATGCCGGATCACACGCGCCTCGACGGCCAAGCGGTCGGCGCTGACACCAAGCTTGCGCATCGAGGTCACCGGCCGGTCGGCCATGCCGCAGGTAACGATGCCGTCGAAGTGGTTGAGATTCGGGTCGATGTTCAGCGCTATGCCGTGATAGGCGACCCATTTGCGACAGCGAACGCCGACAGCGGCGATTTTGAGCTCATTCACCCAGACCCCGATGCCGCGCTCGCTGCGCTTGGCATGGATGCCGAAATCGGCAAGGGTCCGGATGACCATCTCCTCCAGCCGCCAGACGTGCAGATGCAAATCCTGCTCGCCGCGCAGATCGGCGATCACGTAGCAGACCAGCTGCCCCGGCCCGTGGTAGGTCACCTCGCCGCCGCGGCCGCTCTGCTGCACCGCAATGGTCTCGCCGTCGATCTCGGTCTGCTGCACGTCCGACTGCTTGCCGGAGGTGCCGATGGTGAATACGGGAGGATGCTCGGTGAGAATCAGCGTCGATGAAGCACTCCCGGCCAGGATGTCGGCGACGAGCCGTTCCTGCTCCCGGACCGAATCCGCATACGGCTGGCTGGCATAGCGAATGACGCGCATGCCGGAAAGGTAGTGACCAACCGCCTCATTGACCATAATCGCAATAGCGGCACAGCTTTTACAATCCGGCGGCATCGCCTAGAGTGTCCGACCTTCCAGGAGGCGCCGTCATGCGTAGCGAACAATCCATCGATCAGCTCTCCTTCGAGGAGGCTCTGGCCCGCCTGACCGAGCTGGTCGAGAAACTGGAATCGGGCAAGCTGCCGCTGGAGGAGAGTGTGGCCGCCTTCGAACAGGGAGTGAAGCTTTCGCGCCGCTGCGAGGCGCTGCTCGACCAGGCCGAGCAGCGGCTGCAGGTCCTCGGACAGGACGAGGCCGGCGAATAACCCGCATGCAGGCACCCGACTTCCTGGCACATCACGCCAGCCACATCGAATCCGTTCTTGCCGCCATCCTCGACCGGCGGGCATCGGCCGTACCGGCCACGCTGCTCGCGGCCATGCGCTATTCTCTGCTGGCCGGCGGCAAGCGCATCCGCCCTGCCCTGCTGCTGGAATGTTTTGCCGCCTGCAGCGGCAAGGATGCCGAACAGGCCCTGCCGGCCGCTGCCAGCATCGAGAGCCTGCACACCTATTCGCTGATCCACGATGACCTGCCGTGTATGGACGACGACGACCTGCGCCGCGGCATGCCGACCTGCCACAAGAAGTTCGACGAGGCGACCGCTGTGCTCGCCGCCGACGCGTTGCAGGCACTAAGTTTCGAACTGCTCGCCGAACTCAATACGTCCGCCGATACCCGCATCGAACTGGTGCGTCGTCTGGCCATTGCTGCCGGCGGCCAGGGCATGGTCGGCGGCCAGCAGCTCGATATCGAGGGCGATGGCCAGCAGATCGACGACGTGCTGCAGGTCGAGCGCATCCACCTGCACAAGACCGGCGCCCTGCTCTGCTATGCCTGCGAGGCCGGCGCCATCCTGGCCGGCGCCAACGAGGCCGAACTCGACGCCTGCTCGCGCTACGGCAAGGCGGTCGGCCTGCTGTTCCAGATCGCCGACGACATCCTCGACGCCACAGCCGATGCCGCGGCACTCGGCAAGACGGCCGGCAAGGACGCGGCGCAGAACAAGGCGACCTACGTCTCCGTGCTGGGGCTGCCCAAAGCGCGCGAACTGGCCGGCGAAATGCGCGATCTCGCCGTCGAAGCATTGGCACCGCTCGGCAAGCGCGCCGGACACCTGCAACAGCTTGCCGACTACATCCTGGAGCGTGGCCGGTGAAGCATTTCCCGCTGCTCGAATCGATCGACGGCCCACAGAGCCTCAAGGCGCTGACGCCCGCACAGTTGCCGCAGCTTGCCCGCGAGATGCGCGAATATATGGTGGAAACACTCGCCCCTATCGGCGGTCACCTCGGTGCCGGGCTGGGTGTGGTCGAGCTGACCATCGCGCTGCATTACCTGTTCGACTCGCCCGACGACAAGATCGTCTGGGATGTCGGCCACCAGGCCTACCCGCACAAGATGCTGACCGGCCGCCTCAAGGGCATGCCGACCATCCGCCAGTACGGCGGCCTCTCCGGCTTCACCAAGCGCACCGAATCGCCGCACGACCCGTTCGGTGCCGGCCACGCCTCGACATCGATCTCGGCCGCCTACGGCATGGCCGCCGGCCGCGACCTGAAGGGCGAACACAACCACGTCGTTGCCGTCATTGGCGATGGTGCCCTGACCGGCGGCATGGCCTTCGAAGCACTGAACCACGCCGGTGCCGACAAGCGGCGCCTCTTGGTGATCCTCAACGACAACGAGATGTCGATCGCCCCGAACGTCGGCGCCATGTCCTCGTATCTGGCCCGCATCATCACCGGCAAGCCGTATACCAGCGCCAAGGGCACGGCCAAGCGCATCCTCGAAAAACTGCCGGGTGCGCTCGATGCGGCCAAACGGCTGGAAGAGCACGTCAAGGGCATGCTGGTACCGGGCACGCTGTTCGAGGAGATGGGTTTCCGCTACATCGGCCCGCTCGACGGCCACGACTTCGACCACCTGCTGCCGACACTGGCCAACTGCAAGGAGCTCGACGGCCCGATCCTGCTGCACACACTGACCCGAAAAGGGCTCGGCTTCTCGCCTGCCGAAGAAGACCCGGAGACCTGGCACGGCCTAGGCCCATACAACCCGGCCACCGGCCAGCCGATCAAGACTGATGGCGGCGCCCCGAGCTACACACAGGTCTTCGGCGACACGCTGGCAGATCTGGCCGAACACGACCCGCGCATCGTCGCCATCACCGCCGCCATGCCCGGCGGCACGGGGCTGGCGCGCTTCGCCCGCCGCCACCCCAACCGCTGTTTCGACGTCGGCATCGCCGAGCAGCATGCCGTCACCTTCGCGGCAGGCCTCGCCTGCGAGGGTTTCAGGCCGGTGGTCGCCATCTACTCCACCTTCATGCAGCGCGGCTACGACCAGATCGTGCACGACGTCTGCATCCAGAACCTGCCGGTAATCTTCTGCCTCGACCGCGCCGGCGTCGTCGGTGCCGACGGCGCCACCCACACCGGCATGTTCGATATCGCCTTCCTGCGCTGCTTGCCGAACATGACCATCATGGCGCCGAAGGACGAGCAGGAACTGCGCGACATGCTGGCCACCGCCTTCACGATCGACGGGCCGGTCGCCATCCGTTACCCGCGCGGCAACGGCCTCGGTGTGGAACTGACCGCGCCGGAAGCGCTGGCCATCGGCAAAGCGGAACGGCTCGCCGAAGGCAAGGACGGGCTCGTCATCGCCGTCGGCACCCGCTGCCACGATGCCGTGCAGGCCGTCGAAACGCTGCGCGCCGAAAGCAGCCGCGCCTTCTCGCTGCTGAACCTTCGCTTCGTCAAACCGCTCGACGAAGAAGCGATTCTCGCCAACCTCAAGAAAGGCAAACCGCTGGTCATCGTCGAGGAGGGTTCCGCCGAGGGCGGCATCGGTGAACAGATTATCGCGCTCGCCGCCCGCTCCGGCTGGCACGGGCCCGTGGCACAAATCGCCATGCCGGATGTTTTCCCCGAGCAGGGCACACCGGCCGAAATCCTGCGCGACCTCGGACTCGATGCGAATGGCATCGCCGCCAGGCTGCTCGAACTTTGACAGCCCGATGCGCCGCATCTATGTTGAATCCATGCGTCGCTGGCTGATCCTCTGCTTTGCCCTGTTCGCCGCCACCTGTCATGTGCAAGCGGCGGAGAACGACTCCTACTACATCGGCGCCACCTACGGTGCCGACATTCATGCCAGCCCCACCTCCGACAGCCGTATGGTCGGTCATCTCGACCGGCTGACGAACGTGAATATCCTGCAGCGTATCCGCGGCTGGGCCGAAATCGAATCGGGCAGCCCGAAGCTCAGGGGCTGGGTGATCGAGGGCGCGGTGCGCCAGCGTTACCAGCCGAGCAGCTCGCAAAAGGCCCGCTCCTCCTTCTTCTCCGGCTTCGCCCGCTGGTTCGGCGGCAACGAACCGCAGCAACAGACCGCCGTGCTTGGTGTGCGCGGACTGGAGGAAGGCGATGCGACCGGCACGGCCAGTAACCCGCAGGCGGTGCAGTGGATGGAAAGCCTGAATGTGAGCCAGGATGAGGTGAACCGCTTCATCCGCGACGGCAAACTGAACCCGTGAAACGCAACCTTCTGCCCCTGCTGCTGGCAACCGCCCTGCTTGCCACCACGCCGGCGATCGCCTTCGATTTCAACTCCCTCGGCGACGCCCTCGGGCTGGACAAGGAAACCACCAAGCGGCTCGAGGAGGCCGCCAAGGTCGTCTCGGCACTGGTGCCGATCTCCGAAGAGGAGGAGAAGATTCTCGGTCGCGATGTCGCCGCCCGCGTGGCAGGCCGCTTCGGCATCGATCCCGACCAGAACCGCACCTACTACCTGAACCTGCTCGGCACAGCACTCGCCCAGCACTCCGACCGGCCGAATCTCGGCTACCACTTTGCGATCCTCAACACCGACGACGTCAATGCCTACTCCTGCCCGGGCGGCTATATCTTCGTGACCCGCGGTGCCATGAACATGGCGCAGGACGAAGCGGAACTGGCCGCCATCCTGTCGCACGAGATCGCCCACGTGACCGAGAAGCACATCCTCAAGGCGCTGCAGAAATCGAAGCTGATGCAGGTGGGCAGCGAGGTGGCCGCCGAGGCGTTCAAGAACCAGGGTAGCCAGCTGTTCAAACAGATGTCCGATTTCGCCACCGATGCGCTGTTCAAGGGCCTCAGCAAGGAAGACGAGTTCGATGCCGATCGCGTTTCCGTCGTCTACCTGAACCGGACCGGTTACGACTACCTGGCGATGAACGACGTGCTGAAGCTGCTTGATGCGCGGCGCAAGCGGGGCATGACGAAGGTGCTGGCCAAGACTCATCCGAACCCCACCGTTCGCCTGCAGCAACTCACCGCCGCCGAGCGCACGTTGCCGCTCGATGCGCCGACCGGCATCCGCCTGAAACAACGCTTTGTCAGCTACACCCAAAGCAACAAAAACCCGTCTTGACCAGTTGCTGACCGACCTCGGCCTGTGCGAATCGCGCAGCCAGGCGCAGCGGCTGATCATGGCCGGGCTCGTCTACGTCAACGGCCAGAAGTCCGACAAGCCGGGCACGAGCGTGCTCAGCACCGCCGAGATCGAGGTGCGCGAGCAGCTGCGCTACGTCTCGCGCGGCGGTCTGAAGCTGGAAGGAGCGCTGGCACACTTCCCGTTCTCCGCCGAAGGTGCCGTCTGCCTCGACGTCGGCGCCTCCACCGGCGGCTTCACCGACTGCCTGCTGCAGAACGGTGCAACAAAGATCTATGCCGTCGACGTCGGCCACGGCCAGCTGCACTACAGGCTGCAGCACGACCCGCGCGTCGTGAATCTCGAGAAAACGCATGTGAAACTGCTCACCCCCGAGCTTGTCCCCGAACCGGTCGACGTGCTGGTGATGGATACCTCCTTCATCTCGCTCGACAAGGTGCTGCCCCCCTCGTGGCCGTTCCTGAAACCGGGCGGCTGGTGTGTGGCGCTGATCAAGCCGCAGTTCGAGGTCGGCCCCAAGCTCCTTGTCAAAGGCGTGGTGAAGGACGAGGCGGCGCGGCAAATGGCCATCGACAAGGTCGTCGCCATGGCGAAAGAGCTGCCCGGCGCCGAGATCGTCGGCATCACCGAATCGCCGATCCACGGCCCGAAGGGGAACGTCGAATACCTTCTGGGCATGCGCCGCCTCAGCTAACCCCAGCAAATGAGCTCTCCCGATCAGACACACGAATTCTATGCCTTGGGCCCGGAGCAGGTGCTGCAGGCGATCGAGAGCCTTGGCTACCACTGCAACGGCTACCAGTTGGCGCTGAACAGCTACGAGAACCGCGTCTACCAGGTGGGGCTGGAGGAGCATGTGGATGGCGAGACGTCGCTGGTCACCAAGTTCTACCGGCCGAACCGCTGGGATGATGCGGCGATTCTCGAGGAACACATCTTCACCCAGGAGCTGGCCTCGATCGACGTGCCGGCCGTACCGCCGCTGTCGATCCGCGGCGAAACGCTTCACTGCTTCGAAAGTTTCCGCTTCGCGCTCTACCCCTTGCGGGCGGGACGGGCGCCGGATCTGGAGAACCCGCTGCATCTCGAGCAGCTCGGCCGCTTCGTCGGCCGCATCCATGCGCTGGGTGCGGCGCAGCCGTTCAGGCACCGCCCCACCCTCTCCGTGCAGCACTTCGGTGACGATTCCTACGAATACCTGCTCGACCACGGCTTCCTGCCGCCCGAACTGGAACTGGCCTACGAGGCGCTGGCCGAGGAACTTCTCGATCGCGTCGAGGATGCCTTCGAAACCGTCAAGCCGCAGCGCATCCGGCTGCAGGGCGACGCGCATCCGGGCAACATCCTCTGGAAGGCGGGTCTGCAGGGTGACGTCGGCGGCCCCTATATCCTCGATTTCGACGACGCCCGCATGGGCCCGGCGGTACAGGACCTGTGGATGTTCCTGTCGGGAGACCCGGGCCAGATGGAGACGAGCCTCGACATCCTGCTCTCCGCCTACACCCGCTTTCACGATTTCGACACGCGCGAGCTCGCGCTGATCGAGCCGCTGCGCACCCTGCGCATGATGCACTACGCCGCCTGGCTGGCCCGCCGGCACGACGACCCGGCCTTCCAGCGCGCCTTTCCGTGGTTCAACACCGAGCACTACTGGCAGGAGCACATCCTGTCGCTGAAGGAACAGCTGTCGGCGCTGCAGGAGCCGCCGATCAGCTGGGTGGTCTGATTCCCGCTGCGCCGCTACGGTTGCAGCACCCGAAACCCGCTACTACATTCGATTCGGGAGGTCTCCCGACATGAGTGACTCGCTACACGTCTGCCCGCACTGCAACTCCATCCATCGCGTCCGAACCGCATTCCTGAATGCGGCGCCCAACTGCGGCAAAGGCCGGCTGTGATGGACTACGACATCCTGATCGTCGGCTCCGGCCCGGCCGGCCAGCATGCCGCCTGGCAGGCGGCGCACATGGGGAAAAAGGCTGCCATCATCGAACGTAAACCGAACATCGGCGGTGCCGGCCTGCAGACCGGCACCATCCCCAGCAAGGCATTGCGGGAAGCGGCCTATCTGCTGTCGCGATCCGGTGCCCGCGGCATGCGCAGTGCCTTCGAGCCGGGCAGCGCCTCCCGCCACGGCCTGCTGGCCGATGCGGTGCGACGCAAGGATGCGGTGATCGCCATGCAGGAGTCGGTGATCCTCAAGCAACTGCTCAGCTCCGGCGTGACACTGATCCCTGGCGAGGCGTCGTTCGTCGATGCCCATACGCTGCAGGTGAAGGGTGCCAACGGCCGTGTGAAACGGCTGACCGCCGACATCATCGTGCTGGCCACCGGCTCCCGGCCGCGCCGGCCCGCCGAGGTGCCGTTCGACAAGAAGACGGTGCTCGATTCCACCTCGATCCTTAAGCTCAAACGGCTGCCGAAGAGCCTGTTGGTGGTTGGCGGCGGCGTCATCGCCTGCGAATTCGTCTCCATCTTCGCTTCGCTCGGTGTGGAGGTTGCCGTCGTCGACTCGCATGCGCAGCTGCTCGCCTACCTCAGCGAGGATGTGGTCGGCGTGCTCGCCGATGCCTTCGCTGGCATGGGGGTGAACCTCCACATGCAGGAGCGGGTGGCGACCATCCGCAAGACCACGGAGGGCACGCTGACACTACTGGAAAGCGGCAAACAGCTTCAGACCGAGGCAGTGCTCTATGCGCTGGGCCGCGAACCGAATTCCGACAGTCTCCATCTTGATCAGGTCGGACTTGATCTCGACCAGGGCTGGATCCGGGTCGATGCCTGTTTCCGGAGCAGTGTGCCGAACATCTATGCCGTCGGCGACCTGATCGGCCGCCCGGCGCTCGCCTCCACCGGCATGGCGCAGGGACGCGCCGCCGTACTGCATGCGTTTTCCGGCGAAACCGAGGCACTGCCGAAAAACCTGCCGATGGCGATCTACACCATCCCGGAACTCTCGTGGGTCGGCAGGACCGAGAAGGAAGTCAAGGCGGCCGGGCTCAACTACGTGGTGGGCCGCGGCCATTTCGGCGACAGCGCCCGCGGCCAGATCATCGGTGAAGCCAACGGCCTGCTGAAACTGCTCGTCGATCGCGATACGGAGCAACTGCTCGGCGTACACATTGTCGGCGAACAGGCCAGCGAACTGGTCCATATCGGACAGCTGTTGATGAACCACGGCGGCACGGTGCGCGATCTCGTGGCCAATGTTTTCAACTACCCGACGCTGGCCGAGTGCTACAAGCTGGCGGCACTGGACTGCCTGCGGCAGCTGGGCAAATAGACCGGCGCAGATAGAGACAAAAAAGGCCGCAAGCATGCGGCCTTTTTATTTATTCGACATATTGAAAGTGGCGCACCCTAGTGGATTCGAACCACTGGCCTTTGCCTTCGGAGGGCAACGCTCTATCCAGCTGAGCTAAGGGTGCATTGGGACCGCGCATCATAGGAGGCATGCCCGCCCCGTCAAGCCAACGGCCAGCCCCCTAGCCCGGCAGCGCCTCCAGATCGACCGCCACGATGCGCGACACGCCCGGCTCGGGCATCGACACGCCGACCAGCCGGTCGGCCTTCTGCATGGTGATCTTGTTGTGGCTGATGGCGAGGAACTGCACGCGGTCAGCCAGCGTACGCACCATATCGCCGAAACGGCCGACGTTGGCATCGTCGAGCGGCGCATCGACCTCGTCGAGAATGCAGAAGGGGGCGGGCTTGATCTGGAAGATCGAGAATACCAGCGCCACGGCGGTGAGCGCCTTCTCGCCGCCCGACAGCAGCGTGACATCCTGAAGCCGCTTGCCCGGCGGCTGCGCGATCACCTCGACACCGGCAGTCAGGATATCGTCGGAATCGAGCTTCAGCTCGGCACGGCCGCCGCCGAAGAGCTGTGGAAAAGTCTTCATGAAGTTGGCGTTGGTCTGCTCGAATACCTCCTGGAAGCGCTGCCGCATGGTGCGGTCGATACGGCCGATGGTATCGGTCAGCGTATCGAGGCTCTTCTGCAGATCATCCGCCTGGCCAGCCAGGAAAACCTCTCGTTCCGCCGCCTGCTGGTACTCCTCGATGGCGAGCAGGTTTACCGGCCCGAAGCGGGTCAGCCGGTCCTCGAGGTCGCGGGCGCGTTGCAGCACAGTGTCAGCATCCTCGGGATTCTCCATCGCCGCGATCCGCTGCAAGAGCTTCTCCACCGGCACGTCGCAGCGCTGGTCGATCTCACCGGCCAGATCCTGCAGGCGGGTACGCTCCTGCGCCTGCTCGAGCTCGATGGTCTGCCGCTGGGTGGATACGTGCTGCAGCTCCTGCCGGCAGGTACGTTCGCGCTTCTCGGCCTCGTGCACGGCCTGTTGCAGGGCATGTCCCTCCTGCCGCACGGCATTGAGCTGCCGGTGCATCGCCTCGACCGCCGCGGCCGCCGTCGCCAGATCGGCATCCAGCGTCGTGTGCGATGCGGCGCGGGCGAGATCGGCCTCGGCCTGTTTCAGTCGCCCGCCATCCTCGGCCTGCTGTTTGCCCAAACGCTCACGCTCGCCGGCCAGTCGCTGCGCCTCGCGCGCCAGGTTCTGGGCCTGCTGGGCGAACAGCGCCAGCGCCTGCTCGGCCTGCGCACGGCCGTTGCGGGCCTGATTGAGCGCCGTCTCGGCAAGCTTCAGAGACTCCTTGCGCCCTTCCAGCGCCAGGCGTGCCTTCTCGATCAGCTCCTGATCGACGCCTTCAGCCTGCGCGGCCTGCTCCTGCCAGTGGCTCTTTTCCCTGGCCAGCTCCTCGCGATCGGCTTGCAGGCGCTGCTCGCGCTCGCCGAGCACCTCGGCTTCCGCCTGCAACCGCTCGCGGTGTGCCTGCGTGGAGCGGAAGCGGCTCTCGGCTTCCGTGGCATCGAGATGCGCCTGCTGCCACCCCTTCTGGCCGTTCTCCAGTGCCGCTTCCGCCTCGGCCAGCCGTGCCTGCGCCGCGGTGAGGCCCTTGTCGGCCTTGGCAAACGCCGCTTCCTGCTGCCGAAGACGCCGCTGCACGGCAAGTTTGCTCGCGGTACGGCTCTGGGCCGGCGGCACCAGCCAGCCGTCCGCCTCGCGCCGCCAGCCGTCGCGGCTGACACAGGTGCCGTCATTGGCATGACCGAAGATGTCGTCGACCAGCCGTACGCCGGCGAAAACCTCGAACAGCGGATGCCCGTGTTTCAGCGCCATCGCCTCGGCAAGACTCTCGCCACCCGCCTCGGATACCGACTTCGCCGTAAACAGCGCCACCGGCGCCTGTGCCATATCGGCCAGAGTATCGCGCCAGCCGGAGAGATCGGGATTGGCCGGGATGCGTACGTCGGCCGAGCGGCCGCGCAGTGCGGCGGCCACCGCCAGATCGAGCCCTTCCGGCACATCCAGCGACTCGTCCATCCAGATCGCACCGCGGGCACGCAACTGGTCGCGCAGTGCGGCCGGCACATCCTGATCCTGACTACGGCCGCGCAGCTCCTCGACGCCGCCCTTGAGATTGCGCGTCTCCGCTTCCGCCTCGGCACGAGCCTTCGCTGCCGCTTCACGCTCACTTCTAGCCGCATCGAGGCCTGCCTGCAGTTTTTCCAGCCGCGCTTCGGCCTCGGCGACCGCCTTTTCCGCCGCCGTGAATGCGGCCCCGGCCTGCTTCAGCGCTGCCTCGTTGTCGCGCCGCTGGTTGCCGATCGCTGACACCTGCTCGGAGAGTCTCAGCTCGCGCTGGGCGATCCGCTCGAAGGCCGCCTTCGCCTGCTCACGCCGCTTTGCAGCATGTTCGCCGGCGTGACGCAACCGCTCGTATTCGGAGAAAGCGGCATCGCGTTCGCCGCCGGCCTTGCGATAGGCTGCTTCGGCCGATTCCACCCCGAGCTTCGCCTCGCGCAAGACCGCCTGCAGTTCGCTGTCGTCCTGCCTGGCGATTTCGGCCGCATTGGCCGACGTCTCGGACTCCACACGCTTCAGATGGGTAGCCGCCTCGTCGATTCGCTTCTTCAGCGTCTCGCAGCGCTCGGAGAGCAGGCGCCGTTCGCCGGATAGCCGCTCGGCCTGCTGCTGCAGGTTGGCTCGCTTCTGCTCGGCAGCACGCAGCTCGTCCTGCTGCCCCTGCGCCTGCTCCTCGTGCACCTGCATGCGTCCGCGCACCTCGGCGACCTCCTTCTCGGCCGCCGCAAGTTTCGCGGCCGCTTCGGCCTCCGCCGACTGCGCTTCGGCCAGCCGCTTCGAGATGCCGGCCAGCCGTTCCTGCAGCGCCTGGTAGCGCAGGCCCAGACTCACCGACTGCAATTCGCTGTATTCGTCCTGCAAGGCCTTGAAGCGCTCGGCCCGGGCAGCCTGCTGCTTGAGGCTGCGGCACTGGCTGCGCACCTCCTCCAGCAGATCGACGGCGCGCTCCAGGTTCTGCCGCGTGCTGTTCATCTTCAGCTCGGCCTCGCGGCGACGGGAGCGGTATTTCATGACACCGGCCGCCTCCTCGAAGATCGCGCGCCGCTCCTCGGGTTTGGCAGTCACCATGCGGGCGATCGAGCCCTGCTCGACGATAGCGTAAGCGCGGGTGGAGACGCCGGTATCGAGGAAGATGTCGACGATATCCTTGATGCGCACCATTTTGCCGTTGATGAATGCATCCGAGCCGCCGTCGCGGGTCAGCCGCCGGCGGATGCGAATCTCCTCCATCTCGTGGTAAGGGCTCGGCAACTGGCCGCGATTGACGGCGAAGGAGAGCTCGACGTCGCAGACCGCCACCGGCGGGCGCGTGTCGGAACCCTGGAAGATCAGGTCGTCCATGACGCCGCCGCGCAGATGCTTGGCGGAATGCTCGCCGAGCACCCAGCGGATTGCATCGACGATGTTCGACTTGCCGCAGCCGTTCGGCCCGACGATCGAGGTGATGCCTTCACCCAATTCGATCTTGGTCGGGTCGACGAACGACTTGAATCCGGACAGCTCGATCCGCTTCAGTCTCATGCGTTTCTGGCCTGCAAATATCTGAGCATCGAACTGCTTACGATACACGCCGTGAAGCCCGATGCCACAATCGCCGTGGACCCCAGAGAACCGGATACCGGCTGCAGCCATGCTTCCAGTGGGCAGCCCAGAACGTCGCCGCTCGACAGTGTCATGGGACCGTGGCGTTACAGCCTTGAGATATCGGCCAGGCGCAGGAACAGGCTGCGCAATCGGGCGAGCAGGGCCAGGCGGTTGTTACGCACCGCCTCGTCGTCGGCCATCACCATGACGTCGTCGAAGAAACGGTCGACCGGCTCGCGCAGTAGCGCCAGTGCCGCCAGCATCTCCTCCGGTGCTTCCGGCAGCGACGCTTCGGCTATCTCCAGTGCCGTGAACAGGCTCTTCTCGGCCGCTTCCGTGAACAGCGCCGGATGCAGTGTGGTCGTCACCGCCTCCGCCTTCTTCAGGATGTTGGCGATACGCTTGTTGGCTGCCGCCACGGCCTGGCCGGTCTCCGATTCGGAGAAGGCGGAGAGCAGCCGCGCCACCTCGATCGACTGGTGCAGCGGCCGCTCGGTGGAAGCGTCGAGTGCGGCCTCGATAGCCGCTTTCGAGCAGCCGAGAGTGCCGGCGAGCCCCAGCAGGCGCTCGACAATGAACGCCTGCACCTGCTGCTCCACCTCTACAGCGATCGAAGCGGTGACGCGCTGCTGGTTCCACTGTTTGGCCGACTGCCGGAGCAACTGCGCAAGACTCATCTCGACAGCCTGCAGACCGAAGGACTCGGCATCGGTGGTCAACAGGTTCACGAGGCTGATCGCTGCACGGCGCAGCGCGAACGGATCGGCACTGGCGGTCGGGATACGGCCGAGATGGAAATAGCCTAGCAGCTTGTCGGCCGCCTCGGCGATGGCGATGGCGCGCGCCGCCCCCAGCGCATGCATGCCGGCGCTCTTCGCTGCTGCCGCTTCCTTCGGCAGCCCCTGATAGTGCAGGCTGATGGCAGTAGCGACATCCTGCGATTCGCCGTCGGTCGCCGCATAGATGCCACCCATATAGCCCTGCAGTTCCGGGAATTCGCGCACGAGACCCGTGGTCAGATCCGACTTGCAAAGGTAGGCGGCACGCTGCGCCACGTCGGCATTGGCACCCACCGCCTCGGCGTTGTCGAGCATGAAGCTTCTGAGACGCATCACCTGGTCGCCGACCGTACCCAGCCCTTCCTGGAAAACGATCTGGTTCAACTTCTCGACACGCGATTCCAGCGTCTGATTCGGGTCGCGATCGAAATAGAAGGCGGCATCGGAGAGACGGGCGTTGACCACGCGGGCATTGCCCGCCGCCACCTTGCCCGGCTCCTTCGACTCGATATTGGCGACAGCAAAGAAACGGTTGGAGGTCTTACCCTTGCTGTCGCGGGTAATGAAGCAGCGCTGGTGATTCTTCAGCGTGATGCGGATGACCTCCTCCGGCAGGCGCAGGAAGTCAGCGCTGAACTCGCACAGCACCGGCACCGGCCACTCGGTGAGATCCGCCACCTCGGCGACCAGGCTGTCATCCTCGACGATCGTGAGCCCGTTTTCGGCAGCAAGCGTCGCCATGCCGTCGCGAATCTTCCGCATGCGCGCCTCGCGATCGGCCTCCACAAACTGGCCGCGCAGCCAGCCGAGCGGATCGTTCACATCCAGCTCGCCCGTGCCACCGGCGATACGGTGTCCACGGCTCACCTTGCCCGCTTCGACGCCGGCAAACGAGAACGGGATCACCGCATCGCCAAGCCGAGCCACGATCCAGCGCACCGGCCGGATGAAGGCGTCGTCGCGCGCTTCGCCGTCGTTCCACTTCATCTGCTTCGGGCTCGGCAGCTTGCGCAGGATACCCGGCAGCGCCTCGGCCAGGATATCGGCGACCTGCCGACCGGTGCGGTGCACCGCGGCCTGCAGGTAGCGCGCCTTGTCGTCGCCCTTGTCGGCCAGCGTGAAATCGGCGAGCGACAGGCCGGCCTTCTTGGCGAAGCCCTCGGCGGCCGGGGTCGGCTTGCCATCCTTGTAGGCGACGTTTTCCGGCGGCCCCCAGATCGTCTCGTCGCGGTCGGCCTGTTTCTCCGGGCAGGCATCCCAGTGCAGCAGCAGACGGCGCGGCGCACAGCCCTCGCTCCAGCTTGCTCCCTCGATACCATTGGCGGCCAGCAGTTTGGTCAGTTCGTCGCGGAGCGCATTCAGCAGCGCCAGCGACACGCCGGCCGGAATCTCCTCAACGCCGATTTCGATCAGCAGCGGCTTGGTGCTCATGCGTCCACCCCCGCATAGGCACGGGCAACGGTGCGCGCCAGTCCACGCACGCGGCCGATGAAGCGGGCACGCTCGGCCACAGAGATTGCACCGCGCGCATCGAGCAGGTTGAAGGCATGCGAGGCCTTCATCACCTCTTCGTAGGCTGGCAGCACCAGCCCGGCATCGGTCAGCCGCTTGCACTCGCCCTCGGCACGGTCGAACTGGGTGTGTAGCCAGTCGGCATCGGCCGCATCGAAGTTGTAGCCGGAGAACTCCACCTCGTTGCGGTGGAACACCTCGCCATAGGTCACCTTCGTGCCATCCGGCGCCTCCACCCAGGTCAGATCGAAGACGTTCTCCACACCCTGCAGGTACATCGCCAGACGCTCCAGACCATAGGTGATCTCGCCGGGTGTACGGCTCATCTCGACCGAACCCACCTGCTGGAAGTAAGTGAACTGGGTGATCTCCATGCCGTTGAGCCATACCTCCCAGCCCAGCCCCCAGGCGCCGAGGGTCGGCGACTCCCAGTCGTCCTCGACGAAGCGGATGTCGTGCACCTCGGTGTCGATGCCGATTTCGCGCAACGAACCGAGGTAAAGATCGAGGATATTCTCCGGCGCCGGCTTCAGGATCACCTGGAACTGGTAGTAGTGCTGCAGGCGGTTCGGGTTCTCGCCGTAACGACCGTCGGTCGGTCGGCGGCAGGGCTGCACATAGGCGGTGTTCCACGTCTTGTCGTCGAGCACGCGCAGGAAGGTCGCCGGATGGAAGGTACCGGCGCCCATGGCGGAGTCGTATGGCTGTTGCACCACACAACCCTGTGCAGCCCAGTAGCGCTGCAAGGTCAGGATAAGCTCTTGGAAGGTCAGGGCCTGGACGGTCACGGGTGTGTACTCCCCACACGAAAATTGAAAGAGGCCCAAGGTTAGCCAGCCGGGCGCCGACAAGCCAGCGCGCAGAATGGCAGCTGCGTGACACGCTGCGACAGACGTGACGGGCGTCATATTAAAGTCATCTGTCCGGTTCAGCCTGCCCGTTAATGCATGATCTGGCGGTCGTGCAGGGAGGTAAATCATGAATATCGATTTCCACTGGCTGGAAAATCGGATTTTCCACCGCACCCTCAACGACGAAGAGAAGCGATTCCTGGCTGGCATCATCGATCTGGTCGAATTCCAGCCCGGCGAATCCATCCTGGTGCAGAATGAACCGGGCGGCGCCCTCTACCTGCTCTATTCCGGCCGGGCCGACGTGCTGCAGCAGTTCGCAGACATGGAAGTGCGCCTGAACGGTGTCGGCGAAGGCGCCCAGCTTGGCGACATGTCGATCATCGACGAGCGGGACGCCTCGGCTACTATCCGGGCCACCGAGCCGTGCAAGGCCTACAAGCTGAACCGCGATGCGCTGTCGCGACTGCTTTACAGCCACGACGACATCGCCCGCGACCTCTTGATCAACACGTTGCGCAACATGTCCGGCGTGATCCGCGACCTGAACCAGTCGAACGCGGCCGCCCACAGCTACATCCAGGGTCGCCGCGTTTAAAGACTGTTCCCGACAATCCGGAAGCGCCGGTGTTTGCCGAGGCAAAGCCGGCGCTTTATTCTTTCGCCCCCCTATGAAACCCGGACATACTGAAATCCAGCTGACGAAGGTCGAGCCTGCGTCCCTGCAGAGCTTCGATACTCTCTACATCAAGACCTACGGTTGCCAGATGAACGAGTACGACTCGTCGCGCATGGCCGACCTGATGCAGCAGGCCTACGGGCTGAAGCTGGTCGGCACGCCGGAAGAGGCGGACGTCATCCTGATGAACACCTGCTCGGTGCGCGAGAAGGCGGAGGAGAAGGTCTTCTCCGAGCTCGGCCGCTACAGGAAGATCAAGGAGAAGCGACCCGACATGATCATCGGTGTCGGCGGCTGTGTGGGCCAGCAGGAGGGCGACCGCATCCAGAAACGCGCTCCCTATGTCGACATCGTCTTCGGCCCGCAGACCTATCACCGCCTGCCGGAGCTGGTGAAGCAGATCCGCCGCGAGCGGGTGAGGATCACCGAGACCGACATGCCGGAGATCGAGAAGTTCGACCACCTTCCGAAACAGGCGGCGCACGGCGTCTCCGGCTTCGTGACCATCATGGAAGGGTGCGACAAGTTCTGCACCTTCTGCGTGGTGCCCTATACGCGCGGCCCGGAGATCTCGCGGCCGGTGGAGGACATCCTCGCCGAGTGCCGCGAACTGCTCGCCGCCGGCATCGTCGAGATTTCTCTTCTCGGACAAAACGTCAACGGCTACCGCGGCGAAGGCCCGGACGGCGAGGAGTGGGACTTCACCATGCTGCTCTATGCCGTGGCGCGCCTGCCGGGGCTGAAACGGCTGCGCTTCACCACCAGCCACCCGATCGAGATGACCGAGGAACTGGCCATCGCCTTCGCCGAGCTGCCGCAGCTGATGCCCTACCTGCACCTGCCGGTGCAGTCGGGCTCGGATCGCATGCTGAAAGCGATGCACCGCGGTCACACGCGTGCCGACTACCTGCGAATTATCGAAGGCCTGCGTCGGCACTGCCCCGACCTCGCCCTCTCCTCCGACTTCATCGTCGGCTACCCGGGCGAAACCGACGAGGACTTCCAGGCGACCCTCGATCTGATGCGCGAGGTCGGCTACGACTCCACCTTCTGCTTCAAGTATTCGCCGCGTCCCGGCACCCCGGCCGCCAAGGCGGAGGACAATGTCCCCGAAGAAGTGAAGGACGAACGGCTGCAGGCATTGCTGGAGCTGACCCGCGAGCAGGCGAAGAGCGCACTCGACCGCCAGGTCGGCAAGGTGCTCGACGTGCTGGTCGAGAAGGAAGGTCGCAACCCGGGCGACATGGAAGGCCGCACACCGGACTTCAAGATCGTCCACTTCCGCGGCCAGCCGCGGCAGATCGGCCAGGTCATGCCGATGCGCATCGTCGCCAGCTACGGCCAGTCGCTGCGCGGCGAGCTGGTGATTGCCGAGTAGGGCCTACTGTTGGCACCGCGCTTCCGACCGTCCATGATTCAGATACCATGAACATTCCCTTGCGTCTCGAGGCGCTCGCCCCAGCCGTGCTGCAGCAGATTTGCGGCCCCGGCAACCGCATCCTGCAACGGATCGAGAAACATTTCGGCGTCCGCTTCCTGGGCCAGCCCGGCGACTGGCATGTCGAGGGCGACAAGGCCGAGGCAGCAGCCGCTGTCATCCTCCGATTGACCGACAAGGCATTGAATGGCCCGATCACCGATGTCATCGTAGAGGGCATGTTGCGCGACCAGCCTGAAACCCCCGAAGCCACTGCCGAACCCGAACCTGGCGACGTCCTGATCGCCGGGCGCCGCCATATCCGCGGCAAGACGGCGAATCAACGCAAATATCTGAAAACCATCCAGGAGCAGGTGCTGACCATCGCCGTGGGACCTGCCGGCTCCGGCAAGACTTATCTCGCCGTCGCCGCCGCCGTCGCCGCACTCGCCGGCAATCAGGTCGAGCGCATCATTCTGACCCGCCCGGCCGTCGAGGCGGGTGAGAAGCTCGGCTTCCTGCCGGGCGACCTGCAGCAGAAGATCGACCCGTACCTGCGACCTCTGTTCGACGCGCTGGCCGACATGCTCGGGCTAGAGAAGATGAACGCCATGCAGGAGTCGGGCCGCATCGAGATCGCGCCGCTGGCCTACATGCGCGGCCGCACGCTGAACGACGCTTTCGTGATCCTCGACGAGGCGCAGAATACCACCCGCGAGCAGATGAAGATGTTCCTGACCCGGCTCGGATTCGGCTCCAAGATGGTGGTCACCGGCGACGTCACGCAGGTCGACCTGCCGCGCCACCAGCACAGCGGCCTGATGCACGCGCTCGACGTGCTGGCCGACGTCGAGGAAGTCGGCACCTGCCGGCTGACCGGCCGCGACGTCGTCCGCCACCGGCTGGTGGAGCGCATCGTCAACGCCTACGAGCAGCGTGCCGATGATTGACGTGATCGTGGATGACGGGATCGACGACCTAGCGATCCCGGAACTAGCCGACATCACTGCCGCCGTGCGGGCCGCCTGCCATGCAGCCGGTCTGGATGCCGAACCCGAACTCTGCATCCGCTTCGCCGCCGACGACGAGGTACGACAGCTCAACCGTCAGTGGCGGCACAAGGACAAGGTGACCGATGTTCTCTCCTTCCCGATGCAGGAGGGGCCGGAATTCGACCCGTCGCAGCCGCTCGGCGACATTGTGCTGGCCATGCCGTTCGTGCAGCAGGAGGCCGACCGCCTGGAGCTGCCGATGGCAGCCCACGCCCTGCACCTGATTGTCCATGCTGTTCTGCATCTGCTCGGCCACGAACACGATGCCGATGCGGATGCCGAGATCATGCAGGGACTGGAGCGCAATGTCCTGCGCTCACTCGGCCTTCACGACCCCTATCCCCCGGAGCAAACATGAATTCCCGAATATCCCGCTGGAAACGATCGCTACGCAGCCTGATCCTCGACCACATGCGTCCCGGCCACGACAGCGACGAACTGCTCAGCATCCTGCAGCGGGCCGTGGCCGTCCGCTCGGAGGACCAGCGCGACATGCTGGAGCGGGTCGTCGAGTTCGGTGACCTTCGGGTACGCGAGATCATGGTGCCGCGCTCGGTAATCCACGCCGTGCCGGCCGACATGCCGCTGCACGAGGTCGAGAAGGTGTTCATCCGCACCGGTGTCAGCCGGCTGCCGGTCATGGACGGCGATCTCGACCACATCCTCGGCGTCGTGCACATCTGGGACGTCATCGCCGCCCGCGTCGAGGGTACGCAAACCTCGCTGCCGTCGATCGTCCGCCACTGCCTCAGGGTACCGGAACTGGCGCAGGCGCTCGGCATTCTCGACGAGATGCGAAGCGAATCGTGCCATATCGCCATCGTGCACGACGAATACGGCGGCACCGCCGGCCTGATCACGCTCGCCGACCTGCTCACCGAACTGGTCGGCTCGTTCAGGGAGCGGGGCGACAAATCCGACAACGACGAGGAGTGCATCCAGCAGCCGGACGGCAGCTATATCGTCATGGGGCGGATGCACGTGGAAGACCTGGCCGAAGAGATCGGCGTCGACATTCCGGAAGGCGACTACGACACCATCGCCGGCCTGATCACCAGCCGGCTGGAGCGCATCCCGACGGAAGGCGAGAAGATCGATATCGACGGGCTGGCCATCACCATCCTGAAAGCCGACCCGCGGCGCATCCTGAAAATCCGCCTGCGCCTCAAATCGAAAGAGTCCGCCTGATGCCCGCCCCCTGGCAGCTACCGGTTCGCCTGGCAACCGCCCTGCTGCTGGGCAGCCTGATGCCCTTCGCCTTCGCCCCCTACGGTCACGACTGGCTGGGGGTGCTGGCACTGGCCGGCTGGGTCGCCCTGCTGCGGGAACGGCAGCTGGTATATGTGCATGCGAACCGGAACCGCGGCTTCCTGATCGGCTTCGCATTCGGTTTCGGCTGGTTCGGTTTCGGCGCCTGGTGGCTGGCCGACACCTTCACCACCTACGGCCACCTGCCCTATGCCCTCTCGCTGTTCTGCGTCGCGCTGGTGGGTGCCGCACTGGCACTGTTCCCGGGCGCCTGGGGCTGGGCAGCCAGCCGCCTTTCGCGCAACCATTACGACATGCTGTTGCTCTTTCCGACGCTCGGCATGCTCGAGGAGTGGCTGCGCGGCCATCTGTTCACCGGCCTGCCGTGGACGGCGCTCGGCGACCTCGTCCTCGATACGCCCGCCGTCGGCTGGGCCTCGATCACCGGCGTCTACGGCGCCACACTGTTGCCGACCCTGGCTGCCGCCGCCCTGACCCTCACCTTTTCCCGTTTTGCCTGGAAGGCCGGACTGGCCGGCCTCGCCGCCATCGCGATCCTGACCGCAGTGGCTCCCTCCTGCCCGGATGCTGATGGGCCCGAACGGCAGGTGGTGCTCGTGCAGCCGAATATCCCGCAGGATGTGAAATGGGATGCGGCATTCCTCAACGAAACCATGCAGCGCCTGGCCCGCCTGTCGCAAAGCTCGGCCTACCTGAGCGACGTCATCGTCTGGCCGGAAGCGGCCGTCCCCTTTTTCCTCTCCGAGGCACCCGACTGGCGGCAGTGGCTGCTTGAACGCATGCAGCGCTGGGACAAGCCGGTGCTGTTCGGCGGCCTGAAGCTGCTCGGTGAAGACCGCAAGGCACAGAACGGCCTCTACCTGTTCGAACCAGGCGCCAAGGAACTCGCCTTCGCCGGCAAGCAGCACCTGGTGCCGTTCGGCGAATATGTGCCGTCGTGGCTGCCCTGGCTGCACAAGCTGGTGCCCGACATCGGCGACTTCCTGCCGGCCGACGACAGCGGCGTACTGAAGAGCTCCGCCGGCCACTTCGGCACCCTGGTCTGCTACGAATCGATCTTTCCCGAACAGGCCCGCAAACGCGTCAGGGATGGCGCCGACGTCCTGGTGGTGGTCACCAACGACGCCTGGTACGGCCGGAGTCCCGCCGCCTGGCAGCATTTCGAGGCGGCCCGCATGCGCGCCGTCGAGACCGGCCGCTATGTGCTGCGTGCCGCCAACACCGGCGTTACCGGCATCATCGCACCGGACGGCCACATCGTGGCCAACATGCCCTGGTGGACGACCGGTGTACTGCACGGTACATATCGCACCTCCACGCACACCACGCTTTATCAGCGGTTCGGCGATTGGGTGGCTGCTAGCCTGGTGCTCGCTCTTGCGGCCGGTCTGGCATGGTTATGGAGGAGAAGATGAATCGTAGGCCTGTGGCTGTCCTCGGTGCGGGCTCGTGGGGCACCGCACTCGCGATGGTGCTGTCGCGCACCGGCCGCGAGGTGAGACTCATGGGCCGTTCGGCCGACATCGCCGCCGGCATGGAGCAGGCGCGCGAGAACGGCCGTTACCTGCCCGGCATCCGCTTTCCGGCCTCGCTGCATGTCACGGCATCCCTCGCCGAGGCTATCGACAGTATCGAAGCCTGCGTCGTAGCACTGCCCTGTTCGGCTGCCGAAAGCGTTTTGCCGCAGCTTGCCGACGGTAATTATCCGGTCATCGCCGCCTTCAAGGGGCTGCATCCCGAAACACTGGTCCGCACCGACGAAATGCTGCTGAAGCACCTCGCCGCCGAGCGGGTCGCACTGCTCTCCGGCCCGTCGTTCGCGCAGGAGGTGGCGAAGGGCCAACCCACCGCCATCACCATGGCCGCCGCCGACCTCGTGCTGGCCGGCCGTGCCGCAGCCTTTTTCGACGACACCAACTTCCGCGTCTATTCCAGCGACGACCCGACGGGAGTCGCCATGGGCGGCGCACTGAAGAACGTCATCGCCATCGCCGCCGGTGTCGCCGAGGGGCTGGGGCTGGGGCACAACTCCATCGCCGCCACAGTTACCCGGGGGCTCGCCGAAATGGCGCGCCTGACCGTCGCCGTCGGCGGCCATCAGGAAACGCTGATGGGCCTTTCCGGCCTCGGCGACCTGGTGCTCACCTGCACCGGCTCG
>OBLQ010000020.1_pt1 | contig 45227 bp, 38 predicted proteins | sample 1519881 | NCBI WGS metagenome assembly OBLQ01 (sample SAMN01911456, study PRJEB22533) | soil metagenome | biome: Soil | place: Malaysia | collected 2012-04-30 | depth DG_metagenome m | reverse complement strand
GGTGTCCGACAAGCGACACCCAAAGAAGGCTCGCATTGCTCTAGGCTTGGATTTCCCTTGTCGGAAGAGGCTCGTCTCAAGAGCGACGATCGGCTACCTCAGGGCTCTGTGCCATCTGCGGCGACGTGTCCCCGATCATCTTCAAGAGGGCGGCCCGATCAGGCTTAAGCAATTCGGCAACGCGTTGCTTGTTGACGTGCGCGACGATGATTTGCCCGATTTCTGTCCGCACGTCCGAGAAGATCCCCATGCTCTTCATCCTCTGGGCCTGAAACTCGTTGTCCTCGGTCGGAGTAAGGTAGTGCATGGCGCTGGCTTTATAGCGGTGGATCAAAAACAGTTGGACGAGCGTCATCAACCGCTTCTTGCGTAACGGCACCATTGTGTTCTGGTCACGGACCAATAGGAAGTTTTGGCCGTGACGATCCTGGGCATTGACGAAGATGATGTTCGCAAGTTTTTCGCTACTGGACGCGTCAAGCACGCTCATTTCCAACAACTCCGAGCCCGCCGTGTGGGGACGCAACTCGACCTTCATCCTTCTCGGATGCTCCCAATGCTTCCCCCACAACGCGAGCCACTCCTCCAGCAGCTTTGTGGGGACCTCGGTCTGAACGAGGTGCTGGTAGTGCGTGGATCCTCTCCCCATCGCCTTCGTTGCGGCCGTGCGTCCCGATGAAGCCATCAATGCGGCGTCGAGTCGTGATCCTCCCACCAGTGCCTGTGGTGTCCGGTAGGGAGATTCCACCAGTCTGAACTTGCGCTGCAGTCGCGCGAGTGCCAGCATCCCGTCTTCTTTCAGCGCGGTCGCGAATTCCTCGGCGGCCATGCCATCAATCTGATGTCCACCGTAGGTGATGAAGTTGAAGACGAACCCGAGCTTTCCGAGATCCTCCGGAAACCGGCTCATCTCTTCGTCGCTCATGCCCGTCGTGTCCCAGTTGAACGACGGTGACAAGTTGTACGCTAACATCTTGTCTGGATATTCGGCGTGGATTGCTTCGGCGAACTTTCTCGCGTCCGCCAGGTCCGCCGTCTTGGTTTCCATCCACAGGATATCCGCGAAAGGCGCCGCAGCCAACGATTTCGCGATCGCATAATCGATCCCGCCCTGAATTTGAAAGAAACCCTCGGGCGTCCTAGGCAGCTCGCAATCCCAGACGACCTGGATACCCATCGACTTCGCCTTCTCGCGCGCTTCGTAGAAGGAAGCGCGTTTCGAGAATTCCAGCCATTCCTCGGCGCTCATAGCGAAACGTTCGCCTTCGTCCCTGCGGGACTTCATTTCGTCGGCGATCGCCTTGCCATACGTTTTGAGTCGCGCTTCCGTCTGCCAGATTTCCATATACTTGGTGTCGATTTTGTCGAGCGCGATCTCGAGTTCCGTTGCCGACGCATGCTTGAGGCCTCGAGCAACCTCCGCGATCATCGGCATGAGCCCGACCTGCGTAAGCCACGCAAAGGTCGCCCGGTACTCGCTTTCCGACACAGCGAACAGGAGGTGTCCACGGACTTCGACGCCGAGTTCGAATAGCTTTCTCAGGATGGCTAGATAGCCAATCCGATAACTTGGCAGCTCCGTGTTGGTTGCGCCGAGAAGGAAAGGCTGGTCCCGCTCGTCTCCGCGATGCTCGAGGAAGGTCGCTCCCTCCGCGTCGGTTCGGGCCACGATGATACCCGGCACTCGCATGATATCGAGCTGCATACGCGCCGCATTGAGACGCTTGATCTGCTCGTCCTCGGCGACGAGCACTTTTCCGCTCTGGTGGCCGCACTTCTTTGCTCCGGGTTTCTGATCTTCGATGTGGTAGCCCGGAACCCCAACCTCCACGAATCGCCGGATCAGGTTGCGCACGTGCGCATCGCCACCATGGCCAGTGTCGGCGTCCGCGATGATAAAGGGGCGATAATCGACCACCGGAGTCGCCTTACGCTGTTCCTCGCTCATCCGCGTGCGCGCGAAGTGTTGGTTCTTGTCGGCCGTGAGAAGTGCCCGCACCAGCACGGCGGCTTCGTCTGGCACCTGGCTGAGCGGGTAGCTCGCCAGATCGGGACCGGGATCTTCGGAAAACGAACCCTTTGCGGAGGTGGCCCAGCCACCAAGGTAAATGCCTTCGATCCCCATCCGCTTTATCGTTACAGCTTGGCCCGGTGAGTACGGTCCGAATGTCGTGATCTGCTTGTGCTGCTCGAATAGCTCGCGCAGGCGCGCGTAAAACTCCTCGGCTGCCCGTCGTGCAACCGTATACTCGATGGGAATCGTCCCCTGTTGCTCGGCCACTTCGCGAGGAGAGTAGAGGCGGACGATTCCGGCGAACCGAGGGCTCGTAAACCATCTCGTGGCGTCCGCTACCTGTTGGTCGAATGTGGTCATGCCCGCCGTTCTCCTTCCGACACCAATCCCGGCAACGCATGGTAAACGGTTCTCGCTTGCAAGTCAAAATGGGCGCACAACACGGGTTGCGGCCCACCTCGTACCGAAGTCGGGAACGAAACAAGCCCTTCTTATGGGCAAAACGTCAGGTTCTGGCAGGCGTTCCCCCGGGGACAGATTCCCGGAAATGGTCTGCTGCCAGACGCGCACTCCCTGCCGCACACGCGCTGCACTCGTTGTCATCCCGAGAGAGTCCGCCAGTTTTTGGCGGACGGCGAGGGATCTGCTGTTCGCCTGGTCGGCTCTCGGCGACTTCAAGCTCCACAGGCTCGTGCGCTTGCAATGCCGCTCCCATGTAATAAGATAGGCACCGCAAATTTTGACGCCAAATTCGACGCAGGCAGCAGCTCGAGGGGAGGAATGACATGAAATTGAACGAGTTCACCACGCTGGGACGCACGGGGCTGCGCGTCAGCCCCCTCTGCCTCGGTGCCATGAGTTTTGGCACCGGCTGGGGATGGGGCGCGGACGAGAAGGTTTCCAAGGCGCTCTTCGATCTCTACCTTGGCCGGGGCGGCAATTTCATCGACTCCGCTGACGGCTATCAGATGGGCGCGAGCGAAGAGATGGTCGGAAAATTCGTCGCCGAGCGCAGTCTGCGCGACGCCGTCGTCATCGCCACCAAATTCACCTTTGGCGCCCAGCCTGGCAACCCGAACGCCGGTGGCAACGGTCGCAAGAACATCTATCGCGCGCTCGAAGGATCCCTTCGCCGCCTGAAGACGGACTATATCGATCTCTACTATCTGCACTCGTGGGATCTCATGACGCCCGCTCAGGAAGTCCTTTCGACGCTCACCGACCTGATCCACGAAGGTAAAATTCGCTATTTCGGCCTGTCGGATGTGCCGGCGTGGTACGTCGCCCGGATGCAAACGCTGGCCGAGAAAGAAGGCAAGGAGCGCATCGCCACGCTGCAGCTCGAATACTCGCTCGCCGAGCGCAATATCGAACGCGAGCATATTCCCGCCGCACAGGAGCTCGGCATCGGTCTCTGCCCGTGGAGCCCGCTCGCGGGAGGCTTGCTGAGCGGCAAGTACAAGCGTGAAGGGAACACGGGCCGCGGTGAAGGGCGTCTCACGATGCCCAACGCGATCTTCAACAAGTTCACCGAGCACAACTGGCGCGTCCTCGAAGTTCTTCTCGACGTCGCCAAGCAGATCGGCAGGTCGCCCGCGCAGGTCGCGCTCAACTGGCTGGTCACACGGCCCGGCGTCACCTCCACCATTCTCGGCGCCACGAAAGTCGCTCAGCTCGAAGACAACCTCGCGTCGCTCGATTTTTCGATTCCCGCCGAGCTGAGCAAGCGGCTCGAGGAAGCGGGCGCGCCCGAACCGATTCACCCGTATAACTTCTACGCGCCCTGGATGCAGGGACGGATCAGTGGTGGAACCACGGTGCAACCTTGGAGGCCCGCACAGATGTACGCCGGAGCCATCGCGCCGCCTCCCCCTCCCGCGCCCGAGAAGAAAGCGAGCGCCTCCTAGCGTCAGCTTCACTGGGCCCACGGACTGCGGGAATGTTAACGGTCGACCAGCGTGAGCTGGTCGGCCTTCCGCAATTCCGGGAAAGACCAGGCCCAGATCGCCGTCACAATAAGCGTTCCGAGGCCTCCGAGAACGACGGCGGGCACGGCTCCCAGCCAATGAGCCGTCACGCCCGACTCAAATTGCCCAAGCTCGTTCGAAGCTCCAATGAAGATCATGTCCACGGCGTTCACGCGCCCGCGCATTTCGTCCGGCGTTTCTATTTGCACCAGCACACCCCGGATCACCACGCTGACCATGTCCGACGCGCCGACGAAGATGAGCGCCACCATCGACAGCACGAGGCTGTGCGAGACTCCGAAGAGAATCGTGAAGAGACCGAACCCGGCTACGCACCACAACATCGTCGGTCCGGCCCGGCCGCGCAGCGGCCGGTGGGCGAGCAGCAGCGCCATCGCTCCCGCGCCAATTCCGGGCGCGCACCGCAATAGTCCGAGGCCCCACGGCCCGGTCTGCAGCACTTCGCGCGCATACACCGGCAGCAGCGCCACGGCCCCGCCCAGCAGTACCGCGAAAAGGTCCAGCGAAATCGACCCCAGAATGAGTTTGTGACTCCAGATGTAACGCAAACCGGCGAGTGCCGCCTTCCAGGTCACGTGTTCCCGCTGCCGGGGCTTCGAGCGGAGTTGCACGCGCAGCATCGTTGCCGCAGCGCCCGCGGCCGCGGCCATCGCCATCGAATAGACCGTCGCGGGACCGCGAAAGAATGCGTAAATCAATCCCCCGAGCGCTGGACCCAGAATCGTGGCGGTCTGAAAGATACTCGCGCCCCAGGCGACCGCGCTTTGAAAGTGCTCTTCCGGAACGAGCAGCGGCAGAATCGCCCGGCTTGCCGGCGCAGTGAACGAGCGAACGACGCCGACGAGCACCATCACCACATAGATCGGGTAAACCGAATGATGCGCTCTCCACTCGGTGATGCCCAGCAGCAGGCCCGAGCACACGGCAAACCCGGCGTAGCCGAGCATGAGCACCTTGCGCCGGTCGTAGCGGTCCGCCGCGTGCCCGGAGACCAGAAACAGCAGGATTCCCGGCAGGAATTGCGCGAGCCCCACTAGGCCAAGGTCCAATGGGCGCTTGGTTATGTCGTAGACCTGCCAGCCGACGGCGACCGATTGCATCTCCGTGGCCAGCACGATGAAAAATCGCGCGAGCTGGTAAAAGGTGAAATCGGGATAGCTGAATACAATGCGTCCCGCGAGCCTGGAGTTCCCGGAGGCTGGCATCAGCGCCTACTCTGCCATAGAAACAGGATTTGTACGACAACTAGCCGGGACAGTTTACAATAGCCGTTTATGTCTTCCGCGACCGCAGCCACAATGGACCACAGCACCTGGCGGCCGCGCTACAACCCCTGGCTCGTAGCGTTCACGGTTACGCTCGCCACCTTCATGGAAGTGCTCGACACTTCCATAGCCAACATTGCCCTGCCACACATCGCCGGCAGCTTTGGCGCCAGCTCCAACGAGTCCACGTGGGTGCTCACGAGCTACCTCGTGTCGAATGGCATCGTCCTGCCGATCAGCGCCTGGCTCGCGACGCGGCTCGGGCGCAAGCGCTTCTACATGTCCTGCGTGGCGCTGTTCGCGGGAAGCAGCTTCCTCTGTGGTCTCGCTCCGAGTCTCGGCACGCTCGTTTTTTTCCGGGTCCTTCAGGGAGCGGGGGGCGGCGGCTTGCAACCGAGCGAGCAGGCGATTCTCGCGGATACCTTTGAGCCCGCGCAGCGCGGGATGGCGTTTTCGATTTACGGGATGGCTGTGGTCATGGCGCCGGCGATCGGCCCGACGTTCGGCGGCTGGATCACGGACAATTACACCTGGCGCTGGATTTTCTACATCAATGTGCCCATCAGTCTTCTCTCTCTTTACCTGACCCACCGCTTTGTCGAGGATCCGCCCTACCTGCACGAGGAGCGCGCCAAGCGCAAAGAAGCCAGCATTGACTACATCGGCCTCGGCCTGGTGGCGCTCGGCGTCGGCTGTCTGCAGATGGTTCTCGACAAGGGACAGGAGGCGGATTGGTTCGGCTCGCGCTGGATCACGTTGGGGACTCTTGCCGCAGTCGTGATTCTGATTCTCTGGGTGAAGCGGGAATGGAATCATCCCCATCCGATCGTCGAACTCAGGCTCCTGAAGATGCGCAATTTCGCCACGGCCGTCTTCTCCATGTTCGTTCTGGGAATCGTCTTGTACGGCACCACCGTTCTGCTTCCTATCTTTCTGCAGAATCTGCTCGGTTATCCGGCCGTGATCGCTGGCGAAGCCATGGCGGGCGGCGGCCTCATCATGATGGTGATGATGCCGGCGTCCGGAGCGCTAACGGGCCGGATGGACCCTCGGGTTCTGATGGGCGCTGGCTTCGGCGCGACGTCCCTCGGTCTCTACTACATGGCGACGCACTTGAGCCTCGGCATGGATTTCGGGACGGCCTTCCTGCTGCGCGCCTACCAGGTTGCGGGACTGGCGTTCGTCTTCATTCCATCGAATGTGCTGTGCTACGTGGGCGTGCCGCAGGAAAAAAACAATCAGATTTCGAGCATGATCAATTTCGTGCGCAACATCGGCGGCAGCATCGGGATCGCGCTGGTGGGAACGTTTGTAACGCGAAGTACGCAGGCGCGGCGAAGCTACCTTGCGGCCCACGCCCACAACGGCAATCCGGTATTTCGCGAGATTATCGAGGGGCTCACTGCCATGTTGCACAGCCGGGGGTTAAGCGTCGCTCACGCCACTCGCCAGGCCTACGCGAGGGTTTCCATGCTGATCGAACAACAGGCGGCGGCCGTCGCGTTCGCGGACGTGGTAGCGATCCTTGCCATTATCGTCGCTTGCCTGATTCCTCTGCCGTTCATCATGAAGAAGCCGCCCGCGCATTCGTCCGAACCTCCACCCGTGCACTAAGCTTTCTTTTCGGCTGCGCGCTTTGAGTGGATGCCCTGAACCGGCTCCAGCAACGGAATCTGCTCGCCCGGGTAGGTTACCTGCGTGCCGCGGACGCGCGCAAATGGCGTGAGCGTGTGCTCTTTCGGTTCCGCGCTGCCAATGATGTGTGTCACGCGGAAGCCGCGGACCACGAGCGCGTCGGCAACGAGCGAACGGTGGCACCGCCACGGCACAGCCTCGGCGCACATCAGCGCGCTTGGACGATCCGCCGCGAGCCGGATGGCGCGCTCTCGCCCCGTCTCGAAATCCGGGGTCTGCATGTAATCGGCGTACCCGCGAAAGCTCGCGTTGCGCCAGCCGAGGTTGGTCGAATCGCGCCGCGCATGGCGCAATCCGCCGAGTTCCTTCAGGTGAACGTAGCGAATCCCAGCGGCGTCCAACGCCGCCGCAAGCGCCTCGCTGTTGAATTGCGGATTGCGGCGGGATTTCGGAATCGTCCGTATGTCGATGATCTGTTCGATGCCGTGCGATTTAAGGAGCTCTAGGAAGGGTTCGATGGGATGCGTGGAATGGCCAATCGTGAAGATTGTTGGAGGATTTTCATCTCGATTGGACATCATACGGTTCGAATTCGCTTGCAGCTGCGATCGTCATTTCTTCAATGAGGATTGCCAATTGAGCACAATCGTGAAGGGTGATTGCGCGGTCACACCAGAAGGCGCAGCCATCAGGAACCTCTTGCCGTCCGGGGAGATGTCCCAGAAAAGAACGCCGGGCGGGAGCCTAAACAGGGCCTTGGGAGTTCCTGCCTTGAAGACGCCGCTGGTGTTCACTTCTACGGCCATCGCGCTTCCGTCCAGACCAATGTAGAGCAGCTCCTTGCCGTCGCGGCGCCAGATAGGTGTAGTTCCACCGTCCTTCGATACCATCCACTTGCCGGTAACAACCGCGCCTCCCGCGGCGGATGATCCGATTGCAGACGAAGGATCAACAGGGCGCACATAGATTTCATTCCTGCCGGATTCATCGGACGAATAGGCGATCCAACGACCGTCGGGAGAAAAGCGGGCGACCGCCAGGTTGAATTTCGAGTCATCGAGCAGAACAGGTTTGCGATCCGTTGCTGCGCCAAGCGGCAGCAACCAAATGTGGGAGGGGGGAATTGGATTGAAATACAGTAAAAAACGACCGTCAGGGGACCAGCCGCTAGGAGCCTTAACGTCGCTCGACTTGTACAGCAGCTCGTCCTGACCCGCGAGGTTTGAGGTCTTTTCATACAAATCGAACTGGCCGCCGCGGTTGGACGTAAATGCAATGCGGCTGCCGTCCGGGGACCAGACGGGCGTGCCGTCCCAACCTGGATCGAAAGTGAAACGCGTGGTCACGCCCCTCGCGAAATCGTACAGCCAGATATCCCTGTTGCCCGCGTTTTGAGGATCCGCTCGCTCGACGGCAACTTGCTTGCCGTCGGGTGAAAGCGCCAGCGTCCGATACACACCGGGATCGCCTACTGACTCAAGAACTTTCCCTTCCCGGTCGAACCACGTCAACCGGCCCAGTATGTTTCCTCTGGATCCTCCCTCGGCCACCGCCTGCGGACCCGTCACATACGCCAGCGCACCCGCGGTCGAAACCGAAAATCGCAGATTTGAAATTCCCTCCGCAACGGGAACAGCGTCACCTCTAAATGTCAAACGCCCGGAGTCAAAGGACTGGGCCATTAACGTTCCCGATGCTCCCGCTCCGGCGGCGCCCCGGACAAAAAGCAGGTACCCTACCGATGAGTTCGAAGAGGACGTGTAAAGAGGTGCGGAGATATCAGACAGCAGCTTCGTCGAAGGCTGTTCTTGTGGTTTGGTATCCACCGATCCAACGTAAATCCCGGGACCACTTCCGCTTGGGTTTGCATGCCAATAAACGAAATGACGCCCGTCCGGTAAGAAGGAAGGAAAGACGGAAGGTCCTCCCGTGGTGAGTGGCGCAGTCGAACCGCCCGACGCGGCAACTTGGAGAAGCCCAGTGGTGGAGCCGAAAACGATCTTGCCGTCGCGATTCCACGCACCTCCCAGCACACCAGAAAGCGCATCGCAAAGCGTGAGCGGCGGGCCGCCCGCGGCCTCCATCTTATGGAGCTTGCCCTGAGCCAAAAACGCAACAAAGCGGCTATCGGGCGACCAGAATGGCCAGCCGGCCGCACCTTCGGTGCCCTCGAGGGGCCGCGACCCAAGCGCGTCGAGCGATCTGACCCAAAGGCGGCTCTGACCATCTGCACCTGTTCCAATGAACGCCAGCTGGCGGCCGTCAGGCGATAACGCGAAATTGCCGTTCAAGGTGAACTTCTCAGGCAGAGGAATTTCAAAGCGCGTGGCTTGACCTGCAGTTGGCTTTTGGTGGAAGTAAAGGAAAGCCAGCAACGCCGTCGCCAGAATAAAGAGTCCTGCGAATCCCCAGCCGAGCCATAGCCGCCATTGCTTGGCCGAGCGCGCGCCTGCTGCAACTGATGGCGCGCCCTCCGGCTCGCCGGATAGAACTTCTTCGAGCGAAATGCGGGCGTCGCCGATGGCTTGCAATCGCTGGCGCAGATCCTTCTGCAAGCACCGACGCAAGAGCACGCGAACGCGCATCGGCGTTCCTGCTGGAAGTTGCGACCAATCGGGTTCCCCGCGGATCACCGCCGCCAGCGTGTCCGTAACCGTCTCACCGCGGAATGCCTTCTTTCCCGTCAGCATCTCGTACAGCACGCACCCGAAGGCCCAGATGTCCGCGCGGCGGTCCACCTGCTTGCCCTTTGCCTGCTCCGGCGACATGTAGGCCGCCGTCCCCAGCAGCACGCCCGCCTGCGTGGCCATCCGGCTGATCGTCGGCGAATTGGCCAGCTCAGCCGCCGATGCTTCCGTTTCCAGCGCCTTCGCCAACCCGAAGTCGAGAATCTTCACCGTGTCGTCACTCGCCACTTTCACGTTGGCGGGCTTGAGGTCGCGATGAATGATCCCGTGCTCGTGGGCGTACTCGAGCGCTTCGGCTATCTGCTTGGCAATCGGCAGCGCTTCCTCAATCGGGATCGGTCCCCGAGCGATGCGCTCGGCCAGCGTCGGCCCTTCCGCCAACTCCATTACCAGCGCCTGCGAGTTGCCGGAATCCTCCAGGCCGTGAATGGAGGCGATGTTGGAGTGATGGAGGGAGGCGAGGAGTTTCGCTTCGCGTCCGAAGCGCGCCATGCGTTCGGCGTCGCGGGCGAAAGCTGGAGGCAGGACCTTGATGGCTACGTCGCGGCCGAGCTTCGTGTCCCGCGCGCGGTAAACTTCCCCCATGCCGCCTGCACCGATAGCGGACACCACTTCGTAGGGGCCCAGCCGGGAGCCTTCGGTGAGAGGCATGAGTGGCGGGATTATACAACGTTCTGTCTGCGGTTTTCACTTCTGAGAATTCCGCTTCTGCGGCGGAGGCCGGACGAGGATAATGGAAGCCGTACATCTTTCCAAACAGGTTATATGGGCGAAGTCAGCACTCTTTTCTGGGACAACGGCGGCGTCGTTTTGACGAACGGCTGGGACCGCGCCTCGCGGCGGGAGGCGGTCGAGAGATTCCATCTCGATTTGGCCGACTTCGAGGACCGCCACGAGCTCATGCTCAACGCGTTCGAGTGCGGCGAGGCTACTTTGGATGAGTACCTGCGGCGGACCGTCTTTTATCGCGAGCGCGCGTTTACTCTCGAAGAATTCGAGCGGTTCATGTACGAGCAGTCGCAGCCGTTTCCCGACGTCATCGAGTTTCTGGGGAAAGTGGCGCGGACGCGGCGCTATCTGCTGGCGACGCTCAACAATGAATCGCTCGAAATCAACGAGTACCGCATCCGCAAATTCCATCTGCGGGACTATTTCCAGGTGTTTTTCAGTTCCTGCTACCTGGGCGTGCGCAAACCGGACCGCGCGATCTACAGTCTGGCCCTGAAAATCACCCAGCGCGATCCCGGCGAATGCATTTTCATTGATGACCGCGGACTGAACCTCGAGTGCGCCCGGGAGCTGGGCATGCACACGATCCAGTTCCAAAACGCGGCCCAGCTTCGGGAGGATCTGTTGCGGCTGGGGATCAAGCCGGAACCATAGCGGAAGGCTTCCCGAAATTCCTCATCGCGATCGGATTACGATCGGAACGAGGAATGAGCAATCGCTCATTTTTACTAGGAGGAGAGTCTGATGGAACTCGGAATGATTGGATTGGGGAAGATGGGCGCCTTCATGACCGAGCGCTTGCTGCGCGGTGGACACCGCGTGGTGGGGCTGGATCGCGACCCAGCGGCCGTCGCGCGCGTGGTCGAGAAGGGAGCCCAGGGCGCCGGTTCAATCGAGAAATTGCTCGCGCAGCTAAAGACGCCGCGAGCCATCTGGCTGATGGTTCCGGCGGGCGCGCCTGTGGACGAGACAATCGATCAGCTCGCCGTACACCTCGCCACGGGCGACACGATCATCGACGGAGGCAACTCGTACTACAAGGACTCGGTGCGCCGCGCCGCGGCCCTGGCTCAGAAGAAATTGAATTTCGTCGATTGTGGTACGAGCGGTGGCGTCTGGGGCCTGACCGAAGGCTACAGCATGATGGTCGGAGGCGACGACGCTGTGGTGAAGCGGCTCGCGCCGATTTTTCAGACGCTTGCTCCGGGGCCGGAGAAAGGCTGGGGACGAGTGGGGCCAGCCGGTTCGGGCCACTTCGTGAAGATGGTTCACAACGGCATCGAGTACGGGATCATGCAGGCTTACGCCGAAGGGCTGGACTTGCTGCGGCACAAGAAGGAGTTCGATCTCGATTTGTTGCAGGTCTCTAGAATCTGGCAGTTCGGGAGCGTGATTCGCTCCTGGCTGTTGGATTTGACAGTGGACGCACTCTCGAAGAATCCCTCGCTCGAAGGCATTGGAGCGTACGTCACCGATTCGGGCGAAGGCCGCTGGACCGCGATTGAGGGCGTCGAGCTCGGTGTCCCGCTACCCGTGATTTCCGGGGCGCTCGATGCGCGCTTCCGGTCTCAGGATCCCGAGCCGTTTGCCAATAAGCTGCTAGCCATGATGCGCCATGAATTTGGCGGTCACGCTGTAAGAACAACCGCGAAGGATTAGCAGTTGGCGCCTCCTTCGTCTCGCCGTGAATCGCCTCTGGGCCGATGCAGGTTTATACGCCCATCTGTGCAGCGGGTGAGATAGAAGCGGCTATGAAATCGGTCAGGTGTTGGAGCGCCTCATGAAAATGGACGAGCGAATTTTTCCCGATCTGGATGCGCTCAGCCGTGGCGCCCTCGAAGAGTTGCTGCGCATCGGGCAGGATGCCGTGAAAGTCCGGGGTCGGTTCGTCGTCGCGCTCGCGGGCGGCCACACGCCCGCTGAACTCTACGCCCTCTGGGCGCTGCCCGATGAGCGCACCATACACATACCCTGGGATCGCGTGCACTTGTTTTGGGGCGATGAGCGCTACGTACCGCACGACGATCCGCTCAGCAACTACCGCATGGTGCGCGAGACGCTGATCGCACGCGTGCCCATTCCCACGGCTAATGTGCACCCGATGCCCACGGCCCTCGCGCAGGCCGAGAAATGCGCCGAAGCCTACGAATCCGAGCTGCGAAAGTTCTTCGGCGAGGAGCCACCCGCGTTCGACTTGCAACTCCTTGGTTTGGGTACGGAAGGACACACGGCGTCGCTCTTTCCTGGCTCTCGCGCACTGGCGGAAAAGCAACGCTGGGTCATGGCCGTCAAAGCGCAGGCCAAACCTTCACAGAGGTTGACGCTGACTCCCGTCATTCTCAACCATGGCCGCAACACGTTTTTCCTCGTTGCAGGTGCGGACAAGCGCCCAATTATCGCCGCTCTTCGCAGCCAAGCCGCGCCGAACAACAACAGCCGGTATCCAGTGGACGCCATCCGGCCCTCCGGCCGCGTTCTATGGTTTCTGGACGAGGCCGCGGCTGGTTGATAGTCTGGCAGCCGCCCGAAACCTGCCGCGAGCCAATACGTCTAAATGTTGCGGCTTCTGAGAAGCGGGGAAGCACGACCATCTGGAGAATGCAGGGGCAGGCCCCGGCCTCCAAAGCGTGTGGTTAGCTACACGTGCCAGAAGCGCGGTATCATAAGATATAGCTTCATTGGACAAGTGAGACACTGCCAGCTGCATCTGGTCACTGGAATACCTCGAAACAGGTACCTGAGAGGAAGGAACAAGGACACGATCATTGATGAATAGGAATCATACCCGGCCAACGATCCTGCTCAGTATTGTCGCTGTAGCCCTTCTTATCGGCGGATGCACGACGAAGACGGTACAGACGGCGCCCATGCTCGCTGTGCCGGTAACTGTTGCCAAAGCAGTGCAGAAGACCGTGCCAATCAACCTGACGGCGATCGGCTCGGCGGATGCGTACTCATCGGTGTCTGTCAAAGCACAGGTGAATGCCGTGCTCGAACAGGTACATATCCAGGAAGGGCAGTTCGTCAAGAAAGGCGACCTCCTCTTCACTCTCGACGCCCGGCCATTCGAGGCGGCTCTTGCGCAGGCGCAGGCCAACCTGGCGCGCGACCAGGCGCAAGCGGAACTTACGGACGTGCAGGCTCGCCGGTACGATGCGCTTTACAAAGCGGGTGTCGCCCCCAAGGAACAGTTCGATCAGATGCGGGCGAACGCCGACGCGCAGCACGCCGCGGTGCGCGCGGACCAGGCCGCGGTGGAAGCTGCGCGGCTCCAAGTGCAATACTGCAAAATCTATGCGCCGATCGCCGGGCGCACGGGAGCGCTTCAGGTTTATCCGGGGAATATCGTCAAGCAGAATGACGTGCCGGTGCTCATCGTCATCAACCAGATCAACCCGATTTTCGTCAATTTCTCTTTGCCGGAACAATATCTAGGGGCTGTCCAGAAATTCATGGCGCGGGGAAAACTGCGCGTGGAAGCCACGCCCTACGGAGAGACCGAGCCGGACACGGGCTATCTCACGTTTGTCGACAATACGGTCGACAACACGACGGGAACGTTCAAGCTCAAGGGCACGTTTGCAAACCAGAATCATCGCCTGTGGCCCGGGCAGTTTTCCACGATCTCTCTGCGCCTCGCGCAGGACGAAGACGCCACGGTGATTCCGTCGCAGGCTGTGCAGACCGGGCGGTCGGGTGAAGTCGTGTTCGTCGTGAAGTCCGACTCGACCGTCGAGGAGCGGCCGGTGAAGGTCGCCCGCACGTTTGACGGAGATTCCGTGATTTCTAGCGGGATCCAGCCCGGCGAAACTGTGGTCACGGATGGCCAGCTTCGGCTGATTCCCGGCATCAAGGTCCGGGTCACCAAGTCCATGGGAGGAAGCTGAAAGGCCCTTCCATGAATATCGCCGAACTATTCATTCGCCGCCCCATCATGACGACGCTCGTGATGGCGGCGATCCTCCTCTTTGGCATCATCGCGTATCGCTCGCTCGCCGTGAGCGACCTGCCAAACGTGGACTATCCGACGATTGATGTCGGCGCAGATCTGCCGGGCGCGAGCCCGGACACCATGGCGGCGGCCGTCGCCACGCCGCTCGAAAAGCAGTTCTCGACGATTGCCGGCATCGATTCGATGACTTCGTCGAGCCGCCTGGGATCCACAGATATTACTCTTCAGTTCGACCTCAGCCGCAACATCGACGGCGCCGCGCAGGACGTGCAAGCGGCCATCTCGCGCGTGATGGGCCAGCTTCCGCCGAATATGCCGAGCCCGCCGACATTTCAAAAGGTGAATCCGGCGGACCAGCCCGTCTTCTTCCTCGCGCTCAGCTCTCGCACCCTGCCGCTCTACGTGGTGGACGAGTATGCGGAAACGCTTCTCGGCCAGCGCATCTCGATGGTCAAGGGAGTGGCCCAGGTGCGGGTATTCGGCGGGCAGAAGTACGCGGTTCGGATTCAGCTCGATCCCCGCTCTCTGGCGGCGCGGCAGATCGGCATCGATGAAGTGACGACCGCGGTCCAGCGCGCCAACGTCAACTTGCCGACCGGCACGCTCTTCGGCGAGCACCAAGCCTACACCGTACAGGCCAGCGGCCAGCTTACCAAGGCGTCGCTATATCGCCCGCTGATCGTGGCCTACCGGAACGGATCGCCGGTTCGGCTGGCCGAGCTTGGAAACGTCGTCGACGGCGTGCAGAACGACAAGGTCTCCAATTACTTCAACGACGAGCACGCCATCATTCTGGCCATTCAGCGCCAGCCTGGGACGAACACAGTCGAAGTAGTGGACGGCGTCAGGAAAGTGCTGCCCCAATTCCGGGCGATTCTTCCTCCTTCCATCAACCTGACGCCCGTTTACGACCGCTCCGAGACGATTCGCGGGTCGGTGAATGACGTGAAGTTTACGCTGTTTCTCGCGATGTGCCTTGTAGTGCTCGTGATTTTCCTGTTCTTGCGGAATCTTTCGGCGACCGTGATCCCCAGCATCGCGCTTCCGATGTCCATCATCGCCACATTCGCAGCGATGTACGAACTGAATTACACGGTGGACAACTTATCGCTGATGGCGCTGACGCTCTCGGTCGGCTTCGTGGTCGACGACGCCATCGTGATGCTCGAAAACATCGTGCGCCACATGGAAGCGGGCGAAGGCGTGATGGAAGCGGCCCTGAAGGGATCGAGAGAGATTGGGTTCACGATTGTCTCCATGACGCTGTCTCTCACCGCTGTATTCATTCCGGTTCTCTTCATGGGCGGGATCATCGGACGGCTGCTGCACGAATTCGCCGTCGTCATCATGATGGCCGTGCTCGTTTCCGGATTCGTCTCCCTCACGCTCACGCCGATGCTCTGCAGCCGCTTCATCCAGCCGCAGCGCGGACAGAAACATGGCCGAGTGTACTTGGCGCTCGAGCGGTTTTTCGACCGGCTGCTCAAGAAGTATGACACGTCGTTGCAATGGGCCTTGCGCCATCGCGTCTTTGTGATGGCGACCTCGGGCATCGTCCTCGCCGTTACGGTCTGGCAATTCATTGCCATCCCGAAGGGATTTCTGCCGGAAGTGGATTCGTCCACATTGCAGTGCTATACGCTGGCGGCGCAGGGAATTTCCTTCGACGCCATGAAGGAACATCAGGACCAGCTGAACCGGATCGTGCTCGAGGATCCGAACCGGAAGAATTTCTTCTCCAGCCTCGGGACCGTGGGCGGCAGCAGTAATTCGGGCTTTATTTTCATCCACCTCAAGAACCCTTCGGAGCGCCCCGAGATTCCCAGCAAGACGATGTTGCGCCTGGAGAAGAGATACGGCGACGTGCCGGTCGTCGGGAGCGGCTTGCGCGGAATCGCGCCCCTTTTCATGCACCACCCGACCATTGACGAGGTGATGCAAGAGCTCCGGGTGAAACTCGCAGTTGTTCCCGGCATCTCTGCATTCGTCCGAAATCCTCCTCCGATCCAGATCGGCGGATCGGTTACGAACAGTCCGTATCAGCTTACGCTGCAGAGCCCTGATACCGACGAGCTGTATCGCGTCGCCACAACCTTTGAGCAGAAGATGGAAACGCTTCCCGCCCTTCGAGACGTTACGACCGACTTGCAGATCAAAAACCCGCAGGTCGACGTCAACATCGACCGCGACAAGGCGTCCGCCCTCGGCGTCACGGTGGAGCAGATCGAGAACGCGCTCTATACGGCTTACGGACAGCGGCAAGTTTCCACCATCTACGCTCCGAACAACGAATACTGGGTGATGATGGGACTGCAGGATAAGTATCAGAAGGATCCGGCGGCCCTGTCTCTCCTGTATATCCGTTCGAGCAACGGCAACCTCGTGCCGTTGAACGCTGTGGCGAATCTTGGGACGAGCCTCGGCCCGCTGACGGTCAATCACCTGGGCCAACTCCCGGCCGTGACGATTTCTTTCAACCTCAGGCCTGGCGCGACGATTGGCGAAGCCGTGGATCAGGTGAACGGTTTGGCGCGCTCGCTGCCGGCCACGGTCACGTCGCAGTTCCTGGGAACCGCGCAGGCCTTCCAGTCTTCTTTGACCGGCCTGGGAATCCTGCTTCTGATCGCGATTCTGGTGATCTATATCGTGCTCGGAATTCTTTACGAGAGCTTTATTCATCCTCTGACGATTCTCTCCGGACTCCCCTCGGCCGCCTTCGGCGCTCTGCTGACGCTGCAGATATTCGGCTTCAGCCTGGACCTGTACGGCTTTGTTGGTGTCATCATGTTGATCGGCATCGTTAAGAAAAACGCCATCATGATGGTGGACTTCGCAATCTCGCGCGAGCGTGAAGGCAACAAGACGGCTGCGGAGGCGGTTTACGAAGGCTGTCTAGTCCGCTTCCGGCCGATCATGATGACGACGATGGCCGCGCTGATGGGCACCTTGCCGATTGCCATAGGTTTCGGCGCGGGCGCGAATTCGCGGCGTCCACTCGGGCTGGCGGTAGTGGGCGGCCTGATCTTTTCGCAACTCGTTACGCTCTACTTGACTCCGGTTTTCTACACCTATATGGATTCGTTTCAGGATTGGGTGGAGCGCCGATTTGGGAGAATTATCGGCATCGCGAAACCCCGCCTCGCGGATGAATCCGCTTCGGCCGATTGAAGATTTGTCGCCGGCGTTGGTACCCTGCATTGAACCCTGACTCCTTTGCTTGAATTTCCCCGTCCGCGCGGGCAGCTGTCTTTTCGTACCATTGACCCCACCGTTTCGGCTTCGTAGCATGCTCGTTGGGCGCTTACGGCGCCTCATTCATGGGGTTGCTAACTGCTTTGTTTGCCTTCAGTTTGGCGGAGATGGGCTCAGCATGCCTTTTGGGGAAGACCTGCCAAGAGATATAAGGACGAGACAGAAGCGGCGCGGGCCTCGCATGAACTCCCGCGTCCCCGTGACGATTGAGTGGACCGGAAGCCCAGGCCCTTTGCATTTCGAACCGGGCTTTACGCGCGTGGTGAACAATTACGGCTGCCTCCTGGTGAGTCCAAAGGAAATCAACTTGCAAGCGAAGCTCCGGCTGACAAATGTGTCCACGCGGCAAGTGGCCAGCGGTGTGGTGGTGTGGAAAGGGACGCAACGGCCCGACGGCTGGGATCTGGGCGTGGAACTCATCGGGGCGGATCTGAATTTCTGGGGTCTAGACCTTTGAAGATCCATACGTTGAACGTCCCGCCGATGACCACAACCGGAAAGCCGGGCACGGCGCACGCGGCTCCGGCGAGGCTTACGTCGCCGGCTGTTAAGAATACCGGGAAGGCGACGAGCGGTGCAAATGCGGTGACAAACGAAGAGCGCCGCCGCGGCCAGCGAGTGCTGCTGCGCATCCGCGCCAATATCCACGTGGCGTTGCAAGGTCAGGCCACCACGTTTGAAGTGAACACGCTGAGCGTGAATCCTCGTGGCGCGCTGGTGGTGATGACGCAGAGTCTGCCGGCGGAAACGCGCCTCGTGCTGGAGCACCGGAGCACGAGGGAACGCGTCGCCTGCAAGGTCGCTCGCACGCCCAGAGAAGTACCTGAAGGCTTCCAAGTCCCGCTCGAATTCGACACCCCTGCCCCCAGCTTTTGGAAGATTGCTTTCCCGCCCGCTGATTGGCGTCCCGACGATCTGTAGTCCGCGGTTGCCCCTTTTTTCCTGCTCGGTCGTTGAGAGAGAGCTCTCTCTACTCCCGTTGGTCGGTCCGAATGGCGACCCTCGCCGGGTCGTCGAGTGCTCCGGGCTGAGGCCGGCGAAACTTGAAAATCGAAAAGGGAAGATGGCGGAGCAGGGTTCAGGACTGCTGCGCTGTGCGCCGCCCGCGGAGTGTCGATTAGAATGGGGTGCTCTCCTTTCGTTTCAATGAGTTAGGCGCGTTTCTAATCGCCGGAATGTCGATTAGAAAGCGGGACGCGTGGGCCGGCGGGCAGGTGGGCGGCCCCTCGACTCCCGTTGGTCGCTCGGGGCGCCGATCCTCGTCGGATCGGCGGGGCGCACCGTCCAAGGCGGCGTTGGGCTTGCCGGCGGCTGAAAGCGATTTTTCGTCTACGCACATGGTCGCGCGTCGACGCTAGCACATCGTTAGATTCGAGTTAACTGTACGAAGGGACAGAATTGGGGCAGGCGCGAGGGAAATCGGGGCAGTTCAATAGTCACACAGCAAAACCGGCTCGGAAGCGAAGAAAGCGTCGTATGATCCACTGCGCAAAGTTCGGGGGCAGATCACTGGGATCATATTTGCGCGGACTTCGGGGAGCAGGCCACATCACGGATAGAGAGGCTTGCCTTCGGACATTGTCGTTACGGGAATTACGATCTTTCCGGGCACCTTCACCGTCAGTCGTTGCGCCGGGGGATTTGCGGGGCTTATGGGATAAGACTCGCCGTCAAAAGAAAGCCTGGCTTCGTACGCATGCAAAATGCCCCCGCCACCTACCATGACGGCTATGTCGTGCCAGCCATGCGACTTCGTGGCGAGCACTCGTATTGGCGGCCGCGCGGCTAAGATTCTTGTGTTGACCTTATAGGTAGCACCGTCCGGTTCTAATATAAGGATCAAGCACCCCCCGCTGCCGCACCAGTAGTCGCCGGTCAGATAGACGATGACCTCATCTGTCTCGTTCCCGTTGAGATCGACGAGAGCAGAAGAGTACCGCGTCGTCTTGTCGTCGGGAGCGCGCGGATCCTTGAGGTACTGCTGGAGAAAACTCTTTAGCGAGACCTGACTTGGCTTCTGATCGCATCGAGCAGGGCGGCCCATAGCCGGAAATACCAAAGCGGCTGTGAAAAACGCCACGATCATCACCAAACGCTCGTTAGATCGACTCTCCATGCCGAAATCCTATTTGAAGCAATGCATAAGCAACGTTATGTCGCTGCCGTAATTGCCCCAGGTTGAGCCCCTGTCGATTGTGTCCGGATTGCCACTGACGCCACCCTTGCCGAGATTGTAGGCGGCGGCCGTCGCCTGCTGTTCGCCGATCTTGACGCCGTTCGAATCCGTCAGCACGCGCACCGAGAGCTGATCCTGATGATAATACTGCGTCGCACCGCCTTCGATTTTTGCGGCGAGCATGTTGCCGGAATAGACATATTCGCGCGTGGGAAACGAGGGCGTGCAGGTGAATGTGGCGGCGTCTCGACTCCAGGCTGATGCGCACCGCCGCTTGCACAACCCGCGAAAAGTGCGGCACGCAAAAAATCACAGCCCGGGACAAAACCTGTGCCACGCCCAGCTGGTGAGAACTTCTTCAGCGTCAGTCGTACGGGTGAAAGTGAATCACGACTTCGGCAGTGGTCTCGCCGTCGCCCGGTGAATAGCGCCAGAGCTTGACGGCGCTGATCGCCGACTCGACGAGAATGGGGTTGCCGCCGACGACGTGGACCTCGCGCACCGTGCCATCAGCTCGGACTGTCGCTTTGAGTCGCACGGTGCCCCCGATGCGTCGCTCTCGAAGGACCGTTGGATAAACGGGATCGACTTTCTTGAGCACCTTTCTCGGTGCGCTCTGAGCGAGGGCAGAGGGGCTTCCAATGAAAAGCATTCCGAGCAAACACGCCAAGAGCACGAGGCGCTTCTTCCCAAACAGTGTGTTCATCGGCCACGATCCCCCAGATTGGCAATTGCGGCGAGCGCTTCCGAAGAAGGGTCGCAACGGAGTGGCCAAAGTGGCCATGGGCGCAGCAAACCGTGCTCGAACCTGCAAGCGATGCGGTAAGTCGTTTAACTACTGCGAGTAAAGGCTTAGAAGAAAGTGAGGCCGGTTGGCCTACAGCAAGAATGGAAACCAACTCGGCAGAATTCCGAGACAAGAGTTGAGACCCCCGTCTCAAATTGAGAATTTAACCTGAAGCGGAGGGTGTCATCGCCCTTATCGAAGGGTACGGGGAAGGTTGTGACCCATTAGAGCTGCGCCAAGGGTCGGGTTCCATCTAGTTGTCGATTATGGGCCGCGCAGGCGCGAGTATCAGCGCGTACGAGGCGAGGCTGTCATTTGGCCGCGTGGGGCGGCACGGTGAACGTGACTTGGGAGGTGGCGGTGTTGTCGTAGCGGTCGGACACCTGCACGGCGAGCGTGTGTTCGCCGGGGGGAAGCGCCGGAAGTTCGATCTCGTAGCTTTCCTTCTGCGCGTCCGAAAGCTGGCCGGTTGGAAATACGATCTGCCAGTCGCCGGCATCAATGCTGTACTGCGCGCGATCGATCGTGCTCGAGGCGCTGACGGCCTCGAACGAGGCTTTCGAGCGAGGCACGGCCGAGCCGGCGTGCAAATTTTCAATCCGCGGCGGCGTGTTGACCACCTCGAAGCGATTGCTTTCGCGTTCGGCGGAAAGGGCCTGATCGGCCGGATTGGCAGGAGCGTCCGAGGCGACGATCTTGAGGTAATAGGCGCCGTCCGGCATCGAAGTTGTGTCCCAGGAGTAGTACTCTTCGGTCAGCTTGTCCTTGAGCAGGCGCCAGCTTTGGTCGCCTTCGCTGCGATAGTAGATTGCAAATTCGAGATCGTCGTCGTTGTCGTCGTGCGAGTTCCAAAGCACGCTCTGATAACCCTTTTGTTGGAGCCCGCGCGGAGGCATCTCGATCTTGGTGCGCCGGGCGGAGGCCTGCGTAATCACGGACGCCGCGGCGCCGGCACTTGCGCTCGGCTTCTGGGGCATTCGTAGCTGCACAGGCGTAGTATTTGCGAAACCTTCCGGCTGCCCCGGAGGTCCGGCCACGCGAGTTCCCGGGTCCTGCACCGCGATATCGTCGATGACCGGGGCAACATTCCTCGGCTGGTAGGCCAGACTTACCCAGGCGATACTCGGTGGCGCGCCGGAGCCCGCGTCGAGAAAGACGGCCTTCCATTGCGCAAATCGCGACGGCGGGCAATCCGTCGGATCTCCCGCGGGGTTCTTGTACGGTCCCGTCCAGGGGCCCCAGCTTACCTCGGGATTCGAGGTGTTGCCGCAGCGAAGGTAAAACGCAACCTTGCCCTGCGCCGCGCCGTTGCCGCCCCACCACGTCAATCGCCCCCAGCGCGAAAAAATCTTGGCATCGAACGGCTCGGATTCGAAACTGCCGTTCGATTCATAGCCAGGGCCGAGAGTGAAAATTTTCCCGGGATTCGCGGTGGCCACGAAGATCTTGCCGTCAGGCGCGGCGACCAAGCTCGTCACTTGTGCGGACGCGGTGTTGGCGATGCTGGAATAGACATCGTTGTCTTCCATTTCGATCAGCGTTCCGTTATCGCCCGTTCCCAGCAAGAGGCGCCCCGCGGACGAAAGACCCAGAGCAAAGACGAGATCCTGACGCGACGTCCACATCGTCTCCGGCGAACCGCCGGGCGCGATCTTGACGACTTCCGCGCCGCCCGTTGCCTGCAAGGCGGGGAAAGAATAGGTGAGCATAGGCTGAGGCGTCTGCGCCAGGGTTTGCGGAACGGTGACGTTCTGCGACGAGACGATCGAGATGGCCGCCTGCGGCATCACACCGGGAAGCACACGGGGGATCGCCGGCCGGCGCGTCTTGTCTCCGATGGAAGCGGCGTAGAGATTTCCGTGCGCGTCTTCGAGCAGGGAAGTCACCTCCTGCTTGTTCGTCTCGTAGACGACGAACGGAGCGCGAGCCTCGGGAAAGGCCTGCGATTTCTTGCGCCCGATCTCGACTCGCAGGACGTATCCATCCGGCTCGGTTCCAATCAGCAGGTTGCCCTTGGAATCGAAGGCCAGCGATCGAGCGTGGCGCTCCTGGCTTTGGTAGAAAAGCTGGCCGTTGCCGTCCGGGGTCACCACGAAGACTTCTCCCTTATCACCGGTGGCCACGAAAAGATCGCCTTGCGAGTCGACCGCGAGCGCCCAGATATATTTTGTTTTCGGTTCGAAGAAGACGCTTTTTTGGCCGTCCGGCGTGACGCGGTATACCTTGCCGTCCGGAGAGGTTCCCACGTAGAGGTTGTCCTTGGAGTCAAAAGCGATGGCCTGTACGGCAAGCTCGGCGGATTCGAAAACCGTGGTGGCTTTGCCTGAGTCGCCGAAGCGCAGGACCTTTGCGTCTGAACCGCCCGCGGCATACAAGCGCCCGTGCGAATCGAGGCGCAGAGCCCAAATATAGGCGAGGTCCGGATCGGCGAACGACTCGAATTTGGGGGCGGGCAGGAGTTTTCCATCGCTGCGAATCGCCACTCCTTTGGCTTCGCCCTTCTCGAATTCGGAGAAGTCCGTCTGCCGCCAGAAGCGCGTGTGCTCAGCCCGTGCCACCGCAGGCAGCAGAACCGCGATGGCCAGCGTGCACACGAGAATCGTTCGCCGCGTCATGACTGGAAATCTCCTTTGAGATTGGGCGTCACTTCACCGTAATCGTCAGAACGTGCTGGCCCGCGATCACCTGATGCATGTCCACCGACCATTCCCCGACGGTGGACTGCCATAGCAGCCTGGCGCTTCCCGGATTCTGACGCTGGTCGAGGACGTTGATAGCCGAGATAGGCGCGTTGGGCATTTCCTTGTCTTCGACGAGCACGGTGGGCGTGGGTTGCAGGAGAGTGGCGTAGAGCCGATCGTTGTGGCGCTCGCGATTCATGAGGCGGATCAATTCCTCAAGGCCAGGAAGCTGTCCCTGCGAACTCGCGGTGACGAACTGGACGTTGCGATTCAGAAATGCAGCGTCGCTGATCACGAGTTCGAGCGTTCCTCGTGCGGCTTGCGCGGGGATTGTGATGGGCATGTCCTGGATGAACGACGCGCCGCGATAGGGCCGCAGAAGAACCTTCACAGAGACCGTCTCGCCGGGTCGAACCTCGCTCTTCTCCAGCCAGGCATTGTCGATCATAGCCCAGCGTCGTTCCGGCAGGGCCTTGACGCGCAGATCGATTCGGTCGATCCGAGGCAGTTCGTAAGGATTCGAATAGATTCGCGCGAAAGTGGACTGGACGTCGGTGGCCAGGAAGAAGCCGGCGGAGGTCGTCTGATCGGTCGGCGCAAACAGGTCTTCGAAGCGCACCGGCGTGTGTCCTTTGAGATCGATGGCGCCGTCCAGTTGGAGTGTCGAGCCTTCCTTATACGCGGGGCTGCCGATGATGCCGTTGTAAGCGGCCGTGGCCACAAGCATGGCCGTCAACTGCGGGCTTTCGATCACCTCGAAGTGATATTTCTTCTCGCCCTCTTGAGTGTCGAGCGTGACATCGAGAGGAACCATGGGCGGCCCTGCGCCAAGCTTGCCCATGACCGCCGTCGGCCGGTCCTGGGTCAGTGTGCCGATGACCGTGCCAGTGGTGAGGATTTTCGTCGAGGCGGCCGAGGAAGCAAGCGTCATCAGCACGTGCGCGCGCGAGAGCGGCATTTCAACGGAGCCAAATCCAAACAGCGGATGGCCGCAAGCCAGCACGCTGTCTCCGACAACGGCTGTGACCGTGCAGCCCGAACTGACCGAGAGATCCCCGCGAATCAAGTCGATGCCCACCATGTCGCCCGGCTTTAGCTGGGCATCTTCGGGCGTCGGCGGGGAAGTGCCGCCGGCCATCACCGTCATGCCCCAAGAGGCGAATTCTTTGCCGAAACGAGCGAGCGTCTCAGGATAGAGACCGGCGGCAATCAGAGGCGTCTCGATGGGAACCAGATATTGGCCGGTGCCAGTGGCGACGCGCGCGGCGTAGTCTGCGGGCAGCGGGACGCGCGAGGCGGTTGCCTCGGGCAAGCCGAGCGTGGCGCTTGCCGTGGAATTCGCCGGGGCGATCGAGGACGACCCGGCGCTACCGGGCTCCGGCGACGACGGGGCATGCTCGACCTCCAGCATGTTCGCGATCGGGGTTACACCTCCGATGGCTTCTTTCGTAAAGGTGCCGAGTTTCAGTGCAAGCGCACCCGCCAACTTCCCGTCGAAATAGACGGGGCTGCCGCTCATGCCCGCGACGACGCCCGTTTGCTGCACTTTGTCGCCGAGCAGCCGCACCAGGATCACGTCCCGCTTGGGACCGACGGCATTGTGAAGGACGCCGATGACTTCGAGATCGACCTTTTCGACCTGGTCGCCTTGGAAAATCGTGTAGGTAAAGCCTTTCATCCCGGGCTGCACATCGCTGAGGGGAAAAATTGCGGGATTGTCGCTCGCGCGGGTCGGCAGGGCCAAGGCCAGCAGTAGAACGGCCAGGGCCGACAAGTACACGTTCCGGCGGACGTTACGCATGGAATACCCATCATACCTGTCCGAAACGGGGCAGGCAAATGACCTTCCATATTCGGAGCAGCTGCGGGGCCGGAATGTCATGGTTTGCCCAGGGGCACTTCGAAGAATATCAGGGGCTTCTTCGACGTCACACTGATCGCATCCGGCACGTAGAGGCTGGCGTTCGCGAGAAGCGAAAGGTCGTGGCCCAAGTCGAAAAACAGGAAGCCGTGAATCACTCCCATGGGGGGAACGATATCTGCATCGAGGGCCAAGGGCTGCAAGATGTTGGCAATCTTGTCGGTTTTCTTGTCGTTCTGCGGCAGGGGCACGCCGATCGGGAACCGCCGGGATTGCGGTGCGGGAGTCCCCTTGGGATGGGCAATCGCGCCAGCGACTTCGCCCACGGTGAGCCAATCAAGGCCCTGGAGCCTGCCACCACGACCGCGTATTTCAAGCTGGATCGTGCGAAGGCCGATGCGGATCGGTTCGCGGGTCTCGTTGCGCATAATCACTTCGACCGGCAGGATGCCGACGGCCAGGGGATCGGCCTTACCGAATTTTTCCTTGGAGCGCTTGGGATTCGTGTAGGGTTCGGCCGATACGCTCATCCCTCCGTGACGGTCGTGGGGCAGCGATTCGTCGAGATGCGCCGCCGGAAGAACAGCGTCTCGCGGAGCGGGCTTGGCTTGCGCGAAAGCGCTCGCGCACGCCAGGAACATCGCCGCCAGAACTGAGACGATTCGCGCCATATCCAATTGTTCCGATGCCCCGCCAGACCAGAGCGTTGCGCGTGTTTCGCGCGGGTGTAACTATAGCGTGGGTGCCTCGAACATTGCCACGTCGTTCGCATGTGCTCCCTGCTCGACCTACCCCAAATTTTTCTTGACACGGAAATTCCTGCGTGCCAACTTCCCAGCCGCTAGAACCCGCAGGACAACAGGAGATGATCCGATGGCGAACCGCAGAGAGTTCCTTCAGGCAGGATTGACAGCTCTGGCGTTGCCGCTTGCGTCGCGCAGGGCTCTTTCACCAGGAATCTCCGCATGGGCTGCCGAACAGGCCTCGACGCCGCTCTACAAGGTAATTTTCGATGAGAGATTTGCATCGTGCCGGACTTTTGCCAGCGAAGCGAAGAGACTGGGGTCGCCGGTCCACGGGATCAAGGGCGACATCACGGATGTTTGGTTCCACGATCTATCCATCCGCTGGAAGGCAGGGCCGGCTGCCATCGCGGGGTTGACGGCGCACGGCGCGATCTTCTGTTTGGAAAGACTGGCGTGGGATCAGCGCATGCGTGTCGTGTTCCGCGGCGAACATTCGTACGGGCCGAACGGGCGCCTCGATCATGTGCTGTCGGCGCCGCCGGACGTGTTGCGGCAAACGGCGGGCTTGGACGAGAGCGGGCCGGAGTGGGCTGGCAGAATCGCAAGCGTCGTGGTCCGATTTCCTGCGAATCGGTACGGGGCGGAGACGATGAACATCGTCACGCCCTCGGCGAAACGAGCGGATGATCCGGAGCAGCTGATCTCCTGGGTGATTGCCCCGGTTCGCTCCGCATAGAGATCATCCGTACTTGAAACAGGCGAGGGGTGCTTGATGCGGCTTCCACCGGGTGTGAGCAGCAAGGATTTCTCCGAGGCGATCAGACAATTCGAGGAAGCGGTCGGCAAGGAATGGGTGTTCACGAGTGATGAGGATGTGGCTCTCTATCGCGACGCCTATTCCCCGTTCTACGGCGAGCCAGACGAGCGTGTTGCCTCCGCTGCCGTTGCGCCGGATGGCGTGGAGCAGGTGCAGAAGGTCGTAAAGATCGCGAACAGATACAAAATCCCCATCTACCCGATCTCGACGGGTAAGGATCTCGGATATGGCGGCTCGGCGCCGGTGCTTTCCGGAAGCGTGGTTCTGGACCTGAAGCGCATGAACAGGATTCTGGAAGTGAACGAAAAAAATGCTTACGCGCTGGTCGAGCCGGGCGTCAGCTACTTTGACCTCTACCGATACATTCAGGAAAAGGGAATCAAGCTATGGGTGGACGTTCCCGATCCCGGATGGGGCAGCCCGGTGGGCAACTCTCTCGACCGCGGCGGCGGTTACTTGATGGCCCCGTATCGCAACCACTTCGATTCGCACTGCGGCATGGAGATTGTGCTCGCCAACGGAGAAATCATCCGCACCGGGATGGGAGCCATGCCCGGCGCGAAAACCTGGCAGGAATACAAGACGGGGTTCGGTCCCTGGGTTGACGGAATCTTTTCGCAATCCAATTTCGGCGTGGTTACAAAGATGGGGTTTTGGCTGATGCCGGAGCCGGACGCCTATCTTTCCGGCACCGTGTATGTGCCCCGGCACGATGATCTGATCCCTCTCGTCGATATTCTGACTTATTTGGAAAACACGCGGGTCACGAACGGCATGCCGGACCTCGGGAGTCCGCTTCTCCACATACCGATGATTTCGGAGATCGCCACATGGAATGAAGGAGGCGGACCACCGCCGCCGGAGCCGGAACTCGCGGCGTTGCTGGCGAAGCCGGACGCGGAAGCTTCGCCGGAATTGCAGGAATATGCGTTGAGGAAAGGCATCAGCTTCTGGAGTTGCAAGCTGAGCTTCTACGGAGCGGCCAAAGCCAATGAGGCAAACTGGGAGTTCGCGAAGGAGAAGTTCTCGGCCATTCCTGGAGCGAAATTCGTAGAGAACGAAGTTTACAAGCTTCCGTTGACTCCCGAGCAGCGCGAAAAAGTCCACAAGCCGCAGTTCGGCATCCCGAGCCTGGCCATGTTCTCGATCGGTGCGCGCTCGCCCGTCAATCCGACGCCCACGAGCGGGCACTTGTGGTTTTCGCCGATCATCCCGCGGACGGGCCAAGCGATCTTCGAGGCGAATCGCGTGTTTGCAGAAGCCGCTCGGGAATTTGGACTTCCCATGCTTTCCTTCAGCCTCCCTTCGACCTACTGGGAGAGAGCGTTCATTTACATCTTCGCATTTCCCGTTACGCGCGACCCCGAGACGAACCAGCGAAACCGCGCGGCATTCAAGAAGTTGGTGGAGAGGGCGGCGGAGCATGGCTGGGGAGAATATCGCACCGCCCCGGCTTTCCAGGATCTCATCATGAGCACCTACGCTTACAACAATCACTCGCTGCTGCGTTTCCACGAAACGTTGAAGGACGCCGTCGATCCCAACGGAATTCTTTCCGCCGGCCGGTATGGCATCTGGCCCAAGCGCCTAAGGGGGGCCAAGAAATGAAGAAGGCAGGAGTGCAGCTGGCGGTGGCCATGGTTTGTATTTTCGCGGTGCAGGCCGTTGCCGCCCAAGAGCAGGAACCGGCGCCAAAGACGGCCTGGACCGTGTCTACCACGCCTTCCAGGGGCGAGCCGAAGGGCTACGTGCAATACGAGGATTACTGCTCGGTGTGCCACGGCGAGGGCGTAGGGAAACCGGGCACGATGGCGCTGCAGGCGAAATACAAAGGAGCGCTGCCGGCGCTCTTGGAGAAGCGCACGGATCTGACTCCCGAGATGATTAGGACTTACGTGCGGCAAGGGTACTCGGTCATGCCGATCTTCCGCAAAACGGAAATCAGCGATGCCGATCTCGACGCGATCGTCGCGTACCTCACTCGAAACAACAAGAAATAGCTTCCGCGTGCGTGTTGTTCGCGCTTAGCGCGAATCCGCTTTCCACCTGACCGCAGCGGAGACAGGAGCAACGGATGCGACTTCCACCCGGCGTGAAGAGCAAAGATTTCTCCGACGCTCTCAAGCAATTTGCCGAGACGGTGGGGAAGCAATGGGTGTTCACCTCCGACGAAGATGTGGACCCCTACCGCGACTCCTATTCGCCGGTGTGGAATGAGCCGGAGGAACCCATTCCCTCTGCGGCGGTCGCTCCCGACGGCGTCGAGCAGGTCCAGGCCATCGTCCGGATAGCAAACAAGTACAAAATCCCACTCTGGACGATTTCGACCGGGAAGAATCTAGGCTACGGCGGCTCGGCTCCGCTACTGGGCGGCAGCGTGGTTCTGGACTTGAAGCGCATGAATCGCGTGCTGGAGATCAACGAAAAAAATCACTACGCGCTGCTTGAGCCGGGCGTTAGTTATTTCGATCTGTACCGCTACATTCAGGAACGCAAGCTCAAGGTCTGGATCGACCCGCCCGATCCCGGCTGGGGCAGCCCGGTGGGCAATTCGCTCGAGAGGGGTGGCGGGTACACGCCCATGCACGACCATTTCGACGCGGTCTGCGGGCTCGAAGTTGTGCTGCCAAGCGGCGAGGTGATGCGCACCGGAATGGGCGCGCTTCCGGGCGCAAAGACCTGGCAGCAATACAAGTACGGTTTCGGTCCGTACGTGACGCCGATATTTTCTCAATCGAGCCTCGGTATCGTCACAAAAATGGGGGTCTGGCTGTTTCCCCAGCCCGAAGCCTACGTGTCGGGCACTGTGATGGTCTGGAAGCACGAGGACCTGATTCCTCTTGTCGACATTTTCGCCGAGCTTCAGGATTCTGGAATCATTCGGGGCTGCACGACCCTCGCGAGCCCTTTCTGGCTCGGCCCGCCCATTCCGGAGTTAGACTCTCTGCGCGCGAGCGGGTCGGTGAAGGAGTTGGAGGACTATGCCGCGCGGAAGAAGATGCCGTACTGGAGTATCCCGCTACCTTTTTACGGTCCCGCCAAGGTAGTGGCCGCTCAGTGGGAGCACGCCAAGGAGAGGTTCTCTTCGATTCCGGGAGTCACGTTCCAGGACGGTCCTTTCTACCGCTTTCCGCTGAGCGCCGAGGAATTGGCGAAGATCCAGGACACCGTTCCGCTCGGCATTCCCAGCCTGCAAATTTTCACGCTGCTCCCGCCGCGGAGCGAAGGTCATTTGGGTTTTTCCCCCATCATTCCCATGTCGGGCGAAGCCCTGTTGGACGCGATGGCGGTGTTCGACCGCGTTCACCGGGAGTTGGGTTCGGGCCGGGCCGTGCTTACCGTCCTTACGTCCTTCCCGCGGGCCTTTGTGCTCATCGACCTTTTCCCTGTCGAGCGAAACGTGGAAAGGAACCGCAAGACGCGCGAGATCTACCGACGGCTGGTCAAAGAGGCGGCGGCCCACGGCTGGGGAGAGTACCGGACGCACACGACCTTCATGGGGGACATTTCCAACACCTACTCCTTCAACAACCATGCGCTGCGGCGCTTTCATGAAACGATCAAAGATGCGGTGGATCCGAACGGGATATTGTCGCCCGGAAAATGCGGCATCTGGCCGAAGCGCATGAGAAAGGCAGCGACATGAAAAACGGGAGAGTAGGATTAGCGTTTGCAGCGGCTCTGGTTTTGACGAGCGTGGCGTCTGCGGGCCCGCCCGACCAGAAACAGATCGAACGCGGGCATGAGGTGTACACCCATTGGTGCTGGCCGTGCCACGGCGCCGGGCTCGGAAAGGCCGGGACGGAATCGCTCGCCGCACGCGGGCAGAAGCCGGCTGTGCTCGAAGAGCGCACGGACCTGACGCCGGCGATGATCAAGCAGTTCGTGAGGCACGGAGTTCTGTTCATGCCCACCTTTCGCAAGACGGAAATCAGCGGTGCCGACCTTGACGCGATCGCTGCGTATCTCACCCGGAACAACAAGCGCTAGCCCCGCCGATCCGCGTCAATCACCAGGACTGAGGGCCAGTCTGCCGCCTCGAGCGAAGAGGTTCGCCCGCAAGCGGACACGACCCGCCAGCGAACCGGCGGGAATTTCCGGGAACGCGCTATAATGCCCGCTTTGCCTACCCATGTACTTTTTCTATCGCATCGTCACGGCAGTGGGCATGATCCTGCTGGCGCCCTACTACGCCATGCGCGGCTGGAACCGAGGCGAACCCTGGCGCACGTTGCGCGAACGCCTGGGCAGCGTCCCGCGGGATATAACCCTGCGCGCGACTGCGTCCGCGGCGCCGAAAGGAGCTGCGCCGGGCGCGATCTGGATTCACGCCGTCTCGGTCGGCGAAGTTTTGGCTGCCAAGCCTCTTCTCGAGGGTCTCAAACGATGCTTTCCGGGGCGCGCCGTACTCGTCTCGACGACCACCGAAACGGGCCAGCGGCTTGCGCGCGAACGTCTGCAGGCCGCCGACGGGATCTTCTACTTTCCTTTGGACTGGGTTGTGCCGGTTCGCCGGGCGCTGCGCGCGATTCGGCCCGCGCTGGTCATCATAATGGAGACCGAAATCTGGCCGAATTTCTTGCGCGAGGCGGAGCGACAAGGTGTACCCGTGGTGTTTGCAAACGCGCGCATCTCGGAAAAATCCTTCACCCGTTTCAAACGGTGGCGATTCCTCGTCGGCGAGTTTTTCGTGCGCGTTTTGCAGGACGCCGAACTCTTTCTCGCGCAGACGCCGGAGGACGCCGCGCGCCTCGGCGAAATGGGCGCGCCGGAAGGCCGCGTCGAGGTGACGGGCAATTTGAAATACGACGCCGAGCCGCCGGATATCTGCCGGTTTGGCGTGTGGCTCGAGAACCAGATTCACCGACAGGAGCGCTGGCCGGTGCTCGTTGCCGGTAGCGTGGTTGCAGGCGAAGAGGAGGCCGTGCTGGCCGCGTATGACATCGTGCAACGCCAGTGGCGCCGGGCGCTGCTGGTGATGGCCCCGCGCAAGCCGGACCGCTTCGACGCTGCCGCGAGTATCGGCGCCTCGGGCGGATGGAATGTTGTCCGACGGAGCCAACTGGACCTCACGGCCTCGCTGGACGAAAATACCGACGTGCTCGTACTCGATTCCATCGGGGAACTCGCGGGGCTTTACGCGTTCGCGGACGCCGTTTTTGTCGGCGGCTCGCTCGTGCCCGCCGGGGGCCACAACATCCTCGAGCCAGCTTGGTTCTCGCGGCCGCCGGTTTTCGGGCCTTCCATGGAAAACTTTCGCGACATGGCCTCGCAATTTCTCGCCGCACAAGCCGGCGTTCAGGTCACGAGCGGTCCGCAGCTCGGGAAAGTCTGGGTGCAGCTCATCGAAAACGACGGGCTGCGCGAGCGTATGGGCGCGGCTGCGCGAGGTCTTTCCGAGCGCAATCGCGGCGCGACGGCTCGATCGCTAGATCGAATTGCAGGCGTTCTGGGCGCGCGAGGACATTCAGCGTGACGTTCAAGGAATCGATTCTTTCCCCTGTAGCGTTGCTCTACGGCGCAGCCGCCCATCTGCGGGCGCGCGCCTATCGCCAGGGCATCCTAAGGCAGCAACGGCTCGACGGCGTCGTCATCAGCGTCGGCAATCTCACCACCGGCGGGACGGGCAAGACGCCGATGGTCCTGTGGATCGCGCAACGCCTGCTCGCCGAAGGGAAACGTGTTGGGATTCTGACGCGAGGGTATCGAGGCGAGACATCAACGGCCGGCTCGACCAGCGATGAGGTGCAATTGCTCCAGGCGCGCCTGGGCGAAAGCGCAGCATTCGGAGTCGGCGCGGACCGCTTTGCTCGCGGTCGCGAACTTCGCGCGCGTGGCGTCGAATGGTTCGTTCTGGACGACGGCTTCCAGCATCTGCAATTAGCGCGCGACGTAGACATCGTGCTGATCGATGCCAAGAATCCTTTCGGCGGAGGCCGCTTGCTTCCGGCTGGGCGGCTGCGCGAGCCTCGATCGGCACTCGCGCGCGCCGACATTGTCGTGATCACGCGCAGCTCTCACGCACCGGCCGTGGAAGCCGCTATCCGGCGCGACTCGGACGCGCCGATTTTCTACGCGCGCCCTCAGCTCGATTCCATCCGCATCGCAAAGGATGGATCCGTCGGCGCGGAGGATTCCGGCGCGCATTCGAAGAAACTGTTTGCTTTTTGCGGCATCGGCAATCCGGCCGCGTTCCTCGCTGATCTGCGCGACTGGAAGTTTCAAATCATCGCTCATAGATTCTTTCCGGATCACCATCGCTACGCGCAGCAGGAAGCCGACGCGCTCATTGCCGAAGCCCGCGCCAGAGGAGCAGAAGGTCTCGTCTGCACGGAAAAGGACCTGTTCAATTTTGCGGGCGTGCGCTGGGGCACGAAGGACGTGTTCTTCTGCCGTATCTCCCTGAGCTTCGACCGTGAGGACGAGTTCTGGAAAGCGGTGATGGCCGCAGCCCGCCACACGGCCCGATCTCTGCAATGACTCGGTGATGGCGCCCGTCACATGCATCTGCCACAATTGCTGCTTCCGGTGGCGCTATGATACTTTTCCGCGCGGCAAGTCTGCGCTACCGTTCATGAGGAGAAGTCGTTGAGTCCCGTTCGCAAGAAAGGGCAGCGCACCGCGAAGCCCGCCGCTGGTCCCACCGCCGACGCAAGCATGGACCTCACGCGCCTGCTCGATATCGTCGGCGCCTTCCCGCGCCAGACGATCTGCGTCGTCGGCGATTTTGTCCTCGACGAATTCGCTTCGAGCGAAATCTCTCGCGTCTCCCGCGAAGCGCCCGTCTTGATCCTGCGCCATCGCCGAACCGAGGTCTATCCCGGTGGGGCCGCGAACGCGGTGAACAACCTCGCGGACCTGGGCGCTCGCGTGCTCCCCGTGGGCGTCGTGGGGGACGACGACGGCGGCCGCTGGCTCCTCGAATCATTTCGGCGCAAGCGCGTAGATACATCCCGCATTTTGCGCGTGCGTGACTGGGTCACGACCACCAAGACGCGGTATCTCGCAGGATGGACCCATACGACAGAACAGCAGGTCTTGCGCGTGGATCGCGAGCCCACGGGAGAGCTTCCGTCGCGCGTACAGGAAGCCATCGAGCGCAAGGCTCACCCGGCCGCGCGACGCGCCGGCGCCGTCCTTGTTTCCGACTACGGCCTGGGAGCCGCCACGCCGGAGCTCGTTCGCGGGCTACGCGCGAAATGCGTCACCCTCGATTCGCGCTTTCGCCTGCTCGAATATCGCGATGCAGGCGTCACCGCGGCGACGCCGAACGAGCCTGAGATCGAGGCGGCTTACCATGAGCGCATCGGCACGGACATCCGAAAGCTCGAGAAACTCGGAACGTGCGCGATGCGCGATCTGGGCCTCACGTGTCTCGTCGTGACGCGTGGCAAGGACGGCATGGCGGTCTTCGAGAGCGAAAAGATCGGACGCCGCGACATCCCGCCGCCGGTGCGGCACATTCCGATTTACGGATCGGACGCTCCCGTCGACGTCACCGGCGCCGGAGACACCGTGATCGCTGTTTTTACGCTGGCGCTGGCGGCGGGAGCGTCTGCTCTCCAAGCCGCGCATCTGGCGAACTACGCGGGGGGCATCGTGGTGATGAAGCGCCGGACGGCGACGGTGACGCGCGCGGAGCTGGAATCCTGCCTGCGCCGCGAGGCCACCGCGCAGCGATAAGGACTCGATGGATACGCGCGAAAAGATTCTTTCCCGCGAAGGTTTCCACGAAGTGCTCAAGGAACATCGCCGCGCAGGGCGCAGTGTCGTCTTCGCCAACGGTGTCTTTGACCTTCTCCACGTCGGCCACATCCGGTATCTGCAGGCGGCGCGAGCCGAGGGCGACGTGCTTGTCGTGGGCATCAATTCCGATGCCAGCGCGAGGAAGCTCAAGGGCGAGGGGCGTCCCATTCTCACGGAGAGGGCCAGGGCGGCGCTCGTGGCGGCGCTAGGGTGCGTGGACTACGTCGTCATCTTCGACGAACTCGACGTCAAGCCGCTGCTCCGCGAGTTCCAGCCGGACGTTCATGCCAAGGGCACGGACTACACGCCGGAAAGCGTGCCGGAGCGCGATCTCGCGGCGCTTCTCGGCATCCGCGTGGCCATCGTGGGTGATCCGAAGCGACATTCGACGCGCGACCTTCTGGCGCGCTTACGCCGGCAGAGCGATGGCTGACCCACGCTTCCTGCTGGTGCGGCTGAGCTCGATGGGTGACGTCATCCACACCCTGCCGGCCGCATCCGCGCTCCGCGACACGTTTTCGGGCGCGCGCATCGACTGGGCCGTCGATCCACAGTGGACGAGATTGCTTGAAGGAAACCCCGATTTGAGCGAGGTTATTTCGGTTGACCGCAGGAGCGCAGCTGGAATCGTTGCCGGCGTACGCAGACTGCGCGCCGCTCAGTACGATTGTGCGATCGATTTTCAGTCGCTCTACAAATCGGCCCTCCTCGCCCTCGCATCAGGAGCGTCGCGGCGCGTCGGCTTCGAGCGCGGTTACGCGCGGGAAGGCCTCGCATCGCTCTTTTATACTGAACGCGTGAATCCGCGCGGCGCCCATAAGGTCGAACACAATCTCGCGCTCGTAGAGGCTGTGGGCGCCCGAAAGTCCAAGCCGCGTTTTGTGTTCACCGTCCGCCCCGAGGACGACGAGCGGGTGGTGCAGGAGCTCGCGGAGCATGGCCTGGGCGAATTCTTCGTGTTGAACCCCGGCGGAGGCTGGCGCTCGAAATGCTGGCCTGCCGAGCGCTACAGCGAGTTGCATCGAAGACTGGCAGGCCGCTACCGCTGGCGCGGTGTGGTCACGTTCGGACCCGGCGAGGAGGGGTTGGCGCGCCAGGTGCTCGATGCGGCCGGAGATCCGCCGCCAGCCGCGATTGCGTTGACGCTAGGCCCTTTAATGGCGCTGATGCGCCGCGCCCGATTCGTCGTTTCCGCGGACACCGGCCCTTTGCATCTGGCTGCGGCGCTCGGCGCGCCGGTGGTCGGCCTTTTCGGTCCCACGGACCCATCCCGCAATGGCCCGTATTCGACCGAACCCGCGCGAACGATAGTCGTCCGCAATCCGCGATCTTGCGAGACAACATATCGGCGCGGCGATTCATATTCGCCGGGCATGCTTTCGATCACCGTGGAACAGGTTTTCCAATCCGTCGAGCGCCTCTTGGAGCGAGGCGCATGAGCCAGCCGAGAAAATTCTGGATGCGCTGGCGCGTGCGGACCGGATACCCCATTGCGGTTGTTTACTGGCTGCTCGCGGCGCCGACTCCGCGCTCGATTCTGATCGGCGGGATTGTGGCCGCCTTCGGACTGATCGTACGCGGGGCCGCTTCGGGCCATTTGCGCAAGGATCAGACGCTGGCCACGACCGGACCGTACGCGCGCACGCGGAACCCGCTCTATCTCGGCAGCGCATTTCTTGCGGGAGGATTCGCCCTCGCCGGACACTCCTGGTGGGCGGGCTTGCTCGTCGCCGCGTACTTCACGGTCTTTTATTACGCAGTCATGCGCAATGAGGAAGAGGACCTGCGCAAGCGGTTCGGAGCGGCATTCGACGAGTACGCGGCTCGCGTACCGCTGTTTTTTCCGCAGCTCGCCGGCAGAAGCGGCCAAGCGTCTCCACCCACGGCGCCGCTCGCGCAGAAATTCTCCTGGGCGCAGTATCGGCGGAATCGCGAATACCAGGCACTGATCGGAACGATTGCAGGATTGGGAATGCTATGGCTCCGCATGTGGCTTCGGTCGCGGCTGGGACACTGACGACCCTACGTCGGCTTTCGACGCCCTATTGGAGCCTGTAGACGGCGTTCATCATGCGCTGAAACTGCGGCCGGTAGATCAAGTCGAAGGCGCGCTCTTTGCCTGGGAACAGTTCGAGAGCGGCGCGGCGCGTGGCAGCTATCATTCCGGCAGCTTCTTCGGCGGAAAGGTCGCCCGTGGCGATTGTGTCGAGCGTGAGGCGAACCAAAATGCGCAACCGGCGAATGCGCCGGCTCTCTTCGTCAATCTGTTCCTGCGTAGGTGTAAATGCCGCGTTCGGTTGTATGGATTCCATGATACCCCGGGCCTAGAATCATTATGGCCTTGGCTATGGGAGGGCGCAATAGTACTCGGAGTAGGTATGAGCAACGAACACACTCGTGAACGCGTCGTGATCGCCCACACCGCCGGTACCGCTGCCGAAGCGATGGTGATACGCAGCTTGCTGGAGAGCGCGGGAATATATTCGCCGGGGTCGGGCTCCTCCGACCCGTTCCCGCTGCGCGAAGCCCCGAAAGGAACGCACGGAGTGGAAATTTACGTCCTCGAATCCCAAGCAGAGGAAGCTCGCAAGATCATCGAGGAATATCAGAAGACCGATGATGCGGCGAGGGATTCCGGCCACCGTTCGAATGGCTAGCCGAGGAAGAGATGGGCGCCTATAATCCCCCCACTCAAACAGGAGGAGCGAGTATGCGAACACGCCTTGCAGGAATCGCCGCCATCGCGGCTGTGATCATCGGAATCACGGCGGCGGCCGCCGCCAGCGCAACGGGCGAGAACCCGAGATCGCAACGCACCCCTGCAAACGCGTGCGACTACGCCTGCCTGACCGGGTTCATCGATCATTACCTCAGTGCTCTCGTGGCTCACGATTCGAGTCGGCTGCCGGTTGCGCCCGACGTAAAGTTCACCGAGAACACCATACCGCTGAAGCTCGGCGACGCCTTGTGGGGCACCATTAGCGGCCTCGGAACCTACAAAGTTTACTTCGCTGATCCCGAGGCTGGCCAAGTCGGTTTTGAAGGGACGATTCGGGAAAACGGCACTCCAGCGATCCTGGTGCTTCGCCTGAAAGTGGTGAACCGGAAAATCACCGAGGTTGAAACGATCGTCCGTCGGGGCGCCGAACCGGCTGAAAACCTGGAGAAGCTCGAACATCCAAACCCCGTTTGGCTTCAGCCGCTCGCCCCCTCCGAGCGATCGTCACGCCAGGACATGCTGAAGAGCACGAACCTGTACTTCGAAGGGATCGTACATCTGTCGGGTGATCTCGTGCCGTTCGATGAGAAATGCAACCGCATTCTCGACGGCATTCAGGACACCAATAATCCCTCTTACAACGAGGGCTGGGGGCACGGCTCCTTCAACCCCGCTGCAATGGGTTGCCGCGACAATATGAACACAAAGATCTGGGCCTACATCAAGTCAGTCGACCCGCGGCGCTTCATGGTGGTCGACGAGAAGATGGGAATCGTCTTCGGATTTTTCATGTTCAATCACCCGGGCACCGTGAAAGAGGCGGACGTGCCGGGCGTGGGCAAAATTCCCATGCCGCCCGCGGCATTGCGGCCGTTTAGCGTCGAAGTGGCCGAGTTCTTCAAGATTCAGAACGGCAAGATACGCCAAGTCGAAGGAGTCCAGCTGGCGCTCCCCTATAAGTCGCCGACCGGATGGAGGAAATAGGTCGTCAAGTGTCATCGCTCCGCGTAAGTGCGAACGGAGAGATCTTGGCCGTTCGTAAGTGCGGTGACCGCGCCATCGCGATCGGTTCGCAGCAACCGCACGCCGTCCTTTTTGTAGCGCTCGACTACGCTCTCTGACGGATGTCGAAATGGATTCACTTCGCCCACGGAGATGACCGCCACGCGCGGCGCCACCGCCGCGAGGAACGCCTCCGTCGAAGAGGTCTTGCTCCCATGATGTGGCACTTTTAAGAAATTCGCTGCGAGCGGCGCGCGGTCCCGAGTGAGATTCTCTTCGACGTGTTTCTGAATGTCGCCAGCCAAGAGAAAGCGCACGTTGCCGTCTGAGAGCCGCATGACGAGCGAATCGTCATTCGACGCTTGATCGACGGGGCCTCGGTCGGGCGGCCACAGCACTTCGCCGCGCACGCCGTGCCAATCGAACTCGGCCCCTTCGGTCTGATGCACGATCGTGACACCGTGCGATCGCGCTTCCGCGAGCAGCCTTTTGAACGCCTGCGTCTCCTCGTCGCGCCCGATCCACAATTGGCCGACCTGGAAGTTGTCGAGCACGGTGTACAGGCCGTCGAGATGATCGTGATGCGCGTGCGTAAGCGCTACCACGTCCAGCCGCTTCAGCCCGCGCGACCACAAGTAGGGCGACACCACCTCCTCTCCGATATCCGGTCCCGACCGTTGCCCGCCGATCCATTCCGAACCCGCCAATCCACCGCCATCGATCAGCATCGTCCGGCCGTTTGGAAAGGCCGTGAAAATGGAATCGCCCTGCCCGACGTCGAGTACGCTCACTTCAAGTTTTCCGCGTGCGAGAGTCGGCGCAAAGGGAAATGAAGCAACGAGTATGGTGAGTAGCGCGAGAAGGGCGGCTGATCCCCACTCCGCGAGTCCGATGGGCGGCGGCAGTTGCCTTCTTGCCCTTCGACTCGTCCGCCGCGCTGCGACCCCGCGCGCCGCTGCGGCGAGCAGAATCAAAACTGCGAAAAAAGCCGCCAGCAGCCATGAGGGTGGTTCAGGAATACGGTATCCGACCCACGGGATTTTGCTGAACCAGCCGACGGTTGCCAGCAGCAATGTTGTACAGAACCCCAGCGCCTTCGCCATCACCAGGGCGAAGCGCGCCCAGACGAATGTCGCGACCAGAGTCAGGAACCCCAGCGGCACGATCACAGCTGTCAGCATCACCGCCGGAGTGTTGCTGACGGGCCCGGCCAGGCTCACGCGGTGAAAGTCCTGCGCCAGCAGCGGCATCATCCCCCACTGAATCACCACCGACAGCAGCACGATCTCCCAAAGCCGCAGTCCCGCGCGGACCGGTGCCGTGAGACAGAGAGTCGCGTGCGGCGCGAACCGTTCCGGCAGCCAGGATTTCAGCCGCTCGGCGCCAGCGCGCATTTCGATTCGGAATTGCGCAACCTTTGGCGCATGAGCCCCGTCGCGTGTCACGTCGCCGAGATGCCGCAGCCCGGCGCGGTAGGGCATGCTCGTGCGGTCCATCCACGGCAGCGCGAGACCTGCGATGACGCCCGCCGCCAGGAACGACAGCTCGAAGCTCGGGTCGCCGAGCGACGAGGGCTTCCAGACGAGAATCGCGAGCGCGGCGAGCGCCACGGTGTTCGCCAGGTCCACGCGCCGGAAGAGCGGCCGCGCGCATAAATAGAACGCGGCCATCAGCGACGCGCGCAAGATCGGCGCCCGATCCTGCACTACGCCAACGTACGCGGCGAGCGCCACGAGGGTCACCAGGGTCGTCGTACCGGCCGAAAATCGCAGCTTTCGGCAGAGCCAGAAAAGAAACACCGCCAGCGCCCCCACATGCAGACCCGCCACCACGAGAACGTGGTAGGCCGCCGTCTTCTGGAAGGTCGTAACGACGGAAGAATCGACGAAGCTTCGGTCTCCGAGCAGCATGGCCTTTAGTACGGCCGCGCGATCGGGCTCGCCCGGGAACAGGTGGTCGAGCCGAGCCAGCAGATTTCCGCGCGCCCGAGCCAGCCGCTGTCGGAGAGTCGGTCGGGGCCTCCCGACCAATTGCAGCAACTCGCCGCTGCGCAGCGACCCGGTCAAGTCGATCCCCTGCCGCGCGAGAAAGCCGTGCACATCGAACGCGCCGGGATCGAGAAAATTCCGCGGCGGCCCTGCCTTCACCAGCACCTCCACGCGATCGCCGGCGCGCAGATCATCCCGCGGCGCAGTCCGAACCGCCTCGTCTGTCCCCGAATAAAAATTCACGCGCAGCCCGCCACTCACCGGTACGGATGCGCCCGCTGCTTGCACGCGCTCGAGGTCGATCTGGTAACGCCGACCCCAGGGAAGCGCCAGCGGATCCTCGCGCAGCTGCCCTTGCCAGCGAAGCGGCTCGCTTAAATCGAGACGTCCCGCAGCGATGAGCCGGGTGACATGGTTCGCTGGCACGGCCGCGCGCTCGACGCTCGTCGCCAGGCCGCCAAGCGCAACCCACGCGACGAGCGCGCATGCGCCCGCCGTCAGCACGCGCTTTCGCCACACCAGAATCGCGCCCAATAGCATTGCCAGCACGGTCGCGGCGAGCCAGAGCGTCACAGATCCCGGCCAGCGACCCGATAGCGCGATCCCCCCCGCAAACGCCGCGGCGATCCACAGCGCGGGGAGTTTCATGAGCGCCGGCGCAGCCGGACCATCGCTTCCAGGTGAAATGTTTGGGGAAAAAGATCGAACAGGTGGATTTCGGTGATTTCGTATCCGGCCTTGTCGAGTGCGCCGAGGTCGCGCGCCAGGGTCGGCGGATCGCACGAAACGTAGGTGATGCGCGCCGGGGCGACTCGTGCGAGATGCTTCGCGGCGCCCGGCGACAATCCCGTTCGCGGAGGATCGAGCAAGACGAACTCCGGCTTGCTTTCGTATTTTGCGAGGAAGCGTTCCACATCGCTCGCACGCACTTCCACTGCCCCCTGGCGCGCACCCAGCCTCGAAACATTCGCTTCCAGATCGCGCGCAGCCGCCGGATTCGACTCCACGGCCACGACATGTTCAAACCGCTCCGCCAACGGAGCCGAAAACAACCCTACTCCGGCGAACAGATCGAGCGCCAGGCTTCCCGTGTCTTCACCCCCCGCCACGGTGCGAACCAACTCGCCCGCGAGAAAGCGATTCACCTGAAAGAACGAAAAGTGGCCTACCCGATACGCGCGGCCCTCTGCCCGGCATTCGACGAAGCCCGGTCCATACAACTCCATTCGTTCGTGGCTCGGATCGTGGAAGAGCAGACTTTCAATCTCCGGAAGAATCTCTCGAATGCTCCCTGCCAGCCCTCCCGCGTCGGATGGGAAACCTGAGAAGGTCGCCGTCATAAGCAGTCTCGAATCATCCGCACCGGCAAATGCCTCTATCTCGCGCAGCGTACGTGGCAGCGTTCCCGCTGCCACCGCCTCGCGCAGCGCGGCCAAAGTTTTCGCTAGCAGCGGCGAGAGAACCGCGCATTCTTCCACGGCGCAGAGGGCCGTCGAATTCGCCCGAAAATATCCGATCGCGAGGCTTGTTGGGACCGCTTCACCTGCGGCGCTCGGAATGCCGAGCGGGCGGATCTTCCACTGGGCGCGATTGCGATAGCCCCACGGTGGCGACGCGTGTGCCGCGATTTCTCCCGTCCAGTCGATTCGCCCGATCCTGCGCAGCGTCTCGCGCAGGATGTCCGTCTTGTATCGGAGCTGCGCCTTGTACGGGATGTGCTGATAATCACAGCCGCCGCAGACGCCGAAATGCGGGCATCGCGGTGTCGTGCGCTCGGCCGAAGGCTCGAGGACGCTTTCCATCCTCGCCCGAACGAACTTCTTCTTTTGCTCGACGGGCGCGACGGTAACGCGCTCCCCCGGCAGCACGAATGGCACAAAGACAGTCGTGCCGTCGTGGTGCGCCAGGCCTTCGCCGCCGTAAATCAGTTTTTCGATCGTGACGTGCATCGCCGCCATCAGGAAAGGACAAGCATTTGCAGCGCGCTCAAGTGAGATAGAAAAGGCTCAACCGCGGCACGTCGAACTGTTCGAACAGGCGCTTTTGTGTGTACTGTCGCTCGAGCTGCGCCAGTTGCTCCGCCGACATCTTGCGCCGGTACGGCGCGAGCGAACGGTCCATTTCGCGCCGGATCGCGAGCAGGGTCTCCTCGTCCGCGTCCGCCGATAGCGCCGCCGTCAATTTCTCTTCGAGCACCGACAGTCGCCGCTCGAGATCCTCGAGGTCCAGCGCGCCGGGAGCATCGGTGACTGGCAACAAACCGTCCAGCCGGCTTGCCGCGTCTTCCAGGCGGGTGGCGAGCGCTGCATGCCGCGCCCGCTGTTTTTCGGCCGCTTCCCGCAGGCGCGTGCCGCAGCGTTCCAGATATTTCCGCAGCTCGTCGCGCGAAAACGGTTCCGCCGTCCGCGCCCTGGGAATTTCCGGCCCCGTGCCCGCGGCGGCTTCCTGCGCTTCGGCGGCAGCGTCGAGCACGGCGTCCACGCAATAGGCGAGACTCTTCAGTTGTCGCCCGCCGGCCGCCCGCCGCGATCGCTCCCAGCTCTCGAATGCGCGGTCGATTCCTTTCAGCACGGCGCTCAGCGGAATCCCGGCCTTCTGCCACGTCTCGACGATCGCCCAATCGAGCGGCGACACCAGCAGGTGCGCCCCGCGCTTGCGCCAGAAATATTCCTCGATCTCGGTGAAATAGTTGAAATAGTTGAAGGATTCCATGCCAGCGATGACCGAACCGGCGACGCTTCCGCTCTGATTCGCGCCCGCGACGGATGGCGCGTTCGACTAGCTGGGTCGCCCCGGCGTGGACACCTTCTTATGGGCTCCCACCCGGTCTTGCGCGCCCGCCTGATTGCGTTCCCAGATGATGCGCAGCCCGTCGAGCGTCAGGAACTCGTCGATGGTCTCGATATGCCGCGAAGCGCTCCCGATCAGCGCGGCCTGTCCGCCCGTCGCGATCACTTTCGTCTTGGGGCCCATCACCTTTTTCATGCGGTCGAGAATGCCGTCCACCAGGTCGGTGTAGCCGAAGAAAAGCCCGGCCTGCATCGACGCCACCGTATTCGTTCCAATTATCTTTCCGGGGTCCTTGATCTCGACGCGAAACAGCCGCGCGGCCCGCGCGAACAGCGCGTCCGCCGAAATCCCAATCCCGGGCGTGAGCACGCCGCCCAAGTATTCGCCGCGCGCCGACACGGCGTCGAAATTGATCGCCGTGCCGAAGTCGACGACGATGCACGGCCCGCCGTATCTCTCAAACGCCGCCACGCTGTTGACGATCCGGTCCGCGCCCACTTCCTGCGGGTTATCGTACTGCACCGGCATCCCGGTCTTGATCCCCGGCTCGACGAACAGCGCCTTGTGCCCGAAATACCGCTCCGCCATTCCCGCCAGCGTCGCATTGAGCGGAGGCACCACCGAGCTGATGATTACGCCGCCGATCTGGTGCGGATCCAGCCCCGCCAGCGTGAAGAGATTGCGCGTCAGAATGCCGTACTCGTCGACGGTCTGGTCGCGCGCCGTCGTCAGCCTCCAATGCGCGGCGAGTTCCTTTCCGCGAAACACGCCGAGCACCGTGTTCGTGTTCCCCGCGTCGAGCGCCAAAAGCATCAGGACGCCTCCGCAACGTCGCCCGAAAGCACCAACTCGACTCCGCGCCCGTCGTCCCGCGCCACGCGCAGGACGCCGCTCGGCTCGAGACCCGCTGTCGTTCCCGTGAAGCTTTCCTTCGCCGTGGTGATGCGCACGCGCTTTCCTTGGAAATAGCTCGAAACCTCGGCGAAGCGCCGCAGGATCGGCAAGGCGCCATCGGCGAGGAATTGATTGTAGTAGCGGTCGAGGTGGCGCAGCAACCGGATCAGCAGTTCCAGCCGCGAATGAACGTTTCCTGTCTCGATCCGCAGCGATGTCGCGATCTCCGCCAGCTCCTCCGGCATTTTCGCCTGGTTGACGTTCATGCCGATCCCCACCACCGCGTGGTGCACTCGATCTGGCTCGGCGTGCATTTCCGTCAGAATCCCGCAAAATTTCCGCCCACCCGCGAGCAGATCGTTCGGCCAACGGACATCGGGCGGCCGATCGAGATCGTCCGCGGCGGCGTCGCGAGCCGCCAGCCCGGCCACGAGAGTGAGCAAAGGCGCGTGCGCCGGAGGAATCGGCGGCCGCAGAAGGACGCTGCAGTAGATTCCGGCCGACTTCTCGGAAATCCACGAACGGCCCGCGCGGCCCCGTCCCGAAGTCTGCTCCTCGGCCAGCACGAGTGTGCCGTGCGGCTCGCCTGCTTCTCCTAGGCGCATGGCCACGGCATTCGTCGAATCGATTTTGAAAAAGTGATAGATACGGCGTGCAAACAACGTCCCCGAGAGGCGATGGCTCAGCATCTGCGGGGCGAGAATGTCCGGCACGCGCTCGATGTGATAGCCCGTCCGCGGATGGCCCTTCACCCGGACGCCGAGCGCGCGCAATTTCTCGATCCAGCGCCACACCTGTTGCCGCGTGACGCCGATCTCCTTTGCGATCTTCGCTCCGCTGATGACGATCGTCGAATTTTCCGCGAGCAGCGTCAACAGCGCGTCGATGCGCCGGTCCGTCGTTTCCGGCAGGTTCGCCATTCGCTTCGTGGCCATGGCAAGCACCGAAGCATACTCGACGTGCTCGCCGTGGACAAGCAGCGTAAGGGGTGAGCAATCGCTCAGCTTCCGATCGCGCCGCTCAGCGGCAATATTTCGTTACGATTAGTTTGCGATGGCAGACGTGTCCAGCGGCCGTACATATTTGACGAGAGCAGCCAGGAATTCCTCACGGTTTGTTGCGTACGCGAAATGGCCCGCGCCTTTGATCAGCACTATTTTCTTCAAGGGTGCGTGGATTCTGTGAAAATAACGCTGAGCTACCTCGGTGGGCGCAATGTGATCTTCCTCTCCCTGGATAACAAAAAAGGGTACTGGCATTTCATAGCCGAGCGTTGCCGAAAGGTCCTCCGCAACCTCAATGGAGTATAGCTGGCGACCTGAGAAATCCTCGCCGTTCGACCAATCCTGAACGTCTTGGCTAGAGAAGTTCGGGGCTGATCGTATGATGTCCATTTGCTGCTGTATGTATTTCGTGTCCGAAGCCGGAAGATAACGATTCAGCCATTTGTGCGCTGTGAAGAATTTTGGTCCTATCTCATACGGCGGGGGGCCGATTT